>Ga0256867_10000270_pt1 | contig 19895 bp, 29 predicted proteins | sample RVTome_15_FD_185939 | JGI IMG/M metagenome (GOLD analysis project Ga0256867, IMG submission 185939) | Soil microbial communities from uranium-contaminated site in the Upper Colorado River Basin, Wyoming, United States - RVT150D86 (HiSeq) ... | reverse complement strand
AATTGCCATATTTAAGAAAATTGAAAATTGGCAATTCGCAAATCGGCAATGTTTGAGGATCTGACATGTCTGCAAGGTTAAAAGAGCGATATCAAAAGGACGTAGCGCCGCAGATTGCGAAAGAGTTTGACATCAGCAATCCAATGGGCGTGCCGCGGGTCGAGAAGATCGTTATCAATATGGGAATGGGCGAGGCCGTTGCCAACGCGAAAATACTCGACACGGCCGCTGATGAACTGCGTGCGATAACTGGCCAAAAGCCTGTTATTACCAAGGCGAAAAAATCGATCGCATCATTCAAGTTGAGACAGGGGATGCCGATCGGAGTCGTCGTGACGCTGCGCGGCGATCGCATGTACGAGTTTCTCGATCGACTGGTCTCAGTTGCGTTGCCGCGAGTGAGAGACTTCCGCGGAGTTTCACCAAAAGCGTTTGATGGACGCGGAAACTATACGATCGGCATACGCGAGCAACTGATCTTCCCGGAGATAGACTTCAATAAGGTAGACAAGCTGCGCGGGATGAACATCTCGATAGTGACTACAGCACGAAACGACGAACAGGCGCGTGCGCTTTTGAAAGGGCTTGGCATGCCCTTTAGAACATAGAACTTAGAGCTTTGTTCTTTGTGCTTTGTCATTAGCGGCGCGTACAAAGAACAAAGCACAAAGAACAAAGCACAAATTTTATGGCAAAGAAATCACTGATTGCGAAAGCTGCACGCAGACCGAAGTTTTCGGTGCGGGCTTACTCTCGATGCAAACGCTGTGGACGGCCGCGGGGTTACTTGCGGAAGTTCAAACTGTGCCGCATCTGTTTTCGTGAGTTGGCGCTGCAGGGGCAGATTCCCGGCGTCGTTAAGTCGAGCTGGTAAAAGCATTGCCAATTGCCAGTTGCCAAATGCCGATTGTTAAGAAAATCGGGAATCGGCTATCGGCAATCGGCAATTGAAGAATTGGAGTTAAGAATGACTGATCCTATTGCCGATATGTTGACGCGAATCCGCAACGCCATTGCGGCGAAACATTCGCGGGTTGATATTCCGGCTTCAAAGCTCAAACTTGAGATTGCCCGTATCCTGAAGGAAGAGGGTTACATAAACAACTTCGTCATCAAGGGCGAAGGCCTGAAGCGCACCGTGCGAATCTTTCTGCGCTACGACGCGCGCGGCACGTCTTCAATCACGCATTTGCAGCGCGTGTCGACGCCGGGACGCCGGGTGTACGTTGGCTCGAGTGAGATCCCGAAGGTGCTCGGTGGCTATGGTATCAATATCGTGTCGACGTCAAAGGGTTTGATGAGCGGCAAGGCCGCACGACGCGAGAACATTGGCGGAGAACTGTTGGCACAGATCTATTAGCATTGCCAATTGCCAATTGGCTTTTGGAACTGCAATCAAATCGGCAATCGGTAATTGGAAATCGGAAATAACTTATGTCTCGAATAGGAAAAAAAGTCATTGTGGTCCCCAAGGGCGTGACCGTGACCGTTGGCGAACAGGAACTCGAAGTCAAAGGGCCTAAAGGTACGCTGAAGACCCCGATTCCGCAGGGAATCAACTTCAAGATCGAAGGCGAGGAACTGCGAGCCGAGCGTGCCTCTGACGAACACGCTGCCTTGCACGGACTGGCGCGAGCCCTTGCGAACAATGCCATCGTGGGCGTGACTGAAGGCTTCAGCAAGCAGATGGATGTGGTGGGTGTTGGTTACAAGGCCGACGTTCAGGGAAAGAAGATCGTCTTCTCTCTGGGCTACTCGCATCCGATCGAGTTTCCCTTACCGCCCGAAGTCGATGCCAAAGCAGAACGTTTGACGACAAAGGGAAGCATTCAGCAATACCAAACCACCTTGACGTTAACGAGTATCGATAAGCAGAAGCTGGGTCAGGTCGCCGCTGAAATGCATAAGTTGCGCAAGCCTGATGCTTACAAAGGTAAAGGCGTCCGCTACGCGAATGTTCCGATCAAGTTGAAGCCCGGCAAAACAGGAAAGTAATTTCCGATTTCCGATTGTTCAATTTTGAAATCAGGTTACGACGATTAGTTATTGGCAAATTGGCAATCGGCATTGGCCAATTGGAAATAGGATATGTCAAACACAAGCAGAGCAGAAATTCGAACCGCGATTCACGCGCGGATTCGCCGGAAGGTAAAGGGAGATACGGAGAAGCCGCGGTTGGCGATCTATCGCAGCTTGAACCACATTTACGCACAGGTGATTGACGATCGCCTGGGGAAAACGCTGGTTTCCGCTTCCTCGACGGAAAAAGACTTGCGCGGCAGCACGGGCGGTAACCTGGATGCTGCGCGCCGGATTGGTCAGGTAATCGCCGAGCGCGCTCTCGCCAAAGGAATTGAGCAGGTGGTCTTCGATCGAGGCGGCTATCTTTATCACGGGCGAGTCAAGGCCTTGACCGATGCGGCGAGGGCAGCCGGGTTGAACAAGAATGAAGCTGTGGCAGAGACTGAAGCAGTGCAGCCGGCCGAACCAGAAGCACCAGCGGAAAAGAAGTCAAAGAAGAAGAACAAAGAATAAATTATGAGACAACCCAAACAACGCATACCCGCGCAGGGGCTCGATCTGAAGGATCAGGTGATCTCCATCAATCGCGTGACAAAGGTCGTTAAGGGCGGCAAGAACCTTTCGTTTGCGGCGCTCGTAGTCGTAGGCGATGAAGGCGGGCACGTGGGTTTTGGAACCGGCAAGGCTCGTGAAGTGCCTCTGGCGATTAAAAAGGGAGTCGAGGCGGCGAAAAAGAATCTGATTCGCGTCCCGCTCATCAACAACACGCTGCCACATCAGTTGATCGGTGAATATGGCGCCGGCCGCGTGTTGGTGAAGCCTGCGTCGGAAGGTACGGGCGTAATCGCAGGCGGCGCGGTGCGTGCGGTAATGCAGGCAGTCGGCGTCAGAGATGTGCGCACAAAAGTGCTTGGCTCGACGAATCCGCACAACGTCGTACGCGCCACGTTCGATGCTTTGCTGCGAATGAAAGATCCGATGGAGCTGGCGCGGTTGCGGGGTAAACAAGTCGAGGAGATGTAGTTATGCCGCGTAAAGCCAACAGAACAGAAGAACCATCGGCGAAGATTCGCATCCAGTACTATCGAAGCTTTATCGCCGCGCCCAAAACGCATAAAACGATAGTGCGCAGTTTGGGTCTGCGAAAACTTAATCAGATTGTCGAACGTCCGGATACTGACTCGATGCGCGGTGCAGTCGCAAAGGTTCCACACTTGCTGCGTATAGTAGATTAGTGAATAGATTGCGAATTTTCGATATGCGAAATGCGAATTTTAAGTATCCGACGCTTCGAATTCGCAATCCGAAATTCGCAATCCGAAATCATAGACGGAGTAGATAATGGCTATTAGTCTTAACAGCCTCAGGCCCGCAAAGGGTTCGACTCACAAGAAGAAGCGAGTCGGACGTGGACCAGGCTCAGGTTTGGGCAAGACCGCGGGCCGCGGCGAGAAGGGACAGAAGTCTCGTTCGGGTTATTCTCGCAAGATCGGGTTTGAAGGCGGTCAGATGCCTTTGCACCGGCGTCTTCCCAAACGCGGGTTCACTAATATCTTCAAGAAGCAATGGGTGGAGATTAGTCTCGGCGCGCTGGATCAACATTTCGGCGCCAACGAAGAGATCACTCCGGAAGTGCTGCATGATCGAGGCTTGATCAAAAAGGCGAAGCACGACGTGGTGGTTCTTGGAAACGGCGACGTTTCTAAGCCGCTTCGTGTTTCGGCGCACCGGTTTACAAAGAGCGCTCGGCAGAAGATCGAGCTGGCTGGCGGTGCAGTGGTGGAGATTGCCGGGTAGCCTGGAATCGCCGCCAGGAGGGAAGTAATGGAAAAGTTTCTCGCCGCAGTTCGCAATATGTTCAATGTGCCGGATTTACGCCGGCGCATTTTCTTTACGTTGGGCCTGCTTGCAGTTTACCGGTTGGGAGCGCACGTGGGCGCTCCCGGCATCAACAAGACGCGTCTCGATGAGGTGTGGCGTGATGTTGCCGGAACTCTTCTCGGCGTTCTAGATCTTTTCTCCGGCGGCAACTTTCGCACGATCTCCGTCTTCGCTCTGGGTGTTACTCCTTACATCACCGCTTCAATTATTTTGCAGCTCATGACCGTCGTCTACCCGCAACTGAAGAAGTTGCAGCAGGAAGGCGAGATGGGCCGGCAGAAGATTAATCAGTGGACGCGTTATCTCACTGTGGTCCTTTCTGCAATTCAGACATCGTTTGTGGCCCATTGGCTGCAAGTTAACGGTGTCGGCGCCCCCGGTTGGGGGTTTCGGCTCAGCACTGTGCTAACGCTGACCACGGGAACGATATTTGTCATGTGGCTCGGCGAGCAGATTACGGAACGCGGCGTCGGTAATGGGATTTCGCTATTGATCTTCGCGGGGATTGTTATCGGTCTGCCGAGTGGCGTCGGTCAGGTGTTTGAACGCGTCCGCGGTGGCGACACCATGGAAACGATTGGCGTGATCGGCATGTTGCTGGCGATGGTTGCGATTATCGCGTTCATCGTCTTTGTGGAGGCGGCGCGCCGGAAAATCCCGGTTAGTTATGCGAAGCGTCACGTTGGTCGTCAGGTTGTTGGCGGCCAGCAAACAACGATGCCGTTGAAGATTAATATGGGCGGCGTGATCCCTGTAATCTTCGCATCCTCTGTGTTGTCGATGCCGCAGAGCGTGTTTGCGGCGCTTCCTCCTGATCCAAACAATCCGACGTGGTGGACCAAGGTCTGGGAGTTCTTCCAGATATTTCACCCGAGTGATCCGTACTACGAGTTAGTCTTCCTGTCGCTCATTATGTTTTTCACATTCTTCTACGTCTCGATTGTGTTCAATGTTGAAGAAGTGGCCGACAATCTTCGTAAACACGGCGGGTTCATGCCCGGAATTCGTCCCGGCAAGGCCACGGCCGAGTATCTCAATGCAATCCTGACCCGTTTGACTACAGTCGGCGCGACCTATCTTGCGCTCGTTGCATTTGTGCCGCAGTTCATGTTGAGCGGCTTCAAGGTTGCAAGATTGCCTCTTATCGGCGGGTGGCTCGACTCGTTTGTCAGCACTACTCCGGGTCTCTCGTGGATTCCCACCGGCATGGGCTATCAATTCTACTTTGGCGGTACGTCGCTGTTGATCCTTGTAGGCGTGGCGATGGACACAGTGTCGCAGATTGAGGCCCAATTGGTGATGCGCAACTACGAAGGCTTCCTTGGCGGCGGAGGCCGTTTGCGGGGACGGCGAACCTGATCCGAAATCCTCCGTGCAATCTCCGTGTTCTCTGTGGTAATCGTTTTCCGAAGAGAGATCACCACAGAGGCACAGAGAACACAGAGAACACAGAGCTTGCACAGAGATGAATGGTGGCTCACCTCATAACACATTCACGCGTGTAAGCTTGATCCGGTATGTCGAAAATCATAGTGATGATGGGGGTTCCTGGTGCCGGTAAGGGCACTCAGGCACGCCTGCTTCAAGAGCGTTTGAGTTTGCCTCAGATCTCTACCGGAGATATCTTTCGTGCTCTCAAGACCGCGCAGACGCCGCTGGCGCAGGAAGTGAGAGACTTAATGGAGCGTGGTCAACTCGTTCCTGATGAGGTGACGATCCGTCTTGTCAAAGAGCGTACTGCGAAAGACGATTGTCGAAACGGTTACATTCTGGATGGCTTCCCGCGCACACCGGCCCAAGCGGCCAGCCTCGAAAAGCTGGCAGCGGAGCAGGGCAACAACATCGTTGCGGTTCTGATAGATGTGCCGCGCGACATGCTCGAGAAGCGAATGACGGGACGTCGCAATTGTCCCGTGTGTGGTGAGATTTACAACATCTATTTCAAGCCACCTCGGAACGACAACGTTTGTGACTTTCATCCTGAGGCGCAACTGGTCCATCGCTCGGATGATAATTCGGAAACGGTGAAGGCCAGGCTCGCAACCTACGAAGAACAAACTCGGCCTCTGATCGAGTATTACAAGTCGGCGAATCTGTTGCGTTCGGTTGATGGAACTCGAGACCCCGAAGCGATTTATGAAGACGTAGCACGAGCTGTGCCACAGATGAACACAGATTGACACGGATCGGAAAAAGTCTTTTTATCTGAGTGAATTCGTGAAAATCCCGTGGCTGATTAAATAATGATTATCGGAAAATCAAAAAAAGAACTCGAGAAGATGCGCGCTTCTGGCAGGCTCGCGGGCCTTGTGTTGAAGCGTCTTCGTACTCTTGTCCAGCCGGGTGTCTCAACGATTGAAATTGATCGTGAGGCGGAAAAAATGATCCGCGACGCCGGTGCTCTCCCGACGTTCAAAGGTTACAACGGTTTTCCCTATTCCATTTGCGCTTCGGTCAACGAACAGATAGTCCACGGATTTCCTTCAGAGTATGTTTTGCAGGAAGGCGACATCTTCTCTATTGACTGCGGCGTGACACTCGAAGGTTTTGTGGGTGACACGGCTACGACAGTTCCGGTTGGTGAAGTGGATGAGGAACGACTAAAACTGATCCGGATCACTGAAGAGTGTCTCGAGCGGGCAATCCAGCAATGCCTCCCTGGGAACCATCTGGGCGACATCGGTTGGGCAGTTCAGCAGCATGCGGAAGCCAACGGCTATTCCGTGGTTCGCGATTACGTTGGCCATGGGATTGGGCGCCGAATGCACGAAGATCCTCAGATTCCAAACTATGGCCGGCCAGGGTTGGGGCCGAAGATCAAGAGCGGGTACGTCTTTGCGGTCGAGCCGATGGTCAACCAGGGCTCGCATTTCACCAAGGTTTTGCCGGATGGCTGGACCGTTGTGACGATGGACGGCAAGCCCAGTGCGCATGCCGAGCACACAATAGCCATCACCGAAGAAGGCCCGGAGGTCCTTACACTGGTCGCTTCAGCCGGACCGCTTGAGCCCCGTGCCGCCACCTGTAACTGATTGTCGCGTCGCGCCTTGGCAAAGAAAAGACCGGCGTGTTATTATTCGCAGTTTGTCGGCAGCGTCAAATTCCAACCTGAGAGGATATGGCGAAGGAAGAGGCTATAGAAGTCATGGCAAAGGTGCTGGAGACTTTGCCTAACGCTATGTTTCGGGTTGAGTTGGAAGACAGCCAGCATCAGGTGCTTGCGCACATATCGGGAAAGATGCGCAAGCATTTTATTCGCATTCTTCCCGGCGACAGAGTTTTGGTAGAGCTTTCGCCGTACGATCTTAATCGGGGTCGAATCACATACCGATACAAATAGTATCGGAAGACAGAGGTTGTGTAATGAAAGTCCGTGCGTCAGTAAAGAAGATGTGCGACAAGTGCAAGGTCATCCATCGCAAGGGCGTGGTAAGAGTGATCTGCCCTAATCCCAAACACAAACAGAGACAAGGATAACGAGAAATACGATGGCACGTGTAGCAGGAGTAGATCTGCCGCCCAACAAAAGAGCCGAGATTGGCCTGACCTATATCTACGGCATTGGCCGCTCGCGCTCGAGTTCAGTGCTCAAGGAAGCGGGAATCAATCTCGAAACTCGTGTGAGAGATCTGAGTGAAGATGAGTTGAGCCGGATTCGTGCGATTCTGGAGGCGCAGGGAGAGATCGAAGGCGACCTTCGCAAGCGCGTTCAGATGGACATCAAGAGGTTGATGGATATCGGCTGCTATCGTGGGTTGCGACATCGTCGCGCACTTCCGGTGCGTGGTCAGCGAACTCATACGAATGCTCGCACGCGCAAAGGTCCGCGACGCGCAACTATCGCGAAGAAGAAGGCGCCAGGGAAGAAGTAAACTCGTGAATCGTCAATCGTGAATCGTGAATCGTAAGTGGGTTCACGAACGATCGACGAGACACGATTTAGCAATTCACGATTAACGATTAACGATTAACGAAATGGCTAAAGCAGGCGGAAAGAAAAAAGTCTTTCGTAAGAAAGAGAAGAAGAATGTTCCCAACGGCATCGTGCATATCGCAGCGTCGTTCAATAACACGATGATCTCGATCACCGATCTCGAAGGCAACCTGATCGCGCAGTCGTCAGCGGGTGCGCGTGGTTTTCGTGGTTCACGCAAAGGGACGCCCTTCGCTGCGCAGCAGGCCGCTTATGAGGCGGCTAAGAAGGCGCACGAGGCTGGAATGCATCAGTGCGAAGTTCGTGTAAAGGGTCCGGGCGGCGGGCGAGAGTCAGCTATCAGGGCCATCTCGAATGCCGGAATCAGAGTGATGACGATTCGCGACACGACCCCGATTCCACACAACGGTTGCAGGCCGCCGAAGCGGCGAAGAGTTTAGGTATTGGCAATTGGAAATTGGAAATTACCAAAGGATGAAGGGTTCAGCGCTCCGGCGCAACCTGTAAACTTTTCCGTCTAACATTTAGACTGGAGGCAGATAATTGGCTAGGTATAGAGATGCTGTGTGTCGCCTTTGCCGTCGCGAAGGCGCAAAGCTGTTTTTGAAGGGCGATCGTTGTTACAAACCCGCTTGCCCAATTGAAAAACGCGGTACGCAACCTCCCGGACAGCATGGTAACTCCATGCGTCGCGGCAAGGCGCTGGTTGGCTATGGCCAGCAGTTGCGAGAAAAGCAGAAGGTCAAGCGCATCTATTTCATCCTCGAAGGGCAGTTTCGAAACTACTTCGAACGCGCTGCCCGCATGAAGGGGATCACGGGCGAAAATCTTCTATTCCTGCTGGAGCGGCGACTCGATAATGCGGTCTACCGCGCCGGTTTTTCGACTTCACGCCGGCAGGCAAGACAACTGGTTAATCACGGTCACATTCTGGTAAACGATCGCAAAGTAGACATTCCCTCTTATCAAGTGAAGCCTGGCGACACGATCGGCGTGAGAGAGGCAAGCAGGAAAAACTCTCACATTGAAGGTGCATGGCAAACCGCGTCTGGTCGTGGACGTCCGTCGTGGATTACTGCCGACGGCGGCGAAATGACTGCGCGCGTGGCCAGCTCGCCCGTGCGCGACGATATCGATCGCTTGATCAACGAGCAATTAATTGTCGAGCTTTATAGTAAGTAGTTAACCCGACCGGTGGTGGCGCCGCGGATCGCCCGCTGCCTGGTCCGACGCATTCTTCTTAGGAACCTGAACGCTATGGCTATGGATCAAAATAATCTTTGGACAGGATTTCAAATGCCGCGCCGGCTCGCGGCAGACGCGGAAACTCTGACGGAACGTTATGGCCGCTTTTCAGCGCAACCATTTGAACGAGGTTTTGGAACTACTGTAGGTAATTCGCTTCGTCGTGCTCTCCTTTCATCAATCGAAGGAGCCGCCATTACAGCGGTCAAGATTGAAGGCGTCGAACACGAGTTTTCATCGATCAAAGGAGTGGTCGAAGACGCTACCGACGTTATTCTCAATCTAAAACAGGTGCCTTTTAAGCTTCACAGCAGTGAGCCGAAGACGCTGAGAATCTCAAAGGAAGAAGCCGGCGAGGTTACGGCAGCCGATATCGAGGCCGATGCTGATGTCGAGATTCTCGATCCGTCCGTTCACATCGCAACAGTAAGCGACGGCGGATCTCTGAAAATTGAGATGCGCTTGAAACGCGGTCGGGGATACGTCTCGGCTGACAGAAACTTCGATGAAGATCTTTCGCTCGGATACATTCCGATTGATTCAGTGCACACGCCGGTCAAGAAAGTTAATTACAACGTCGAAGCAGCGCGCCTGGGCCAGAACACAGAGTTTGACAAACTGACCATCGAGGTTTGGACCGATGGTTCGGTGAAGCCTGAAGACTCCATTGGCCTCGCGGCGAAGTTGATCAAAGACCACATGTCGATCTTCATCAACTTCGAAGAGGACACGGACGATTTTGCATATGCGAAGATGGAGCGTCCGCCGCTTCCACGCAACGATCAGTTAGACAGATCGGTTGACGAGTTGGAACTTTCGGTTCGGTCCTACAACTGTCTCAAGAATGCCGACATCCGCACCATTCGCGATCTGGTGCAGCGCACTGAGCGCGAAATGCTGGCCACCAAGAACTTCGGCAAGAAGTCTCTCAATGAGATTAAGGAAATCCTGAACGGCATGGGGCTCGACTTCGGTATGGAGTTTGACGAGCAGGGTAATCCGATCCCCGGCACTGGCGGCCGCGATGGCGCTGATCTTTCCGATTTTGAAGGCGACGAGGAACAGTAGTTAGAGTCATGCGACACCTAAAGGCACATCGAAAACTTGGTCGCACCAGCGAGCATCGCCACTCAATGCTGCGCAATCTCGCGACTTCTTTGATCAACTCCCGTGAGGAGCGCATCGTCACCACTTTGCCGAAAGCGAAGGAACTGCGACCCTTTGTCGAACGCGCTATCACGTTGTCGCGTAAGGCTCGCAGTTTTTCTGACGACGGTTCCGATGCGCGCGCGTTGCACCTTCGACGGCAGGCAGCAGGGTTCTTTCACGCCGGTAATACTTCCGTCAGCGAGATCACGGGTAAAAGAGGACAGCTCAGACCGGAACGGACTGCCGGAGTGGCAGCCCTGCGCCGGCTTTTTACGGAACTGGGAGACCGTTATAAGGATCGGCCCGGTGGTTATACGAGGATCTTCAAACTGGGCCATCGAGAAGGCGACCGCGCCGAACTGGCAATCATTGAACTGGTCGGCAACCCGCGCGAAGTTGAGGCCATTGAAGCTGCGAAGAAACGAGCCAGACACACGACCTCAAAAAAGAAGAAAGGCCGCGGAAAAGAGAAAGAGACTGAGGCCCCAAGCGATTCAGAGTCCGAACCCGACAAGGACTAACGGAGGGGAGTTCAAACGCACACAAAAGGCACAAATACTTCATGCTGCTGCCTTCGCTTTAGCTGACGTTTGTGTCTTTTGTGCTTTTTTGTGGCTTAGTAAATGTCAGCAACCAAAGAACAAGGCGATACAGCTCCGAACCGTCGAGTTCGCTCGCGACGCGATCGGCCGGATTCTGCTGCACGGCCAGGCGCGTCCGTTAACATGGAGGAGCTTCGCGAACTGATCGGCCTAATGCGTGAGAATGGGCTGGCGGAGCTTGAACTCGAGCGGGAGGAATTTCGCGTTCGCCTTCGTCGCGAGTCAACAGCCGTCGATCCTGCTCCGTTGACCGCGGCCCCGGTTGCTGGGCCAAGTGTCGAAAAGCCGCCTGCCCCTGCCGCGCCTGCACCTGCCGCCGCACCGGCACATCCCGGAGCACAGGCCACGACAGCGGCTTCTCACGATCAGGACTTACACATTATTCCTTCACCAATCGTCGGCACGTTCTACCGGTCACCGTCTCCAAGCGCAGAACCATTTGTGAAGATCGGAAGTAACGTCGAACAGGACACGGTTGTTTGCATAATCGAAGCTATGAAACTCATGAACGAGATTCAGGCAGAAGCGACTGGCGAAGTAGCAAAGATTTACGTTGAGAACGGACAGCCGGTCGAATACGGCCAGCCGCTTTTCGGAATTCGAAGTTAGGCCGAATAAAAGCACAAAAAGCGCAAACAAATGAGTTTGTGTTTTTTGTGCCTTTGATTTTGTGCCTTTTTGCGACCGGTTTTTGAGATGGCTTTCAACATGCGCAAGTTCAAGAAGATCCTGATCGCCAATCGTGGCGAGATCGCTTGCCGCATCATTTGGACCTGCAAGGAGATGGGGATCAAGACCGTCGCTGTTCATAGCGACGTCGATCGAGATTCGTTGCACGTACGTTTCGCCGACGAAGCCGCGTGTATTGGACCAGCGCCCTCCGCTCAAAGCTATCTAAATATTCCGGCGATTATCAGCACCGCGGAGATCTTCAATGTCGATGCGATTCACCCTGGCTACGGGTTCCTCGCTGAGTCGCCCTACTTTGCCGAGATCTGTGATGCGTGCAACATCAAGTTTATTGGACCACGCGCCAGCATCATCCGACTGATGGGCGACAAGATCGAAGCTCGCCGCGCAATGAATGAAGCTGGCCTGCCTATTTTGCCCGGAAGTTCCGGAAGAATCACTTCGGAAGAAGAAGGACTCAAGCTGGCGCGCGAACTCGGATTTCCGGTTATCGTCAAGGCTTCAGCCGGAGGCGGCGGGCGCGGGATGCGCATCGTCCGTTCCGAGCGGGAGTTGGGAAAGGCTTTGGAGACTGCGTCAACCGAAGCGGCAGCAGCCTTCAACGACGGCAGCGTTTATATCGAGCGCTATATCGAGCAGCCGCGCCACATTGAGATTCAGGTGCTGGCTGACGAGTTTGGCGAATGTATCCATCTCGGAGAGCGTGAGTGCTCCATTCAACGTCGTCATCAGAAATTGATGGAGGAAGCGCCGTCGACGGTCCTGACTCCGGAGTTGCGCAAGACGATGGGTGATGCGGCGGTCGCTGCGTGTAAGAAGTTAGGGTATTCGAGTGCCGGTACAGTCGAGTTTTTGTTGGATGCACATGGGAATTATTACTTCATGGAAATGAACACGCGTATCCAGGTCGAGCATCCGGTCACCGAAATGGTCACCCTTGCTGACATTGTTCGAAACCAGATCAGGATCGCTGAAGGCGAACCGCTCGGATACACGCAGGACGATCTCCTGATCGTTGGACACGCAATCGAATGCCGGATCAACGCCGAGAATCCTGAAACGTTTGCTCCCTCGCCCGGCGTGATTTCCGCGTTCAATCTTCCGGGAGGACCCGGCGTCCGCGTCGACACGTTTGTTTATTCGGGTTACCAGGTCACTCCGTTTTACGATTCACTGATTGCTAAGGTGATTGTTCACGCTCGTACACGTGAACTCGCTATCGCACGCATGAAGCGAGCGTTGGAGGCTATGGTGATCGAGGGTATCAAGACGACGGTCCCGCTTCACCTGAAGATCATGGATGATCCAAAGTTTCGAAAAGGGGAGATCGGGACCGACTTCATGGAGTACTTTCTGGCGCGAAACGGGAAGAAAGCCGTCGCGACGTAGTGAATACCCCGAAGGCTTTCAGCGCTATTCAAGTCCTCGGCGGTTGCCGTTTATCGGGCTGTTGCCTATAATATCCGACTTTTCTATGACGACTTTGACTCGTCTGAGAGGTGAAACGAGATGTCACACGCAATTATCAGAGCTGGTGGAAAACAGTTCCTGGTCGAAGAGGGTCAAACGATCCGCGTGCCTTCCCTCGAGGCCGACGCAGGAAGTTCGATCGAACTCGAAGCATTGTTAAGTTCGGGCTCTGACGGCGGAAAAATTTCGGCAACGGTGGTTGAGCACGGTCGAGATCAGAAGATTGTGGTCTTCAAGAAAAAGCGACGCAAACAGTACAAGCGTACGCGCGGTCATCGGCAGGGCTACACGACTTTGAAGATTGATTCGATTGGGTAGAGACCAATCATTGGAGTTCATATGGCACACAAAAAGGGCGTTGGTTCATCTCGTAACGGTCGCGACTCACAGTCCCAACGATTGGGGCTGAAGAAGTTTGGCGGTGAAAAGGTTCTGGGCGGCAATATCATCGCGCGCCAGCGTGGCACCAAATGGAAACCCGGAAACAATGTGGGCCGCGGCAAGGACGATACGCTGTTCGCGTTGATTGATGGCGTCGTAAAGTTCGAAGACAAAGGCCGATCGGGCAAGTTCGTCAGCGTTTATCCAGTGGAGCTAACTGCTGCTTAGAAAAGATTTCCTGTAAGTTCGCGACGCCTGAGCAGCAATACTGCGCGCCCGGGCGTCGTTTTCAATTTAGATGTTTATTGATCGGGTCAAGATTCACGTGCAAGGGGGTGACGGAGGTAACGGCGTTACTGCTTTCCGGCGTGAGAAGTTTGTGCCGCGAGGTGGTCCATCCGGCGGAGACGGTGGCCGCGGCGGCGATGTAGTTCTGGTTGCAGACGCTTCACTCAACACGCTGCTGCATTTGCGCTATAACCCGCAGCACACTGCGCAGCGCGGCCTGCATGGTGAAGGATCGAATCGTTCAGGTCGCAATGGAACCGACTTGATTGTCCGAGTTCCGGTGGGAACGCAGATCTTCGATGCAACGACCGGCGAGCTTCTAAGTGATCTTAACGACGATGGCGCGCGCTGGTTGGCTGCGCGCGGCGGTCGCGGTGGGTTTGGAAACGCGCACTTCACCACTTCGACCAATCGCGCGCCTCGCTACCATCAAAGCGGAAGCAAGGGAGAAGAGCTGGAACTGCAACTCGAACTAAAGTTGCTCGCCGACGTCGGTTTAGTAGGTTTTCCAAACGCAGGAAAGTCAACGTTCATTTCAACTGTATCTGCAGCGCGCCCGAAGATTGCCGACTACCCGTTCACCACGTTGGAACCGCATTTGGGGGTTGTCGATCTCGGCGACTTTCGGACCTTCGTCATTGCGGATATTCCCGGTCTGATTGAAGGCGCACACACCGGAGCGGGCCTGGGTGATCGATTTCTGCGCCACATCGAGCGCACGAAGTTGTTGTTGCATCTGGTGGACGTTTCATCCGCGTCGGGGCGCGATGCTGTCAATGACTATGAAACCGTCAATCGCGAATTGGCTTCCTATAACCAGGAGTTGGCGACAAGGCCTCAGTTTGTTGTTGCGACAAAGATTGATGCGCTCGATGAACCGCAGCGATTGGACTCGCTGAAGCGAAGCGCGTTCGCGGATGGCAAGCCGTTCTTTGCGATCTCTTCAGCGACGGGAGAAGGAGTGCGTGAGCTTGTAAACGCAGTGTCGGCGAAGCTGGAGGAGTTGATTGCGGAAAGCAACAGAGCGGACACTGTGGAACTGGCTTTGTAAAAGATGTGTGCGAAGAAGCGGATAGCTTTGTATGGAGGGACATTCGATCCCGTTCATGTAGGCCATCTCGAAGTTGCACGCAAGGTTTTAGAGTTATTTGAGATTGAGAAAGTACTTTTTATTCCAGCGCAGATGGCGCCGCACAAGATCGGGCGCCCTGTAACGGGCTCGATACATCGTTGTGCAATGCTGGCGCTGGCGACGCAAGACGATCCGAGGTTGTCAATTTCGACGTTCGAACTCGACGCTCCGGATCGACGTTACACGGTTGATACGATCGAGCATTTTCAGCGCGAGCTGGCTGACTCAACTGAGCTCTTTTTCATAATGGGCGCCGACTCATGGTCTGAGATCACTACCTGGCACGAGTGGGAACGTTTGCTGACAATGACGAATCACATCGTCGTCACAAGGCCGGGATACGAACACACGAAAACAGACGTGGGTGCACTTAGCGAGCGAATCGTCGATATGAGATCTGGAAAAGCGTCGACGCCGCCACGTGCGCAAGGGATATTTTTTACCGATGTGGCGATGAATGATGTTTCGGCAACGAACATCAGACGGCTCGCCAGCGAAGATCGGACAGAGGAGTTAGTCAGGTTTTTGCCTGGACCAGTGCTTGAGTACATAAAGAAGTACGGCATCTATCGCGTGGTGAACTAATTTTGAGTTCTTCTCTGTGCAACCTCTGTGTTCTCTGTGTCTCTGTGGTGGTCACACTTAACCACAGAGACACAGAGAACACAGAGGTTGCACAGAGAATCGAGAACTGAATGAAGCAAAACTCAACAGTTAAAGAGCAGTCTTTGAACCCGCAACCCAGCGTACGCTCGAAGTCACAGCTTGCGGCTGACAACCTCGATGAACCGGTGCTGGCAGCGCTTCATGCCGCGAGCGAGAAGAAAGCATTGGACCCGGTGGTTTTAGACTTGCGCGAAATAGCAAGCTTCACCGATTACTTTGTGATCCTGAGTGGCGCAAACGAACGGCAAGTGCAGGCAATTTCAGACGAGATTTACGAGAGTCTCAAGAAGTCGGGTCATGCAGCAGCGCGTGTTGAGGGCTACAAGACTGCGGAGTGGATTCTGTTGGATTATGGCGATTTCGTAGTTCATGTGTTTGAGCAGAAGGCGCGGAAGTTCTACGACCTCGAGCGTCTGTGGCGTGAATCAAAACGGGTCGAGTTGCCCGCGGAATTGATTACGGACAGTGCCGGCTCTTTGAGAAGAGAATCGTGATCGAACTATTTGCGCGCTCTCCCGGAATGCGCGAGGCGGTAGGTCTCGCGGAGCGCGTAAGTTCAACCGATGCGAATGTCTTGATTACGGGAGAGTCGGGAGTGGGGAAGGATCTAATCGCATCCTTTATCCACTCGAGGTCTCGCCGGGCAGTGCAGCCTTTCGTAAAGATCGACTGCGCGACGCTTCCGGGGGATCTGCTTGAAGCCGAACTCTTTGGTTATGAACGCGGGGCGTTTTCCGGAGCGATTGAAACCAAGGCCGGGCGCTTCGAAGCGGCCCAAAAGGGCACAATCGTTCTCGACGAAATTGCGCATCTTTCAACTGATGCACAGGCGAAACTGCTCCGTGTGATCGAGAGACGTGAGTTTGAGAGGCTGGGTGGGCGAAAGACAATACAGCTCGATGCTCGCTTGATCGTGTTGACAAATGTAGATCTCGGTGCGGCTGTTAAGCTAGGCCGCTTTCGAGAGGATCTTTTTTATCGCTTGAACGTAATTCACATCGAAGTACCGCCTCTGCGTGAGCGCAAGAAAGATCTTTCTAAGTTGATTCAGCATTTCCTGCGGCACTATTCAGCAAAGCACGCGCGAAGAGTTGAGCGCGCGTCTCAGCCGGCGCTGGCGATGCTTCAGGCTTATGACTATCCAGGGAATGCCCGGGAGCTCGCGAATATTGTCGAGCGAGCCGTAATCGTAGCAACCGGAAAGTGGATCGAGGAGCAGGATTTGCCGGCCGGATTGAGCGCCGCTGTGAACGCGCAGCAACAGAAGGCGAAGCCGCTGAGCTTAGCGCAAATGGAAGCGGCTTACATTTCAGAGATCCTGGCGGTAACCAAAGGCAACAAGACTGAGTGCGCGCGCATACTCGGAATCAGCCGGAAGAATCTTTACGAGAAGATTGCGCGGTACAAGCTCTGATGGACTATCCGCAGATCGCAATCTGCGTAATCTGTGGATACTAAGGTGATGCGCTTTCGGATCATCTGGACAGGGAAGACTCGAGATGCCAGGCTGCGCGCGCTGATTGACGATTATGCCGAGCGGCTTTCTCATTTTGTTCGCTGTGATGTGATTGAACTGCGAGAGCTTGGGCGTACTGACAAGACGGGCATCGATAAAGAGACAAAGCGCATCTCAGACGCGCTTCGTCCTGGCTCGATTACGGTGTTGCTCGATCCAGATGGTTCGGAGTGGACTTCTCAGCAATTGGCTGCTCAGGTGCAGAGTTGGGAAGGAAAAGGAATCAAGGAAGTCGCGTTCGTGGTTGGAGGACCCAATGGTCTTGCACACGATTTCAAATCCCGGGCTGATAAGCGTTGGTCTCTTTCGCGATTGACGCTTACGCATGAGATGACGCGAGTGCTGATGTTTGAGCAATTGTATCGAGCGTACACGATCGTTCATGGATTGCCGTATCAGAAGTGATTCACGATCAGAATCAATATCAAGTAGGGTGGAGGGCTAAAACAGATAATGGATAAGAGACGAACCAAAGTTTTTAGAGACAAGTTATTGGGCCGTCGCGAAGGCCTTGTTGGTCAGGTGCAAGCTGCCGAGCTTTATAGTCGCGAGCGCGACGCCGAAGCGACGCAGGATCCGGCAGACATGGCGGCTAATGCTTATACAAAAGAACTGCTTGTGTCGATGTCTGACAACGATCGTCAATTGCTCAATCTAATCGATGAAGCCCTCGAGCGAATTGAAACGGCCGGTTACGGGAAGTGTGTTCACTGTGGTGAAGCACTGCCGGAGAAGCGTCTCGACGCAGTGCCATGGGCACGTCACTGTGTTCGCTGCCAGGATCTTCAGGAGCGCGGAATGTTGGGCGAAGATGAAGATTAGATCCGCTTTTGCGGGTGAGACATAGCGGCCTCCTCGAAACGTATTGAGGAGGCCGCTTGGTTTTGGCCACAAAAAGGCACAAAGATCACAAGGCACAAAGATCACAAATGATTAAATAGAACGTTTTAGATGCTCCTCACACAGGCCGCCCAACTTTTCTACGACGCTCTGCTCACGTTGGCGTACCCTCAACTCTGCACAATCTGCGCCCACAGTGTTGAGCAGCGCAAGTTTGGTGTCGCCTGCGAAGCATGTTGGAACGCGACAACAATCTTCACGGGCGCGGAAACGATCTGCTGGAAGTGCGGCGTGCCGGCACAGGTTGAAGTCTCACAGACGCAGCCTGATCAGATGAGATGCCGGCGTTGCGATGCGCAATCATTTACTGCCGCGCGGGCCATCGGGCTTTACGAAGGAGCGTTGCGCGAGTCTGTCCTGCATCTGAAACGACAGCCACATCTTTCGCCACACCTCGAAGATCTTTTGGTAACGGCGGCCACGCGCGATCCCATGGATACCAGTTCGAGGATCATACCGGTGCCACTGCATCGCCAACGTATGCAAGCGCGGGGTTTTAATCAGGCAGCGATCATTGCAAAGGCGCTGTCAAAGTCGCTCGGGTTGCCGTTGGACGAAGTTAGTCTGTTGCGAGTGTCTTCGTCGGAAAAATACAGGGCTGGACTGGATGCGAAAGGCCGGCAGGAAACAGTTGCCGGAGCTTTCGAAGTGCCTCATCCACGACTGGTTGAAAATGAAGATATTCTGCTGGTTGACGACGTGTTCACCACGGGCGCAACCGTGTCTGCCTGCGCTGAAGTGTTGATTGCGGCCGGGGCAAGAAATGCGTGGATTTTGACGATTGCCAGGGCTCAGGGATAGATTCTCTGCGTAAGCTCCGCGTTCTCTGCGCCTCTGCGGTAAGGACTCGCAAAACCAGGGTCACCGCAGAGGCGCAGAGGACGCGGAGATTACGCCGAGTTAGTCCCCCGGGCCGAACATATTTTGACACCCTCTTCCGCGCTCGCGTAATATCAGCCCAATGACTGGTAGGGTTTTAGTCCTGAATACTTCTTTTGAGCCCATCAACGTGTGCACCGAAAGGCGCGCAGTGGTGATGATCTTTAAAGGAGTAGCGCGAGTGGAAGAACAGAATGGCCACATACTCCATTCGCAGAGACTCTCAATCCATGCACCTTCCGTTATTCGTCTTACGGAATACATTCACATTCCTTTTGAACGCCGTTCGCTCTCTCGGAAGAACATTCTTCTGCGTGACCACTCGACGTGCCAATACTGCGGCAATCAGTATCCGCCCTCGGAGTTGACTCTCGATCACGTGCTTCCCCGCTCGCGTGGAGGGGAGTCGGCATGGGATAATCTGGTAGCCTGCTGTAAGCGCTGCAACCATCGAAAGGGCAACCGGACGCCCGAAGAATCCGGCATGCATCTTTTGCGCAGGCCTCGCGGGTTCTCACTGCACGTAAACCGGCAAATTATGCGTTACTTAGGCAGAGCGGACGAGACCTGGAGAAAGTACCTGTTCTACGAATCGGACACTCGAGAATAGCTGGCCTAAATCGGGCCGGCGCGGCCCCTGAGAAAGAGGATATTATGAGTCAAACAATGTTGGCGATCGCGGGACTCGGAACCCCGGAGCTTGTGATAATCGTTATCGTGGTCTTTTTACTCTTTGGCGCAACCAGACTGCCTCAATTGGCGAAAGCCCTGGGCCAAAGTAAAAAAGCATTTCGGGACGGCATCGAGGAGGGCGAAAGGGAAGTGCAAAAGGATTTGGAGAAGTAGGCCTGCCCGGAAGGCTTCGGCGACTAAGACCCCCGCCTGCGCTTAGTGGTTGTGAGCCTTCTGCCCGACGACCAGAGTCGTTTTCACCGAAAGCGCGAACTCCGCCTCATGTCTCTCTTCGTTGATTAATCGAGAGATCTCGCTGAACAATCCCGCTCTCATATCGTTAGGTACGAGGGCCAGCCACTCGTGCATAAGAAACTCTGCGACTAAAGGAGACGTTAGGAACTGCTCTCCTGAGTCGAAGTCAAACTCCTCGATGCGCGTCCACGACTCGACTTCTTTTAGTCCTTC
>Ga0256867_10000269_pt1 | contig 19953 bp, 17 predicted proteins | sample RVTome_15_FD_185939 | JGI IMG/M metagenome (GOLD analysis project Ga0256867, IMG submission 185939) | Soil microbial communities from uranium-contaminated site in the Upper Colorado River Basin, Wyoming, United States - RVT150D86 (HiSeq) ... | reverse complement strand
GGCCGCCCGCACCGCGTGCACGACGAGGAGCTGCGAGAGGCCGGGCACGAACGCTCCGAGCAGCACGAACGGCCAGAGCTCCCCCGCGTCGAAGCCGAGGCCGAGCACGGCTGCCGCAGCGGCGACAGCGACGAAGGCGACCACCGCGATCGCCGCCGAGCCGGCGTCCACGTCGCCCGCGCGAGCCAGCGCACGCCGCATGGTGATGTTCAAGGCTCCGAAGAACACCCCGGACAGGCAGGCAAAGAGAACGCCGGTCAACGACTAAGCTCGACGCCCACCGGTACCTCGGTGCTACGACTCGTCCGGCCGCGGGGAAGAGAGCTGCGAGCCGATCTGAAGCGGGGGCCGGCGGCGGTGAACCGAGAGATAGCGGACACCCTCGGGGCCGGCCGTGATCCGGCGGGCCCGGCCCTTCTCGATGATGATCGCGGCGCCCGGGTCGAGCCGCCGTTTCTCCCCGTCGAGCGCGACGGTGGCCGATCCGTCGAGAACGGCGACGAGCACGTCACGCTCGGTGTTGACATGCTCCGGCGGTCCGGCTCCCGGGCCCCACGCGAGCAGCGTCGCGTTCAAATCCTCGGAGTCGGCGCCCCAAACGGGGCCGCGGCCGCACAGAGTGGCCGAGTCCGCCGGCGCGTCCCGGGGAGCGAGCGCGAGCGCCTCCAAGGCCTCGCCCGCCACGAGTCGCTCGATCAGCGGGAAGAGCACCCGCTCCTCGTGGCGGACGTGCGCCTCCAGCAGCTCGCCCAGCTCTCGCATCTCGCCGGAAACGGGCCCGCCGTCTGCCAGGCGCGCGTCGAGCTCGGCCACGAGCGCGTGTAGGCGCTGGTGCTCGAGCAACGCGCGGACCAGCGGCTCGTGAGCCTCGTCGAAGCCCACCGCCAGCGGAAACAGCAGCTCCTCTTCTTCACGGAAGTGCTGGACCGTCTCCGCGGCGAAGAAGCGCAGAAAGGCCGAGGTCGCCGCGGCCGCCTCGGGGCCGTCGGCGGCGCGCCGCAACCGACGCGCCTCGACCAGGGCATCGTGGTGGTCGTGCGACAGCGGGACGAGTGCCCGATGGCGCTTCATGCTCCGAGGCTAGCTGCAGGAGCTGCGGACGTCGCCCGGGTCGGTAGGCAGATGTCGGTCCCGCGGCCGCCGTACGCGCGGTCGTGGCCGACGCCGTCCAGGAAGTCCAGGCGGTCGTTGCCGTCGCCGCCCCCCGCCCGGTCGGGGCCGCTGCCGCCGATCAGGAGGTCGACGCCGCCGAGCCCGTAGAGCTTGCCGGCGCCGGCGAGACCGCAGAGGACGTCGCGGCCGCGGGTGTCCTGAGCGTGTGCTCCAGCCCGTCCACCTGGACGAGAGCACGAGGCGGCTTGCCGTCCCAGAGCGTCAGGCCGACGGCGTTCGCCCGGGCTGGCTTCGCTGGAGCCGGAGACGACGCTGCACCGCCCGGCGGGCGGGTCAGGTAAGGTCTTCCGCCGACAGCCTGTAAGGATTGCCTTACATGAAGGGAAGAACCTCGTGCGAATTCTGACCGTGGCCGCCGTCCTGCTCGTCCTGCTCGCGCCCGCGTGCGGCGGCGAGGAGGGCGACCTCACCGTGTACTCCGGCCGCTCGGAGGACCTCGTCGAGGGTCTCTTCGAGCAGTTCGAGGAGGAGACGGGGCTGAAGCTCGACGTCCGCTACGGCAACAGCGCCGAGCTGGCGGCGACGATCGCCGAGGAGGGCGAGAACTCCCCCGCCGACGTCTTCTTCGCCCAGGACGCGGGGTCGCTCGGGTCGGTCGCGGCAGAGGGACTCCTCGCCGAGCTCCCGCCCGACACGCTCGAGCAGGTCGACGAGCGGTTCGCCGATCCGGAGGGGCACTGGGTGGGGACGTCGGGCCGCGCCCGCGTCGTCGCCTACAACACGGACGCCGTCTCCGAGGACGAGCTGCCCGACTCGATCTGGGACTATGCGAGCCCCGAGTGGCGGGGGCGGCTCGGCGTGCCGGCGACGAACGCCTCGTTCCAGGCGATGGTGACCGCGATGCGGCTGGAGGCCGGCGACGAGCGCACGCGCGAGTGGCTCGAGGCGATCGCCGCCAACGAGCCGCGGATCTTCGAGAACAACGTGGCGACGCTCGAGGCGATCGCCGCCGGCGAGATCGACGCTGGCTTCGTCAACCACTACTACCTCTACGGCCTGCTGGACGAGCAGCCGGACGCCCCGGTGGCGAACCACCACCTCGCCGCCGGCGACCCGGGCGCGCTCGTGAACGTCGCGGGCGCCGGCATCCTGCGGACGACCGACCGCGCGGACCTCGCGCAGCAGCTCGTCGACTACCTGCTCGGCCCTGGCCAGGAGTACTTCGCCACCGAGACCGACGAGTACCCGCTCGTCGCGGGCGTCGAGCCCGCGAGCGAGCTGCCGCCCCTGAGCGACCTCCAGGGCCCCGACGTGGAGCTCAGCGCCTTCGGCGCGGAGCTGGCGGCGACCCTGGAGATGCTCGACAGCGTCGGCCTCACCTCGTAGAGGCCTGATGCGGAAGTGGCGCGTCGTGGGGCCGCCTCAGACCAAGGCAGGGCGTTCCGGCTCCCTCTGGACTCTCGGAGCCGCGTGCCTCGCCGCCGCCGGCCTCTCCTTGCTCGCGCCCTGGGCGCCGACTTACGACCCGTGGGCCTGGCTCGTCTGGGGCCGGGAGGTGGCCGGCCTCGACCTGGACACGACCGCCGGACCGGCCTGGAAGCCGCTCCCCGTCCTGGCGACCGCGGCGCTGGCGCCGCTCGGCGACGCCGCCCCGGCCCTCTGGCTTCTCCTCGCCCGTGCCGGCGGCCTGCTCGCGGTCGTCCTCGCGTTCAGGCTGGCCGCCCGGCTCGCCGGCGGGCGCGGCGGCTGGTTCGCCGGCGGCGTTGCCGCGCTGGGCCTGCTCGGGACCGTGGGCTTCCTCCGCGGCGTCGCCGGCGGCAGCTCGGAGGGCCTTCTCATCGCGTTCGCGCTCCTCGCGGTCGTCCGCCACCTCGACGGGCGGCGCGGCCAGGCGCTCGCGCTCGCCGCGGCCGCCTCGCTCCTGCGGCCGGAGGCGTGGCCCCTCCTCGCGGCGTACGCGCTCTGGCTCTGGCGGCGCGAACCTGGCCTGCGGCTTCCCGCGCTGGCCGGCCTCGCGCTCGTGCCCGCGCTCTGGCTCGCGCCCGAGCTCTGGGGCTCGGGCGACCTGCTGCGCTCCTCCGAGCGGGCGCGGGTCCCGAACCCGGGCCAGCCGGCCCTCGCCGACCGGCCGGCGCTCGCGACGCTTCGCGGGTTCGCCGAGATCGTCCCCCTGCCCGTGCTGGCGCTGGCGGCCGCCGGCGTCGCCCTCGCCGCAGTGCGCCGCGAGCGGGTGCCGCTCGCGCTGGCCGCCGGCGCCGCCGCCTGGGTCGCCCTCGTCGCCGCGATGGCGGAGGCCGGCTTCTCTGGCGAGGGCCGCTACCTCCTCGCCCCGGCGGCCGTCGTCGCGGTGCTCGCCGGCTTCGCAGCCGGGCGGGCGTACACGGCGGTCGCGGCAGGCTCGCCACGCGTCGCCGCCCCGGCCGCGGCCGCGGTTCTCGCCGTGGCGCTCGCCGTCTCGCTCCCGGCGGCCCGCCGCCTGGGCAACGAGCTCGCGTACGCCGCCGACCTGCGCGCGGACCTCGCCGTCGCCGTCGACCGCGCGGGCGGCTCCGAGCGGCTGCGCGCCTGCGGGCCGCTCTACGCCGGGCGCTTCCGGTTCCCGCTCGTCGCCTGGCACGTCGGCGCCCACATCTCCGAGCTCGACCTCGCCCCGCGGGCGCCCGGGGTCGTGTTCCGCTCGAGGCTGACGCCAGAGGAGCCGACCAGCCCGGCCGTGCCCGCCGGCTACGAGCTCGCCGCCCGCGCGGGCGCGTGGGAGGTGCACACCGCGTGCGCCGCGTAGCTCTCCCCTCCCCCGCGCTCGCCACCGTCGGGCTCCTCGGCCTGCTGGCAGTCTCGGCCTTCCTGCGGACGCGGGCGCTCGACGCCTCCCTCTGGATCGACGAGGGGATCTCCGTCGGCATCGCCTCGCACCCGCTCGGGGAGATCCCCGGGCTCCTCCGCCAGGACGGCTCGCCGCCCCTCTACTACCTGCTGCTCAGCCTCTGGACGGAGCTCGCGGGGACGAGCGAGGCGGCGCTGCGCGCGCCCTCGCTCCTCTTCGGGCTGCTGGCCGTCCCGGCGGCGCTCTGGGCCGGGCGAAGCCTCTTCGGGCCTGCCGCGGGCTGGGTCTGCGCCGGCCTCGCGGCCGTCCTCCCCTTCCTCACGACCTACGCGCAGGAGGTGCGGATGTACGCGCTCGTCGCGCTCCTCTCCGTGCTGGCCGCAGCGGCCTTCCTGCACGCGTTCGCCTTCGGGCGGCGGCGCTACGTCCCGGCCTACGCGGCGGCGCTGGCGCTCCTTCTCTCCACGCACTACTGGGCGCTCTTCCTGGCACTCGGCGCCCTCGCGGCGCTCGGGGCGCTCGCCCTGACGGCGCCGCCCGGCGACCGCCGGCGGCTCCTGGTCGACGGCGGGCTCGCCTTCGGCTCGGCCGGGCTCGCGTTCGCGCCCTGGCTTCCCACGCTCGCCTTCCAGCTCGAGCACACCGGCGCACCCTGGTCGAGCCCGCCTCCTCCCGGCGCGCTCGCCGGCGCCCTGGCACTCGGAGTCGGAGCCGTCGCCGTCACCCGCCTCGCGGCCGGGCCGGCCGAGGGCCGCGCCCTCCAGGCCCTCGCGCTCGCGGCCGCCGTGACCCTGGCCTCCGGCTGGGCGGCGGCGCTCGTCGAGCCGGGCTGGGCGACCCGCTACCTGGCGGTCCTCGTCGGGCCCCTCCTCCTCCTCGCCGGCGCGACGCTCGCGCGCCTCGGCCCGCCCGGCGTGCTCGCGGCGGCCGCGGCCGCCTGCGCATGGGCCCTGGACGCGGTCCCTGCGGAGAAGAGCAACGTCGCCGGCGCCTCGTCGGCGGTCGCGGCCCGGCTCGAGCCCGGAGACCTGGTCGTCTCGACGCAGCCCGAGCAGGTGCCCGTCCTGGCCCACTACCTCCCCGACGGCCTGCGCTTCGCCACGCCCCTCGGCGCGGTCGGCGACCCGCGGGTCATGGACTGGCGAAACGCGCTCCCACGGCTCGAGTCGGCAGGTCCCGAGCAGGCGCTCACCCCGCTCCTGGACGGCCTCCCGGCCGGCACGCGCGTGCTCCTCGTCAGCCCCGAGGTCGGCGACGGCGGGCGCTGGCGCGCGCCCTGGACGCGCCTCGTCGCCGCCCGCTCGGGCGAATGGGCCGCGGCCCTCGGCGCGGACGTCCGCTTCAGGCGGCTGCACGGCGCGGCGCCGGAGTCGGCCACCTCGCGGACGAGCGTCCGCCTGACCCTCTACGCGAAGACGGCGGCGAGCCGTGGCTAGAGAGGGCTCGCCCACCCTGATCCTCGGCGCCGGCCCGGCCGGCCTGACCGCCGGCTACCTGCTGGCCAAGCTCGGCCGGCCCGTGCTCGTGCTGGAGGCCGAGGACCAGGTCGGCGGACTCGCCAAGACCGTCGTCCGCGACGGCTACCGCTTCGACCTGGGCGGGCACCGCTTCTTCACGAAGAGCCCGGAGGTGGAGTCGCTCTGGCTCGAGGTGCTCGGCGAGGAGCTGCTCCTGCGCCCCCGGCTCTCGCGCATCTACTGGAATGGGCGCTTCCTCGACTACCCGCTCTCGGCTCGCGACGTCGTCCGCAAACTCGGGGCGGCGGAGCTGACCCGCTGCGTCACCTCCTACCTCGCCGCCGTGCCGCGGCGCAAGGGCCGGGAGCAGAGCCTGGAGGAGTGGGTGTCGAACCGCTTCGGCAGGCGGCTCTACGACCTCTTCTTCCGCACGTACACCGAGAAGGTCTGGGGCGTCCCCGGCTCCGAGATCCGGGCCGAGTGGGCGGCCCAGCGGATCAAGGGCCTCTCCCTCTCCGCCGCGGCGAGGGACGCGCTCCTCGGCGGGCGGAACGGAAGCGTGAAGAGCCTCATCCGCGAGTTCCACTATCCGCGCTACGGGCCCGGCCAGATGTGGGAGGCGATGGCGGAGCGGATCGAGGACCTGGGCGGCGAGGTCGTGACCGGGGCGCCCGTCGAGCGGATCCGTGTCGAGGACGGGAGGATCGCCGCCGTCGAGGCGGCGGGCGAGACCATCCCGTGCCGGCACGCGGTCTCCTCCCTCCCGCTTGGCGCCCTGGCCGAGATCGTCCGGCCCGCGCCGCCGCGCCCCGCGCTCGCGGCCGCCCGCGGGCTCGCCTACCGCGACTTCCTCACCGTCGCGCTCGTCCTCCCGGGCACCGACCTCTTCCCCGACAACTGGGTGTACGTCCACGATCCCTCGGTGCGGGTCGGGCGCATCCAGAACTACCGCTCGTGGAGCCCCTGGATGGTCCCCGAGGCCGACCGCACCTGCGTCGGGCTCGAGTACTTCTGCTTCGAGGGCGACGACCTCTGGGAGACGCCCGACGAGCGCCTCGTCGAGCTGGCCGCCGCGGAGCTGACCCGACTGGGCCTGGCCGACGGCGGTCAGGTGGAGCGCGGCTACGTCGAGCGCGTGCCGAAGGCCTACCCGGTCTACGACGACGGCTACGCCGAGCGCCTCGCCGCCGTGCGCCGCTGGCTGGACGGGATCGGAGGCCTGCAGCAGGTGGGCCGGAACGGGCTTCACCGCTACAACAACTCCGACCACTCGATGCTGACCGCGATCCGCGCCGTCGACAACCTGGTCGCGGGCTCCCGGCACGACCTCTGGGCGGTCAACGCCGACAGCGTCTACCACGAGGAGCAGGCCCGTGACGAGCATCCCTACACGAGAGCGCCCGAGCCGCCGGCGGTGTCGACGGCCGGGAGCTAGCCTCGTGCGCCGCCTCCTCCCCGCCCTCGCGCTCCTCGCGCTCGCGGCCTGCGCCGGCGAGGACCCGGCCCTGACCCCCACGCTGCCCGCCTCGACGGAGCCGCTGGCGCTGGTCGAGGTCGCGTCGGGGCTCAGCTCGCCGATGCAGGTCGTCGCCGGGCCCGAGCCGGGGACGCTGCTCGTCGTCGAGCAGCAGGGGACGATCCGCGTCCTCTCCACCTCCGGGCTCGAGCCGGAGCCGTTCCTCGACATCAGCGACGAGGTCACGGCCGGCGGGGAACAGGGGCTGCTGGCCCTTGCGCTCCACCCCGAGTTCGCCTCCGACCCGCGCTTCTACGTCCACTACTCGAACCTCGAGGGCGACACGCGTGTCGCCGAGTACCGCGCGGGCCCGGGCGGCCCCGAGCGGCTCAGGGAGCTCCTCGCCGTCGACCAGCCATACGCGAACCACAACGGCGGCCAGCTCGCGTTCGGGCCGGACGGCCTCCTCCACCTCGGGCTCGGCGACGGCGGCAAGGCGTTCGACCCGGAGGAGCGCTCGCAGGACCCCGGCAGCCGCCTCGGCAAGCTCCTCACGCTCGACGTCGACCGGCCCGGGGCCGAGTGGCAGGCCGTCGCGAACGGGCTCCGCAACCCTTGGCGCTTCTCGTTCGACCGCGAGACAGGCGACCTCTGGATCGGCGATGTCGGCCAGGACCGCTGGGAGGAGGTCGACCACGTGCCGGCCGGCACCGCCTGGCCGCTGAACTTCGGCTGGGACGTCTACGAGGGCTTCGAGCAGGTCGAGGACGGCGAGCTCCGCGGCGAGGGCCCGCTCATCGCGCCGGTGGCCGTGTACGCGCACGACGTCGGGTGCTCGATCACCGGCGGCTTCGTCTACCGCGGCGCCGACGTGCCGGCGCTGCGCGGCCGCTACCTCTACGGCGACTACTGCTCCGGGACGATCTGGAGCCTGCGCCCGGAGGGCGGCGAGGCGGCGGACGTCCGCCGCGAGCAGATCGCCGTCCCGCAGCTCTCCTCCTTCGGGGAGGACGTGGACGGGGAGCTCTACCTCGTCTCCCAGGCCGGCTCGGTCTACCGGCTCGCGACCGGCTGAGGGTTTCCCACACGCGCGGGCTGCCGGGCGAGTAGAATTCCGCCCAGGTTATCGCCTGATAGGCACAAACTTCTCCTGAATGTCCATCGAGACGGCAGCATCGCCCAGTGGACGCCGCGATGTCGAAGACGTCCTGCGCGCGGCCGGCCTTACGGCGTTCCACCGCCGGGCCGTGCTCGTCACCGGCGCCGCATGGACGTTCGTCGCCATGGAGATCCTGCTCGTCGGCTTCACCGTTCCCGTCTTCACCGAGATCTGGGGACTCTCGGGCAGACTTGCCGGCTGGATCGCCGCCTCGGCGCTCGGCGGCTCGCTGCTTGGCGCCGTCGTGCTCGGGCGCGCGTCGGACCGGATCGGCCGCCGCCGGATCTTCCAGGCTTCGATCCTCTGGTACGCGATCTTCACGGCGCTGACCGCGCTCGCGTGGGGCCCGTGGTCACTCTCGGCGGTCCGCTTCCTCGCTGGCATCGGCCTCGGCGGCGTTCTCGTCGTCGACCCCTCCCTCCTCGCCGAGTACGTGCCTCCTCAACACCGCGGGCGGCTGCTGGTGCTCCTCGACCTGTTCTGGCCGGTCGGGCTGCTGCTCGCCACCGGCCTCTCGTGGGTCTTCCTCGACCAGGTGGGCGGCGACAACGCCTGGCGGTACCTGTTCCTCGCGGCTGCCTTTCCGGCGTTCCTCGCCTTCGTCGCCAGGCTGACGCTGCCGGAGAGCCCGTACTACCTCGCGCGGTCGGGCAGGACCGCCGAGGCCGCAGGCGTCCTTTCCGAGATTGCCGGGCGGGAGATCGACGCCGGGATGCTCGACGCCCCGCGCGAGCCGCGGGCCTCCCTGCGCGACCTCGTCTCGCGTCGGCTGCGCTCGACCACCGTCATCGTCCTCGTCGCCTGGACGGCCCTGAACATCTCCTACTACGGGCTCTTTCTCTGGCTGCCCTTCGTGCTCCAGGACGAGGCGCGCTTCTCGCTCGACGTCTACCTCCTGCTCGCCCTGTCGGCGCTCTCGCAGTTCCCCGGCTACCTCGCGGCGCTCTGGCTCGTCGAGCGCATCGGTCGCAAGCCGACGCTCGCGCTCTTCCTGTGCCTGGGAGGCGCCTCGGCCTACGCGTTCGCCGTGGCCGACTCGGCGCCCGTCTACGTCGCCTCCCTCTTCTTCGTCGGCTTCTTCAACCTCGGCGCCTGGGGCGCTGTCTATCCGTTCACGGCGGAGCTCTTCCCGACGCGCTTGCGGTCGAGCGCCTTCGGGGTCGCGGAGGGTGTCGGCAAGGGTGCGGCGATCGGTGCGCCTTACCTCTTCGGGGCCCTGATCGACTGGACCGGCGACACGGTTTGGTCGTTGACCTTCGTCGCTATCGTCATGGTCGCCGGCGGGCTCGTCACCCTGCTCGGCCGCGAGACGCGGGGCGCGCGGCTGACCTGAGGACGACTCACGCCGCGAAGCGGAAGAGCTCGACGAAGCGCGGCACCTCGGCCGGGTCGCCTGCGACCACCGTGAGCGCGGCCGGCTCGACCTGGCCCGCGAGCACGCCGACGAGCAAGTCGTCGTCCGCCTCGAGCACGAGGTCGGGATCGACTGCCGGGCCCGGGACGACCTCGAGCGTTCCGTCCGCCACCGCGAGCCGGAAGGCACCTTCGCGGAGGCGAACCTCGTAGACGTGCGTGGAGCCGTCCGCCTGCTCGGGGTGGAAGAAGGCCTTCAGCGCCAGCGCGAGCCAGTGCGAGCGGAGCGCCTGGTCGGGCCCCCGCTCGCCGAGTGACGCCGCGCCCCAGCGGCCGAGGGCGGCCACGGCCGGCTCGAGCGCTCGCCCGTACGGGGTGAGCTCGTAGACGGCGGACGCGGCGGGCGGCGGCAGTGTCGACCGCCCGACGACGCCGGCCCGGTCGAGCTGCCGGAGGCGGGTGGCGAGGACGTTCGTGCTCACGCCCGGGAGGCCGTCGAGGAGGTCCGTGAACCGCTTGGGGCCGAGCAGCAGCTCGCGGACGACGAGGAGCGCCCAGCGCTCGCCGACGAGGTCGAGCGCGCGGGCGAGGCCGCAGTACTGGCCGTAGGTGCGGTCGGCGCCGGCCGGCGGATTCGTGGTCACCACTTCGTCATTAGAAGTCGACACTTGCGTTTCCGAAGTATGGCGACTAGCGTGGCCGGCGCAACCGACGGAAGGAGGCAGACGAGATGAGTACCGTCGAGACGGCGGTCGGCCGCTTCGTGTGGCACGACCACATGTCGGGCGACCCGGCCGCCGCGAGCAGGTTCTACGGCGAGCTTCTCGGCTGGGAGATCGAGGTCTGGAAGCCGGGCGAGATGGACTACCCGATGATCAAGGTCGGCGATGCCCAGCACGGCGGCTTCGGGCCCGCGCAGGGCGGCGCCCCGGCGCACTGGCTCGGCCACGTCGCCGTGGACGACGCCGACGAGGCGGCCGTGCGGGTCGAGGCCTCCGGCGGGAGCATCGTCGCCCCGGCGATGGACATCCCCGAGGTCGGGCGCATGGTCGTCGTCGCCGACCCGCAGGGCGCCATCCTGTCGCTCTTCACGCCGGCTGACGCGAACTGGACGCCCGCCGAGGGCGTCTTCGTCTGGGACGAGCTGATGACCACCGACGTCGAGGGCGCGAAGGCCTTCTACGGCGAGGTCGTCGGCTGGGAGAGCCGGGACATGGACATGGGCAACGGCATGACCTACACGCTCTTCTCTTCTGGCGGAGCCGACCGCGCCGGGTGCATGCCGCTCCCGCCGCAGGCCGAGGGGATGCCGCCGGCGTGGCTCACGTACCTCGGGGTCGAGGACGTGGACGCCACGGTCGAGAAGGCCAAGAGCCTCGGGACGAGCATGGTGTTCATGGAGCCCACGGACGTCATGACCGTCGGCCGCCTGGCCGTCATCGCGGACGCGACGGGCGCCGCGGTCGGCCTCTTCCGGCCGGTCGAGAGCTAGGAGGGCTCGCCCGGGGGAGCGGGCGCGCGGCCCGCTTCCCCGGTCCGCGGCTTGACTTCGATCGCAGCAGTGCTATACATAGCATGAGTGCGATGACGAGGCTCACGCGAGACGAGCGCCGCCACATGGTCGACACCGCGGTCGAGCGCCTCCGCGAGCGGCTGGCCGGCGCCCAGGACGGCTGGCTCTTCGCGCAGATCGCCGGGCAGGTGGCCGACCGGCGCCGCGAGCTCGGGCTCTCCCAGGCCGAGCTGGCCGAGATCTGCGGGACGACGCAGTCCGCGATCGCCCGGCTCGAGTCCGGCGGACGTCCTCCCCGGATCGACACCCTCCTGAAGCTCGCCCACGCGCTCGACTGCGACCTCGCTGTCGAGCTCCGCCCCCGCCCCGCGCCGGAAGGATCGGAGGCGGCATGACCCGCCTCGAGGTCCTCGAGCAGCGGCTCGCGGCCCTCGAGACCGAGGTCGCCGACCTGCGGATCCAGCTCCGCGGCCCGGGCGCGGCCGGCCTGGCGGAGCGCGCGAAGCCCGCGTTCCCGCCGCCGCTCGCCCCTTCCCGCCCCGCCGCTCCACCCTCGTCGCCGCCCGCGCGGCCGGCCCCGCCCCCGCCGCGCCCCGCGCCGCCGCCCAGGAGGCCGGCACGGCCGCGCCGCGAGCTCGACCTCGACCTCTCCCGCTTCCTCGGCGCCTTCGGGCTGGCCGTCGCGGGCGGAGTCGTGACCGTACTCGGAATCGTCTTCTTCTTCGTCCTCGCGGCGAACCGCGGCTGGATCGGCCCCGAGCTGCGGCTCGCGTTCGGCGCGGCGGCCTCGGCCGGTGTCTTCGCCGCGGGGTTCTGGCTGCGCCGGCGCTTCGGGACGACCCACGCCGCGCTCGCGGCGGTCGGCGCGGGCATCGCGGGTGCCTACGCGACTCTCCTCGCCGCCACCGCGCTCTACGGCTTCGTCCCTGAGCTCGGCGCGCTCGCGGCCGCAGCGGGCATCGCCGCGGTCGCGACCGCGGTCGCCTTCGCCTGGAAGGAGGAGCTGGTCGCGGCCCTTGGCCTGATCGGCGCGCTGCTCATTCCGCTCATGACCCTGGTGGAGGAGGGCGAGCTGACGCTCGTCGGGACGAGCTTCGCGGCGCTCGTCTTCACCGCCGTCGCGGCGGTTTCCCTCCGCGAGCGGTGGCTCGTCCTCCTCGTCGCCGGCCTCGTCGCGTCGTTCCCGCAGATCGCCGGGCTCGTCCTCCAGAGCCGGCCGACGGACTGGGCGGTGGTGTGGCTCGTCGTCGTCTTCTGGGCGCTCTACGTCGCGGTCGCCGCGGCGGTGCAGCTGACCGGGGAGGCGAAGCGGATCGAGCCGCTCGCCGTGACCGTCCTGCTGGGGACGGCCGTGCTCGCCGCCGGCTCCGCCGCGCGCCTCTTCACGGGCGAGGCCGCAGGCTGGAGCCGCGAGGGCCTGGCGCTCGCGGTCGTCTCGGCCGCCTACCTCGTGCTCGGCGCCGCTTTCCTCTCACGCGCCCGCGACTTCGCCACCCTGCTCTGGGCGGTCGGCCTGACGGTCGGCGCGGTGGCGGTCGCGGAGCTCCTGAGCGGCGCCTGGCTCGCGGTCGCGTGGGCCGGCGAGGCCGCCGTCCTCGCGTGGGTCGCCGAGGCGACGCGCGAGCGGCGCTTCCGACTCGCGTCCGTCGGCTACCTCCTGCTCGCGCTCGCCTTCGCGCTGGGGCACGAGGCGCCTCTCGAGGACCTGTTCGAGGCAAGCCGGCATCCGGCGCTCGGCGTGCCGAGCGTGCTCGCCGTCGCCGTCGCCGGGCTGATCGTCGCCTGGTTCTCGCGGCGAGCACCGGAGGAGTCCGACGACCCGGTGATCGTCGCGCTCCACCGGGCGCACGCCGCCGTCGTCTGGCTCGCGGGCGGGCTCCTCGCCTACGCCGCCTCGCTCGGGATCCTGGAGCTGGCGCTCGTCCGCTACCGCTTCGAGGTCGGACAGGTCGCGGTGACTGGATTCTGGGCGCTCCTCGCCCTGGCGCTCGTCGAGGTCGGCGGACGTCTCCGCCGACTCGACCTCGAGCTCGCGGGCCTTGGGTTCCTCGCGTACACGGCGCTCAAGACGGTCGGCTACGACCACGACCGGCTCGACGCCGATCTCTGGCCGGTCGCCTTCCTGCTCGTCGCGGCCTCCGCGGTCCTCTCCGGGTTCGAATACCAGCGCCTCGGGGGCGCGCGCCGGCCGGGCCTGCGGGCGGAGTCGGCGGGAGCCGTCGCCGCGAGCGTCCTGCTCGGGGTGTTCGCGCTCGCCGAGCTCGCGGACGGAGCCTGGCGCGGCGTCGACGGGCTCGGCGGGACGCTCCTCCTGCTCGCCTTCCCCTACGCCCTGCTTGCCGCCGCGGCCTTCCGGACACCGGGCCTGCGCGACCTCGCCACGCTCCTTACGGGGCTCGCGCTGGCGATCGTCGCCGCCGCTTTCTTCCTCCTGCTCGCCGGCGGCTGGCTCGTCCTCGCGCTGGCGGCGGGCGCCGCGCTCCTCGCCGGACTCTCGGTCAAAGCGCGCGAGCCGCGCTTCCAGCTCGCCTCGGCCGTCTACGCCGCGGTGGCGCTCGCCCACACGCTCGTCGTCGAGACGCCGCCGCGGGACGCCTTCGTCGCCTCGGCACATCCGGGCGCCGGCGCGCAGAGCCTCGTGCTCGTCGCGCTCGCGGCGCTCGCGCTCGGGCTCGCCACCGCCCTTCCCGGCGCACGCACCGCCGCCTTCGCCGGGGCCGGCGTCCTGCTCCTCTACGCGCTCACGCTCGGGATCCTCGAGCTGGCGGAGCTCGTCTCGGGCGCGTCGGTGTCGCAGGACTTCCAGCGCGGTCACACCGCCGTCAGCGCCGCCTGGGCCGCGATCGGGCTCGGGCTCCTGACGCTCGGGCTCCTCCGCCGCTCGCGCGGGCTTCGCCTGGCCGGCTTCGCGCTCTACGGCGTCTCGATCGCCAAGCTGTTCCTCTACGACCTCACGTACTCGAGCCCGCTTGGACGGCCGCTCTCGTTCCTGGCGGTCGGGATCCTCCTCCTGGCCAGCGGCTTCTTCTACCAGCGCCTGAGCGAGCGGATGGCCGGGAGGGACCTGAAGCCCGCCTAGGACCTCCGGCGACCAGGGCCGGCGCTATCGTCAAGACGTGGACGACGTTCGCGCCTTTCTCGATGCCTCCGAAGCCTTCTTCCGGGCGTTCGCGGCGGTCGCGTGGGGCGCGCTCCTCCTGGCCGTCGCCTTCCACGTCCTCCGCCTTCTCCTGCGGGTGCGCGCCTGGCAGAACATCCTTCAGGCCGCCTACCCGGAGACGAAGGTGCGCTACTGGAACACGTTCGGCGCCTACATGGCCGGCGTGGGAGTGAACGCGATCGTCCCCGCGCGCGGCGGCGACGTCGTGAAGCTCTACATCGCCAGGCACCGGATCGAGGGGTCGAGCTACCCGACGCTCGCCTCGAGCCTGGTCGTCGAGACGCTGTTCGACTTCGTCGTCGCCACGATCCTCTTCCTCGTCGCCATCCAGATGGGGCTCCTCCCCGGCCTCCCCGACCTGCCCCGGCTTCCGGCCTTCGACTGGACGTTCGTGGTGGAGCACCCCCGCCTCGCCCTCCTCATCTGGTGCCTCCTCCTCGCCGGGCTGATCCTCCTCGTCGCGTGGGCCTCGCGGCACGTCACGGCGTTCAGGCAGAAGCTCGTCCTGGGCTTCGCGATCCTGCACGACTGGCGCCAGTACGTGCGCGAGGTCGTCTCCTGGCAGGCCGGCAGCTGGGTCGCGCGCGTCGGGTCGACCTTCTTCTTCCTGCGCGCCTTCCACGTCGACGCGACCGCGGAGACAACTCTGGCCGTCCTCGTCGTCGGCGGCCTCTCGACGATGCTCCCGTTCACCCCCGGCGGCGCCGGGACGCAGCAGGCGATCCTCGTCTTCGCGCTCGCGGGCGCGGCGGCGAGCTCGACGATCCTCGCCTTCAGCTTCGGCCAGCAGCTCGTGATCACGATCGTGAACGTCGCCATCGGCTTCGGTGCGATCCTGCTCATGCTGGGAACGCTCCGGTGGCGCCACCACGTGCGCGGCGACGAGGACGAGATCAGGGGCCGGCCGCCCGCCGACGCGGACACCGTCGAGCCGCCGCCGGCCTCCGAGCCGGTCGCCGCCGACCGCGAGCGCATATGATGCTCGGCGGATGGAGCGGACGGTTCGAAGGAATGAGCCGGGGGGCTATGCGGAGGCCGTCCAGCATCTCTGGGAGCGCGTAGGGTCGGCGCTCGTCCGGCTCGAGCGCGCCGCCGACGACCCGGCCGAGGGCGTGGCCGACGGATTCCTCGAGGAGCTGCCGCAGCTCCAGTACACGCTCCACGCCGGCGCCGAGCTGGCGGTGGGGATCGACCCGCCGCCCGGAGGCGAGGCGCTGCACGCGGAGCTCGTGGCCGCGCTCGCCGAGGCCCGCGACATCACCGCCGAGGTCGGCTCCGTCCTCGACGACGGGGACGTCGAGCTCGTCGAGCCCCTCCTGCCCGAGTGGCGGGGCGCGCTCTTCCGCGTCAGGCTCGCCCGGCTCCGGGCGCTCGAGCGGACGGCGCTGCCGCTCGGCTCGGATTCCCCGCCCGAGCCCGAGCCCCGCCGGCGACCGCGCGAGCGGACCTCCCTGTCGGCGATCGTCGCCACCGTTCTCGTCATCGGCGGCGCCTTCCTCTTCACGGCCGGCGCCGTCCTCGCCGCCTGGCCGGTGTGGGCGGCCGGGCTCGCCCTCTTCGCGGGCGGCTTCGTCCTCTACCGCTAACGGGCTCCGGACAGGCGCGCGAGAGACTCCTCGCGGCCCAGAAGCTCCAGGCTCTCGAAGAGGCCGGGCGAGACCTTCGAGCCGGTGACCGCGGCCCGGATCGGCCCGAACGCGTCGCGGGGCTTGAGCCCGAGCCGCTCGGCGAGGCCGCGCAGCGCCGCCTCGATCGGCTCCGCCTCGAACGGCTCGACGCCGGCGAGCGTCTCCCGGGCCTCGGCCAGGACCGGGCCGGCGCCGTCCAGGAGCTCCGCGGGCGGCTCGACCCGGCGGAAGAAGAAGCCGGCGAAGGCCGGGTACTCCCCCAGGCGGGCGATCTTCTCCTGGACGAGCGGCGCCGACGCGCGGATCGTCTCCTCGTCGCCCTCGAAGCCCTGCTCCCGCAGGTAGGCGACGAGCGTGTCCGCGAACGCCTCCGGCTCGAGCTCACGCAGGTAGACGCCGTTCAGCCAGTCGAGCTTCGCGTAGTCGAAGGTCGCCGGGCTCGAGCCGACGCGGTCGAGCGCAAACCGCTCGACGAGCTCGTCGCGCGACATGACCGTCGTCCGGTCGTCGAAGCTCCAGCCGAGGAGCGCGAGGTAGTTCATGAGCGCGGCCGGCAGGTAGCCCTCGGCGCGGAACTCCTCGACGGAGACGGCACCGTGGCGCTTCGAGAGCTTCTTCCCGTCGGTGCCGAAGACGTTGGGGACGTGCGCGTAGGCCGGCACGGCGCGGCCGAGCGCCTCCAGGATCCTGATCTGCTTGGGCGTGTTCGGGACGTGGTCCTCGCCGCGGATCACGTGCGTGATCCCGGAATCGGCGTCGTCGAGCGCGGCGGCGAGGTTGTAGGTCGGCCGCCCGTCCGAGCGGAGAAGGACCAGGTCCTCGAGCTTCTCGTTCGGGTACTCGATGCGCCCCTTGATCGCGTCCTCCCAGGCGGTCACGCCCTCGTCGGGCATACGGAAGCGGATGGCCCCGTCGTCCTCGTAGGCGAGCCCCCGCGCGAGGAGCTCGCGCGCGTCCTCCGCGTGGCGCGGCATGGAGTCGAGCTGGAACGTGACCTCCCCGTCCCAGTCCAGGCCGAGCCAGCGCAGCGAGCGCTGGATCTGCTCGACGGACTCCTCGACCTCGCGGCTCGTGTCCGTGTTCTCGATCCGCAGCAGAAACTCCCCGCCCTCGTGCCGGGCGAAGAGCCAGTTGAAGAGCGCCGTCCGGACGCCCCCGATGTGGAGGAGGCCGGTCGGGCTGGGTGCGAAGCGAACGCGGACGGGCACGCGGTTATCGTAGTGCTGTGCTGGCCGGCGCCCACGTGTCCACCGCGGGTGGGATCCACACGGCGATCGGCCGGGCGGTCGACCTCGGGGCCGAGTCCGTGCAGATCTTCACGCAGAGCCCGCGGGCGTGGCGGCCGACGAACCATCCGCCGGAGAACATCGAGCGCTTCAAGGAGGCGCGCGCCGAGGCCGGGTTCCCGCCCGGCTCGGTCGTCTGCCACGCGCTCTACCTGATCAACCTGGCGGCGACCGACGAGGAGATTCGCGAGAAGTCGCGCACCGCGCTCCTGCACACCGTCGGCGTGGCCTGCGCGATCGAGGCGGACGGCGTCGTCCTCCACGTCGGCTCGCACCTGGGCGCCGGGTTCGACGCGGGGCTCGAGCTGGCCGCGCCGGCCCTCGAGGAGGCGCTCGCCGCGTGCGAGGGGCCCACCTGGCTCCTGCTGGAGAACTCCGCGGGCGCCGGCGGGACGATCGGCCGCTCCGTGGACGAGCTCGCCGCCCTCGTCGACCACCTGGGCCGCCACCCGCGCCTGGGGATCTGCCTGGATTCCTGCCACCTCTGGGTCTCAGGGGTGGACGTGACCGACCCGGACGTCTACGCGGCCACGCTCGCGGACGTCGACGAGCGGATCGGGCTCGACCGGCTGCGCTGCCTCCACGTGAACGACGCCGCCGCGCCGCTCGGGTCGAACCGCGACCGGCACGCGAGCGTCCTCGAGGGAGAGCTGGGCGAGGGCCTCGGCACCTTCCTGGCGCACCCGGCCGTCCAGGGGCTGCCGGCCATCCTGGAGACGCCGGGGCCGGACGGGCGCGGACCGGACGCCGCCGAGGTCCAGCGCCTCAAGGACCTGCACGCCCGCGCGACGGGGGCTACGCGGCCTGGTCGCTCTGCTCGACGACCCGGAAGGACGGCGTCCCGCGGGGGAGCTCGAAGAACTCGGGGTTGACGCAGCCGCGCTCGTCGGCGCGGTGCTCGTAGCAGCTCGAGACCTCCGCCTTGCACATCGGCAGCGGCTGGCGGATGGCCCGCACCGCGCCGAAGCCGCCTTTGCGCCCGCGCGCCTCGGCGAGGAGCTCGAGGTCAATCTCGACCGCGTACACCTTCTGCATGCAGCCGACGTACGTCCGCCCCCACTCCTCGTAGGCGTAGAGGAACGGGCACGCGCGCTCGACGCAGGCGCCGGGATGGACGACCTTGTCGCAGTGCACCTCGCACCGCCGACACTCGGTCTCCTCCTGAGGTCGGAGCGGAAGCTCGGTCCCGGTGAACATCTGGCGCCGCACAGGCTGTCCCTGAATTGTTGACCGGCCCTGCGACCCCCGCAAGTCTTGACAGGGCACGCCGCCAGGTGTAGGGCCCGGGCGGGCCTAGATGTAAGACCCAAGCAGGTTGGTTCTGGTCACCGGGGGTTGGTGGCCGAGTGCTGAGTGTCGTCTGCGATGGTTGTAGTGCCAGAGCCATCCGTCAAGGGCGGCGGTGCGCTCGCGGCTTGATGCGTAGATGGCGCCGTAGGCCCAGCCGTGCAGGAGGGTGCGGATGAAGCGCTCCGCCTTTCCGTTTGTCTGTGGCCGGTAGGGGCGGGTGCGTAGGTGTTTGATGGCGAGCTGTCGGCAGGCGAGGGCGTGGATCGTCGCTCGATAGCAGGAGCCGTTGTCGCTGAGGACACGTTCTACCTTGATGCCGTGGCGGCGGTAGAAGGCGACGGCGCGGCGGAGGAAGCCGACCGCGGTCGCGGCCTTCTCGTCTGCGAGCACTTCGGCGTAGGCGAGGCGGCTGTAGTCGTCGATCGCGACGTGCACGTACTCGTAGCCGACGGTCGTGCGTCGGTGGCCGTCACGGTCTGTGAAGGTGCGGTTGTAGTGCTGGCGACCGCCGCGAACACGCCAGCCCGCTCCGCCCTCGATCCGGCCGAGCTTCTTGACGTCGACGTGCACGAGCTCGCCCGGGCGCGAGCGTTCGTAGCGCACGGGCCGCTCGAGCCCGAGTCGGCCAAGCCGGCCCATCCCGACTCTGCGCAGAATCGCCGACACGGTCGAGAGCGCCATCCCGAGCGCCTCGGCGATCTCATCGGCGGTGAAGCGCAGGCGGCGCAGGGCCATGATCGCCTCGACGCGCTCCTGCGGTGTGCGGTTGGCGACGCGCTTGGGCGCGGAGGAGCGATCCTGCAGCCCGCGCTCGCCCTCCAGCCGATAGCGGGCAACCCACTTGCGCACGCAGCGCACGCTGACACCAGCCGCCGCAGCCGCAGCTGTCAGCGTCCATCCCTGCTCGACCACACGCCCGACCACACGCCGGCGGCCGCTCCAACTGAGTGCCGCGTTACGGTGAAGCTTCATCCTGGTCCTCCTTGGGGCTGAAGTGCTTGGCAGCCCTCAGCCTCCAAGGAGGCCCGGATGAACCAACGTGCTTAGGAACTACACCTAGAGCTCGCCGGTCAGCCGCCTGACGACGTTCAGGACGTCCATCGCGGTGAAGGCCTCGTAGTCAGGATCGAGGCCGCGCTCGTCGTCGTCGGCCCGGAACCAGAGCGCCTGCACGGTGGTCATCCCGAGCTCCTTCGCGCCGCGGACGTCCTCGTAGCGGCGGTCGCCGACGAAGAGCGCCTCGGCCGGCTCGACGCCGAGCTTGGCGAGCGTCGCCTCGAAGACCGCCGGGTGGGGCTTCCGCAGCCCGACCTCGGAGGAAAAGACGGCCGCGTCGAGCCGCTCGGCGAGCCCCATGTCGGCCAGGTCGCGGTGCAGGAGCCAGCCGGGGTCGAACGCGTTGGAGACGAGCCCGGTGAGAAGCCCGCGCTCGCGCAGCGAGTCGAGGAGTGCGTGCGTGTGGGCGCCCAGCAGCCGCGCCGGCTCCCAGGCGGCGTGCTCGGCGGCGAGGAAGCGGTCGAGCTCGTCGTCCGAGACCTCGACGCCGAAGCCGCCGAGCAGCTCCCGGATCAGGCCGGGGTACTCGACCTCCTCGATCGCCCCCGGAACGAACAGGAGCGGCAGGTAGCGGTCGCGAAAGACGGCGGCCGTCTCGTCGTGGCCGGGGAGGCCGTCGCGGTCGAGCGTGGCGAGGCCCGCCTCCCAGCCGGCGCCG
>Ga0256867_10000268_pt1 | contig 19956 bp, 19 predicted proteins | sample RVTome_15_FD_185939 | JGI IMG/M metagenome (GOLD analysis project Ga0256867, IMG submission 185939) | Soil microbial communities from uranium-contaminated site in the Upper Colorado River Basin, Wyoming, United States - RVT150D86 (HiSeq) ... | reverse complement strand
CGTAGCCGACGCCGCCCGGGCGATGCACGAGGGCGGCGTCAAGCGGCTGCCGGTCGTCGACCCGGCCGGCAGGATCGTGGGCATCGTTTCGCGGATGGACCTGCTGGCTGAGTTCCTGCGCGCCGATGCCGACATCGAGGCCGAGGTCGAACGAGTGCTGTTCGAACGGCTCCGGATCCCGTCCGGCCGGGTCCTCGTGACGGTCAGCGACGGGGTCGTGCTCCTCGAGGGCCGTATCGAACGCCGGTCGCTGGTGTCCGAGATACGGACCTCGGTTCGCGACGTGCCCGGTGTCGTGGGACTCGACGAGCGCCTCGCCTGGGAGTTCGACGACACGGTCGTGCCGGTGTCGACGGTACCGTGGGTCGGATTCTGACGGGGATCGTCGAGGGATCGATGTTCAAACGACCGTGGTGAGATCGGCAAGCATGATCGGGTCGGTCGTCGGAGCCGACGGGCAGTCCGACGCCTCCTCGGTGACCGCCATCGTCTCCGTCGTGCCGATGTCCGCGTCGACCGACAATGCGACCACGCCGTCGGCCGGGGTGACGCAGCCCCCCGACACCGCCGTGTCGCCCTCGATCATCCAGATCTCGTAGACGCGGTCCGTTCCCGGATCGGGGAGCCCTCCGCCCCACAACACGGCGCCGGGCTGCCCGGGTGTGAACGCCATCGCGAGCGATCCCTCGGGCTGACCCGTGAAGGCGACGATGCGCTGCGACGTCGACGCTCGGTTCACCGGGGTGGTCGAGGGCCGGAGCGTCCCTACCGCGACGATCGCCGCCGCGAGCACGGCGGCCGCGGCGATCAGGGCCGGCCACGGTCGAGAGCGCCGGGCTCGGCGGTCGGCGAGGTCGTCGGGGGGTGGGGCGGCGGCGGGAGCCGAATCCGAGACGGGAGGCGCCTCTCGCGACGACGCCAGGATGCGATCGGCCATGGTCTCGTCGACCGGTTCGGGCGGAAGGGCGAACGCGAGCCGCCCCGCGGTCTCCGCGAACCCCGCTTCGATCTCCCGGCACTCCGGGCAGTCGCCGTGCGACGCGCGTTCGGCAACGAGCAGCGCGCGGTCGCCGTCCTCCAGGCCGCCGAGTGCCTCGGCGGCCATCAGTTCCTCGATCAAGGTGTGGTCGCGCGTCATCGTTCCACCCCCGCGAGCGCGTCCCGCATCCGGCGCATGCCGAGCAGGGTGCGGGACTTCACCGTGCCCAGCGGAGCGCCGGTTCGCTCGGCGATCTGCGACTGGGACAGACCTTCGAAGTACATCATCTCGAGCACGGTGCGCTGCTCGGCCGGTAGGAGGTCGAGCGCGCCGCGCACGATCCGGCGTTCCTCGGGCAGGCCGAGCCGCTGCACGACCTCGTCGGCGTGGTCGATCTGCTCCCCGAGCGCCTCGGGGATCGCCGCCTCGGCGCGGCGACGCTGCGATTCCTCGCGGCGGACGATGTCAACGGCGCGGTGATGCACCATGCCCATCAGCCAGCCCTTCACCGAGCCACGTTCCTGGTCGTAGGCGCCGGGGTCCTTCCAGACGGCCGTGAACACTTCCTGCACGATCTCCTCCGCGAGATGCGACCGACGCACGACCCTTTGCGCGAGGGCCTTCGCCGAGGGGGCATAGCGTGCGAAGACGCTCCGGAACGCGTCCTCGTCGCCCCGGCGCAGGCGCGCCATCAGATCGCGATCGTGCGCCTCGGGCACGTCACCCATCTGTGGCGGCGTGCCTCGTTCCGACGTCAGCGTTCCTCGCGTCAAGGGCATCGTCCACGGAGCGGGCTCGTCTCGCGGGGTATTCGCACCACGAGAGCGATCGGATGGGTCAGCCCTCCGGGCGATCGTGCAGCCGGCGGCCCGCCGTCTCGAGGATCTCGGAAAGCGTGTTCGGTGCCTCGGGCTCGTACAACGCGCTGCCGACGGACAGCGAGAGCGGAGCGGGCCGTTCCTGCTGGGTGTTGTGGACGGCGATCGCCTCGACGAGGCGGGAGAGCACGAGCGATTCGGCACCCGATGCGTCGCCCGTGAGCAGCACGGTGAACGTGTCGTCGGTGATGCGAGCGGGCAGGTCGGCGTCGCGAACCGCCTCGAGCACTACGCCTGCCGTCCGCTGCACCGTGTCGTCGGTGACGTCGCCGTTGAGGCGTGCGAACAGGAAGACCACGGGGTCCCGGCTCCTGTCGGCCATGCGCAGATGGTGCTCGGCGATCGGAACGAAGCCGCGCAGGTTCGGCAGCCCGGTCAACTCGTCGGTCGTGGCCAGCTCGCGTCGAAGACGGCGGATCGACACCGCGTAGCGGACCGATCGGGGCAGCAGGCCGTGCGGGATCGAGCCCTGCACCAGATGGTCGTCGGCGCCGGCGTGCATCGCCACCGTGCCGTCGGTCTCCTTGCCGGCCTCGGTCAAGACCACGACGGCCGCATCGGGAGCCTTGCCGCGCAGGGCATCGAGGAGCTCGAGGGGGCCTCGGCCGTCCATCGACACCACGATGGCGTCGACCTCCTCGCCTTCGTCGAGCGCGTCCACACTTTCGGCGGAGCGCACCTCGAACCGATCGTCGGCCGCGAGCTCGTCGGCCAAGACCCCTCTGAGCCCTACGAGCATCACGGTCATCTCGTCGTCCATCCTGCCTCCTGTCGACGGCGGGATTATCCCATCAGCTCGAGGAGGCAGGTTCAGACCCGCCGGTCCGGCATCCCGATCGCCTCGCATCGTCCGAGCGCCCGCTCCACCACGCCTCGGGGAGCCCGGCCGGGCCGGTTCCAGAGTTCCCAGGGGTCGTTGCGGAGGTCGTAGACCTCGACCTCGCCCGAGGCATATCGAACGAACTTCCAGCGCGGGGTTCGCAGGCCGCAGAACGCGCGACCCGTGGTCGGTGCGCCGCGGAACAGGAGTTTCGACGGTCCCGACGGCTCGAGCAGCGAGCGGCCCGCGGTCGGGAGGTCGACGCCGGCGATCGAGGCGATCGTGGCGGGGACGTCGGCGTTCGTGACCAGGCGACCGATCGTGTCGGCCCCGAGCTCCGGGTGGTACATGCGCATCGGAACACGGATCGCCTCCTCGTAGGGCACGGACTTGCTCATCCACCGGTGCTCCCCCTGGAGCAGCCCGTTGTCGCTCGTGAAGATGACCACCGTATTCGCCAGGCCCGGGTCGCGGGCCTCCTGAGCGGCGATCACGGCCGCGATCGAGCGGTCCGCCGAACGCAGCGTGCGGGCCGTCGCTCGGCGGTGGCGGTCGATCTGGGCGTCCGAGATGATCGTGCGCCTCGCGATGTAGCGGGGCTTGTCGCCCACACGGACCTCGTTCGCGCTCGGGGGCAGGGGGGGCAGCACCACTCGCCTCCCGACGTCGGCCGGCGCCGGGATGGGGCGACCGATCGAGCCAGCGTTGTGAGGGGCGGGCGGAGCGTAGTACGCGAACAACGGCGCCTCCGCAGGGGCCGTGGCGATGAAGCCCGTGAGCCGCTGGGTGAGCGCGTCGAGCACGTAGCCGGGCGGCGACACCTCCGGCTCGGTTCCCACGAGCGAATACCCGTAGTACGGGAGGCCCGGCGTCCGGTGGTCGTGGTGCAGGCCCCAGAAGCCGTCCCAGCCCGTGGGCAGCGAGCCGTCCCAGGCATTGAAGTACTTCCCCGCGAATCCCGTGTGGTAGGTGCCGCTCAACGCCTCGGGGAGCGTGGTGTTCGCGGAGTCCCATGCGGCGAACGCCGGGAACCCGCCCAAGGGTGGCTTGTTCGTCCAGACGCCGTGTTCCTCGGCCAGGTGCCCGGACAGGATCGTGGCCCGCGACGGACAGCAGACCGGGTTCGCCACGAGGGCCTGGGTGAAGCGCAGCGGGGTCAGCGCGCGCGTGCGCGGCATGTACCGCATCGAATCGTGGCGCTGGTCGTCGGTCACGATCAGGATGATGTCCGGGGGGCGGGGTTCGGCCTGCGACGTGGGAACCGCGAGCAGCGCCGCCCCCGCGGCCACCGCCACCGCCACCCGTCGCACGGCCTGCATCGTTCCTGTCCGCATGCGAGGGACATCGGCACCCGTCGCCACCGAGCGTCTCCGGCAAGGGGCGGGCGAATCGCACCCCGTCGGGGGAGGCCGGGAGAAGGTGTGCTCGCCCCCCGGCCCGATGGGCCGGAAGGCAAGCACCCCGCACCACCCCGGGCTCGGGGAGCGCAGAAGGGCTGCGCCACCATGCTTCCGACACAGGAACACCACGACACCGGTGGGGCGGCCGCCCGGGGGGCGCGGGTACCCTTGGCCTCATGTCCCACGTTCCTTCCGGTCCGGCCGCATCGGGCCACGGCCGGCTCGCTCGCGCGGCGGTGGCGGTCACCGCGACGCTGTCCCTGTCGATCGGCGTGGGCAGTGCGTACGGCTTCGTTGCCTACCAGCAAGCCACGGACCCCGACAAGACGCTCGACCTGACCCCGGACGACACCGTCACTCGGGAGGAGGAGCAGCGTCCGACCGGCCCTTGCATCGATGACGTCTGCAACTACCTGTTGCTCGGCAGCGACTCCCGCGCCGGCCTCAGCGCCGCGGAACGCGATCAGTTCGGGACCGACCAGCAGATCGGCGGTCTGAATCGTGCAGACACCGTCATGCTCGTGCACACGGACCCGGATCTCGAGAAGGCGATCATCCTCTCGTTCCCCCGCGATCTCGCCGTGCAGATCCCGGGACATGGAGAGGACAAGCTCAATGCGTCGTTCGAGGGCGGGGTCGACGGCGGTGGTCCGGCTCTCGTGGCCGCGACCCTCCACCGGCTCACCGGCCTGAAGATCAACCACGCGCTCTACGTCGATCTCGCGGGGTTCCAGGGCATCGTCGACACGCTCGGGGGCGTGGAGATGTGCATCCCGGCGGAGAACGTGAACACGCCCGACGGTCGCATCGTCGACGAGCTGACAGCGCTCGACGTCGAGCCGGGATGTCAGCGACTCCCCGGTGACCAGGCCTTGGCGTACGTGCGCACCCGTCACCTGCGCTGCGACGCCGCGGCGCCGGACTTCTACCGCATCGCCCGCCAACAGCAGTTCCTGCGGGCGGTCATGAACAAGCTCCTGCAGCCCGGTCAGCTCGCCCGGCTTCCCGTGATGGTCGAGCCACTGATGCGGAACCTCGTGCCCGACGAGGACCTGAACCTCGCCGATCTCGTGTTCCTCGTGGGGCAGCTCGAGGGCATCTCGACCGGCGCGGCGGAGTTTCGGACCGTGCCGGCCTATCCGGATCCCGCCGACCTCGGCATCCTCCGCATGGACCCGTCGGCCGAGCGCATCTTCGCCGCGATCCGCGGCGGCGAGCCGCTCGGCGAGGTCGGCCGCGACCTCGTCTACACACCGCCGTCCGAAGCCAACGTGCCGGTGCTGGTCGTCGACCACGCGTCGGGCGGCAAGGTCGTCGAGGTCCAGGAGCTGCTGTCGCAGGCCGGCTTCGACATCTCGCCGGGAGCATCGACCTTCACCGAGTACGGGAAGAAGGTGCCCGGCAGCGTGATCGCGCACTCGCCGGACGCCGATGCCGAGGCGCAGGTCGTCCAGAAGTACTTCCCTTCCTTGGAGCTGCGACAGGTCGAGGGCTTACCGGACGACGTCGTGGTCTTCGTCGACGCGGCGTACGAGCCCGTCGAGGTCGGAGCGGGTGCGCCGCCCGAGTGCCCGTCGCCGGTCTGATGCGTGCGCTCGTGCTCGCCGGGGGGGAGGGGTCGCGACTGCGGCCGATCACCTCGACGAACGCGAAACAGCTGATCCCCGTCGCCGGCACGCCGATCCTCTTCCAGGCGATCGAGGCGATCGCGCAGGCCGACATCACCGAGGTCGGCGTCGTGACCGGCGCGACGGGCGAGGAGGTGCGTGCGGCGGTCGGTGACGGTTCCCGTTGGGGCCTCGACGTGACGTTCATCCCCCAGGAAGCGCCGCTCGGCATCGCGCACGCCGTGATGACGGCCGAGGCGTTCCTCGGCGACGAGCCCTTCCTCTTGTATCTGGGCGACAACGTGCTGATGGGGGGCGTCGTCAGGTTCGTCGAGGAGTTCGAGCGCAGCGACGCCGACGCGCACATCCTGCTCGCCCGGGTGCCCGAGCCCGAGCAGTTCGGGGTCGCGGTGCTCGAGGGCGACCGCGTGGTCCGGCTGATCGAGAAGCCCCGGCGGCCGTTGAGCGACCTCGCACTCGTCGGCGTGTACCTGTTCCGGCGGTCGATCCTCGACGCGTGTCGCACGCTCGAGCCGTCGTGGCGCGGGGAGTACGAGATCACCGAGGCTATCCAGTGGCTGCTCGACTCCGGTCGAGCGGTGCGCGCCGAGATGGTGAGCGGCTACTGGAAGGACACGGGCCGTCCCGAGGACCTGCTCGAGGCCAATCGGATGATGCTCGCCGCGACGGAACCGTCGATCGTCGGAGACGTCGACGATGCGACCACGGTCGAGGGCCCGGTCGTCGTCCGCGCCGGCGCGAAGGTCACCGGCAGCGTGGTGCGCGGGCCCGTCGTCATCGGCGAAGGCTCGACGATCGAGCGCTCCACGATCGGGCCCGACGTCTCGATCGGGAGCGGATGCCACGTGGAGGCCAGCGAGGTGTCCGACTCGATCGTGATGGAGGACTGCACGATCGCCGACGTGCGAGGGCTCACGGGGTCGATCCTCGGGCGCCGCGTCGAGGTGCGTCGCTCCGGTGGAACCGGCGCCCGTCGGCTGATCGTCGGCGACCAGAGCCGCATCGAGCTCGACTGAACCTCCTTTGGGATAGGGTTCGGGGTTCATGCGAGCGGTGATCGACGCGCGGCCGGCGCTCGACCCACGCCGCACGGGTGTGGGTCAGTACACGCAACAACTGATCCGACACCTGCCGTACGCCGACCCGAAGAGCGGATACGTGGCGTGGTACCTGCACGCCAGGGGGCTCCTGCGTCCTCGCGAGTTCTTCTCGGGCGTTCACGCGTCGAACCTCAGCGAGAAGGCGTCCCGGTTCCCCGCCCGTGTCTTCGGGCCGATGTCGTCGCGGCTCGGGGTACCGCGGATCGAGTGGTCGGTCGAGTTCGACGTGCTGCTCGCGACGAACTTCCTGCCGCCGGCGACCCGCAGCCCCGGGGTCGTGATGGTGGTGCACGACCTGGCGTACGAGCGGCTCCCGGAGACCGCCCCCCACATGGACGCCCGGTGGCGTCGGCAGTTCGATTCCTGGCTTCGTCGAGCGGCCGGGGTGCTCGTCCCCTCCCGTTCCACGAGAGCGGACCTGTTGGAGACTCATCGCGTCGACGAAGCCCGCGTGCACGTCACCCCACTGGGCGTCGACATGGAGGCGTTCGCCCCGGCACCGCCTGAGGCGGTCGACGCCGCGCGCCGGAAGTACGGCATCGACCAGCCCTACGCACTGTTCGTCGGTGGCATCGAACCGCGGAAGAACCTGGAGGCGCTCGTGCGCGCGTTCGCGACCACCGAGCCGGGCACGCGGCTCGTGATCGCCGGCGGCTCCGTGCGCTGGGATCCGAAGGCTGTCGATCGGCTCGACGCCGAGATCGCGCGGCTGCCCGTCTCCGCTCGCGGGCGCATCGTGCGAACGGGCTATGTCGGCGACCGGGAGAAGATCGCCCTCATGAGCGGCGCGACGATGCTCGCCTACCCGTCGTTGTACGAGGGGTTCGGCTTCCCTGTGTTGGAAGGGTTCGCCGCCGGGCTCCCCGTGTTGACCTCCGACGTCTCGTCGCTCCCGGAGGTCACCGGCGATGCCGCGTTCGCGGTGGACCCTCGTGACGAGCAGGCGATCGCGGCAGGCATCGCCCAGCTCTTCGGTGACCCGGATCTGCGAGCGATGCTCTCGGCCGCGGGTGTCACGCGAGCCGCCCGGTTCACGTGGGAGGCCACGGCGAGATGCACGGCCGAGGCGCTGCACGCCGCCCGCGAGGTCGCTCACGGGTAGACTCGGGCCGGTCTTCGAGACCGAAGCCGCAGGACCATCGCCCAAGGACACCCGCATGGCCGAACCCCACGTGCTCGTCACCGGCGGCGCCGGATTCATCGGATCGCACCTCGTCGACGCGCTGCTCGAGCGCGGCGACCGGGTCACCGTGCTCGACCGCCTCTCCGCGGGGGGCAGCCACGCGAACATCGAGCACCACGAGGGCGACCCACGCATGCGTTTCGTGCAGGGCGACGTCCGCGACCCGGCGATCGTCCGCTCGCTGGTCGGGGAGGCCGATACGGTCGTGCACGCCGCCGCCGAGACCCACGTCGACCGGAGCATCGATCAGCCGGGCGAGTTCACGTCGACCAATGTCCTCGGGACCGAGAACGTGCTGGAGGCCGTCCGGTCCCACGGCTCACGCATGCTGATGATCTCCACCGACGAGGTGTACGGGGCGGGCGACCTCGGCGGGGGCCGGTTCGACGAGGATGCGCCGCTGCGGCCCCGGAGCCCGTATGCAGCGAGCAAGGCGGCTGCCGACATGCTTTGCACCGCCGCGGTGTTCACGTACGGTGCGCAGGTGGTCGTCGTCCGCGGAACGAACGCGTTCGGCCCCCGTCAGATCGAGCGCGTGGTGCCGACCTTCGCGATCAACGCCCTCCGCGGTCTGCCCGTGCCGCTCTACGGCCGGGGCGAGCAGCGGCGCGAGTTCCTCTACGTGGAGGACTGGGTCCAGGGGGCGCTCACGGCGCTCGATCGCGGTGTACAAGGGGTCGTGTACAACATCGGTGAGGGCCACGAGCTTCCGAACGCCGAGCTCGCGACGCGGATCTGCGAGCTCGCCGGCGCTCCGGCCGACCTGATCGAGCTCGTCCCCGACCGGCCAGCGCACGACTTCCGCTACGGGGTGCGCTCCGATCGCCTCGTCGCCCTCGGCTGGCGTCCCACGTGGACCTTCGACGTCGCCCTCGCTCACACGGTCGAGTGGTACCGAGGCAAACTCGACGACCTCGAGGCGGCCCACGTCGTGCCCGTCGTGACCGCTCCCCGCGTCGCAGGAGAGCGGGCATGAGGCTCGCCGTCACCGGCGCCGCCGGCGACCTGGGGCGGGCCTTCCTTTCGCGGCTTCCCTCCCACCACGAGGTGCACGCGTTCGATCGCGAGGGCCTCGACGTCGGTGACCACCACGCGGTGCGACAGAAGTTGGAACCGCTGCGGGCCGACGCCGTCTTGAACTTCGCCGCGTTCACCAGGGTCGACCAGAACGAGACCGACCAGGCGAGGGCGTTCCGTGACAACGCCCTCGGGCCCCAGCACCTCGCGCTCGCAGCGCGAGCGAGCGGGGCGGTGCTGCTGCACGTCTCGACCGACTACGTCTTCGACGGTGGGAAGCGTGCTCCGTACGACGAGACCGACGAGCCCGCCCCGCTCTCGGTCTACGGACGGGCGAAGCTCGCGGGGGAGCGGTTCGTGCGCGAGATCGCGCCGGCGTCGTTCGTCGTGCGAGTCGGCTACGTGTACGGCGGCGGCAACGACTATCTGAGTCGCACCATGCGGCGGCTCTCCACCGGTGAGACCGTCGGGGGCCTCGCCGACCGTTGGGGGTCGCCCACGTTCGTCGGACATCTCGCGGAGCGCATCCTGCCGCTCGTGCTCACCGGGCGGTACGGCCTGTACCACCTCGGAGGACCGCAGCAGGCCTCGTGGTTCGAGGTGCTCACGCGCGTGCAGGAGCTCACGGGCTGGGCCGGCGCCGTCGAGCCGCAGCGGGCGGCCGAGCTGGGTCTTCCGGCGCCGAGACCCGTCTGCTCGGCGCTCACCAGCGTCTACACGCCCCATCTCGGCATCGATCCCATGCCCCCGCTCGAGGAGGGCTTGAAGGACTTCCTCGCCGATACCTTCCACGGCCCCTGACCCATCGCGCCGCCGATGATGAGCAGGATCCTGCGTTGTCGCACGTCCGAGCTCGGTGACCGCATCTCACGGCTCAGGGCGCTGTTCGAGGAGGCGTGGTCCGACGACGAAGCGTTCGACGATGACGACTGGGAACACTCGGTCGGCGGTACGCACTTCCTCTACGAGGTCGACGGCACGGTCCGATCGCACGTCAGCGTCGTGGACCGCGTGCTCGAGGCCGACGGTCGGCCACTTCGGACCGGCTACGTCGAGGCAGTCGCCACGTGGGAGCAGGATCGGGGGCGCGGGTACGCCAGCGCGCTGGTGCGCGAGGCGACGGCCTTCATCGACGACGGGTACGAGCTGGGGGCGCTCGGCACCGATCTCTTCGGCTTCTACGGACGGCTCGGGTGGGAGGTGTGGCGAGGCCCGACGGGCGTCCGCAGCGACCGTGGCGTGATCCGAACCCCCGACGAAGACGGCTTCGTGATGTTCCGTCGAACCCGCGCCACGCCTGAAATCGACGTCGCCGGCGTGCTCACCTGCGACTGGCGCGTCGGCGACGTCTGGTGAACGAGCCGTCTTCGCGATCCGGGCCCTGGAGCCCGACGGCGGAAGCGCGCCGATCGCCGACGGGCGGGTGCTAGCCTCGGGAGCCATGGTGTCGAAGGATCCGGCTTCGTCCGACGACGAGAGCGATCTTCTCCGCGAGATGTACTGGGCCCGAGAGACGGCGGCTCGCGCGAGGATGGACACGCCCGAGATCCGCGATCGCCTCCACGACTTCGCCGCGCAGATGCGCACGGACCAGGAAGTCGTGATCCCGATGGGGGAGGGGAACCTCGCGTCGAGGTCGAAGTGGCGTCGGCAGCTCAAGCGCCGCATCTGGCGAGTGACGCGGCCCGCCACGTGGCGCTACGACCGGCTGCTCGCCGATCATGCCGAGCTCACGACGAGCCTCGCCGAGAAGGTCATGGTGCTCGAGGCCGAGGTCGATCGCCTCAAGGAGGGGCGGGGTCCCGACCAGGATCCGGACCGGTGAGGGTCGCCGTCCTGCACCCCCAGACCGCGTTCGTCCGCGGAGGTGCCGAGACGCACGCCGAGGCGTTGATCCGAGCGCTCCGTGACGCCGGGCACGAGGCGGACCTCGTGCAGATCGCCGGCAAATGGTACCCGCCCAGCCAGCTCGCGCATCAGATGGCCGTGTGGCGCAGCTTCGACATCACCGAGTCGAACGGTCTCGTGGTCGACGCGGTGATCGGGCTGAAGTTCCCCGCATACCTCGCCCAGCACGAGCGGAAGATCGTGTGGCTGATCCACCAGCACCGCACCGCGTACGAGCTCTGGGATCACCCGGTGTACGCGGACCTGAAGCGTCAGGACGACGGTGCGAAGGTCCGCGACATGGTCTGGGAAGCCGACCGGGTCGCGCTCGGTGAGGCCAAGCGGGTCTTCACGAACGCGAAGAACGTGCGGGATCGACTTTGGAGCTCGCTCCGCATCCCGGCCGAGCCGCTCTATCACCCGAGCCACGTGGCCGAGGAGCTGCTCGACGGCCCGAGCGAGCCGCTCGGCGACTTCCTGCTCTTCCCCAGTCGCATGGAAAGCCTGAAGCGGCAGCACATGGTGATCGAGGCGATGCGGCACGTCTCGACCGACGTACGCCTGGTGCTCGTGGGGCGCGGACCCGACGAGGCGCAGCTGCGGGAGCAGGTCGAGCGGCTCGGCGTCGGTGACCGAGTCACGTTCGAGATCGGCGTGACCGACCGGCGGCTGCTGCAGCTCTACCGCGGGGCTCTCGGCGTGTACTTCGGTCCGTTCGACGAGGACTACGGCTACGTCACGATCGAAGGGTTCGCCGCATCCAGGCCGGTGATCACGCTCACCGACAGCGGCGGTCCCCTGGAGTTCGTCCGCGACGACGAGACCGGACTCGTTCGTCCGCCCGAGCCGAGGGCGATCGCCGAGGCGTTCGACCGCCTGTGGAGCGATCGTGCGGGCGCCGAGCGCATGGGCGCCGCGGGGCACGAGCTCGTGCGCGCCGAGGTGCCCGGTTGGCCCGACATCGTCGCGCGTCTGCTCGGCTGATGGACGCCGTGGGGAAGATCGCGCGGAGGATCCGCGGATCCCGCGCCGTGCAGGTCCGGCACGGACGAGGCCCCGGGTCGCAGGGCGACGTGATCTTCGCGGGCCCGCTCCCGCCCGCGGGCACCGGGGTCGCCACCTACGATCGGGCGGTGCTCGACGGGCTCGGGCGCGCCGGCCTGCCCGAGCGGGTAAGGTTCGACGCTGTCTGGCCGGTGGGCTCGCAGGACGCCGGACGCTTTCCGGGCTACCACCTCGGCGTCTTCCAGCTCGGGAACAACGTGGATTTCCACCTCGAGATCTACCGGGCGGCGTTCCTGACCCACGCGCTCGTGGTGCTCCACGATCTGGCCCTCGACGACTTCGTCCGGGGCCTGATCGCCGCCGGGGATCCGTTGGGTTACATGGCAGCGCGCGAAGCCGCTCGCCTGCGCGGCACGACCGACGACCCGGACGTGATCGGGAACGCGCCGCTCCGCGAGCCATGGTGCGCCCATGTGGTCCGACGAGCCCGCGGCGTGATCGTGCATTCTGACTTCGGACGGCGCTACCTCGAGGGCTTCGGATGCCGGACCCCCGTCTTCGTCGTGCCACACCCGGTGATCGAGGCGCCCGATGCCTTCGGGAAGGCGGCGGCTCGCGGCCGGGAGCTCCGTGCGAGCCTGCACGATCCACCCTTCCTCGTGGTTGCGCCCGGCGACATGAGCGAGGCGAAGCGACTGGAGGCGGTGGCTCGGGCCGGGGCGCTGCTCGGGAACGATGCCCATCTCGCGATCGTCGGCCGGCGCATCGAAGGCTACGAAGTGGAAGGCGCGATCGAGGCCATCGGCTCGGGAGCCCGTGTGAGCGTGCACCCCGACGTGCCCGATTCGGACTTCCTCGCGTGGCTGGGTGCGGCCGATGCGGCGGTCGACCTGCGGTTCCCGCACCGTGGCGAGGTCAGTGGCTCGCTCAGCCGGGCGATGCAGGCCGGGGTGCCGACGGTCGTGAGCGCGACCGGCACCTATCTCGACGTGCCCGGTGATGCCGTGCTGCGCGTCGCGGCCGGGCCACCCGACCCGGAGGAGCTTGCGAGCACCCTCGGTCGCCTGCGCGACGATCCCGGCCTGCGCGCCCGCATCGGCGCCGCCGCCGCTGCCCACGTCGAGCAACTGCGCACGACCGACGCGACAACGCGCGGCTACGAGCGCGCGATCACGGAGACGCTGGCGCTGGTGCGCGATCCGGCCCGCAAGGCGTTGGCGATCTGGGGCAAGTCGCTCGTCGACATCGGCATCACCGAAGACGGGGTGGGCGTCGGCTACGGCTCGGAGTACGCGAGAGCGCTCCGTTCCTTCGAACCAGGTCCCGAGATCGTCGAGGCGCAGGAGAACTTCGAACGATCGTCATAGGGCGAGCTCCGGGCGAGCCTGTGCGCGTTGCTAGACTCATCCCCTCGCTGACCTGCGGGTTCGCACCCGCGATCATCACGACAGGAGTCACCCACCATCGCCACCCAGACCGTGATCGAGCGCACGTCCGAGACGCCCCATCTGCGGCTCGGTCCTCGGCTGCGCGAGCTCTGGGGCTACCGCGAGATCCTCGTGAACCTCGTCCGCAAGGAGCTGAAGGTCAAGTACACGGCGTCGTTCCTCGGCGCCCTGTGGTCGTTGCTGAATCCGCTCGTCTTCCTCGCCGTCTTCTCGTTCGTGGTCGTGGTGCTTCAGAACCGCGTGCCCGATTTCCCGGTGTTCCTGCTCTCGGGGCTGCTCGCGTGGAACCTGTTCTCGGCCTCGCTGCTGTCGGGCTCGCGTGCCGTGATCGACAACGCGAACCTCGTCAAGAAGGTCGCCTTCCCTCGCGAGATCCTGCCGCTGGCCTCGGTCGGCGTGGGGTTGTTCGACTTCGTGCTGCAGACCGCTGTGCTGCTGCTGTTCGTCATCGTCTCGGGCCACGGCATCGGCGCCGAGGCGGTCGTGCTCTATCCGCTCGCCTTCGTGACGTTGATGGTCTTCACGACGGCGGCGACGCTGTGGACCTCCGCGCTCAACGTGCGGTACCGCGACGTCGGCCACCTGCTGAACCTCGGGTTGCTCGTCTGGTTCTGGATGACGCCCATCGTCTACCAGGCCGCGCTGGTGCAGCAGCACCTCGCCTCCCGCGAGATCGCCGGCGTGAGCCTGTGGAACCTCTACCTCGTGAACCCGCTGACCCCGATCGTTCTCGGCTTCCAACGGGCGCTCTACGGCGACCCGGTGCAGGGCGGCGAGCAGGTGCTGCCCGACGTGACGGTGGCCTGGCAGGCCGGACTGCTCGCCGTCGTGTTGGCGATCTCGGCGGGGCTCCTGCTGCTCGCGTGGCGATCGTTCTTCCGGCGCTCGGGCGACTTCGCGGAGGAGCTGTGACGACGGCGATCGAGGTCCGCGACGTCTCGAAGCGATTCCGGCTCTACCGCGAGCGGCCGAGCAGCGTGAAGCAGCGACTGCTGGTCACGCGCTCCAAGGCCGAGGACTTCTGGGCGCTCCGCGACGTCTCCGCGACGATCGAGGAAGGTTCGACGCTCGGCCTGATCGGGCACAACGGCTCCGGGAAGACGACGCTGCTCAAGTGCATCGCCGGCATCCTGCGTCCGAGCGGGGGAACGATCCGTACCCGCGGGCGCATGGCCGCGCTGCTCGAGCTCGGCGCCGGCTTCCATCCCGAGCTCACCGGGCGCGAGAACGTGTACCTCAACTCGGCGTTCCTCGGCTTGTCGCGGCGCGAGACCGGACGGGTCTACGACGACATCGTGGGCTTCGCCGAGCTCGAGGACTTCATGGACAACCAGGTGAAGTTCTACTCCTCGGGCATGCTCGTCCGCCTGGGGTTCGCGGTCGCGGTGCACGTCGATCCCGAGATCCTGTTGATCGACGAGGTTCTCGCGGTCGGCGACGAGGCGTTCCAGCGGCGGTGCGTCGATCGCGTGCGCGAGTTCCAACGAGACGGGCGCACGATCGTGCTCGTCACCCACGCGCTCGACACCGTCGTCGAGGTCTGCGATCGCGCGGTGATGCTGGACCACGGCATGTTGCACATGGACGGCCGGCCCGCCGAGGTCGTCCGCGAGCTGCGTCATCGTCTGCTCAGCCGCGATCCGCACTTCGTGCCGGAGGAAGGGAGCCGCGAGGTCGAGATCGTCGCTGTGAGCTTCGATTCGGGCGGCGACGGCAACGGCACGGTCTGGCCGGGCGCGGAGCTCGCCATCGCGGTCGATGTGCAGGCCAACGAGGCGGTTCCCGACCTCGACGTCTCGTTCGCCGTGGTCTCCGCCTCGACGAACCACCCCGTGGTCGAGGGACGCACGAGCGAGATGGGCATCGCCCTCGGTCCGATCGACGGGAAGCAACGGGTGGTCTTCCGTGTACCGCCGGCCGAGTGGGTCGGCGGCACGTACTTCGTCACGGTCGGCCTCGAGTCGACAGGCGGCGTCCGGTACCACGTCCAGACCCAGCGATACATGGTGCAGGTTCCCGCCGACGTGCAGGTTCCCAAACACCTCGGGGTCGAGCCCGCCGCTACGGTAGAGGACCTGTGAACCCGAATCCGCCCGTCACCGATCCCGAGGCGCACGATGCGCACCTCGCACGACGCGTCGCAGGGCTGCCTGCGGGAAGGAAGGACCTCACGATGTTGATCGCCCTGATCCTGGTGTCGGTGGGCCTGGCGGCCGTGGCGCAGCTCACGCTCAAGCACGGCATGAACCAGGTCGCCTCGAACAGTGGCGAGCTGCATCTGAACGCACATTCCCTGAAGGACGTCGCCACGACCTGGGCGGTCTGGGGCGGCCTCCTCCTGTTCGGGCTCTCGGCCTTCGTCTGGCTGGCGGTCCTGTCGCGAGCGTCGCTCTCGTTCGCCTACCCGTTCGCGTCGCTCACGTACGCCTTGATCCTGCTCGCCGACCGCTTCCTGCTGCACGAGCAGATCCCGCCCCTCCGATGGGCCGGGGTGTTCTGCATCATGCTCGGCATCGTGCTGGTGGCGCAGACACCGCACCAGTGACCTTCACCGTCCCTCCCGAGGAAGCCGAGCTCGCGGTCGTGATCGTGAACTTCAACACGGGCGGGTACCTCGAGCGATGCCTGGCGTCGCTGGAACGGCATCGCGGCGACGTCGCCCTCGACGTGCTCGTGATCGACAACGCTTCGCACGACGGGTCCCACACGTCGGCGGTCGCCGCTCATCCTGGGGTTCGGCTGATCGAGAACACCACCAACATCTATCTCTCACCCGCGTGGAACCAGGGGATCCGCGAGACCTCGGCGCCGTTCGTGCTGCTGCTGAACCCCGACACCGAGTGGTGGGCCGGCACGCTCGCCGACCTGGTCGAGGTCGCCGAGCGTCACCCTCGCTCCGGGATCGTCGGGCCGCTCGTGCGCAACTCCGACGGCACGATCTACGAGAGCGGGCGCCTGTTCCCCGACGTGGTCGATGCGGTCGGACACGCGCTCCTCGGATCGCTGCGACCGGGGAATCGGTTCACACGCCGCTACCACATGGACGGGTGGGATCGGACGACCCAGCGCGAGGTCGATTGGGTGAGCGGGTGCTGCATGCTGTTCCCTCGCAAGGTGTTCGACGGGATCGGCACCTTCGACGAGGGGTTCCCGCTCTACGGCGAGGAGCTCGACATCGCCTCCCGACTCCGGGACGCGGGGTGGTCGGTGCTCTACACGCCGCGGGCCGAGGTCGTCCACGAGTCGGCGGTCTCGACGGGTCGGAGCCGCCAGATGCTCCGCATGCACTCCGACAGCGTCTACCGTTACTACCGCAAACACCGTGCCGACGGCTGGCGCCGGATCACGTTGCCCGCGGCATGGATGACGCTGCGGCTGCGCGCGGAGCTGGAGGCTCTGCGAGGAAGGATCGCGACTCGGTGAGGGCCGTCGTGCTGGTGGGGGGAGAGGGCACGCGCATGCGCCCTCTCACCGAGACCGTGCCGAAGCCGCTGCTGCCGCTGATGGACCGGCACGCGCTCGACCATGTGCTCGATCACCTTGCGCGCCATGGGGTGCACGAGGTCGTGCTGAGCTCTCCCTACCTCGAGCACGTCTTCCGCCCGTTCATCGAGGCTCGACGCGGCGATCCCGCGATCACGTGGATCACCGAGACGCACGCGCTGGGCACGGGCGGCGCCATCGTGAACGCCCTCGCATCGGCCGGCGACGAGCCGTTCTTCGCGCTCAACGGCGACATCCTCACCGATCTCGACCTGACAGCGATGCGCTCGGCCCACGAGGAGCGGGGCGCGGCCGTCACGATCGCCCTGCATCACGTCGGGGACGCCCGTGCCTTCGGGTTGGTCGCCAGCGATTCGGATCGCCGGATCCTGGAGTTCCGGGAGAAGCCCGAGGAGCCGATCCCGGGCGACGTCAACGCGGGCACCTACCTGCTCGACCCCGGCGTGCTGCGCGGGTGGACGGCCGGGGACATCATCTCGATCGAGCGTGACGTCTTCCCGGCGGTAATCGAGGCCGGACATCCGACGTACGGGTTCGCTGCCCACGCGTACTGGCTCGATCTCGGCACACCCGAGAAGTACCTGCAGGCGCACTTCGACATGTTCGAGGGGAAGGTGCACGGCGTCTCCTATCCGGCTCCGTGGGTCGCAGAGGGGGCCGCGGTGGACCTGCGGGCTCACCTGGGACGTTGGGTGGCCGTGGGAGCGGGCGCGGCCGTCGGTCCCGATGTGCGGATCGACGATTCCGTGCTGCACGAGGGCGCTAGGGTCGGCCCCGGCGCGGTGATCACGGACTCGGTGCTCGCGCGGAACGTCGCCGTCGGCGAGGGAGCGATCGTCGGGTCGAGCGTGGTGGGGGAAGACGGCTCGGTGCCGGCCGGTGTCCGCTTGACCGGCGCCCGGGTCGCCGCCGGCTCGGAGGCCACCGCCTCGTGATCCGCCGCGCCCTCGCTCTCGGCCTCGTCGCGATCTCGCTCGCTGCATTGGGTGTGCCGCCGGCCCTGGCGGCGGGTGAAGGCACGACCGTCCCGGGGGCGACCGACGATCCGTTCACCGGTTCCCCCCCGCCGGCGCGAGCAGGGATCAGCCGAGCCGCCGGGTTCCGCTTCTTCGGATCGGGCTTCGGCCATGGGATCGGCATGTCGCAATGGGGATCCAGAGGGCTGGCCGCGATGGGCTGGTCGCACAGGCGGATCCTCAGGCACTTCTACCGTGGCACACGGGTCGCACGGCCGGCCGACCCGGTCAGGAGGATCCGCGTCGGGCTCACGTGGGATCGTACGGTCGTCCATCTCGGCGCCCGGGGTGGACCCGTGCATCTTTGGGTCGGCAGGCAGGGGGGCACGAAGGTCGGGCGCATCCCGGGGGGCCGCACGTGGACGGTGCGCGCAAAGGCGAGCGGCTTCGCGGTACGCGATCACGCCGGGAAGCTCATCGGCGGGCACGCCTGGGGCAGCCCGGCGTCCGACCTGATCGCGACGTACCGCTCCGGCGCTCGCGCGGTCGTCCGTGAGGCCGACGCGGTGAGCGGCACGGGGTACTCGTACAACCGGGGCCACCTCGTCCTGGATCTGTATCGGCGTGGCGGGAAGTGGAACCAGCGGATCGTTTTGCCGATCGCCTTGGAGCAGTACCTGTACGGCCTCGGGGAGATACCGAGCTCGTGGCCCGTCGCGGCGCTCCGCGCACAGGCCGTCGCCGGGCGGACGTTCGCGACCCACAAGGTCAAGCGTTTCACGCCCAACGCAGCGTGTGCGTGTGACATCACCGACGGCGCGAACGACCAGGTCTACGTCGGTGCCAGCAAGGAGACCGGTCTCGACGGCAAGCGGTGGGTCAAGGCCGTCAACCACACTCGGGGACAGGTCGTGACGCACGGCGGCAACGTGATCCAGGCGTTCTTCGCCGCCTCCGACGGTGGGCACTCCGACGCGGTCGAAGACGTATGGCACGGGGGGAACGACGCGTTCGCGATCCCGTACCTCAAGGCCGAGTGCGACCCGGGCGAGGCTGCGGGCGGGAACCCGTGGGTCGATTGGCAGAAGGCGTACACCGCCGTCGAGCTCACGAACCGCCTCGCCCCGTACACCGGAGCGATCGGCCGGATCCGTGGTTTCCCCAAGGTGCGGAGGGGCGATGGCGGGCGCGTCGTCACCGCCACGGTTCGAGGCGCCCGGGGAACGGCGACCATCACCGGGTCGGAGCTCCGATGGGCGCTGGGCGTCTGGGACGGGCGCATCTGGATCAACCAGGACAAGAACATCACCGGGCCGATCCGTGAACGCTACGACGCGTTGATGTGCAGGCCCGGTCTGCCGGCCTCGAAAGTCGTCGGCGTCAAGGGCGGGTCGCGTCAGCGTTTCGACAAGGGCGCGATCTTCCGCAACGCAGTGAAGCGGGCCACGGTGTGGCTGCGGGGACCGATCTATCGGGAGTACAAGGCGGTCAGGGGCCCGTCGGGCAAGCTGGGCATGCCGATCGGCCAGATCGTCGACGCCGGTCCGGGTGCGCGGGCGCTGTTCGCACGCGGCCGCATCCTCGCGAAGCAGGGTGCGGGCGCCCACGCGCTCTGGGGCCGCGTGCTGAAGAGCTATATGCACCGCGGCGGCACGGCGGGTCCGCTCGGCTTCCCGACGAGCCGTGTTCGGGCCGACGGCAGCGGGGGGACGCTCGCCGAGTTCGAACACGGGACGATCGTCTGTCCGCGGGGCCGGAGCTGCGGGCTCGCCTGAGCCATTGCTCAGCAGTCGTCGGCCGCGTTGGGTTCGGGCGCGTTCGACGTGCAGGCGAACGCCTCTGCGAACCCCCCGGCGACCGACGCGGCCTGGTCCGCCGTGATCGTGCCGGGGCAGGTCTGCAGCTGGTTCCACGCCGCCATCGCGACGGACGTGCCCTGGGGCAGCCCGTCGTAGGGGGCGGCCACCGTCATCTGCCGGTTCGTAGCGACCCCCCGCAACGCGTCGACCACGTCGGGGGGCACCGCGCCGTCGCCGTCGGCCCGGTAGTAGAGCATCACCCCCGAGTGTTCGAGGAAGTGCACGGCCGCAGGTTCGCTGTCGATCGGCTGATCGTAGGAGTCGGGCGACGAGGGCAGCACCTGACCGCCGT
>Ga0256867_10000266_pt1 | contig 19997 bp, 17 predicted proteins | sample RVTome_15_FD_185939 | JGI IMG/M metagenome (GOLD analysis project Ga0256867, IMG submission 185939) | Soil microbial communities from uranium-contaminated site in the Upper Colorado River Basin, Wyoming, United States - RVT150D86 (HiSeq) ... | reverse complement strand
CGGGAGACCGCCGCCTCCCAGTCCGCCATGGCCGCCAGCAGCCGCGGGTGGGGCTGAGCGAAGCCGGTGCTGGACTCCACTGCCCTGGCCACCCTCAACACCAGGTCCTCGCGGTGGTGGGAGGCGACCAGCTGGACCCCTATCGGTAGCCCTGAGCCGCTGACCGCAACGGGCATCGACGCCGCAGGCTGGCCCGTGAGGTTGAACGGCAACGTGAACGGCACGGCATCGGCCCACCGGTCGAACCCGTCGGAGTGGTAGACGGTGTCGGTGGGCGGGGGGAGACTGGGCATCGTCGGGGTGAGGAGCACGTCCAGACCGAGGTGTAGGGCGCGCATGGTGGCGGCGAGCTCGGTCCTGGCCGCCTGCGCGGCGTAGATGTCGTCCAGGTCGACGGTGAGTCCGGTCTCGGCCAGGGTGCGGAACCCAGGGTCGAGCAGGTGGTGGCGATTGGATGGCACCGCCCTCAGGAGGCGGGCGAAACCTGCCTTCCAGTGCGCTTCGAAACGGGGCCGGAGCGGCTCGAACACGGCGCCGGCCTCGGTCACGTGTGCGCCCAGGTCGGCGAGATGGTCGGCTGTGCTTGCCACTGCATCGCTGATCTCGCGGTCACGCACCGCGGCCCCGCCCAGGGTGGTGGTCACGCCGATCCTCATCCCCCGCACGCCGTCGTCCAGCCCCATGCGCCAGTCACGGCCGTCGAAGGGTTGCGACCAGGGGTCCCGGGCATCCGGCTTGACGAGCTCGTTCAGGACGGTGGCGGCGTCGCGCACCGATCGAGCCAGTGGGCCACCGGCCACCAGCGCGCCGAACAGGGTGTCGTTGGGGTGCTGGGGCACCCGACCCGAGGTGGGCTTGAGGCCCACCAGCCCGCAATAGCTGGCCGGGATCCGGATCGAACCGCCACCGTCGGTCCCGAAGGCGACGGTGCCGACGCCTGAGGCCAGGGAAGCCCCGGCTCCGCCGCTCGATCCACCGGGGGTGCGGGTCAGGTCCCACGGATTGGCGGTGACTCCGCACAGCGGCGAATCCGTCATCCCCTTCCACCCGAACTCGGGTGTGGTCGTCATCCCCAGCAACACCGCACCCGCCTCCCGCAAGCGGGCCACCGGCGGGGAGTCTTCGGGGGCCAGCAGGTCCAGGTCGGTCGTGGCCGAGCCGCTCGACGTCGACCAGCCGGCCACGGCAACGATGTCCTTGACCGACACCGGTACGCCGTCGAGCGGCGAGAGGGCGCTGGCGTCGGCCCAGCGGCGGGCAGAGGCGGCGGCGGCTCGACGGGCACCATCGCTGTCGACGGTGCGGAAGGCGTTCAGCTGGGGCTGCACCTGCTCCAGCCGGGCCAGGTGTGCCTCTACCACCTCGGCGGGATCGAGGTCACGAGCCGCGTAGGCCCGGGCCAGGGCGGCGGTGTCGAGGGTGAGGACGTCGTCCACTGCCGGTCAGCGGGCCAGCGGTGGCACGCGGTACCCGCCGGTGACGGCCTCGACGTGGCGGGCGAAGGCCAGGGCGGTGCGGTCCTCGAGGTAGGGGCCGACCACCTGGATGCCCACCGGCAGCGACTCGTCGGTGAGACCGACGGGCACGACCGTCGAGGGCAGGTAGGCCATGCCGATCAGCGAGGTCCAGCACACGATGTCCGCGTAGGGACGCTCGACCCCGTCGACGTCGATGCGGCGGGTGTAGAAGTTGCCCTCGGTCATGTGGGGGAAGGCGGGGATGACCGCCACAGGGCACAGCAGGACGTCGAAGCGGCTGAAGAACTCGGTCCAGGCGTCGCGGGCGCGCTGGCGGGCGACGTGGAGGGCCAGCCAGTCCCGGTGGAAGGCGGCCGAGGATCGAGCACGCATGGCCTCCACCGGATCGGCGCCGTCGGGATCGAGGGCCAGCCTGCGGTAGTGGTCGAACTCCTCGTCCGTCCGTCCTGGCGAGACGGCGGCGGAGATGAGGGGCAGTCCCACCGTGCGCACGACCTCGAAGTCGAGGTCGGGCCGGGCCGACCGGTCGATCGACGCGCCCGCCCCCACGAGGGCGTCGACGGTCTCCTCCATGAGCTCGCCCACGGCGCTGGACACCTGGCACGCCGGGTCGTCGGTCCAGGCAGCCACCCGGAAGCCGCGCAGGTCGTCACAGCGGGGCGCAGGCAGCTCCAGCCGCCACGCCGTGGCCTCGAGCTCGGTGGGACCGGCCAGCACGTCGAAGAGCACCTCCAGATCCCCCACGGTGCGGGCCAGGGGACCGAACACGTTGATGTCGGGCTCGGTCGTACCCCCGGCCGGGTGATCGAGGTAGCCGAATGCGGGCACGACCCCGAAGGAGGGCTTGTGGCCGCACACGCCAGCGAAGTGCGCCGGCACGCGGATGGAGCCGCCGATGTCGGTGCCGACCTCGAAGGCGCTCAGGCCCGCTGCCAGCGCGGCGGAGGCCCCTCCTGACGAGCCGCCTGGCGTCCGCTCCGGTGCCCACGGGTTGCCGGTCGTGCCGAAGATCTCGTTGGTGGCCTGGGTGTCGCCCGACCAGCGGGGTAGGTTGGTCTTGCCGTAGATCACTCCGCCAGCGGCCCGCACCCTGGCCACGACCGGCGCGTCGCTGGTCGGAACGTGGTCGGACAGCTCGACCGCTCCCCCTGTGCTGCGCATGCCCGCGGTGGCTATGGCGTCCTTGATGGTGCCGGGAACGCCGTGCAGGGGACCGAGCTCCATGCCCGAGGCCGTGGTCTCGTCAGCCGCCCTGGCGGCGTCCCGAGCCCGATCGCGGTCGATGGTGACGACGGCGTTGATCGCCGGGTTGATGCGCTCAACCCGATCGAGGTGGTGCTCCAGCAGCTCGATCGCCGAGATCTCGCCGCCGGCGATGGCTGCTGCTTGTTCGGTCAACGGTCTCAGAGCCCAGTCCACGATGTCATCATGGCGCACCGACGGCAGGCGTGACCTCCTGTCCTCATCGGGGTTGCGGTGGCGGCGGTCCCAGGTGGAAGGCTTCGGTCATGACTCTGTGGGGAACTTCGGTGCCGCGCCGCGAGGACGAACGGTGCCTGACCGGCGCCGCGTCGTTCGTAGCCGATCTCGACCTGGCTGGCGCGGCCTGGGTGACCTACGTGACCTCACAGGTGGCACATGGTGTCCTGGAGTCGGTCGACGTCTCCCAGGCCAGGACCGCGCCAGGGGTGCTGGGCGTCTTCACCGCTGCTGACCTCGACCTCGGCCCTGTACCCGCGGTCATGCCGGCGTTCCCCGACTCGATGTCCCGCCACATGCTGGCCACCGACCGGGTGCGCTACGTGGGCGAGCCCGTGGCCGTCATCGTCAGCGAGACCGAGGCGGCCGGCACCGACGCCGCTGAGCTCGTGGTGGTCGAGGTGGAGCCGCTCCCCGCCGTCACCGATCCGACCATGGCGGCGACGGCCGAGGTTCTCCTCTTCGAGGGCGCTCCCGACAACGTGGCCCTCCACCAGCAGGGCGACCGACCGCGCCAGGACACGTCCGACGCCGAGGTCGTGGTCACGGCCACCCTGCGCAACAACCGCGTGGCACCCTGCCCGCTGGAGACCAGGGCGGCGGCGGCGGAGTGGCGCGACGGCCGCCTCGTCCACTGGTCCTCGTGCCAGGGCGTGCACCCCGTGCGCGACCTGTTGGTCCAGGTGTACGGCCTCGACCCGGCCCAGGTGCGCGTGATCGTGCCCGACGTGGGCGGGAGCTTCGGGGCCAAGGCCCGCCCGACGCCAGAGGAGCTGCTGCTGGGCTGGCTGGCGCGCGCCGTCGACCGCCCGGTGCGCTGGCTGCCCTCCCGCTCCGCCGACATGGTGGGGCTCGGCCATTCGCGCTCCCAGGTCCAGGAGGTCACCCTGGCCGGGGACAGGGACGGCACCTTGCGCAGCGCACACATCCGGATCCTGGGGGATTCGGGTGCCTACCCCTTCGTAGGTGCATTCCTGCCCCGCAACACCGGGTTGCTGTTCGCGGGCTGCTACCGCCTGGGGGAGGTCACCTGGGAGGCGGACGCAGTGGTCACGAACACGACGCCGACCACCGCCTACCGGGGTGCGGGCCGGCCGGAGGCGGCTGCGGCCATCGAGCGGGTGGTCGACCTCTTCGCCACCGAGATCGGCATGGACCCGGTGGAGCTGCGCCGACGCAACCTGCTGGCGCCCGACGAGTTCCCCCACGAGACGCCGACGGGGCTCACCTACGACAGCGGCGACTATGGCCAGGCGCTCGATCGGGCTCTGGCCCAGGTCGGCTACGAGGAGCTTCGGGACGAGCAGCGTCGCCGGCGTGACGCCGGCGACGAACGCATGCTCGGGATCGGGGTGGCGACGTTCCTGGATCGCACCGCCGGCGTCCCCGGTTCCGAGTACGGCGCCGTGGAGCTGCGGCAGGACGGGAGCGTGCTGGTCCGCACCGGATCGAGCCCGTACGGACAGGGGCACTACACCGGCTGGGCCATGTTGGTGAGTGACCGGCTCGGCATCCCCCTCGATCGCATCGAGGTGGTCCACGGCGATACGGACCTGGTCCCCCGAGGGGGGATAACCGGCGGTTCACGGTCGGTGCAGAAGGCCGGCTCGGCCGTGGTCATGGCCGCCGACGAGCTCGTGATCCGCGCCAGGGAGGTGGCCGCCACCCTCCTGGAGGCGGCGGTCGAGGACGTCGTGCTGAACACCGAGTCGGGTTCGTTCCATGTCGTGGGTACCCCCGTCCGCCGGCAGTCGTGGGCCGACATCGCCGCCGAAGCGGTCGAGGACCCGCTGTCGTGTGAGGCCGACTACTCAGGAGATGCCAGCTTCCCGTCCGGGGCCTATGTGGCGGTGGTCGAGGTCGACCTGGCCACGGGGCAGGTCGACCTGCGGCGGATGGTGACTGTCGACGACGCCGGCCGCATCCTGAACCCCATGCTCGCCCTGGGGCAGGTGCACGGCGGTGTGGCCCAGGGGATCGGCCAGGCGCTCTTCGAAGAGGTGGCCTTCGACGAGCACGGCAACCCCCAGACCGCCAACCTGGCCGACTACGCCATGCCGTCGGCGGCCGAGCTGCCGAGCTTCGAGGCCTCGCTGGTGGAGACCCCTACGCCCAACAACATCCTGGGGGCGAAGGGCATCGGCGAGTCAGGCACCATCGGCGCCCCGCCGGCCGTGCAGAACGCAGTGGTCGACGCGGTGGCCCACCTGGGCATCGACCACGTCGACATGCCGCTCACCCCCCAGCGCGTCTGGAGGGCCATCCAGGCCGCCGGTTGCTCCTGACCGCTGTCAGGCGTGCAGGTAGGGGCGCACCCAGCGGCGGGCCACGTCCATCTCCCCGCGCACATCCTCCAGGGCGATGCGGGCCCTGGCCAGGTCCACGAGGGCGCCGCCGTTGTAGAGCAGCCGGTCGTGCTCGATTCGGGCTGCGGCCAGGCGCAGGAGCGTGTCGTCGAAGAGCTCCCTGGCCCAGCGCTCCACCGGCGGCTCGGAGGCTTCGGCGGTGGCCTGCCCGTCCACGCCGCCGACGATAACGGCCCCGGCAGCCGGGCAGTACGGTCGGTATCGACCCAGGCCGACGGAGGGGACGGAGGGGAACCGGTGTCGATCGACTTCAGCCTGTCGCCCGAGCTCGAGGAGATCCGGAGCAGGGTCCGCAGCTTCGTGACAGAGGTGATCCTGCCCACCGAGCGGCGCATCGAGGAGGAGAACCTGCGCGATACGGATCGCAAGGAGTACGTGCGTGCCCTCGCGGCCTTGCGCAAGCAGGCGCAGGGTGACGGCATGTGGTTGCCCCACATGCCCCCCCAGTGGGGCGGCATGGGGCTGGGCCACGTCGAGCTGGCCATGGTGCAGGCCGAGGCGGCCAAGTCCTACTACGGGCCGTGGGTGCTGAACTGCCAGGCACCCGACGAGGGCAACATGCACACGCTGCTGCACTTCGGGACCGACGACCAGAAGGCCAGGTACCTGGAGCCGCTGTGCCATGGCACGGCGGCGTCGTGCTTCGCCATGACCGAGCCAGAGGTGGCCGGCTCGGACCCGACCCTCATCGGTACCAGCGCCTATCCCGACGGTGACGAGTGGGTGGTGAACGGTCACAAGTGGTTCATCTCCAACGCCCACAGGGCCGACTTCGCCATCCTGGTCTGCCGCACAGAGGACGACCCCGAGCTTCCCCAGGCGGCCAACAGTGCGTTCATCGTCGACCTGCCCAGCGACGGCTGGACCGAGGTACGCCAGATCGGGACCATGCACGGCTCCACCGGGCACTCGGAGATCCTGATCGAGGACCTCCGCCTGCACGGCGACCAGATGCTGGGCGGTCGCGGCGAGGGGCACCTCCTCGGGCAGTACCGGTTGGGCCCCGCCCGCCTTGCCCACTGCATGCGCTGGATTGCCCAGGCCGAGACCGCCCTGGACATGATGGTCGACCGCTCGCTCAATCGGTTCGCCCACGGTTCGCTGCTGGCCGAGAAGCAGGGGATCCAGTGGATGATCGCCGATTCGGCCATGGAGCTGTACCAGAGCAAGCTCATGGTGCTGCACGCCGCCTACCGCATCGACCGGGGCGTGGACTTCAAGTCCGAGGTGTCGATGGCCAAGCACTTCGTGGCCAACGCACTCGGTCGCATCATCGACCGGTCCATCCAGGTGCACGGCGCACTCGGGTACTCGACGGACACCCCGCTGGCCGGCATGTACCAGCACGCCCGCTGGGCCCGGTTCGCGGACGGCCCCGACGAGGTGCACCAGATGCGCATCGCCCAGCGCACGATCGCGGCCTACCAGGACCACGGCTCCACCCGCTCGGCCACGGGCGACCTGCCGCTCTGAGAACCCAGGCCGGGCCTCAGGCGGCGATGTCGAACAGGCCCCTGGCGTTGTCGCCCAGGAACTTCCGGCGATCCGCCTCACCGAACATGCCGGCCAGCTCGGCCAGGTCGTCGAGGTAGGCGGGCGTGTGGTCGGCGTGTGGGAAGTCAGAGGCCCACATGAACCGCTCGGCGCCGAACCGCTCGGCCAGGGCGGGGATGGTGCGCTCGTCGGGGTCGCAGCTGATCCAGATCCGCTCCCGGAAGTAGTCGCTGGGCCTTCCCTGCAGCGGGACCTTCTCGCCGATGAAGGTGTGGCTGTACACCGCGTCGATTCGGTCCAACCAGTAACCGATCCAACCCCCGCCTGACTCCAGCACCAGCATCTTCAGGTTCGGGAAGGTGTCGAACACGCCGTAGTCGAACAGTGTCGTGAACTGGTGGCGCACGCCGTCCGACGCGGCCACGGACGCCAGCAAGCGGAGCTGCTTCACGTTTTCCCACGCGCCCATGCGCTCGCCCTTGGTCCACTGCGGCTCGAAGGTCGGGTGGATGGCCAGCGGCACCCCGAGGGCCTGAGCGGCGGCGAACACGTCGTGGTTGTCGGGGTGGCCGAGCGGGCGGCCGTCGTGGGTGAAGGGGGCCACGAAGCCGCCTCTGGCGCCGTCTTCGACGGCCCGCTCCAGCTCGGCGGCCGCCGCGGCCGGGTCGGTCAGGGAGAGGTGGGCGGTGGGGACCAGGCGTCCCTCCCCGTCCCGGCAGAAGTCGCAGATCCAGCGGTTGTAGGCCCGGCAGTAGGCCTGGGACAGCTCTGGGTCGTCCACCTCGGCCTCCCACAGCAGACCGACGGTGGTGTACAGCACGGCGGCGTCGATGTGCTCGGCATCCAGCAGCTCCAACCGCTGGGCCGGATCCATCGAGCCGTAGGGCGCCTCGCTCAGATATGTCCTCTCCGGGTCGAACTGCATGGCTCGCAGGTCCGGCGCCCCCATGGCCCCCAGGGTCGACGGGAAGCCCTTGCGGCTCATCTTCGAGCGCCTGCCACCGATCTCCAGTTCCTCCAGGCCGTTCTCGTCGATGACGATGCGCAACGCCCGGTCGCGGTACTGCGGCTCCAGGTAGGTCTCCCACAGGTCAGGCGGCTCCAGGATGTGCCCGTCGGCGTCGACCGCGCCGTCGTAGGGAAGCCGGTGTGTCTCGTGCAGCTCCACGTGACCCCCTTCGTCGGCTATCACGGTAGAGGTTGGCTACGTTGGGGAGCCACGAGATGGGAGACCCGATGAGCGACCGCACCTACGTCGTCCCGGCCAGCCAGCAGCGCAACTGGGACAGGTTCCACTTCGCGCCCGCAGTGATCGACGAGACCGGAACCATCTGGTGCTCCGGTGTCATCGGCGTCGAGGACGACGGCTCCGTGAGCGAGGACCCGCCCACCCAGTTCCGGCGTGCCTTCGCCAACCTGGGTGAGGTCCTGAGCGAGGCGGGCTGCGGCTATGGAGACGTGGTCGAGATGACCAGCTTCCACGTCGACCTCATGGACCACATCCGCGCCTTCATGGAGGCCAAGGACGAGGTGATGGGTGGGCCCTACCCGGCTTGGACGGCGATCGGGACCACCGGGCTGGCCATCCCCGGCGCCATGGTGGAGGTGAAGGTGGTGGCCCGCCGACCGGCGTGACCGTAGGCGGGTGGTCAGGGCGGACAGCGGCCTGCCACCGGGAACCGAGGCCGTTGGCCATCGGCCCGACGTCCGCTCGCCAGCGCCATGGGCGAGGCTGTGGCGATGGCCGCATCACGGCACCGGTGCCACCGGGGATCGCTACCGGCCTTGGTCCTGCTCGTGGTCGCCGCCGGTCTCGCCGCTGCCGCCTGCGCCGGCGGCGGGAGCACGGCCGCGCCTTCGATCCCGGCCACCACAGCGCCAGAGGGGGCGGTGGCGGAGGTCACCCTCGACGACATCGCCCTCCCCGGCCAGCCTGGCGGCGCACGGGCGGCGGCGTCGCTGCAGTCCAGTGCCACGTCGACCACCGCCCCGCTGAGGGCCTCGGGCAACTCCCCTTCCACTCCGGCGCCTGCGTCGACCCCCACCTCGGTCCCGAGTGGCCCGTCCACATCGACCAGCTCCCCGGTGACCACCTCGGCGGCGGCTTCAAGCCCGAGGGTCGCCTACGGACCCCTGGCCCTGGTCCAGAGCGGTGTGACCACGTCGACGTTCCGGTGGGAGCAGACCTCCGCCAGCCCGGCCGGGGGGAGCTACCGGTCGGTGGACTGGGTGGTGAACGGGCCCGACGAGCGTGTCCTCGTGTCCGAGGACGGCTCGAGCGAGCTGATCGTGCACCTGGGGAGCGATCACTGGATGACGACGGCGTCGGGTACCAGCCAGCGGGTCAGCGAGGCGGAATACCTCAACACAAGACGCCAGTGGCTGGCCGAGCCATTCGCCACCGGGGTGGCCGCAGCCCTGGCGTCCACCACCGTGAACGGACCTGACCGCTACGACGTCTCGACGAGCGATGTGGGCGTTATCGCCGGCGTGCTCGGCCGTGGTGCGAGCCCTGGCTCGGTCCTGCAGGGCAGCGTCCAGGTCGACGAGGCCGGTCGTGTGGTGCAGTGGGACCTGTCCGTGGTCGAACCCGCCCCCGGCGGCGGCGGGGAGTCCGCCACCGCCATCGTCGGCCAGCTGCAGGCCGCCTCGGGGATAGCCATCACCGCTCCCTGACCGGCAGCTGCCCCTTCATGTGGCGGCGACCCCGTCCAGCCAACTCAGGAGCGCACCGCGCACCGGGGACAGCCCCTTGTACCGGGCCAGGGCGGGGCTCATCCCCCGGATCGTGGCCGCCATGGAGGCCGCGCTGGCCGGCATGTCGACCAGGACCGAGAGGGGCCAGACGAACGTGCGGATGCCGAACACGATCCCGCCGGAGCGGTGCAGGCGCCTGAACGTCTGACGCTCTGCACGCAGCCACAGGTGGGCCGCGACGTCCTCTGGGCCCAGCGCTTCCAGCATCCCTGCCGGTGTGGGGGCGGCGGGCTGGTGCAGGGCGGGGTCGGAGGGCAGGCTCCAGTTGAGCCTGAGACGGGACCGGTCGGCGGTGAGGCGCTCCATGAACGCGTCCACGGGATCTCCCAGCGCCTCGGCGTACCCGGGCACCGGACCGTGGATGGCGACCACCGGCCGGCCCAGCTTGGCCCGCACGTCCCAGCGGCTGGGGAAGCAGACCGAGGCGGCGCTCAGCACCAGCCGCCCGTCGACCACGGTGTGCAGACACAGGTCCTCCTGGACCAGGCGCCCGGCGGCGTCGGTGGGGTGGAGCCCGGCTCGGACCTCGGGGCGGCGACCGGGATGGCGACGGTCCAGGAAGCCGGTCACCTCGGCCAGCAGCTCGGTGTCGGCCGGGCCGCCCTGGTCGAGCGACACGAAGCAGCGGCCGGGCCGCTCGCTCATCAGCCGCTGCTTGAGCGCGAGATCCTCCTCGTAGCGGCCGTCGACGACCAGCCAGTCGGCCTCCTCCAGTGGGCGCAGCGCCATGCGCAGCAGGTGCGGCGGGTGGCCGAACAGGTCGGACGGCAGCACCGCGGCCGGACTCACCGGGTCGCGGCCTCCACCGGGGCTCGGGAGTTGCTGGTCATCAACGCGGCCACCAGCCCACCGGCGGCGACGATCCCGCCCAGAGCGAAGGTGCGCACGAAGTCCCCTGCGGAGGGATCGTTGCCCAGGGCCACGAGCATCACCTGGATGCCCGAGACGATGCCCACGAACATCATCTGCTGGCTCATGCCGTTGGCGATGCCCAGGTCCTCGGGATCGACCGAGCCCGCGACCATGGAGGCGACGCCGGGCTGGGAGATCCCGGCCGAGACGCCCGAGAGCACCAAGCCGATCACGATGAGGGCGACGGCCCCACCGTTGCTGGCCGCTGCGAAGGCGACCATCGACACCACCATGGCCACGGCCCCGGCCACAATCGGAGGCCGGTCACCGACGCGGCTGGCCAGGTAGCCGCCGATGGGCGAGGAGACGCTGAAAGCGCCCGGCCGCGGGGCCAGTATCAACGCCGTGGCCCCGATGGCCCAGCCATAGACGTCGCTCAAGAGGATGGGGATGACGACGAACCCGCCCATGTAGGCGAACTGCATCAGGGCGCTGGCCACCATCGGCGCCGTGAAGTTCCGGCGCCGGAAGTAGCGCAGCTCGATCATCGGCGACTCGGTGCTCCGCTCGACGCGGATGAAGGACACGATGCCCAAGATGGCGAGCACGAGCCATCCGGCGGTGGGAACGTCGGTGAGCAGGGCGTCGAGGCTGCCGGCGTCGCGTACGGTCTCGGTTGCCCTGGTGACGAACAGCAGGCCGCCGAGCACCGCCGCCCCCAGGGTCACCGCCCCCATCACGTCCAGGGAGGCACTGTGCTGGCGCGGGGTTGGGCGTACGACGGCGATGCCCACCACGAGCGCCACCAGCGACACCCCGGCGAAGGCGAAGAAGATGGCGCGCCACCCGACCACGTCGATCAGCGGGCCGCCCACCACCAAGCCGATCGTCGGAGCGCCGGTCATGGCGAACTGGAACCAACCCATGGCCGTCGCCCGTCGATACGGCCCATAGGCGTTCATCATCAGGGACATCCCGTTGGGCATGACCATGGCCCCGCTCAGCCCGAACAGGACCCTGGCCCCGATGAGGGTGGCCGCGTCCCAGGCCAGGCCGCACAACGCCGTGGTGAACACGCCCGCCACCAGCCCCCACAGGAAGATCGTCCTGTGCCCGTGGATGTCTCCCAGCTTCCCGAACAGGGGGGTGCTCACGGCCATGGAGAGCATCAGGCCCGTGATGATCCAGCCCAGCGTGGCCCTGGTGGTGCCCAGGTCGTCGGCGATCGTCGACAGCGACACGGCGACGATCGTCATCAGCGAGCCGAAACCCATCACCGCCAGCATCACTACGAGCAGCAGGCGCCGGCTGTATTCCCGGTCGAACTGGTGTTCGGGGGCCACGCCGACACGAGCGCTGCCGGCAGCGGCAGTCGCGGTCCCGTCGTCGGTGGCCGCAGCAGTCGCCGGATGGTCGAGGGTCACCCCCGGAGGCTACGGGGGCTCAGGCGGTGGCGGTCTGGGTCGTCAGGCCTACCGGTGGGGCCTCCCACTCCTTCAGCTCCGGCAGGACCCAGCGGGCGAAGCAGTCGCGGTTGGCCCTGGCGACGTCCCACGGCATGCCGGCGAAGCTCAGGTTGGGGAAGAACCCGGCCATGTCGATGGTGTCCTTGATGGTGCGGATCTTGTCGAGCACCTGGTCCGGGGTGCCGTACGGCATGAGCTCCACGAAGCCCTGGCAGGCCTGATCGACGCCGTACTTGTTGATGTGCTTGGCCACCCCGTCGTAGAACTCGTACCCCTTGATGCCCTGGTGGGCCCTGGGGGCGCCGAACTCGTAGTGCTTCATGACCGTGCCGTAGTAGGCGCCGATGTAGGTGTAGGCCAGCTCGCGGGCCCGGTCCTCGTCCTCGTCGACGACGCAGAAGCCACCCGAAAGAGGCGGTGGGGGCGGACCTTGCTGGTGGGCGGTCCAGACGTCGTGGTACACGCGGAAGTCCTCCTCGACGATGTCCCACGGCTTCTGGGGGATGACCAGCAGGCCGATGCCCAGCTCGGCCATGATCGGCATCGACTCAGGCGACACCGCCGCTGCGTAGGTGCGCCCCACGAAGGAGTGCTCTGGCCGGGGCCGGATGTCCCGGCGCGGCTGGGTGACGAACTCGCCGTCCCATTCGAGGTAGCCCTGCTCGAGGCCCTGGAGGATCATCTGGGCGTACTCGATGAAGCGCTCCCTGCTGGTGTTCATGTCCACCCGGAACCCGTCGTACTCGACCCTGGCCAGGCCACGGCCGATGCCCAGGATGAGCCGACCGTCGGCGAGGTTGTCGAGCATGGCGACGCTCTCGGCCACCCGCATCGGGTCGTGCCACGGGAGGACGATCACCGCGGTACCGAGCTGCAGCTTGGTGCGGGCCGCAGCCCAGGTCAGGAACTGCACCGGGTCGGGGCACATCGTGTAGTCGGTGAAGTGGTGCTCGACCGTCCAGATGGAGTCGAAGCCGAGGTCCTCGGCCTCCTCCACCATGCGCAGCTCCTCGGCCCATACCTCACGGTCGGGCCGGCCGTTCTCCGGGTTCTGGAACACCGCTGAGTATCCGACGTGCATCGCCGTCACCCCCTCGTCGTGGCTCTAGGCGTGACTCGACCGTAGCGAAGCGGCGTTCGCGGGCCCGCATCCGCCGCATCCCTCGCCCACCCCGAGGAGGACCGGATCAGGAGGCCAGGAGGTGCTGGGGGTGCTCGAGGAGGTCGCGGACCGTCTGCATGAGCTCGGCAGCCGGTGCGCCGTCCGTGGCCCTGTGGTCGAAGGTGAGGCTGATCGTCATCCGCTTCGTGGGCCGCGGCCGGCCCTTGTCCGTCCAGCGCACGTCGTCACGGATGCGACCCACGCCGAGGATGGCCACGTTGGGCGGGTTGACGATCGGCGTGAAGAAGTCGACTCCGTACATCCCGAGCGAGGTCACCGAGAACGTGCCCCCCTCGATGTCTGGGAGCTGCAGCGAACCCTCACGGGCCGCCGTGGCCAGGCGCAACGACTCGCCTGCCAACCGCCCCAGGGGGAGCGTGTCGGCGTGGCGGATCACCGGCACCACCAGGCCGTCGTCGAGGGCGACCGCGATCCCGATGTTGATCTCGTCCTGGAGCTCGATGTGTTCGTCGTGGACGACGGCGTTGAGCCGCGGATGCTGGACGAGGGCCAGGGCGCAGGCCTTGACCACGAAGTCCGTGTAGCCAGGGACGTCCAGGCCTTCTGCTCCCCACTCCTGGGTGAGGTAGTCCCGCAGCGCCACCACCGCGTCCATCTCGACGTCCATGCCGAGGGTGAGCTGGGCCATGTCGTGCAGCGATCCCCACATGCGCTCCCCGATGAGCTTGCGCATGCCCAGCACGGGGATGACCCGTACGTCGTGGGAGGAGGGCGTGACCGCTGAGGTCGTCACCATCGTCGGCTGCGGCCGGGTTGTGGTCACCGCCTCGACGTCGGCGCGGGTGATGCGGCCCCCGGTCCCTGACCCCACGACGGTGGCGAGGTCGACGCCGTGGCGTTCGGCCAGTCGCCTCACCAGAGGCGAGACCGGCGGTGCAGCCCAGGCCGGCGCAGCGCGGCCGGCCGCCGCCGCAGCGGCAGGGGTGGCTTGGGCGGCGGTGCGTTCCACGTCCTCGGACACGATGCGCCCACCGGGGCCCGTCCCTCGCACCGTGGGCAGCGCCACCCCCAGCTCGGCCGCCACCCGCTTGGCGTTCGGCGAGGCCAGGATCCGGTCTCCGTCGCCGGATGCCGTCGAGGACGGTTCAGCCGAGGACGTCTCGGCCGACGATGGCTCAGCGGGGAACGGCTGGGCCGGTGACCGTTCGGTCGAGGGCAGGCGGCCAGGCGGCTGCTCGCCCTCGGCCAGCAGCCATCCCACCACCGCACCGGGCAGGTGGGTCGACCCCTCCTCCGCCCCGTGGTGCAGCACGCCGTCGGCCTCTGCCTCGACCTCGGTCTCCACCTTGTCGGTCTCCAGGAGGTACACCACCTGCCCGGCCGTGACCACGGTGCCGTCGGGCACCAGCCAGGCAGCCACGGTGCCCTCCTCCATGGTCAGGCCGAGCTTGGGGATCTTCACCTCGGTGCCCACGGTCCTCTCCTAGATGTCCGCGCCCGCAGGCGCTCGTGTGAACTTCCCGGCGTGGGCGGCGGCGCGCAGCACAGCCACAGGATCGACCACGAGGGGGCCGTCCCGTTCCACCCACAGCTCCACCTCGTGGTCAGGCTGCAGCACGTGGTGGCGTTCGCCGTCGAGGGCCACGATGCCGTCGCCCCACACCGCCACCCGGTCCCCCTCGTCGATGACCTCCCACGACTCCACCGCCACGTCGCAGAGCAGGCCAGGAGCCAGGGGTGCCCGCACCACCATGGCGGCGTCGGGTGACATGGTGACCACCACCCCGCCGGCCTCGGCTGCCCCGCACGGCGCCAGCAGCCCGGCCACAGCCGAGAGCCCGGTGGCGGCCGGCTCCGCCCTGGCGCACACGACCAGGCGCAGCAGCTCCGGTTCCCACATGGCCCGGGTACCGACGAAGCGGCCGGCCACCACCGCGGCGTCGATCAGAGCGATGTCGGTACGGCCCGCATGGTCGCGCAGATGGACCAGCTTGGCCTGGCTGGCTCCCACGGCCAGCGGCACCCGCTGACCGGCCACCAGGCCGGCAGCCATCCCCACGACGGTCGCCTCCGTCCAGGTGGGGAGGACGTTGTTCGTGCCTGTCGACACGGCCAGCATGGGGGCATGCCGCCAGCCGCGCACGACGTCACGGCAGGTGCCGTCCCCGCCGAGCACGACGACCACTCCTGCGCCGCGCTCTGCCATCCGCCTGGCCGCACGTGTGGTGTCGTTGCCGTCTGCGGTGACCGGGCCGTCGAGCATCTCGACCGGCCCCAGGTCCTTGACGGCCCTGGCCCCGAGGCCCGAGCGGTCGTTCATCACCACGACACGCTCTGCGCCGGTCTCCAGCGCGGCGGCAGCCACCCGGTGGGCGATGGACACCTTGGTGGCGTCGGTGGTCACGGTGGCGTGCGCCACCAGGCGGCGCACGTCCTTGCCGGCGTTGGGGTTGACGATGAGGCCGACCGTGGCCACGCGCGGCGCGGTCAGCTGCCCGGCGCCGGTCGACCCAGCACGGCACGGATCTCGTCGGCGATCTTGGCGGCGTCGGGCACGTAGCTCCGCTCCAGCGGGGGGCTGAACGGGACCGGGGCGAACGGCGCCCCCACCCTGGCCACCGGCGCGTCGAGGTAGTCGAAGGCCTCCTCCTGGATCTGGGCGGCGATCTCGGCCCCTATGCCCCCGAAGCGCACCGCTTCGTGGGCGATGACGACGCGGTTGGTGCGGCGGGCGGACTCCACCACGGTGGCCGTGTCGAACGGCTGCAGCGTGCGCGGGTCGATCACCTCGCATTCGATCCCTTCGCCGGCCAGCTCGTCGGCGGCCTTGAGGGCCTCCGGCACCATGCGGCCCACGCCCACCACGGTGACGTCACCGCCCTGGCGCCTGACAGCGGCCACGCCGAGGGGGATCTCGTACATCTCGGTGGGTACGGGGCCGCTCACGCCCAGCATGCGCTTGTTGCCGATGACGATGGTCGGGTTGGGCTCCCGCACCGCCGCGATGAGCAGGCCCTTCATGTCGTGGGGAGTGGTCGGGTTCACCACCTTGAGGCCGGGGAGGTGGCACAGGAAGGCCTCCAGGCTCTGGCTGTGCTGGGCCGCGGCGCCCAGCCCCGCGCCGGCCCACGTCGTGATCGTCAGCGGGACCACGGCCTTGCCGCCGAACATGTACTTCAACTTGGCGGCCTGGTTCATGATCTGGTCCATGGCCACACCCATGAAGTCCATGAACATGACGTCCACGATGGGTCTGAGCCCCGCCACGGCCGCCCCCGTGCCCAGGCCCACGATGGCCTGTTCGGATATGGGGGTGTCGACGACCCGGTTCGGGCCGAACTCGTCGAGCAGGCCGGAGAACGTGCGGAACACCCCGCCGTATGCGGCCACGTCCTCGCCGGCCACGAAGACCCGGTCGTCGTCGCGCATGAGCTGAGCTATCGCTTCGGTCACCGCCGCGCCGTAGGCGAGCTCACGCACCTCGGTCGTGGTCGCCGTCGTGGTTGCCATGTGCGCCCGCTCCTCAGTCGGTCCTGACGGTGTACACGTCGTCCAGCAGCGTGCGGGGGTCCGGGAGCGGGGACTCCTCGGCGAAGGCTACGGCCTCCTCGATCTCGGCCTGGATCTCGTTGTGGACGGCGGCGATGTCGTCGTCGGTCATCACGTCGGCCTCCCTGAGCTGGGCTTCGATCTTCTCGATCGCGTCCCGTTGGCGCCACTCGGCCACCTCGTCGTCGGTGCGGTAGCTGACGCCCAGCCCCTTCACCCCGTGGTGGTCGTAGTAGCGGTAGGTCTTGGCCTCGATGAACGACGGCCCCTCACCGGCCCTGGCCCGGGCCACCGCCTCGTGGCTGGCTTCCCACACGGCCACCGCGTCCATGCCGTCCACCACCATGCCCGGGATCCCGTAGCCGACTGCCCGGTCGGCCACGTCGGTGTTGGCCTGGGTCTGCTCCCTGGGCGTGAACTCGCCGTAGCCGTTGTTCTCGCAGACGAAGATGGCCGGCAGCTGCAGCGCCGCCGCCATGTTCACGGCCTCGTGGAAGGCCCCGATGTTGGTGGCCCCGTCGCCGAAGAAGGCCACCGACACGTTTCCGTCGCCCCGGTACTTGTCGGCGAAGGCGGCGCCCACGGCGATCGGTACCCCACCGCCGACGATGCCGTTGGCGCCGAGCATGCCCAGGTCGAGGTCGGAGATGTGCATCGAGCCGCCCCTGCCCTTGCAGTACCCGGTCGACTTGCCGAACAGCTCTGCGTAGGCCTTCTTCAGGTCGCCACCCTTGGCCACGAGGTGACCGTGCCCGCGATGGGTCGAGGTGACCTGATCGTCGTCGGTGAGGTTCACGCAAACCCCGGCCGCAACTGCCTCCTCACCCACGTACAGGTGCAGGAAGCCCGGTAGCTTGCCGGCCTCGCTGAGCCGACCGCACATCTCCTCGAACCGCCGGATCCTGATCATGCGGCGGTGGAGATCGGTCAGGACCTCGGCAGTGGGAACGGGCATGGTGCCTCCTCGGGCGGTCCACGGCCGACACTACGGCACTGGGCCGCACCGCTACCCAAGCGGCGCAGCGGCCGGGCCGCAGGCCGTCCCGTGCCAACATGGGAGGTGCTCGTGGTCGGTCTCACCGGTGGGATCGGCGCCGGTAAGACCACCGTCGCTCAGCTTCTGGCCCGGCGAGGTGCAGTCGTGCTCGACGTCGATGCCATCGGTCGCGAGGTGGTCGGCCCGTCGGGAGTGGCCGTGGACGCGGTGGCCGCCCGCTTCGGTGAGGACCTGCGGACGCCCGACGGTGGCATCGACCGCTCGGGCCTGGCCGGCCGGGTGTTCGGCGACGAGGAGGCCATCGCCGCGCTCAACGCCATCAGCCACCCGGCCATCGACGCCGTCCTGGACGAGACCCTGACCGAGGTGGCCGCCACGTCGCCGGACAGCATCGTCGTGCTGGACATGGCGGTGCTGGCCGAGAGCCAGCTCGGCCGCGCCACCAGCCACCCCTACGAGCTGGTCGTCGTCGTGGAGGCACCCCGCGAAACGCGGCTGGATCGGCTCGAGTCGCGGGGCCTGGCACGCGAGCACGCGGTGGCCCGCATGGCTTCACAGGCCAGCGACGCCCAGCGGCGCGGCCTGGCCGACTTCGTCATCGGCAACGGAGGTCCGCCCGAGGACCTGGCCGGCTCCGTGGCCCAGCTGTGGGACCGGCTGCAGCAGCTGCACGACCAGAAGCGCGGTCGCTGACAGCGAGGTTCAGGCCAGCCCCATGTAGCGCCTGGCGTTGTCGTAGAGCACCTGCGAGCGCAGGTCGGAGCGCTCGAGGTCGGTGAACGTCTCGTCCAGCTCGGCCAGAGCACCAGGGTAGGTGCAGTCGTAGTGGGGGTAGTCCGAACCCCAGACCACGCACCGGGCCAGGCCCATCTCGGCCAGCTGGGCGAACGCCTCACCCTCGCCCGCTTCCATGGTGACGAAGCACTGTTCGGAGAAGATCTCGCTCGGCTGGCGGCGCAGCGAGGGTACGAGGTGGCCCAGGGTCTCCTTGTGCTCGTCCAGGCGTTCCAGCCAGTAGGGCAGCCACCCCAGGCCGGACTCGAAGAAGCCGACTCGCAGGTAGGGGTGCCGGTCCAGCACACCGCTGGCCACGATCTCCATGACCGCGGCCATCTGCTCGAAGGGGTGACAGACCATGTGCACGAAGAACTGGTTGTCGTAGCGGGTCTTGGCGAAGCTGGGCATGCCCGAGCCGAAGCTGCCGTGCACCCCGACCGTGAGGTCACCCGCCTCGGCCGCCGCCCACACCCGATCCATCTCCTCGGAGTGCAGGGCCAGGCCGTGGTAGCGCTCGGGCCGAAAGGTGATGCCGGTGAGTCCCAGCTCGGCGACCCGTTCCACCTCCTTGGTCGCCTCGGCCACGGACTGCAGCGGGCAGATCCCCATGCCGAAGAGCCGGTCCCGGTCCTCGGAGACGAAATCAGCCATCCAGTCGTTGTACGCCCTGGCGTTGGCGGCAGCGACGGCGGGGTCGTCGATGTCGCCCGAGAGCAGGTAGAGCGATGGGAACATGAGCGCCGCGTCGAGCCCTTCGGCGTCCATGACCTCCAGCCTGAGGGCAGGGTCGTAGCTACCGGGCAGGATCTGGTCCCAGCTCGTGTCCGGGTACTTGTAGGCACCCGGGATGCAGGCCGGCGCGGCGTTCATCCCCGTCGAGCGGTCCTCGACGTAGACGGCGTCGCCGCCCTGCGGCCTGCGCCGTGACTGCAGCACGAGGTCGCGGTACCCCGGCTCCGCGTACCGCTCCCAAACCGACGGCGGCTCGCAGATGTGCGCGTCGGAGTCGTACACGGGGGTGCGCTCCGCGGTCCTCAACCGTCCGGTCATCCCGATCCCCCTCGTCGTGGCCTGCTCCAGACGCTATGCCGCCAGCCGCGTGCGGGGGAACCCTGTGCCCGGTCTGGCGGGCGGACCGGGGGACGTGCTAGCGCGCTGGGAGCGCGCGGCCTCCCCGGTCGCTCCCAGCCAGCGGCCGGAGGTGCCGATGAGCCACGACCTCGACAGCCAGGACACCCTGGCGCCCCACCCCGTCGATCCCATGGAGCTGGCCGACCGCCTCGTGGCGGCCATCGAGGCCGGCGACACCGATGCCCTGCGCCAGATCTACGCGCCGATCGCCGGGATCTGGCACAACTTCGACCAGGTCACCCAGACGGTCGACGAGAACCTGGCCACGCTGGGGTGGCTCATCGAGCGCCTCCCCGAGCGACGCTACGACATCGTCCGGCGCGAGCGGCTGGCTGATGGCTTCCTGCAGCAGCACGTGTTGGTCGGTACCACGCGCCGCGGCGACCGTCTGGAGTTGCCTGCCTGCCTTGTCGTGCGGGTGGAGGCCGGCCGGATCACACGACTCGAGGAATACCTCGACCCTGCGCAGGCCGCCGTGCTGAGGAAGTCGTGACCGCCGCCTTCACCGTCGAGCGCATCATCGACGGT
>Ga0256867_10000265_pt1 | contig 20014 bp, 17 predicted proteins | sample RVTome_15_FD_185939 | JGI IMG/M metagenome (GOLD analysis project Ga0256867, IMG submission 185939) | Soil microbial communities from uranium-contaminated site in the Upper Colorado River Basin, Wyoming, United States - RVT150D86 (HiSeq) ... | reverse complement strand
CCGGAAACATGACGCGCTGTTGTGTGGTACCTTCTCCCATGCAAAGGCCTCCTCAGTGGTTCACTACGCTCGTGTGGCAACGGCGTTGTACCACCGGGTAAGGCCTTTGTACATTCAGTTTCGTGAATAATCCGGGCTAGTGCCGTTCCAACTTGTTGTACCGAATCCACGATAGCAATGTATCGATAGCTCTCGCTTTGTCTGAACAAGTTGGAACGGCACTAGCCGACGGCGAGGCACACGATCCCCGCAACCATCGCCGTGGCGGCGAGCATCCGCCGGCCGGTCTCGCCTTCCTTCAACAGCTGCGCGCCCATCACGGCGGCGATCAGGATGCTCACTTCCCGCGCAGGCGCGACGTAGCTGACCGGCGTGAATACCATGGCCGTCAACACGAGTATGTAGGACAGCGGGCAGAGTATGGCCACCGCGATGATCTCTTTTCGCGCGCGGCGCCAGGTGGCTGCAATTTCGTCCGGGGCGCGGAGCGCAAGCGGCGTCATAAGGACCACCCGCCCCAAGTTTGCCGCCCAGTCCTGCAGGATCGGCGGCACGGCGAAAGCGGCCACGGCGAGCTTGTCGACCACCGTGTACGACGCGATCGTGCATCCGGTGAGCAGCGCGTAGATGACCGCGAGCAGGCTCCCGCGCTCGCGCAGACGTGCGAGATTCCCCGTGAGGAGCACCGCCCCACAGGCGATCAGTGCGGCCCCGGCGAGCGCGACCCCGGAGGGATTCTCGCCCAGCAGCAGAACGGCAACGACTACCGTGATGAGCGGCCCGCTGCTGCGCGCCAGCGGGTAGACGAGCGAGAGATCGCCGCCTGAGCGATAGCCGCGATCGAGCAGCATGTAGTAGGCGGTATGCAGAATCGCGCTGGCCAGCATCAAGGTGAGCGCCGTCCAGCCCAGCGGCGGTCGGGTCCACCACACGACCGCGAATGCAAGCGGCGCGTACAGCACCGCGGACAACGCAGCGAACAACCACACGAACGCGTTGCCGCCGCCCGAGCGCTTGAGGAGATAGTTCCATGAAGCGTGGATGAACGCCGCGGCGAGAATGAGCGCCAGCGCGGACCCGGTCACAGCGCGCTCCCGCAGAGCGGGGGCGAAGCGGCGAACGCGGCCGCCCCGTTCATTCGAGCCTTCCCTGCATCATGATATTTTATTCGCGAACGGACCGGTCCGCGCGGCCGGGCAAAGGCCGGAGACTTCGTGCGGGGCGGTACACAAAAAAAGGGCTGCCCGCGGAGGCAGCCCTCTTGCGGGAAAGCCCGGTTCAGTTCAGGACCAGCTGTCCATCCCGAACCTTGACATAGTCGCCGACGCGAACGATGGGCTCGTGATCGAAGGCAAACATGCGCGTATCGCCGCTTTCCATCCGCACGGCAACATCCCAGCGCTTCGCCGATTTCATGGATTTCTCCGCCTGGTGACCAACGTAGGCGCCGCCGGCTGCGCCCGCGACGGTCGCGATCTTGCGGCCGGTGCCGCGTCCGATCTGATTGCCGAGCACGCCGCCGACCACGCCGCCGGCAACGGCACCGAGGCCCGTGCCTTCGCCTTCCTGCTGGACCCTCTGGACCGTCGTGACCTTTCCGCAATCAGCGCAGATCTGGGGCGCCGGTTTCGGCATCCCGGCTGCCGCCACGCGGGTCGGGCTGGCCTGCGTGCTCCGCGTGTTCACCTCGCCCGGTTGCGCGTTGACCTGCGGCCGCTGGGCGTCGCTTTGTGCGACCGGCGGCATCGACCCGGGAGCATCCGCGCCCTTCGAGAAGGAGCTGGGAATGACGCCGGCCATCACGCCGATCCCCACGGCGCTGAAAATGATGACCGAAACGGCTGCGATCGCGATGATCGGGTTTACTCGATTCTGCATGCCTGACATGGTGGCCTCCTGATCGTGGCGGTAACTCCGCCTCTTCGTGCCACCATGCTACGCGCGGCGACCCCTCAGTGATATGAAAAACTTCTCTCCGTAACAATGATTTACATGTCGTTCCGGGGAGACAGTCCGGCGTTCGGGGCAGGAAAGCCCGCGCCGCTACGCCGGAACGGGCAAGAACGTCCCGGGATGTGACGCGCGTCACGCCGGTTTCAGGACGCAAGCTCCGGGCGCTCGCGGAATTCACGGAGCGCCTCGGGATTCGCCAGCGCCTCAATATTCCGCACCGGCTGGCCGTGAATCACGTTGCGTACGGCGAGCTCCACGATCTTGCCGCTCTTCGTGCGCGGAATATCGTTCACCTGGAGCACCTTCGCGGGCACGTGTCGCGGCGTCGTGGTGTCGCGGATCCGGCGCTTGATCATGTCGATGAGCGCGGCATCGAGCACGAGCCCCTCCCGCAGCCTGACGAAGAGGACAACGCGCACGTCGCCGGGCCGATCGGGCGGCCAGCCCTGTCCGACGACGAGGCTCTCCACGACCTCATCGAGCTGCTCGACCTGCCGGTAGATCTCGGCGGTGCCGATTCGCACGCCACCGGGGTTGAGAACCGCGTCCGAGCGCCCGTAAATGACGAGGCCGTCATGGGCCGTCAACTCGACGTAGTCGCCGTGGCACCAGACGTGGGGAAACTTCTCGAAATAAGCCGCCTGGTACTTGGCGTCGCCCGGATCGTTCCAGAAACCGACCGGCATCGAGGGAAAGGGCGCCGTGCAGACGAGCTCTCCTTTTTCGCCGCGGATCGGGCGCCCCTCGTCGTCGAAGACGTCCACCCGCATGCCGAGGCCGCGGCATTGCAGCTCGCCGCGCCAGACCGGTCCGACGGGATTCCCCAGGGCGAAGCACGAGATGAGATCGGTGCCGCCTGACATCGACGCCAGGTGGATGTCCTCCTTGATCTCGCGATAGACGTAGTCAAAGCTCTCGGGCACCAGGGGCGAGCCCGTCGAAAGCAGGGTCCGCAGCGGCCCCAGGCGGTGGCTATCGCGCGGCTTCAGGCCGAGCTTTGCGACGCCGTCGATGTATTTCGCCGACGTGCCAAACACGGTCATCGCCTCGCGCTCGGCGAGATCGAAGAGGACGCGTCCGCCGTCGATCATCGGCGAGCCGTCGTAGAGCAGGACAGTCGCGCCCGTTGCGAGCCCCGAGACGAGCCAGTTCCACATCATCCAGCCGCAGGTCGTGAAGTAGAAGAACCGGTCGCCGCTCTTCAGGTCGACGTGCAGCTGGTGCTCCTTGAGGTGCTGCAGCAGGGTGCCGCCGGCACCGTGAACGATGCACTTGGGGACGCCGGTCGTTCCCGACGAGTAAAGGATGTAGAGCGGATGGTTGAAAGGCAGAGGCTCGAACTTGATCGGGCGCGGCCGGTACGGCGCCAGCCATTCATGCACGTTGACGGCACGGGGGATTCCATCGATGGGGGGATCGCCTCGCGTATAAGGCACCACCACAACGCTTTGCAACGAAGGAAGGTTTGCGGCGATCTCCTGGAGGCGATCGACGACGTCGATCGTCTTCTCGTTGTAGAAGTAGCCGTCGGCGGCGAACAGCACCTTCGGCTCGATCTGACCAAAGCGGTCGAGCACGCCCTGCACTCCGAAATCGGGCGAGCACGAGGACCAGGTCGCACCGATGCTCGCGGAGGCAAGCATGGCGATCACCGTGCCGGGGACGTTTGGCATGTAGCCCGCCACGCGGTCGCCGGGCCCAACGCCCGCGGCGCGCAGTGCCTGCGCTACGCGCGAGACCTCGGCATGGAGCTCGCCAAAGGTCACGCGGCTCCTGATCCGGTTCTCGCCCCAGAACGCGAGGGCGGTCGCCCGGTCGCGCCGCCGCAGCAGGTTCTCGGCAAAATTGAGCCGGGCCTGCGGGAACCACCGCGCGCCGGGCATCTTCTGGCCGTCGATCAGTGCCGGGCCCGCGCCCCGTTCACCGATCACCTGGCAGAACGACCACACGGATTGCCAGAACTGCTCCGGCTCGGACACAGACCAGCGATAAAGGCTCGCGAAGTCGCCGGCGTCCGCACCCCATTGCCGGCGCACGTGAAGGATAAACGACGTCAGGTTTGCGCGGGCGATGCGCTCGGGAGAAGGCTGCCAGAGCGGGCGGTTCACGGATCACCCCGTGACGCTCGTCCTGAAGCCCCGACCCGCAATCATTGCTGTTCCGGGCGCAGGAGCGGAAAGAGGATCACGTCGCGAATCGAGGCGCTGTCGGTGAACAGCATGACCACGCGGTCGATGCCGATTCCCGCTCCGGACGCCGGCGGCATGCCATATTCCAGGGCGCGGATGTAGTCCGCATCGTAGTACATGGCCTCGGCGTTGCCCGCTTCGCGCTGGCTCGCCTGCTGCCGGAAGCGCGCCGCCTGGTCTTCCGGGTCGTTCAGCTCGGAGAAGCCGTTGGCGATTTCGCGCCCCGCAATGTAGAGCTCGAAGCGCTCGGCAATCTCCGGATTCGCGTCGCTGCGGCGGGCGAGCGGCGACAACTCGGTCGGATAGTCGAGGATGAAGGTGGGCTGGATCAGCTTGTCCTCCACCGTGTTCTCGAAAAGCGTCAGCTGCAGCCCGCCGATGCCGTCCGCGGCGCGATAGGCGATGCCGAGCTCGGTCAACTTCGCGATGAGCGCGTCGCGATCGGTGAGCGTCGCATCCGTCATCTGCGGGTGGTGCTGCTTGATCGCCTGGGTGATCGTGAGCCGCTGGTACGGCTTCGTTAGATCGATGGTATGCCCCTGAAAGCTGATCGTCGCGGTCCCCAGGACGTTCTTCGCGGCGTAGGCAAGGAGCAGCGGGATCAGGATCATCATGTAGCGGTAGTCGGTGTGCGCCGCGTAGACCTCCAGCATCGTGAATTCGGGATTGTGCTTGGTCGAAATGCCCTCGTTGCGGAAACTGCGGTTGATCTCGAACACCTTCTCGAATCCTCCGACCACCAGCCGCTTCAGGTACAGTTCCGGCGCGACGCGCAGGTACAGATCCATGTCGAGCGCATTATGGTGCGTGATGAAGGGCCGTGCGGCCGCGCCACCCGGAATCGGCTGCATCATGGGCGTCTCGACCTCGAGGTAGCGCCGGCGCAGCAGAAGGTCGCGCATGTAGTGGATGATGCGCGAGCGTTGCGTGAACAGCAGCCGCGTCTCCTCGTTCACGATGAGATCGACGTAGCGCTGGCGGTGACGCAGCTCCGGGTCCGTCAGGCCGTGGAATTTCTCGGGCAGCGGCCGCAGCGCCTTCGCCAGCAGGTGCATCTCCCTCACCCGGATGGTCACTTCGTCGGTCTTGGTCTTGAACAGCACGCCGCTGACACCGATGATGTCGCCGATATCGTAGTGCCTGAACGCCTCGTGCACTTCCTTGCTCGGCGCGTTGTCGGCCACGAAGATCTGGATCTGGCCGCTCATGTCCTGGAGGTTGGCAAACGTGATCTTGCCCATGGTCCGGCGCAGCATCAGGCGGCCGGAAACGCGAACCACGACGGGGTTGAGATCGAGCGTGTCACGCTCCGTCTTTTCGTGCTTTTCGACCAGCTCGGCGCCCAGATGCTGGCGCTGGAACCCGTTCTGGTAGGCGAATCCCTTGGCGCGGAGCGCGCGCAGCTTGGCGCGGCGCTCGGCGACAAGCTTCTCGCGTTCCTGCTCGGTTTCAGGGGCGGGCGGGGAAGAGGGCGGCTGCGAGGAATCGGACATGGCTCTGGCGCTGTCTGGTGAAGGTCTAGAGGCCGCGCTTGAGGCTGGCGTCGATGAAATCGTCGAGGTCGCCGTCCAGGACGGCCTGCGTATTGCCGATCTCCACGTTCGTGCGCAGGTCCTTGATGCGCGACTGGTCGAGCACGTAGGAGCGGATCTGGTGGCCCCAGGCGATGTCGGTTTTCGAATCTTCGAGCGCCTGCTGCTCCTTCTCACGCTTGCGGAGCTCGAGCTCGTAGAGGCGCGATTTCAGCATGGCCATGGCCTCCGCGCGGTTGCGGTGCTGCGAGCGGTCATTCTGGCACTGCACGACGATCCCGGTCGGCAGGTGCGTCATACGCACCGCCGAGTCGGTCTTGTTGACATGCTGCCCGCCGGCGCCCGACGCGCGAAAAGTGTCCACGCGGAGGTCGGCCGGGTTGATCTCGATCTCGATGGTCTCGTCCACCTCGGGATAGACGAACACGCTCGCGAACGAGGTGTGGCGCCGGTTGTTGGCATCGAACGGCGATTTTCGCACCAGCCGGTGCACCCCGGTCTCCGTTCTCAGGTGCCCGTAGGCGTGGTCGCCGCTCACCTTGAGGGCCGCGCTCTTGATGCCTGCGACCTCACCGGGTGATTCCTCGAGCAGCTCGACACGAAAACCCTTTCGCTCGCAGTAGCGCGTGTACATGCGAAGCAGCATCTGGGCCCAGTCCTGCGCCTCCGTGCCCCCCGAGCCGGCCTGGATGTCGACGAAGCAGTTGGCGGGATCGAGCGGGTTGGAAAACATCCGGCGGAATTCCATGTCCGCCACCGACTTCTCCAGCTCGCGCGCGTCGTTCTCGATCGCCCGCAGCGTGGCATCGTCATGCTCGCTGCGGGCGATCTGGAAGAGCTCCGAGGCATCGCGCAGGCCGCTCTCCGTCGTCTCCATCCGATCGACGATCGTCTCGAGCGCCTTTTTTTCCCTGCCGAGCTCCTGCGCGCGCCGGCTGTCCGACCAGACGCCGGGGTCCTCGAGCTCCTTGTTCAGCGCCTCGAGCCGCCGCTTCTTGCCGTCGAAGTCAAAGATACCTCCGCAGCTCCGTGGCGCGGAACCCGACGTCCTGCAGCCGCTTGGCGATGGCGTTGACGTGCTCGGCTTCCATGGCCGGATTATACATGGTGGACCTTCAACTTGACGCGGCGTTCCAGTGCTCAATGATCAGCCGCAGCCCGCGCTGGCCCTGATATTCGTTGGCATCGAGCCGGTAGACGGCGTCGATGCGTTCGGGCAGCGGCGCGGTGGCGCCGAACAACATTGCGTCGAGCGGGCGACCGGCCCGCGCAAGCCTCAACCTGAGATGGCGCTCGCCGACAACGCGCCGGGAGACCACATCGAAAGAACCGTGAAACGAGGGACGTGGAAATCCCTGTCCCCAGGGGACGTCTTCGAGAATCGTAGCGAGCTCGAGACAGCAGTCCGCGTCGGCAAGCTCGCCGTCCGTCTCGATCACACGCTCGAGGTCGGCCGGAGACAGCATGCCGCGCGCTGCTTCTTCGAACGCGTCGCGGAATCGGGCAAGCGCGGCCTCCCGCAGGGTGAGCCCGGCCGCCGCTGCGTGGCCGCCGAAGCGGGCGATGAGGCCCGGATGCCTGACCGACACGCGCTCGAGCGCATCGCGCAGGTGCAGCCCCGCAATCGAGCGCCCCGAGCCGCGCAGCTCGCCGCTGTCGGCGCGCGCAAATGCGAACGTCGGCCGGTGGAAGCGGTCCTTCATCCGTCCCGCAAGAATGCCGATGACACCCTGGTGCCATGCGGGGTTGAAGAGGCTCAGGGTGTAGCTCTCGCTGTACTCCGTCGCCTCGACGGCAGCAAGCGCTTCGTCCTGCATGCCCAGCTCGATCGCGCGCCGCTCGTGGTTCAAGCGATCAAGCTCGCCCGCAATGTGCAGCGCGCGCGCCGGATCCTCGGTGATGAGACACTCGATGCCCAGCGCCATATCGGTAAGACGCCCGGCGGCGTTGAGCCTCGGCGCAACCGCAAAGGCGAGGTCACGTGTGCTCGCGCGGCGCGCATCGCGCCCCGCCACCCGGAACAGTGCATCAAGACCGGGCTGAATCCGGCCCGCGCGGATACGCTGCAGACCCTGTTCCACCAGTACCCTGTTGTTGTGGTCCAGGGGCACGACGTCGGCGATGGTCCCCAGCGCCACCAATGGCAGGAGATCGGCGAGGTTGGGCTCCATCCCATGATTCCGGCCTGCGGCCGGCTCGAAGCTCCCTTCTCCCTCAGGGAGAAGCGTCGGGGATGAGGGTGAGGTGCCCCGGCCAAACCGGCCGCGCTCGCGAAGCTCGGCGCGCAGGGCCGCCATCAGGTAGAACATGACGCCGACGCCGGCCAGGTGCTTGCTCGGAAATTCGCAGCCTCCCTGGTTGGGATTGATGATGCAGGCGGCGGCCGGCAGCCGGGGCCCGGGCAGATGGTGATCGGTGACGAGCACCCTTATTCCGAGCCGGTTGCACTCCTCGACGCCCTCGATGCTGGAAATGCCATTGTCAACGGTGACGAGGAGCTCGGGCTGGAATCGCTCGCGCGCCAGGCGCGCGATCTCCGGAGTGAGGCCGTAGCCGTACTCGAAACGGTTCGGCACGAAGTACTCCACGTGCGCGCCGAAACTTCTCAACGCTCGAACGCCGACGGCGCAGGCCGTCGCACCGTCGGCGTCGTAGTCGCCTACGATGAGCAACCGCTGGTCGGCTGCAATGGCGTCGGCGAGAAGGCCGGCCATTCGAGTGAGATTGAGCATTGCTCCAGGCGCCGCGAGCCCGCTCAAGTCCGGGGAAAGTTCGCGCGCGGAGGCCACACCGCGCGCTGCATAAATCCGGGCGAGTACGGGATGCAGGCCTTCCGCGGCAAGGCGCTCGGTCAGTGCGGAAGGCGCATGGCGCGCGACGATGGCGGGCATGGAATCAGGCGAGGTACTCGGAGACGCGCTTGCGGCGGCGCCAGAACTTCAGGCGGTCCCCGCGCGTGAAGGCAGCGCTCCATCCTCCCGCCGCGCCGACCGCGACCAGGGTGACGGCGGAGATCGTGCCTTCGAGCGTGGCCGCGAACAGGGGGGCAAACCAGTCGCGCTCGAGATGCGCGAGGGCCTCGCGCCATGCGTCCGGGCCGGCGCGCGACGCGTCCTGAGGCGGGGGCAGCACCAGGAGGTGGAGCGCATCCTTCGGACCGCCGGCGCGTGCAGCGTGCCGGAGGAAATCCGCTCCCGACGCCGGAAGCGGCCGCGTCTCGATGCCGCTCGAGACTCCAAGGCCCCTTGCGAGCGGATGATCGCTCCAGACAGCGTGGTAGCGCGGGCTTGGATCCGGCGGCGTTTCAACGCCCGCCCCCCAGAACCAGAGGCTGTTCACCGCGATCTCACCTCGTTGCTCGCGGCGCTCGTTGCACGCGTGCGCATGCAGCAGCATCTGCGCCTCATTCAGCACGCCGCGCCAGTACACCTGATCGTCACCAGCTGGCAGGTGTGGCGTGATGTCGTTTCCCGAGACCTCGGCCGTTGGCGTCGTGCGAATCCGGGGCGCGCTCGCGGCACGCGCGTACCAGCGCTGCGGAACGGGAGCGAGAAACGCGAGATTGCGCTCTGCAAAATGAGCATTGAGCGCTTTCACCATCTGCCGCGCTTCATCCGCCGTGATCGCGAAGCGCGACGCATCGGCGAGTATCGCGCGCCCCGCCTCGATCCGCAGGTGAACCGGGTCCGCGCACAGCCAGGCGTGTGAGCCCGGATCGCATCCCTCACCGCGCAGCGCGAAGGGCGCGAGCGCGAGCGTCGCGCCGCTATCCACGCGGAAGGCGGCCGCCAGCCATCGCTCGATCGATGCGCCGCCGAACCGGGCGTGCTTGCCGCGTGCCATCAGCATTTCCAGCGCGGGCAACTCGATGCGGCCGAAGGATTCCGCGCCCGTGGCTGCCGGCGCAGCAAGATGTGGGACGAGCAGGTGGCAGATCATCGCGGGCGGGCGTTGCGGCGAGTCTAGCACGCCTCTCGCCGCGTTTGGGACCGGTTGCGGCGATATGTCAGAATAGCCCGCTTCGATCTGAACACCACGCGACGACGACGTGCCTTACGAGTATTTCATCGGTATGCGTTACACGCGCTCGCGGCAACGCACGCGCGTCATCTCCTTCATCTCGGCGATATCGGTCATCGGCATCGCGCTCGGCATGACGGTGCTGATCACCGTGCTGTCCGTGATGAACGGCTTTCAGCGCGAGATCCGGACCCGCATCCTGGCCGTGGCCTCGCACGTGCAGCTGAGCGCGCCGGACGGGATGCTCCGCGACTGGGAGCCCGTGGCAGCAGGAGCGAAGCGCCACCCCGAAGTCGCCGCCGCGGCACCGTTCGTCACCGCGCAGGGGTTGCTCACGCACGGTTCGGCCGTGCGCGGCGCGTTCGTCCGCGGCATTTTGCCGGCGGCGGAGGCGAGCGTGTCCGATATCGACAAATTCATGAGGCACGGTCGCCTGGACAATCTGAAGCCAGGCGAGTATGGCATCGTGCTCGGAGTGGAGCTTGCCCGCGCGCTGCGGGCGGGGCCCGGAGACAAGGTCGTCATGATCGCGCCGCAGGGGCAGGTGACGCCGGCCGGCGTCATTCCGCGGCTGCGGCAGTTCACGGTGGTGGGCATCTTCGGCGTCGATCACTACGAGTACGACTCCGGCCTCGCCCTGATCGCGCTAGAGGATGCTCAGCGGCTGTTCCGGCTGGACGGCGCGGTGTCGGGCGTGCGACTGAAGCTGCAGGATCTCTTCCGCTCGATCAGTGTTGCCCGGGAACTGGTGCGCGAGCTGGGGCCCGGCGTCTATGCGACTGACTGGACCATGCAGCACGCCAATTTCTTTCGCGCGGTGCAGATCGAGAAGCGCATGATGTTCCTCATCGTGCTGCTGATCATCGCGGTCGCGGCGTTCAACATCGTCTCCAGCCTGATGATGGCGGTCAAGGACAAGAACTCCGACATCGCGATCCTGCGCACGCTCGGGGCGAGCCCCGGCGGCATCACGAAGATTTTTCTCATCCAGGGAACAATGATCGGCGCGCTGGGAACGGTGCTGGGTCTCGTCGGCGGAATCGCGCTGGCGTCGAACGTGGAGATCGTCGTTCCGTTCCTTGAGAACCTCTTCGGCATCAAGTTTCTGTCGAAGGACGTCTACTACATCAGCGACCTGCCCTCCGAGCTGCAAACGCCGGACGTCGTGGCCACGGCGGCAGTCGCCTTCGTGCTCACCATTCTGGCCACGATCTATCCGAGCTACCGCGCCTCCAGGGTCAACCCGGCCGAGGCGTTGAGATATGAGTGAACGGCCCGCCGCAGCGGCATCGGGCCCCGTCCTCGCGTGCCGCAACGTCCGGAAGACGTTCTACCAGGGCAGGGAACCCGTACCCGTGCTGATCGGCGTCGATCTCGAGGTTGCCCACGGCGAGCGCGTTGCCATTGTCGGGGCGTCCGGTTCCGGAAAGAGCACGCTTCTCCATATTCTCGGCGGACTCGATGCGCCGAGCGCCGGCGAGGTGCGCGTCACCGGCAAGGACATTGGCCGTCAAACGGAGATCGAGCGCGGAATTCTCCGCAACCGCGCGCTCGGCTTTGTCTACCAGTTTCACCATCTGCTGCCGGAGTTCACCGCGCTGGAGAACGTGGCGATGCCGCTGCTCATCAGGCGCATGGACCAGGGCGCGGCCTTTGCCGAGGCGGCGAGAATGCTCGAGCAGGTCGGCCTTGAGCACCGCGTGACACACCGGCCGGGCGAGCTCTCGGGCGGCGAGCGCCAGCGAACCGCGCTTGCCCGTGCTCTCGTCACTCGGCCTGCCTGCGTGCTGGGGGACGAGCCGACCGGCAACCTCGACCGGCACACGGCAGAGGCCGTAATCGACCTGATGCTGGAGCTCAACCGGAGCATCGGCACGAGCCTCGTCATCGTGACCCATGATCCCGAGATCGCGCGCCGCGCGGATCGCATCCTGCGGCTGCGGGACGGCGTGCTGCAAACTGATACCGTGATCCTCGACCATTAACGCCTGCGCTACGGGAAGCGTGTGTCTGGGAGCGCTGTTCCTGGCCGGTTGACGCTCATGCGTTGCGACTCGGTGGCGCCTGCGGGTTTGCCGGCAGCGGCGCCAGGCGCATGATGTTCGCGCGCACAAGCCTGTCGTAAGCCTTCGGGTCCTCGATCGCCTGCTGCAGAAGGAAGCTCGCGGCCCCGCGCTTGATCAGGCGCGGAGCCACGACCCCCACCGCGATCACGGCAAGCCCCGTGTACATCCAGCCGCTGAGGGCGAGAGCGATGCCAATCCCAAGCACGGGCATCGCGACGAGCGGCAGCAGCAGGCGTGCCGACAGGTAGCGCGCCGCCGCCTTCGCGTCGATCTCAACCTTCACGTCACTACGGCGATACGCCGCGACGAACTCGGCGTGTGTCAACTTCGGCCTTTGCGGGTCTTGAGGCCCGGCGAGGCGAAGACGAGCCCGACCTTGATGATGCGGTCACCGGCAATCTCGCGCACGACCAGCTCCATTCGGTCGAGCACGACGCGGTCGCCAATCGTCGGACGCTCGCCGAAGCGCTGCCGGATGAGCTGCTCGGCTGTCCAGTCCGCCAGGCCCGCGTCGAGGTTCAGGCCGTAGACCGCCGCAAGGTCGCCGAGTCTTGCTCCGCTCTCGAGCGTGAAGTCGCCAAAGAGCTGCCGTTCCGCGTCGCGCTCGTCACTCGTGTGCGGGGTGAACCAGCGGTTGAGCGTTTCAACTTCATCCGCAGGCGCGAGCAGAACGAGATCGTCGCGGTGCGCGAGCTCGGTAGCGTCGTCCGGCCGCAGCGCCTGACGCCCGCGAAAGACCCCGACCACGCGTGCGCGGACGGCTGGCGGGAGCGCGGCCATTCGCAGGCCCGTTGCGATGCAATCGGGCGTGAGCGTATAGGTCACGAGCTCGAAGTCCGGTCCCGCCGGCAATTCCACGTCGATGCGCCGGGCGGGTTCGGTGTCGTGCGGCAGCTCCAGCCCGAGCCCGCGCGCGAGCGGCGCGATCGTCCAGCCCTGCAGCACCAGGGAGACCAGGACTACGAAGAAAGCGATGTTGAAATAGGTTTCCGCCGCCGGGAGACCGGCGAGGACGGGGAATACCGCGAGGATGATCGGCACTGCGCCGCGCAGACCAACCCAGGCGACGAACGCCTTTTCGCGCCAAGGCCAACGGAAGGGAAGCAGGCAAAGTCCCACGGCCACCGGGCGCGCGATCACGATCAGCACGAGGGCGATCGCAAGCGCGGCCCAGGCCTCTGCGAGCAGTGCGCTCGGCGTCACAAGCAGGCCCAGCATCAGGAACATCGCGATCTGCGCCAGCCACGCCAGACCGTCGTGAACTCGGAGGATGTTGCGCGCCGAGTGCAGGCGGTGATTGCCCAGCATGAGACCGGTCAGGTAAATCGCCAGGTAGCCGCTTCCGCCGACGACCATGGTGGCGCCGAAGACGGTGAGGCCGCCCGCCAGCGCGAGCAGCGGGTAGAGTCCCTCGGCGAGGTTCAGGCGATTTATCATGCGCGGCAGGAGCCAGCCGCCGGCGACCCCGGCCACAGCGCCTATGCCCATCTGCTGCACGAAGGCGATCGTCACGTCCGGGCCGATTGCGCTGCGGCCGGCGAGCAGCAGCTCGATCAATGTGATCGTCATGAATACGGCCATCGGGTCGTTGCTGCCGGATTCGATCTCGAGCGTGGCGGCCACTCGCTCCTTGACCTTGAGCCCGTGCGCGTGCAGCAGTGCGAACACTGCGGCGGCATCGGTCGAGCCCACAATAGCGCCGATCAAGAGCCCCCTCAACCAGTGAACGCCGAGGAGCCAGGATGCGAATGCCCCGATGATTGCCGCGGTCACGATGACGCCCACGGTGGCAAGCCCGAGCGCGGGCCATAGGCCCGTGCGGAAGCGCGCATAGCGCGTGCGCATGCCGCCGTCGAGCAGGATGACCGCGAGGCAGAGGTTGCCGATGAGGTAGGCAATCGCGAAATCGTTGAATTGGACCCCGCCGGGCCCATCCTCGCCCACCAGCATGCCCAGTACGAGGAACACCAGAAGAAGGGGTGCCCCGACGCGCGTCGCAAACGCGCTCACGATGATGCTGCCCATCAGCAGCACCGCCCCGAGGAGGATCAGGAAGTTCGCGTAGTCCATGAAGGGTGGACGGATCACCTCGCCTACGGGGCCCGGCCGCCAAGGCCAAACGACTCCAACCGGGGCAGATCAGTACTCGACGGGCACGGGATCGAGGCTGCGCCAAAGATACCACGTGGCGACCGAGCGCCACGGCGCCCACGTCGCGCCGATTCCGTGCATGCGTGACGCCGAGAGCATCCGCCCGCGGTTGTAGTGGATCCGCATGGCACGCTGCAGGCCCAGATCCGCCAGCGGCAGCACATCGGGCCGCATGAGGTGAAACATGAGGAACATCTCGGCGGTCCAGCGTCCGATACCCTTGACCCGCGTGAGCTCGGCGATGAGCGTTTCGTCCTCGAGCGCATCCCAGCGCGCGGCATCGAGCGTGCCGTCGCGGAACTTTCTCGCAAGGTCGCGCAGATACAGGGCTTTCGGGCCGGACAGGCCGCAAGCCCGCAGTGTCGACGTTCGCGCGCCACCCACCGACGCCGGTGTGACATCGACAAGGCGGTGAGAAAGCCTGTCCCATACGCTCTGCGCGGCCTTGACGGAAATCTGCTGCCCGACGATCGAGCGGGCAAGCGTCGAGAACGCGTCTCCGCGGCTGCCCAGCGCCAGTCCCGGGAAGCGGTCGATCAGGGTTCGCAGAACGGGGTCGCGCTCGCCAAGCTCCCGGGCCGCCTGCTGCCAGTAGTGCGGCGTACGGGACAAGGCTAGGCCCTTTGCTGGCGCCGGCGCCGGCGCCGCTCCCAGGCACAGCGCACGTAGAGCCGCCACGACCAGTCGACCCCGAAATAGCCGATCAGGGCGAGCAGCAGCGCCAGGAGCGGCAGGCCGACGACGAGGGGCTTGCCGACGCTGCCAAGCCACTCCATGGCGGCCGGAAGCCATTCCAGAAAGCCCTTGCCCTGGAGCTTGAACGCGAGTGGCGGCAGGGTCCCGCCATTGGCGAGCAGCACGAGCTGACCGAGCCGGAACGCCGCGTAGTAGAGCGGGACGATCGTAAACGGGTTGGAGTAGAGGGTCACCAGGACCGCGACGGGAAGGTTTACGCGCGCGGCAACGGAAAGCAGGGCGGCGATTGTGAACTGTACCGGATTGCTGCCGGGAACGAGGCCTGAGAAGAGACCAATCGCCACGCCGCCGGCTACGGAGCGCCGGTGCAGATGCCACAGGTTGTGATGCCCGAGCCGCGGCCCCAGGCGGGCGACGTAGCGGTTGTTCCTGACCGATTCGTGACTCGGAAGGAACCGGCGGAATAGCTTGCGGGGCATGGTGATTAGAACCTAGGTGCTCGTCGCGGCTCGCGGCCGACTGGCATTTTACCCAAGTCCACCAGGATCCCGGCTCGCGCGTTATCTACCCGGAGGCATCGAAGGGGAACGAGGTGCGGCTCACCATCGCCTGTTTCGTGGCGGGAATCGTCTGGCTGCAGCAGCAACCGGAGCTGCCCGGCTCGAAATGGATCGGGGCCCTCGTTACCGGGGCCGCCATGTTGTGGATGCTGGCGCCCGGAAACGGGCGGTGGAAGCCGGTTCGAGCGGCGAGCCTGGCGCTGGCGTCCGGCATTGCCGGGTTTGCCATGGCCGCATCGATGGCGCAGCTGCGTCTGGCCGATGCGTTGCCGGGCGATTGGGAGGGACGCGACATCACGATCATCGGGGTCGTCGCGGATCTGCCGCATGCGGACGATCGGCGGGTCCGATTCGAATTCGATGTCGAACGCGTGACCACGCCGGGCGCGTCGGTGCCGCGCCGGATCGTCTTGTCGTGGTGGGGCGTCGACTCCCATTTCGGCCCATCGTCGCGGGACGGGATTCTGCGCGCCGGCGAGCGCTGGCTGCTCACGGTGCGGCTCAAGCGACCCCGCGGAACCGCGAACCCTCATGGTTTCGATTACGAGGCGTGGCTGCTCGAGAGATCGATTCGTGCCACAGGCTACGTGCGAAGGGGAACGACCAACCGCCGGCTCGCGGAAATGGTCCATCGGCCGCGATACTGGATCGGGCGCGCAAGAGCGCTTGCACGCGCGCGGGTCTTGTCGGCGTTGCCCGATGCCACGCACGCAGGAGTCATCGCCGCGCTGGTCATCGGGGATCAACGCTCGATCCCGCCGGATCAGTGGCGGGTGTTCACGCGAACGGGGGTCAATCACCTGATGAGCATCTCGGGACTGCATGTCACCATGGTCTCCGGCCTGGCATTCGCGCTGGTGAGCGGGCTGTGGCGGCGATGGCCAGCCTTGACCCTGCGGCTGCCCGCACGAAAGGCGGCGATCATTGCCGGCCTTCTGGTCGCGTTCTGTTACGCGCTGCTCGCGGGCTTTGCCGTACCGGCGCAGCGAACCGTTTACATGCTGGCGGTGGTTGCCGCGGCGCTGTGGCTTGGAGCGATCGAAGCACCGGCCACGGTGCTTGCCATCGCCGTTCTCGTCGTCCTGCTGCTCGACCCGTGGGCCGTACTCGCGCCGGGTTTCTGGCTGTCGTTTGGCGCTGTGGCCACGATCATGTATGTCACAGCCGGCCGCATCGGGCGCAGCCACTGGCTTCCCGCGTTCGGCAGGTTGCAGATCGCCGTGACGATCGCGCTCATTCCACCCCTCATCGCGATGTTTCAGCAGGTCTCGATGGTGTCTCCCCTTGCCAACGCGCTGGCGATTCCGGTCGTAAGCCTTCTCGTCGTGCCGATCTCGCTCGTCGGTACCATCGTGCCGTTCGATTTCGTGCTGCAGATCGCGCATGCCGTGCTGGCCGGGGGCGTCCTCGTTCTTGACCGCCTGAGCCATCTGCCGACGGCGGTGTGGGCGCAGCCTGCCCCGCCAACCTGGAGCACAGGACTCGCGGTGGCCGCCGTCCTGCTGCTTCTCGCGCCGCGCGGCGTGCCAGGCCGGTGGCTGGGCGCAGTCGCGCTCGCCCCCCTGTTTGTCGTGGCACCTGCAGGGCCCCGGATGGGGGCGCTCCAGGTCGCAGTGCTCGACGTCGGGCACGGAGTCGCCGTACTGGTGCGAACGGCGCGCCATGCGCTGCTCTACGACACGGGGCCTTCCTTCGGCCCGGATGCCGACAGCGGCTCCCGCATCATCGTGCCGTACCTCCGCGCCGTCGGCGTAAAGCGTCTCAATGGCGTCATCGTAAGCCATGACGATGACGATCACTCCGGAGGCGCCGTATCCGTCCTGCAGGCGGTCCCGGTCGGCTGGTTGATGACATCGATGCCCGATCTCGATCCGGCGGTGCTGATGGCGGAACGGTCAATTCGCTGCCACGCGGGGGCGCATTGGGAATGGGACGGGGTCCGCTTCGAGATCCTTCACCCGACGCGGGCGAGCTACGATGATTCCCGCGTGAAGGACAATGACCGGAGCTGCGTGCTCAAGATCGAATCCCGGGCACTGAGCGTGCTTCTGCCAGGCGACATCGAGCGCCGCTCCGAGCGGGCTCTGGTGGCGGCGCGCCCGGATGCCTTGCGTGCCGACGTGCTGCTCGCGCCGCACCAGGGCAGCAGGACGTCATCGAGTCCCGGGTTTATCGCGGCAGTCGGTACCCGTGCCGTTATCTTCCCGGTCGGCTACCGCAACCGGTTCGGCCATCCGCGTGGCGATGTGCTGGAGCGATACGTGGAAGACGGTGCCCGCGTCTATCGCACCGACCGCGACGGTGCGCTGTTGATTGAAGCCGCTCGCAACGGCCCGGTGCGCATCACGCCGTTTCGCGCGATACGCCGCCGCTATTGGCAATCAGCGTCCGAGGCGGATGCCGTGCCTGGCCCCGGGTTTCTTTGAATCGCGGCGCGCGTGGCGTTGCCGGCGTCGATGAAGTTTGGGTCAAGTCGACATAACGCCCGTCAGACTGAGAAATATGAGCACAATCACGACCGGCGAGACATAGCGGACAGTAGAGCGCCAGAGCGCGAACAGTCGGTCCCCGCAACGCAGCTCTTCGCGCGCATGAGCGGAACTCAGGACCCAGCCCGCGAAGGCGACGATCATCAGCCCGCCGAGAGGCAGCATGACGTTGCTGGCGAGGTAGTCGAAGGCATCAAAAAGCCCCAGCCCGAAAAGCCGGAAATCCTTCCATGCATTGAACGACAGGGCAACCGCAATCCCCACGAGCCAGATGATGCCGCCGATCACGACGCTCGCCTGCGCCCGCGTCAGGCGCGTCTGCTCGGCGCACCAGGATACCCCGGGCTCCGCGATGGAGATGGCGGACGTCCAGGCGGCGAACACGATGAGCACGAAGAAGAGGAATCCGATCACGGTGCCCCCCGGCATGTTGCCGAAGGCGATGGGCAGCGTGTGCATGACGAGCCCGGGGCCCGCGGCCGATGCCATGCCGTGCCCGAACACGATCGCGAAGACGGCGAGCCCTGCCAGGATCGCAAAAGCCGTGTCCGCAGCGGCCACGTAGCACGCGGTCTGCGCAATGGACACATCGCGCCGCAGATACGAGCCGTAGGCCATCATGGCGCCCATGCCGATACTGAGCGTGAAGAATGCCTGCCCCATGGCAGCCAGGATCACGCCTGGCGTGAGCTTGGAGAAATCGGCATCGAACATGAAGGAAACGGCGCGCGCCATGTCGCCCTCCACGACGCCGTAGCCCAGCAGCAGGACGAGAATGGCGACGAGCGCCGGCATCAGCGCGCGATTTGCCGCCTCGAGCCCCCTGTGCACGCCGCGCGCGACAACCACCATCGTCATCAGCATGAAAAGCGTGTGCCAGAGCGAGAGGCGGAGGCCGTCGGCGAGCAGCCCGTCAAACGCCCGGGTCGCATCCTGGGCGCCGATGTTCCCGAATGAGCCCGTGCTCGCGCGAACGAGGTAATCGAGCATCCAGCCCGCAACAACGCTGTAGTACGACAGGATGATCGCTCCGGCCACGATTCCCGCGATGCCCACCAGGCGCCAATGCTTCGAGGCCCTGGCTTCGTGCGCGAGCGTCGCCATGGCCCTTGCCGGATTGCGCTGCGCGCGGCGCCCGAGGAGGATCTCGGCCATCATGACAGGCAGGCCGACCACCGCGATGCACGCCAGGTAGACCAGCACGAACGCGCTGCCGCCGTTCTCGCCCGTCATGTACGGAAATTTCCAGATGTTGCCGAGCCCGATAGCGGAGCCCGATGCGGCGAGCACGAACCCCAGGCGCCCGGACCAGTGCCCGCGCGAGCGCACGTCGGGATCGACGCGGCCTCCGCCGGGCGCGCTCATGCCTTTTCTCTCCTCATGGTCCGCACGTCCCGGTAGGCCCTCCGAACCTGGTCATGACGGAAACAGCCGGTGAGGTGGTCGTTGACCATTCCCGTCGCCTGCATCAAAGCGTAGCAGATCGTGGGGCCGACAAATCGAAAGCCCCGCCTGCGCAGGTCACGGCTCATGGCGCTTGCTTCGGGCGTTGCCGCCGGGACGTCGGTTGCACGCGTCCAGCGGTTCTGCTTCGGCCGCCCGCCGACGAACTGCCAGACGTAGCGGGCAAAACTGCCAAACTCCCGCTGCACTTCCAGAAAGCGCGCCGCGTTGGAAACGGCCGCTTCGATCTTGAGGCGATTGCGCACGATGCCTTCATCCGTCAGGAGCGCCGCCGTTTCCCGGCGCCCGAAGCGCACCACCCGGCGCGCATCGAAGCCGGCAAACGCCCGCCGGTAGTTCTCGCGCTTTTTGAGAATCGTGTTCCAGCTCAACCCTGCTTGAGCGCCTTCGAGGATGAGAAACTCGAACAATACGCGATCATCGTGGACCGGAACGCCCCATTCCCGGTCGTGGTATGCGCGCTGCAGGGCATTCATCTCGGCCCAGGGGCAGCGCGTGCGAGCCCGTTTCATCTGCGGTTCTTAATCAAACGGCGTGCCACCGGCTCAGCGCGCGCAGTGACGACAGGCCGGACCGTCCGGGCGGAACATCTCATTGTAGAATTCGGGCTTCGCCACGGTGGTTTTGCGACCGGAGAGCTACGGCCCGAAGCAACTCCTGTACCATGCGGCTGTCGAGCGTCCGGTCCTCGAATCGGGACTTTGGAGACGCCGTCCGGCTTCTCGCCCCGCAGCATGTATCGTCACGCGCCACGAGCTTGCGGCACCAGGAACGTATCCGGGCTTGCGATCTTGGCCGATTATGGTGCGAACCGGGTGATTGCGCCACCTCGCTCGGGCGCAGTGAGCACGAGAGTCGCCAGGATCGCGGGCGGGCTTGTGTGCAATCGAATAG
>Ga0256867_10000264_pt1 | contig 20017 bp, 19 predicted proteins | sample RVTome_15_FD_185939 | JGI IMG/M metagenome (GOLD analysis project Ga0256867, IMG submission 185939) | Soil microbial communities from uranium-contaminated site in the Upper Colorado River Basin, Wyoming, United States - RVT150D86 (HiSeq) ... | reverse complement strand
CAGCGTGATGAGGAGCGCCATCGCCCAGCGGAGCAGGCGAGCCCGCGAGCTCGTAGGCAGTTCCGCATCCGGTCGATCCAGGTCCGGGGTGCCCGGAGTCTCGGCGGGGCGCTGCGTCGATGTCGTCATGCTGTCCGAGCTCTCGTGTGTTGGGGGGCAGGGACGCTCGGAAGGGCTGGGCTCGAGCGACCATCGAGCGTATCACCGGGCGCGGAGCCAGGTGATTGTTACGCTTCCCGGCCATGCAGGTCGCCTACCAGGGGGAACCCGGCGCCTATAGCGAGCGAGCGGTTCGGTCGCTGTTCCCCGATGCCGATCCCATGCCGTGCGCGACGGTCCGTCTGGTCTTCTCCCGGGTGACGAGCGGCGAGGCCGATCACGGCGTCGTGCCGCTGGAGAACTCCCAGGCGGGGTCCGTCAACGAGACTTACGACATGCTGCAGCACACGAGTCTGCTGCGCATCGTCGGAGAGGCGCTCGTGCGGGTCGACCACGCCTTGCTGGGTGTGCCCGGCGCCCGCCTCGAGCAGGTGCGGCGCGCACACTCCCACTGGCAGGCGCTCGCCCAGTGCGAGGAGTTCTTGTCCGCGATGGGCATCGAGCCCGTGCCCGTGCACGATACGGCCGGCGCGGCGAGGCTCGTCGCCGCGCGCGGCGATCGCGAGGACGCCGCAGTCGCGAGCGTCGAGGCCGGCGCGGCCGCCGGGCTCTCGGTGCTCGCCGAACGCATCCAGACCGAGAAGGAGAACTTCACGAAGTTCGCCGCCATCTCGGCCGGCTCCGCCGATCTCGGCCCCGCCGACAAGACCTCGCTCGTGATGGCGGTGCACGACCGTCCCGGATCGCTGCTGTCCTCGCTCCAGCCGTTCGCAGAACGCGAGATCAACCTGCACAAGTTGGAATCGAGGCCGCGGCGCGGGAAGCCGTTCGAATACGTGTTCTACGTCGATCTCATGGCGGCAGCCGACTCGTCCGAGGTCGAGGAGGCGCTCACGGAGGTCGCCGAGCACACGTCGTTCCTCAGGGTCCTGGGAAGCTACCGATCGGCCGGCGAGCCGATCTGACCCGCCGATCCCGGCCGGGTACCCCGGATACGATGGCGGCATGACACCGCCCGACGCTCTTCCCCGGCCCTCGCGTCGCACCGTCGGCATCACGGCAGGGGTGGTGTCGGCTCTCGTCGTCGCCGCGGTGGGATTCGCGCTCGTGCGGCGTGGGGACGACACCGGGAGAACGGGAGCGGCGCCGCCTGCTCCCGTGTCCGTTCGCAGCCCGAAGCCCGCCAACCGTTCGTTCGAAGGCGTGACGACGTTCCGGGGCAACGCGACCCGGTCCTATTACGGCGAAGGCCCGGTGCCGCTCGACCCCGTGGTCCGTTGGCAGCACCCCGAGGACGGGAGGCTCTGCTCCGATTCCATCGTCGGTGTCGACGTCTCGGAGTGGTGCGGCACGGGGTGGACGGGCCAGCCCACGGTGGTGGAGCTGCCCGAAGGCGGGGTCGAGGTGCGTGAGGGCGCCTACGACGGCAACTACCACTTCGTCGACGGCGAGACGGGAGAGGCGGTCCGGCCGCCGCTCGTCACCCTCGATCTCGCGAAGGGATCGGCGACGACCGACCCCGACGGCTTCCCGCTCTTCTACGCCGGTTCACGCGACGGGCATCTCCGCGTCGTGGCGCTCGACCGGGCGGCGCCCGAGACGCTGTGGAGCATCGACGGCGCCACGTCCGTGCCTCGGCCGCTGCGCAACGACGACTGGGACGGGGCGCCGCTCGTCGTGCGCGATCATCTGCTCGCGGGCGGGGAGAACGGATGGTTCTACGTGATCCGTCTCAACCGTCGATTCGACGCCTCGGGATCGGTCACCGCGGACCCCAGGGTGGTCGCGACGATCCCCGGCTTCGACGACGAGCTCCTGCGGGTGCTCGGCGACCACGAAGTCTCGATCGAGAACTCGGTCGCGTTCCGCGAGGGCGTCGTGTACTTCGCGAACTCCGGCGGACTGGTGCAAGGGTGGGACATCCGTGACCTGCTCGCCGGCGGCACCGACGTCGAACGGGTGCTGCGGTTCTGGGTGGGCGACGACGTCGACGCCTCGATCGTGATCGACGGGCAAGGCTCGCTGTACGTGGCTGCCCAGTATCAGCGATTCAACGAGCGCTCGCGCGAGGTCGGGCAGCTGCTGAAGCTCGATCCGAGTCGGCCCGACGACCCCGTCGTCTGGAGCATCGATGCTCGGGAGATCGGATTCGAGGGCGCCGGTGGCAGCTGGTCGACCCCCGCGCTCTACGGCGACGTCGTGTTCTTCTCCACGGCCGGCGGCCGGGTGCTCGAGGTCGACCGTGACACCGGCACGGTGCTGCACGAGATGCACGTCGGGGCTCCCTCGATCGCATCGCCGGTGGTCGTCGACGGCGTGCTGATCCTCGGGGACTGCCTCGGCGACCTGTATGCGTGGGACGTGTCCGACCCGTCGGTCAGCCCTCCGCTGCTCTGGAAGATGCGGTTCGAGGGATGTATCGAGTCGACGCCCGCGGTCTGGAAGGGATGGCTCTACCTCGGCACGCGCGAGGGATACCTCTACGGCATCGCCGACGCCGTGGACGGCGGCTAGAAGAGCGCCGGGAAGTCGGCTCGGTACTGCGCCGTCCGCCAAGCGGCCAGCGCGAGCGCCCCGATCGCGATCGCCGCGAATCCCGCGAGGGCGACGACGGCGCGCGTGGATCGGTTCCCCCACCCTTCGGCCACGACGCCGGCGGCGAGCCCGGCGACGAACCCTCCGAGGTGGGCCCGCCAGTCGATCAACGGGAACGTGATCGAAAGGAACAGGTTCAGGATCAGGAACGGCACCAGACCGCGCAGCCGGGCCGCTGCGAGCGCCAGCTCGCGGTGGCGGTAGTTGTAGGAGACGAATGCGCCGACCACGCCGAAGATCGCTCCCGACGCGCCGACGCTCACCTGAACGGGCTGGCTCGCGAACGCGTACGAGGCGGCGCTCGCGAACACACCGGTCGTGAAGAAGATCAGCAGGAACCGCATGCGGCCGAGCTCGCGTTCGACGATCGGTCCGAAGATCCACAGGGCCCAGGCGTTCATCAGCAGATGCAAGATGCCGCCGTGCAGGAAGATGGCCGTAGCCATCCGCCACATCTCTCCCGTCGCGATGCCGACGACCTCGCCGTTCGGGAGCTGGGCGAGGCCGACCGATGCGCCCAGCCGAACGAGCTGCAGGGAGTTCGGGCCGCTCATCAGCGCTCCCGCGCCGCCGGCGACGATCTCGAGCAGGTAGCCGATCCCCATGAGCACGAGGAGCACGTTTGTGACCGACGTAGCCCTCGCTCTCGAGACGGCGACGCGCCGCCCGGGGCCTCTGCGGTATTCCGACCGGGCCTCGGCGACGCAGCTCGGGCACTGGTGGCCGACCGGGGCCGCGATCATGCAGTCCGGGCAGATCGCCCGTCCACACCGCGTGCAGTGCACGCCCGTCGCCACGTCAGGGTGCCGGTAGCAATGGGTACCCCCCGGCGGGGGCGGCGGGATCACCGGCTGCTGTTCCATGTCGCCCATGCTACGGGGCGGCTCGTCGGAACCGGGGGACGGGGTCGTTGCTGCTGGGCCTCAGCGGAGGGCCTCGAGCTCGGCTCGCACGTCGTCGAGGTCGAAGAGCGGCCCCCAACGATCGACGATCACGCCGTCACCGTCGATCAGGTACATCCATGGTTCGGTCAGGCTGTCCTCACGCAGTAGCCAGTCGGCGGCCGCCCGGTTCACGACGCTGTCCCCATAGTCCCGCCAGACCTCGACGTGGATGAACTCCGCGACGTCGGCGTATTCGGCCGCGAGCGTCGACTGAGCCTCGACGGTCGGTCCACAGAATTGGCTCTCGCAATACACCGGAGTGGCGAACTGCACCAGAGCGGGGCGACCCTCGCGGATCGCGTCGGCGATCGTGGTGTCGTGCAGCTCGGGGTCGGGGACCTTCGCGCCGTCCTGCGCCCGGGAATCGATCGCGACCGGCGGCACCCCCTTCGAGTCGATCGTGTGGTTCTTCGTCATCGGAGCCTTCTCGCCGGGGGCGGGTATCCGGTGTTCCGGATAGACGTTGAGTGCAGCGTCGAGCTCCATCGGCGCTGCGCCGTCGACCGAGAGGGTGACCGTCGCGTTCCACACGCCCGGTTCGGGGAACGTCACCTCCGGGGTCACGTAGACGCCGGCGACCTCCGCCGGGTCCGTGAGGGTCGGGCCGTCGTCGCCTGCGGCGTCGTTGCCGGGCGCCGCGACGAACCCTGCGGTCGTGGCGGGGCCGGCCACCGGTGACCCGCTCCCGTCGCCGAGGAAGGCGAAGGCGACGTCGATCTCCCCGAACGACAGCAGCCGCACACCTTCCTCGTCGGTGCTCGAGAAGATGCCGATCTGCACGGCCTCCGGGGAGTCGGCGGCGAGATCCGAGCTCGCCACCTGCGCCGAGAACGACGTGGCATCGCCCGCCGGCTCGGGCGTCGAGCGCGTCGGCGCAGGGTCGCCGCCACCCGTGCACGCCGCGGCGAACGCGGTCATCGCGATCACGACGAGCGGGAGGCGGCGCATCATGGTGCCATCCTCTCGCACGAGGGCTCGAACGTCCGGCCGTGATCCGGCGTGCGATCAGGGGATCGCGAGTTCGTGCCGGAGCAGCCAACGCTTGCGGTCCTCGTGCCGCCCGTACCCGCCGATCGTGCCTCCCGCGTGAACCACGCGATGGCACGGTACGAACAGCTCGATCGGACAGCCCGCGAGCGCGCTCCCCGCGGCGCGAGCCGCACGGGGGCTGCCTGCCATGCCGGCGACGTCGCCGTAGGTCCAGAGCTCCCCGAACGGGATCGTGGCGACGACCTCCAGGACGCGGCGCGAGAACCCCGATCCGACCAGCGTGAGGTCCGGCGGAACCGTGAACGACCGGGTGCTTCCGGACAGGTAGCCCTGCGCCTCCGCTCGAGCCGTGCGCGCAAGCGTGCGCGCCTCGTCGCTCCCGGAGCGCCGATCCGCGACGAAGCGGCGCTCGATGCGGGCGAGTTGCGGGTCGCGCCCCTCGTCGTCGAAGATCGTCGCCACCACTCCGGCCGAGGAGCACACGATCGTGAGGTCGCCCAACGCGGTCGGCAGGGTGGTGTGGTGGACCATCTCAGACAGGTGGCCAGGGGTAGGGTCGCTCGCCGGCCGGCGCGGGGAAGACGGGGTCGTCGATCAGGGCGTCGATGCGGTGGATCAGCGCGGCGACCTCGTCGGCGGCGAGCAGGTCGGCGAGCTGCTCGCACGGGAACGCACCCGTCCTGAGCGCCTCGCCCAGCGCGCCGACGTCGTCGATCAACGACCGAGGGACCGGCTCACCCACGTACTCCCAGATCACGGTGCGCAGCTTCGGTTCGGCGTGGAAGCAGACCCCGTGGTCGATCGCCCAGATGCGCCCGTCCTCGCCGAGCAGGCAGTGCCCCCCCTTGCGATCGGCGTTGTTCACGACCAGATCGAACGCCGCGATCTCGCGGAACTCGTCGCCGTGGCGCTGCTGCAGGGTGAAGTAGTGCTCCTGCGGCGCGTAGGGCACGAACAGCTGCACCGATCCGGTGCCCTCCGGGCCCTCGCGGAGCACGGTGGGCGGCACGTTGGGCCATCCGAGCGTCGCCGCGACCACGCAGGCGGCGACCTCGCGACGCCCGAGCGATCCCTCGGGGAAGTCCCAGAGCGGGCTCTCGCCACGAAGCGGTTTGTAGACGACGAGCGCCTCGTCCCCCTCGGGAGCCGAGACCCGCGCGAGGAAGGTGTAGTTCGACGAGTTGGGAAGCAGGCCCAGCAGCTCGAGCGAGCCGGTCTCGACCACCGTCGGCACCGGCGGCGTGGTCAGCTCCGACTCGAGTGGCCGTTCATCGCCGGACACGCGTGACCCTCCGGGTCGATCGGATTGCCGCAGAACTGGCACGTCGGCCGACCCTGTTCCACGACGGCCGCGCTGTGTCGCGAGAGCGCGAACATCTGCTCACGGGTCGCAGCGAGCTGCACGACCTCGACGTCCCCCTCGGTCGCCGGGCCGACGTCTCCTTCCTCCGGCTCGGCTACGAACTCCTCGACCTCGAGCACGAACAGCTCGCTCGAGTGGTCGTAGCCGATCGACAGCTTGCCCGCGCGCCATATCGGGTCGACCGGCTCCTCGAGCGCCATCTCGTCGTCGCCGGGCCCGACGCCTGTCTCGAGCTCCAGGTCGGCGAGGAGCTCGAGGATCGAGGCGGCCAGGAGCTGCACCTGCTGCTTCTCGACGACGACCGTCACGGTGCGGTCGCCACCACGCGCCTGCAGGTAGAACGTGCGTGAGCCGGGCTCGCCGACGGTGCCTGCGGTGATGCGATCGACCGGGCCGAGGTCCATGCGGCTATCCTCGCAGGTTCCTCCCGGACCGCCGGTCGGTCCCGGACCGCTCGTGAGGGGTCTCCCACGCCGGTGTGCCGCCGGCCGGCCCGAACCGCCGCAGGTCGCCCGTGTCGTTGACCAGGAGCACCCTCGGGTTCCCGTCGCGATCGATCGTGGCGACCGAGATCGAAGCCGTGTCGATCACGATGCGCTGGAACCGGGCCAGCGGTGCCCCGGCGAGGTCTGCGAGCATCACGCGGACGATGTCCCCGTGGGTCGCCACGACGACCCGGCCGCGCCGGTGCCGCTTCGCGATCGCGGCGAGCTCGCCGATCGCCCGCTCCCGAGCCTCGGAGAAGCTCTCGCCGCCCCCCGGGAAGCGGAACCCGTCGGGATGCAGCTGCACCTCGCGCCAGGCCTTCGTGCGGCGGAGGCGGGAGAGCGGCTTCCCGGTCCAGGAGCCCGCGTGCATCTCGATCAGGGCATCACGCTCGACGATATCGAGCTTGCAGGCCGAGGCAAGCGGCTCCACCGTCTGCACGCATCGCTCGAGCGGGCTCGAGTAGACCGCGGTCGGGCGCACCGGCGCGAGCCGCCCGGCGAGGTGTTCGGCCTGGGTTCGCCCGCGGTGATCGAGCTCGATGCCCCGCGTCTGCCCGTACAGCGTTCGCCCCGTGTGGGCGGTCAGCCCGTGCCGCAGGAGGAACAGCGTGGTCATGGCCTGGCGCAGCATACGGTGCCCGCACCGGCCGACGTCAGCCCGGCGGAGACCCCGGGTCGGTGGTCGGCATCAGCACGGTGAACGTGGAGCCGGCGCCGACCTCGCTCGTGACCGTGACGGACCCACCGTGGTTCTCGGCCACGTGTCGCACGATCGCGAGCCCGAGCCCCGTGCCTCCGGTCTCGCGGGAGCGCGCTCGGTCGACCCGATAGAAGCGCTCGAAGACGCGAGGCAGATCACGGGTAGGGATGCCGACGCCGCTGTCCTGCACCTCGAGCTGCACGTCGGCGCCCTCGGTCGATACGCGAACCGCGACGGTGCCGTCCGGCGGGGTGTAGCGGACGGCGTTGTCGATCAGGTTGCGGATGAGCAGCGAGAGATCCCGAGCCGACCCGCCCACGATCGCAGGCTCGGATGCCGAGACCGACAGCGAGATCCCGGCTTCACGGGCCTGATCGGCGAAGCGCTCCACCTCCTCCCGTGCCAGGGCGTCGAGCCTGACCCGATCGGCGAGCTCACTTCCCGACTCAAGCCGGGAGAGGTCGAGCAGGTCGGCGACGATCCGGGACAGCCGGAGCGCCTCGCGTTCGAGCTGCACGGCGAACTTGGGTGCCGCTCCCGGGTCCTCGCCGACCACCGATCGCAAGGTCTCGGCGGCCGCCTGGATCGAGGCGGCCGGCGTCTTCAGCTCGTGGGATGCGTTGGCGACGAAGTCACGGCGGACCGCCTCGATCCGGCGAGCGTCCGTGATGTCCGTAACCACCATCAGGACCGACCCCTCGCCCGCGGGCGAGGCGGTGATGCGAAGCCATCGCGACGGCGCGCTCAGCTCGGCCTCCACGGTGATCGGGGCCGTCGACGTCGCGACCTTCCGCACGGCTTCGCGCAGGGCGACCGGGAAGAGCTCGGTGACCGACCTCGGCCGGCTCCCGAGGTGGCGCTCGAGGGCGGCGTTGGCGAACGCGGTCTCGAGAACGGCATCGAGCAGGAGCACCCCCTCCTGCATCGAGTCGAGGATGAGGTCCTGGACCGCTCGTCGTTCCCGTTCCAACGCGGCTCGACGTGCGACCTCCGTCGAGGCAGCCTCGGCGCGCTGCTCCGCCTCGGCGAGCCGGGACCGGGTGCCGAGGACCCCGAGGAGCGTTCCGATCACCCCGGCCGCAAGGAGGCCGAGTGCGACGACCGTGATCGATCCTGCGTCCATCCCATTCGGGAGCATACGCAGGACGTTCACCCGCTCGGCCGTTGTTCGACGGGCGTTCACCCGTCGGCCCAGCACCGGCCACCTGACCCCTCATCGAGGGTCGGCTCCGTTCATCCAGCGTTCACCTCGAGTCAATCATGCGTCCACCGGCCCGGCCTAGGCTCCGCGCTGGACGTGTCGCTCTCTCGAGGAGGGTTCGATGAGGAGACTCAAGAAGCACGCCGGCATCGTCGCGGGACTGCTCGCGCTCACGCTCGTCGCGGCCGCCTGCGGCGGTGACGACGAGGGCTCAGACGACGGCGGCGGGAACCCCACTGAGGAGGTCTCCGGCTCGCTCAACATCTCGGGCTCCTCGACGGTCGAGCCGGTCACGTCGCTCGTCGCGGAGAAGTTCCAAGGCATCAACCCCGGTGTCGAAGTGGCCGTGGACGGTCCGGGGACGTCGGACGGCTTCGAACTCTTCTGCAACGGGGAGACCGACATCTCCGACGCCTCCCGGCCGATCGAGCAGGAAGAGATCGACGCCTGTGCGGCGAACGGCATCGAGCCGATCGAGATCGAGGTCGCCCTCGACGCACTCTCGGTGGTGGGGAACCCCGCCAACTCGGTCACGTGCCTGAGCTTCGGTGACCTGTATGCGCTCTTCGGCCCGGAGTCCGAGGGGATCGACTCGTGGGCCGCGGCGGACGACCTGGCGGTGGAGGTCGGCGGCAACGGTGGGCTTCCCGACGAGGCGCTCACGATCGTGGCGCCGGGTGAGGAATCCGGTACCTACGGATCCTTCATCGAGATCGCCCTCGAGGCGATCATGGAGGAGCGAAAGCAGGATACGGTGCTCCGGCCCGACTATCAGGCCTCGGCCGACGACAACGTGATCATCGACAATGCGGCGGGCACCGCCGGAGGGCTCGGCTTCGTCGGGTTCGCGTTCGCCGCGAACGCCGGTGACACGGTGAAGTCGTTCGAGGTCGACGGTGGTGACGGCTGTATCGTGGCCAGCGAGGAGAACGTGCTGAACGGCACGTACCCGATCTCCCGGTCGCTGTTCATCTACGTCAACCCGAACAAGGTCACCGAGAATCCGGCCGTCGAGCCGTTCGTCGACTACTACCTGAGCGACGAGGGCATCGCATCGGCGGTCGAGGTGCAGTACTTCGCGCTTCCGGCCGACCGGTTGGAAGCGTCGAGGCAGGCCTGGGAATCGGCGAAAGCCTGAGGGCGGCGGCGGGACGGATACGCTGATCCGGCGGCGTTGTGGAGCCGAGCCCCAGGAGGGCTCGGCTCTTCCGCCCGAGGGTCCGGACTGGTAGAAAGCTCCCGGTCCTCGGATCGGGAGATGGGGATGATTGCTGATGGCTGATGTAACCGCGGGGCGCCGAGAGGTCTCGATCGGTGCGCTCGGAGGCGACCGTCGGCGCCACCGCCGGGAGTCATTCTGGCGTGGCCTGTTCTTCCTCTCGGCGGCCCTTTCGATCGTGATCAGCGTCGCGATCGTGCTCTCGTTGGCCGGCGGGGCGATCGATTTCCTCCGGAAGGTGGATCTGTCCACGCTCTGGGGGAGCGGGTGGTTCCCACGAAGGAACATGTTCGACGTGAAGACGATCGTCGCGGGGTCGATCGTGGTGAGCTTGATCGCGATGGTCGTGGCGACGCCCCTCGGTCTGGGGGCGGCGCTCTACCTCTCGGAGTACGCGTCGCCGAGGGCGCGGCGGTTCCTCAAGCCGATCCTCGAGACCCTCGCGAGCGTACCGAGCGTCGTGATGGGCTTCTTCGCCCTTAGGTTCATCAGTCCCGACCTCGTGCAGCGGCTGTTCGGCAGCGACGTCCCTCTGTTCAACATGGCCGCTGCCGGCATCGCCGTGGGTTTGCTCGTGACGCCGCTCGTCGCGTCGGTCTCCGAAGACGCGATGCATGCCGTGCCGACCTCTTTGCGTGAGGCGTCATACGGGCTCGGTGCGAAGCGCCGCACCACCAGTCTCCGCGTGGTCGTTCCCGCGGCGGTGTCGGGGATCACCGCCTCGCTCATCCTAGGGATCTCCCGGGCGATCGGCGAGACGATGATCGTGGCGATCGTGGCGGGGGGGACGGGCGGCTCGTTGTTCACCCTCAACCCGCTCGAGGGCGGACAGACGATGACGGCGGCGATCACGTCGCTGGCGACGGGCTCGGACCAGGTGCGGGGTACCGGCCCGGCCTACCCGAGCCTCTTCTTCGTCGGGCTGGTCCTCTTCCTCTTCACCTTGCTGCTGAACCTCTTGTCCGAACGGTTCGTCCGACGTGTGAGGAGGCAGTACTGATGGCCACGAAGACCGTCACCTCCGCGGTCGGCGACGAGGTCCGCCGGAGCCTCGCGGGGAACCGCCGCGACGTCCGCGAGACGATCTTCAGCCTCGTGCTGCTCCTCACCTTGGTCGTCGCGCTCGCCGTGCTGCTCGCTCTGCTGTTCGAGGTCGTCCGGACCGCGATCCCGGTGTTCGGATCGAGGGGGGAGCAGATCTTCCAGACCGGCTACTCCTCGCTGCCCGCCAACGCGGGGATCAAGCAGGGTCTGATCGGTTCCCTCTACCTGATGGTCTTCGTTGTCGTGCTCGCCTTCCCGCTCGGGATCGGCGCGGCCGTGTACATGGAGGAGTATGCGAAGGACACGCGGCTCACCCGGTTCATCAACACGAACATCCGCAACCTCGCCGGGGTGCCGGCGATCGTGTACGGCATCCTTGGGTTGGCGATCTTCGTCGAGCTGTTGGGCCCTTTGACCGGCCCCGCATCGGTCGAGGGCCGGTCGTTGCTCGCCGGCGGCCTCACGATCGCGGTGATGGTGCTGCCGATCGTCATCATCACGACCGCCGAGGCGCTGCGAGCTGTCCCGATGAGCATCCGGGAGGCGGGCTACGGCGTCGGGGCGACCCGGTGGGAGGTCGTGCGGAGCCATGTGCTCCCGAACGCCGCCCCCGGCATCCTGACGGGATCGGTCCTGTCGATGGCGAGGGCGCTCGGTGAGACCGCGCCGCTGATCATGGTGGGGGCCGTGACCGGGTTCCTCGCGACGCGAGGCGGGTTCCTCGACGCCCTCCAACAGCGGTTCACCTCGTTGCCGACGCTGATCTTCGCCTACGTCAAGAAGCCGCAGCCCGAATTCCAGGATCTGGCTTCGGCCGCGATCGTGGTCCTCATGGTGCTGATCTTCGTGGTGAACTTCGCCGCGATCCTGCTGAGGAATCGATATGAGCGGAAGTGGTGACCACATGGATACTGAGCTCGTGAACGACCAAGAGCAGACGTCCGACGAGGAGCTCTCGGTGCCGGTGGGTTCCGTCGCCGACCATCATCGCGCGGACGACGATCGAGAGCATGTGTTCGATCTCGTCGACGTCTCGGTCTACTACGGCCAGTTCCGGGCGGTCCGAAACATCGGGCTGCCGATCCGGAAGAACGAGATCACCGCCATGATCGGACCATCCGGATGTGGGAAGTCGACGGTGCTCCGCTCGCTGAACCGCATGAACGACCTGATCGAAGGAGCAAGGGTGGAGGGCAAGGTCATGTACCACGGTGTCGACCTCTACGACGAGCGCGTCGACCCGGTCGAGGTGAGGCGTCGGATCGGCATGGTCTTCCAGAAGCCGAACCCGTTCCCGAAGTCGATCTACGACAACATCGCGTTCGGTCCGAGGATCGCTGGGTATAAGGGGAACATGGACGACCTCGTCGAACAAAGCCTGCACCGCGCCGCCCTCTGGGACGAGGTCAAGGACAAGCTCAAGGAGTCGGGCATGGCCCTGTCGGGCGGGCAGCAGCAGCGCCTGTGCATCGCCCGCGCGATCGCGACGAAGCCCGACGTGATCCTGATGGACGAGCCCTGTTCCGCGCTCGACCCGATCGCGACGGCGAAGATCGAGGATCTCATGCAGGAGCTCGTCGCCGACTACACGATCGTGATCGTGACCCACAACATGCAGCAGGCCGCCCGGGTCTCGGACCGCACGGCGTTCTTCACGGTCGACGTGCACGAAGACGGATCGCGCACCGGCACCGTGGTCGAGTTCGATCTCACCGAGACGCTCTTCACGAACCCGAGCGACCAGCGCACGATCGATTACGTCACGGGACGGTTCGGATGACGCGCGAGAGCTTCCACGAGGAACTCGAGAAGACCGAGCTCGAGCTGCTGAGCCTCGGAGAGCTGGCCGCCACGGCCGTGGGACGATCGGTCGAGGCACTCGCCCAGCACGACGACGAGAAGGCGCAGGCGGTGATCGACGCCGACGATCCGATCGACGAGCTCTACCTCAAGATCGACAGCGATGTGCTCCGCATGCTCGCGCTGCAATCGCCGGTCGCCGAAGACCTCCGGCTGATCTCCGCGATCCTGCATTGTGACCTGCATCTCGAGCGCATCGGGGATCAGGCCGTCAACGTCGCGAAGCTCTACCTCACGACCAAAGATGCCCGGGGGAGCGAGTCGATGCGCCAGCAGCTCGAGGAGATGGGGAACCACGTCGTCACGATGGTTCGCACGGCCATGGAGGCGTTCGGTCGGCGTGACCTCGACCTTGCGCTCCGGGTCCCGGCCATGGACGACCCGGTCGATCGCCTGAACAGGACCACGCACCTCGAGGCGCTCAAGCTCGCAGACGATCGATCTCAACTCGATTGGGGCTTGAACATGAACATGGCCGGGCGCGCACTGGAGAGGGTCGGGGACAACGCCGTCGATATCGCCGAGCAGGTCGGGTTCCTGATCACAGGCGAGTTCCGAGAGTTCACCGATGCGTCTCACCCGGTGGTGCTGGATTGAGCGTGGTGCCGAAGGGTCCGGCCGTGGAAACTGACCCCGCGGCTCCCGAGTCCGTCGGGCCTGAGTCTCCCGCGCACATCCTGGTCGTCGAAGACGAGGAGTCGTTGGCCGAATCCGTTCGCTACAACCTCGAGCGGGAAGGGTTCCGTGTTTCGGTAGCAGGTGACGGGCGGAGAGCCTTGGATCGGTTCCGTGTCGATAGGCCCGCGCTCGTGATACTCGATCTGATGCTGCCGGAGATCTCAGGGCTCGATGTCTGCAGGACGATGCGCGCGGAGAGCGACGTGCCGATCATCGTGGTGACCGCGAAGGACTCAGAAGCGGACAAGGTCACCGGTCTGGAGCTCGGGGCCGACGACTACGTCACGAAGCCGTTCTCGATCCGCGAGCTCGTCTCCCGGGTGCGGGCGCATCTTCGCAGGTCCAACATGCACGCCGGCATCGTCCCGGCCGACGATGTGCTCCGGGGCGGCCCGGTGGAGATGGACGTCGGCCGTCACGAGGTCCGGGTGCGTGGCGAGCTGGTCGCACTCCCGCCGAAGGAATTCGAGCTCCTCGAAGCCTTCCTGCGTCGGAAGGATCGTCTGCTCGCGAGGCTGTTCCTCATCGAGGAAGTATGGGGGGCCGACTACGTGGGTGATACGAAGACGCTGGACGTGCACGTGAAGCGACTCCGCCAGAAGATCGAGACTGACCCGCACGATCCCCAGCACCTCGTGACGGTGCGCGGCCTCGGCTACCGATATCTGGACTGAGGGTCGGTGGGCCCTTGACCCGGCCAGCACGACCCCACGGCGCATGTCGAACGGTGCTTGCGTCGGCCGTCGCGGCATCCGTACCATTGGCTCCACCGTGGATGCACAGCCCTTCCCCGAGCCCGTGACGGCCACGACCTCGCGGTTCATCAACCGTGAGGTCTCGTGGCTGGAGTTCGATTCGAGGGTGCTCGCACTCGCCGAGGACCCCGTGCGGCCCCTGCTCGAGCGGGTGAAGTTCGTCGCGATCTTCACCCAGAACCTCGACGAATTCTTCCAGATCAGGGTCTCGGGCCTCGAGGAGCAGATCGAGGCAGGGGTCGCGGCGATGACCCCCGACGGCATGAGTCCGCAGGAGCAGATCGTCGCGATCCGCGAACGCGTCGTGGCCCTGCAGGAACGAGCCGACGCGCTCGTGCAGGGTGAGTTGTTGCCCGCGCTGGAGAAGGAGCGCATCCGGGTCGTGCATTGGGACCAGCTCGCCGACGATGACAAGGAGTTCCTCGGCCGCCGGTTCCGCGAGCGCATCTTCCCGGTGCTGACGCCGCTCTCGGTCGACCCCTCGCATCCGTTCCCCTACATCTCGAGCCTCTCGCTGAACCTGGCGGCCGCGATCCGCGACCCGGTCACGGGCGAGCGGCGCTTCGCACGGGTGAAGATCCCACCCCTGCTGCCACGGTTCACCGACCTGCCCGACGGGGAGCGGTACGTGCCCCTCGAGGAGGTCGTCTCCGCTCATCTCGACCAGCTCTTCCCCGGCATGGACATCGTCGAGGTGCACGTCTTCCGGGTCACTCGCGACGCCGACGTCGAGGTCGAGGAGGACGAGGCGGACGACCTGCTCGCGGCCATCGAGACCGTGCTCCAACGCCGACAACGAGGCGCGACCGCGATCCGGCTCGAGATCGATCCGACGATGGGCGATGAGCTGCGGCAGCTCTTGATGCGGGAGCTCGGCATCGAAGAATCGCAGGTCTACGTCGGAGGATGGCTCCTCGCCCTCGGCGACCTGTGGTTCTTCACGGGACTCGACCGCCCGGAGCTCAAGGACGAGCCGTGGACTCCCGTGACACCGCCCCCGCTCGAATCGGCCGAGGGACCGATCGACGTCTTCGAGGCGATCCGCGCCGGCGACGTCCTCGTGCACCACCCCTACGAATCGTTCTCCGCATCGGTCGAGGCCTTCGTCGAACAGGCGGCGAACGACCCCGACGTGCTCGCGATCAAGCAGACCCTGTATCGCACATCGTCCGACAGCCCGATCATCCATTCACTCGTGCGCGCCGCCGAGTCCGGCAAGCAGGTGGTGGCTCTCGTCGAGCTGAAGGCCCGCTTCGACGAGCTCGCGAACATCACGTTCGCGAGGACGCTCGAGACCGCCGGGGTGCATGTCGTGTACGGGGTCGTGGGCCTCAAGACGCACGCCAAGACGTGCCTCGTCGTCCGCCGAGAAGGCGGCGGCATCCGCAGGTACGCGCACATCGGCACCGGCAACTACAACCCCGCCACCGCCCGGCTCTACGAGGACCTGGGGCTGCTCACGGCCGACCCCGACCTCGGCGCCGACCTCACCGATCTGTTCAACGTGCTGACGGGCTACAGCCGTCAGCGCGAGTACCGCAAGCTGCTCGTCGCGCCCGTCACGATGCGCCCCGGCCTCGAGGCGCTGGTCCGCCGAGAGATGGCGAACGACGACGGGTCGATCGTGCTGAAGATGAACGCCCTCGTCGATTCCGACCTCATCGATACGCTGTACGAGGCGTCGCAGGCGGGAGTGCGCATCGACCTGCTGGTCCGGGGTATCTGCTGTCTGCGACCCGGTGTGCCCGGGTTGTCCGAGACCATCCGCGTCCGATCGATCGTGGGTCGGTTCCTGGAGCATTCGCGCATCTATCGTTTCGGGAGCGAGGAGCGAGGTTTCGACCACCTCATCGGCTCGGCCGACCTCATGCCGCGCAACCTCGACCGGCGGGTCGAGGCCTTGGCCCCCGTGCAGGACCCGTCCCTTCGGGAGCGGCTGAACGAGATCCTGCGGGTCGAGTTGGACGACGACGAACTCGCATGGGAGCTCGACGGCGACGGTGCGTGGCACAAGGTCCCCGCGGCGCGCGGTATCGACGCCCATCGCGCGCTGCAGGATCTCGCGGTGGCGCGGTCGGGCGGCGATCGGTGAGGCTCGAGCGCGAGGCCAAGCTCTCCGTCGAGCCGGGATTCCGCCTGCCCGAAGTCCCGTCGGCACAGTTCTCCTTCCGGGAGGAGCCCGACGACGCCCAGCGCTTCGTCAGCATCTATCACGACACCGAGGACCTGCGCCTCGTCAGGTGGGGCGCGTCGCTCCGGTACAGGGCGGCAGAGGGCTGGACCGCGAAGCTGCCGCGGTCGGTCGAAGGTTCGGTGATCGAGCGGCACGAGCACGTCTTCCAGGGCGGTCCTTCCCGGGCGCCCGCCGACGCCGTCGACCTGGTGCGCGGGTTCGTGCGCGGGGGGGCCCTCGGGCCGGTCGCCCGGCTCCGAACGGTGCGGCGGCGCACGAAGGTCGTGCGGATGCCGGACGAACGTACGGTGGCCGAGATCGTCGACGACGAGGTGTCGGTGCTCGATGGCCGACGCACCGTAGGGCGGTTCCGGGAGGTCGAGGCCGAACCGTGCGATCCGGCCGAGCGCTCGGCGTTGGACCCGGTGCTCGGTGTGCTCATCGAGGGTGGGGCCCGCACGACCGATCCCGTCCCCAAGGTCGTCCGGGCACTCGGGGATCGAGCGACGGCGCCGCCCGATGTCGTCGTGCCCTCGATCGGACCGTCGTCGTCGGTCGGAGAGGTGGTGCGAAGCACCATCGCGAAGTCGACGACCCGCCTGATCACCCACGACGCCGACGTCCGCGTCGGCATCGACCCCGAGGGTGTGCATCAGGTCCGCGTCGCGACGCGTCGACTCCGATCCGACCTGCGGACGTTCCGGTCGCTGCTCGACCGTGGCTGGCACGATGCGCTTCGGACCGAGGTCGGATGGCTCGGGGGCGAGCTCGGACCGGTGCGAGATCTCGACGTGCTGGGCGAGCGGCTCCGGAGGCACGCATTGCTGCTTCCCGACGACGACGCGGCGAATGTGGCCACCGTGCTCGATCGGCTGCGGGTCCGCCGCGACGCGGTCAGGGTCGAACTCCTGTCAGCGATGCGTGCGTCCCGGTACGTCGCGCTGCTCGACGCGCTGGTCGGCGCCGCCTCCTCGCCGTCGGTGCTCCGCGAGATCGCCGGTGCGCCGGCCGCCGAGGTGATGGGTGCGGTCATGCCGGAGCCCTGGAACCGGCTTGCGGCCTTGTGCGACGGCCTTGGCCCGCACTCCACCGACGCCGAGCTGCACGAGGCACGGATCAGGGCGAAACGAGTTCGGTACGCGGCGGAGGCCCTCATGCCCGTGTTCGGGCGGCCCGCCCGCCGATTCGCCCGTCGGGCGCAGGCGTTGCAGCAGGTGCTTGGGGCCCATCAGGATGCGGTGATGACGATCGCCTGGCTCCGGGAGCAAGCGGGGGGCGCCACGCCTCGCGTGGCCTTCACCGCGGGACGGCTCGCCGGGTTCGATGCGGCAGCTCGCGAGGATGCACGACGGGCGTGGCCCGCCGTCTGGGCCGACCTGCGGCGGAGCCGCCTGAGGTTCTGGGAGTGAAGACCGAGGTCCGGGCGGCGGGCGGGGTCGTTCGCCGCTCCGGCCGCCACGGCCCCGAGTTCGCACTGGTCCATCGGCCACGGTACGACGACTGGACGTTCGCCAAGGGCAAGGCCGAGGACGGGGAGTCCGACGAGGACGGCGCCGAACGGGAGGTGCGGGAAGAGACCGGATTCGTCTGTGAACGAGGGCCGGAGGTCGGCTCGGTCAGGTACGTCGATCGTCGCGGGCGGCCCAAGACCGTTCGATACTGGCTGATGTATCCGATCGGTGGGGCATTCGTATCGAACGAGGAGGTCGACGAGCTTCGGTGGCTCGACGCCGACAGCGCGGCGGCGGTGCTCACCTACGGACATGACAAGAAGGTGCTGACCGACGCCCGCTCGTTCGACCTGCCGGTGTACCTCGTTCGTCACGCCAAGGCGGGCGACCGGGAAGCGTGGTCTGAGGACGATGTGCTGAGGCCGATCACGAGGAGAGGGCGTGCGCAGGCCGAGGGGCTCGTCACGCTTTTGCGCGAGCTGCCGGTCGATCTCGTGCTCTCGAGTCCCTACGTGCGCTGCGTGCAGACCGTGCGTCCGCTCGCGATCGCTCGCTCGGTGCCGCTCGAGGAGCACGATTCCCTCGCCGAGGGGGCGCCGACCACCGACACGCTCTCGCTGGTCCGCTCCCGCGGCGGCGCCGTCGTGATGTGCAGCCACGGCGACGTGGTCCCCGCCGTCGTGCAGGCACTGGCCGAACACGGCGTCGAGATGCTCGACCCCCCCATCTGGAGGAAGGGCTCCACCTGGATGCTCGAACGGGACGGAGGGCTGTTCACCTCGGCGCGCTACCTCGGGCTGCCACCCTCGGCATCGTGATCCCGGCCCGGGACCGGGCCCCTCGAAGCGACGAGCCGGCCGACGCCGCGGAACCCCAAACGTTCGTACATCGCGACCACAGCGGTCTCGTCGGGGTCGGCGAACAGGCAGACGTGCGCGGCTCCCGCTTCCTTCGCGGCCCGGATCGCGCGCGACGTGACGGCGCTCGCGTGGCCGTGGCCGCGCGCGTGCTCGAACGTGGCCACGTTGTCGATGTAGCCCACGTCTCCGAGGAGCAGCACGGCACCCAGCGACACGATCGCGCCGTCGCCGTCACGCACGCCGAACCATCGCTTGCCTTCGGCTGTGAGCACGTCGCGCTCGATCGTCGTGAGCTGCCGCTGCGCCTCGTGGCCGTCGACGCCGAACAGTCGGAGCGACTGGGCCAACGTGCTCCAGAGCTCCGGACCGAGCGTGAGGGCCTCGACCATGCGGTGATCGCCCTCGGGCGGATCCGCCCCCAGGTCCATCACGAGATCCCAGGTGATCCGGTGCCGCCGTGCCTCGAGATCCCGGAACAAGGGCTGGGTGACGTGGGGACGGAACGAGACCAGGTGCTCCACCTGCGCCCCAGCCGACTGCAACTCCGGAAGCAGCGACCCCTCGACCTCCGAGAGCGTCAGGTCGCTCGTGGGCGCGTCGATCCGAGCGTAGTTCGCGTCCCAGATCGCGGGGAAGCGCCCATCGGTGACGACGGCGCCCCATCGAGTGGGAACGACGCGAGCGAACAGCAGATCGAGGGCGCGCCAGAATCGCAGGACGTGATCCGGGAGCTCTCGCTCGGTGGGCACGGGCCGAGTGTAGCCACGAGGGCGGAGTAGGCTGCGGCCGTGATCTCCGGCCTGATCTACGGTCCCGGGCGGCCGAACGGCGAACCGTTCGATCTCGCCCGAGAGGAGTTCGAGGCCGGCGGGGATACGGTCCTCTGGCTCGATGTCCTCGACCCGTCCCCGGCGGACCTCGAGGAGCTGCAGCGCGCTCTGCACCTTCACCCGACAACGCTCGAGGATGCGATCGACCGCCGTCGACGGACGAAGATCGAGGTCTTCGACGACTACGTCTTCGTCGTGGCTCGGGCCGTGACGATCGACGGTACGGCTCCTACGAAGATCACCGAGCACGAGGTCCGTCTGATCGCGGGCGACGGGTTCCTGGCGACGATGCGCCGGGCGCCCGGCTATCCGATCGAGGCCGTGCAGGCCCGCTGGGCCCGCCGGGCCGACCTACGGGGAGTGGGGTTCGCCGTCTATACGCTGATCGATGAGATCGTCGACGGCTTCCTCTCGGTGGTCGACGCGGCGGAAGAGGAAGCGGATGCCCTCGAGGACATCGTCTTCGAGCAAGACGGCGACGGCGCCTCCGACCTCCAGGAACGGCTCTTCCGGCTGAAGCGGACCACCGCGGAGCTCAGGCGTTCGGCCATGCCGATCCGTCAGGTCCTCGACGTGCTGCACGAGGACCCGCGCTTCGCCTCGCCGGCCATCGCCCCCTACTACCGTGACGTCATGGACCACGCGATCCGCGTGGTGGAGCTCGCCGACAACGTCCGCGATCTGGTGACGTCGCTGCTCGAGGTGCTGGTCGCCCAGTCCTCGAACCGCTTGAACGAGGCGATGAAGCGGTTGACGGCGTGGGCGTG
>Ga0256867_10000263_pt1 | contig 20063 bp, 20 predicted proteins | sample RVTome_15_FD_185939 | JGI IMG/M metagenome (GOLD analysis project Ga0256867, IMG submission 185939) | Soil microbial communities from uranium-contaminated site in the Upper Colorado River Basin, Wyoming, United States - RVT150D86 (HiSeq) ... | reverse complement strand
GACGGCCTCCGCGCCGCCCGGTCCCTCGGGCCCTGGAGAACCGCCGAGGAGGTGACCCTGTCGGGCCTACGCGGCCGGGGTGGCGGCGGCTTCCGGACCGGCCGCAAGTGGCTCTCGGTCCTGGACCAGCCGCGACGACGAGCGTCGCTTCGTCGTCGGCAACGGCGCCGAGGGCGAGCCCGGCACCTTCAAGGACCGGGCCATCCTGCGCCACGACCCCTACCAAGTGATCGAAGGGCTGGCGATCGCCGCCTTGACCGTGCGCGCCACGCACGCCTTCCTGGCCGTCAAGGCCAGCTTCACCCGCGAAGCCAGGATCCTTCGACGGGCGTTGGCGGAGATGCAGGCCGCCGGGCTCGCGGGCGACGTCCCGATCAGCCTCGTCCTCGGCCCCGACTCCTACCTGTTCGGCGAGGAGAAGGCACTCCTCGAGGTCATCGAGGGCGAGGATCCCCTCCCGCGCCGCGATCCCCCCTACCTTCACGGCCTGTTCGCATCCGGGCCGCAAATGGGCTGGTCCGCCCGGGATGGGGTCGATGCCGGCGGAGACACCGCCAACCCGACGATCGTCAACAACCTCGAGACCCTCGCCACTGTGCCGCACGTCCTGACGAACGGGGCCGAGTGGTACCGGGCGCTGGGGACCTGGGACTCACCGGGCACCATGGTGTTCACGGTGGTCGGCGACGTGGTCCGGCCCGGTTACGCCGAGCTGGAGCTCGGCACCACCGTGCGGGACGTGATCGAACGCGTCGGTGGCGGGCCTCGCCCGGGCCGGAGCGTCAAGGCTGTGTTCTCCGGCGTCGCCAACGGTGCGATCACCGCCGACAACCTCGACGTGCCGGCCACCTACGAGGACCTCGCCGCGATCGGCAGCGGCCTGGGCTCAGCGGGGTTCATCGTCTACGACGACACCGCCGACATGGTGGCGGTCGCCCGCATGTTCGCCCGCTTCCTGCACGTCGAGTCGTGCGGGCAGTGCGGTGCCTGCAAGCTCCACAGCGGCGCCATCAGCGACACGCTCGCGCTGGTCGAGCAAGGCGGGGCCGAGGATCGCGACATCGAGGAGCTCGGCGCCAGTCTGCGCATGGTGACCGACCAGAACCGCTGCTACCTCCCCGTCGAGCTCCAAACGATCATCGCCAGCATCCTGCGAGAGTTCCCGGACGACTTCGTCACCCACCTCGAGGGGCGCTCAGCCGCGGCCCGCCCGTACCGGCTGCCCAAGATCGTCGACATGGCCGACGGCAACGTCACCTACGACGCCAGGATCGCCCTCGAACAACCGGACTGGACGTACGTGGACGTGCGACGCGCCGGATGATCGCAGGCCCAGGACAGTCGTCTCCGAGTACCACGCAGACTCCGAAGATGCCACCCGCGTGCCCACCCTCGGGTGACGACGACGACACCGTCGACCCGTACCGTCCTGTGCAGGACCACGGAAGGAAGCCAGCGATGGCGAGCGAGCAATCAGAAGCTGTGAGGGCGCTCTGGACCAGCTGGATGGAGGCGGCGAGGGCCAACCCGAACGAGACGCCGGACGACCTGCGCGCCAGGGTCGAGCACTTGGGTGACCTGACGGCGGAGCCCGACGGCGTCGACAACGTGGAGATCGAGGTGGCCGGCCTGCCCGCGCTGTGGGCGATCCCGAAGGGAAGCGCTGGGGACCGCGTGGTTCTCAGCTTCCACGGCGGCGGATTTGTCAGCGGCTCGATCCATACGCACCGGAAGCTCTTCGGTCACCTCGCCAAGGCCATCGGTGCCCGCGCCCTGATCACCGACTACCGGGGCACCCCGATGCACTCTCATCCCGTGCCGCTCGAAGACACGACCGCCGCCTATCGGTGGGTGCTCGAGCAGGGAATCGATGCCAAACACGTCGCAGTCGCCGGCGATTCGTCTGGGGGCGGGCTGGCCATCTCGACGATGCTGCGGGCCCGTGAGCTGGGCCTGCCGACCGCCGCGGCCTTGATGCTGATGTCACCGTGGGTGGACATGACGGTCAGCGCCGAGACCTACGAGTCGAACCGCGAGACGGAGCCCTTCTTCTATAGGGAAGTTGTAGGAGGGCTGGCGACCAGGTTCTTGGCGGGTGGCGACCCGAAGGATCCGCTCGCCAGCCCGCTCTACGCCGACCTCCGCGGCGTGCCCCCGATGTACATCGAGGTGGGTGGGGACGAGACACTGCTCGACGACAGCCGCCAGCTGGAACGGCGCGCCCTCGATGCCGGTGTCGAGGTGCGCCTCGACGTGTTCCCCGAGCAGGTGCACACCTTCCAGATGGGCGCCGGCCGGGCGCCGGAGGCCGACGACGCCATTCGCCGGTTCGCGGACTGGGTCCGTCCCCGACTGGGCCTCAGCGGTGGCGATGACCACATCCGGCACGCCAGCGTGCTGCACCCGGCGCAGCTCAACGACGTGATCGACCCTAGAGGAGGCACCCGATGAAGTTGACCGTGTTCGGAGCAACAGGAGGTACCGGTTTGCAGGTGGTCGAGCAAGGCCTCGCCGCCGGCCACGAGGTGCGCGCCGTCGTTCGCGACACGACGCGGCTGGCACCCGAGCGATCCGGCCTCGACGTCGTCGTTGCCGACGTGATGGATCCCGCCACGATCGTCGAGGCGGTGACAGGCAGCGACGCGGTCATCTCGACGATCGGCACCCGAAGCGGGCGGGCACCGACAACGGTGTGCGCCGACAGCTCCCGAAGCATCGTCGAGGCGATGCGCAGCGCTGGGACGCGACGCCTCGTCGTGGTCAGCGGCACGGGACCGTTCGACGAGGGCGAAGGGCCAGGCATGCGCTACGTCATCAAGCCGATCGGCAGGCTCTTCCTCAAGAATGTCTTCGCGGACTTCGTTGCGATGGAAGACATCGTGCGCACCAGTGGATTGGACTGGACGATCCTGCGACCCTCCAGGCTCACCGACAAAGCCGCTCACCGGTCACTACCGCACGCGGCGCGACCTGAACCTACGGCGCAACTTCACGGTGTCTCGGGCTGACGTCGCGCACCTGATCCTTGCCGTCAGCGGGGATGCCGACACCTACGGCCACGCGATCTACATCGCGAGCTGACCGCCACGGAACGATGGACAAGGACTCGAAGGGCGTACCTGCGATGAACCAGATCGAGCTGTCCGCCGGGACGATCGACTACGAGGACACCGGCGGCGGAGGCCCGACCCTCGTGCTGTTGCACGGGCTCCTGATGGACGCCTCCCTCTGGGATGACGTGGTCGCCGACCTCTCCGTCGATCACAGGTGCGTGGTGCCGACGCTGCCGCTGGGGGCACACCGCCACGCGATGCACGCCGACGCAGACCTGTCGCTGCGCGGGATCGCGCGGCTCGTCGCCGAGCTCCTCGACCGTCTCGACCTGCGCGACGTCACCGTCGTCGGCAACGACACCGGCGGCGCGCTCGTCCAATTGCTCGCCTGCGACGGCACCCCGCGCCTCAGCGGGATCGTTCTCGCCTCCTGCGACGCGTTCGACAACTTCCCCCCGGGCCTCACGGGCAAGACGCTGGTGCTGACCGGCAAGCTCCCACCCGCGATGTTCGGCCTGTTCATGCAGCAGATGCGCCTACGGCCTTTTGCGACGGCTCCCGATCGCGTTCGGGTGGCTGACCAAGCGAGGCGACGCCGCCACCGCCCGATGGATGAGACCGGTCCTGCAGCAGCGCGAGATCCGCCGCGACACCGTCCGAGTCCTGCGCGCGGCTGCCGCAGACAAGCACCTCATGCTCGACGCCGCCGAGTGCTTGACGACCTTCGACCACCCCGCCCTCGTCGTCTGGGCCAGCGAAGACCGCGTCATGCCACCCGACCACGGTCGCCGCCTCGCCGAGCTCCTCCCGCAGGGACGGCTGGTCGAGATACCCGACAGCCACACGCTCGTCCCGCTGGACCAGCCCACGCGGCTCGCGCAGATCATCCGGGACTTCACACAGTCATCCAACACCCACGACTAGCACCTTCCCCCGAAGACCTCTCGACGGGCTTCGACAAGTCGACTGCGGGCGCTCAGCCCACGGAGTGGCACAGACGAGTGCACCCACTCTTACCTGCGGGAACGCACCGAACGCGAGCGGCGGAACGGGCCTGATCCACCTCTCAGGGTGGAGACGCGGGTTCGAGTCCCTTGGGATGCGACACCTCCCCGGCGATGGGGGGACCGGTGGCGGTCCGCTGGCCTCACGCCCACCACCGAGGCAGTCGATCAAGCGGCTCGCCGTGTGACGGGCCGGCTGAGTCGAACCCGCTGGGCCGCCAGACCGACGAAAGTTGACCCCTATACTCGGCTTTAGGACGTGCCGAAGTGCCCCGTGCCAGGAGCCGCTGCGTGGCATCAATCATCAGATTCCCCGACCCGGTCAACGAGGTGTCAGCCCGAGTCGTCGCGGCTGGCGTCGTCGTGCTCGGCCTCGCCACGATCGTGCTCGACCAGCCGTGGCTGACCGCCGTGATCGCCTACGGCTTCGTGGCGCGCGTGGTCACCGGTCCCACGCTGAGCCCGCTCGGACAGCTGGCCACTCGGGTGGTCACGCCGCGGCTGGGGGTCGAACCTCGCTACGTGCCCGGGCCACCGAAGCGTTTCGCTCAAGGGATCGGGGCCGTCCTCTCGGTGACGGCCGCCGTGCTGGCCCTTGGCTTCGGCCTCCCCGGTGCCGGCTCTGCCGTGCTGGGCGCGCTCGTTGTCGCCGCCGGCCTCGAGGCGGGGCTCGGGCTCTGCCTCGGCTGCCAGGCTTTCGCCCTCCTGATGCGTGTCGGGGTCATACCCCGGGAGGTCTGCGAACGCTGCGCCGACCTCGGCTGGGGCGGCGGACGCACCCGACGCGCACCGACCAGCGCCAGCTGACAGTGGGAGAGCGCGTCGATCAGGTGGATGGCCGACGCTCGCCACGCCGGGTAGGTCCCGGCGGCGAGGCCGATGGCCGCGCCCAGCAGCGGGGCGCCGGCCGCTAGCCGGAGGTCGAGCACGGGTGTCCAGTCTCTGGCGGTCGAGACGATCCTGTGAAGGTCAGGTCAGATCTCGATAGCAACGCTGGGAGCGCTCGTCCACGGGCTGGTTCCCTCAGCGGCGCCGCAGTCGGTCGAGCTGCCGACGCTCGCGCTTGGTGGGGCGGCCAGCGCCCCGGCCGCGGCCGAACACCGGTCCCGGGTGGTCGGCCGGCGGGGGCGGTGGGCTGTGGTCGACGAGGCACTCGGCCGCCACCGGGGCACCCACCCGTTTGTCGATGACGCAGGCCACCTCGAGCACCCGACGGGGACCGTGAACCAGGACCTCGACCCGGTCGCCAACGCGCACCGGTGTGGCCGACTTGGCAGCGACGTCGTTGACGCGAACGTGGCCGCCCCGGCATGCGTCGGTGGCCGCCGCCCGCGTCTTGAACAGCCGCACCGCCCAGAGCCACCGGTCGACCCGCGTCGTCTCCACTGCCACATCGTGGCAGGGCTCGGCCGCGTCACCGTGCGGGACGGCGCACCCGCGGCGCCTCTCATCATGGCCACCCGGCTCGCGGCGCGGGTGCCCGAACGGTCAACACCTGACCGGTCCGAGCAGCGAGCGCCTCGTCCACCTTCTTGTGTCGCCGGACGAGCTCGTGATCACCGCCTGGAACATCACGCCGGCCGGCGATGAGGTGAAGGCCACGGAAGCGACGTACCACCGGTAGGGCGATCATCGACGTCCGGGTCGAGGGGTCGCAGAATTCGTCCGCACGGCGGGCCCATCAGCGGGCGATCGTCTACCGAACCTGACTCGGGCTCGGTATCCCATACCGTCGGGAGTAGGCCGCGCGCAGGCTCCAAGCTGCCGGAGCGGTCGCTGCATGTGCGGCTGCAGTGAGGCTTCGATGCTCTGAGCCCGGACGAGATCGTTGGAGCGCCCGACACATGACGTCGATCGAGGGGCCACTGCGGTAGGGCGCACGATTGACGGCAGTGGTAGACGGTTGTATTTTTCCTAACGGTTAATTATCCACGCGGGAAAATACGGTGAGCCATGACGATGGCGATCGACCAGGATCGGCTCAGCGAGACTTTCGCGGCACTGGCGAACTCGACGCGACGAGCGATCCTGGCCCGTCTCGCAGACGGTGCGGCGACTGTGAATGAGCTCGCCGAGCCCTTCGAGATGACGCTTCCGGCCGTCTCGAAGCACATCAAGGTGCTGGAACGGGCCGGGTTGGTCGTACGGGCTCAACGAGCCCAATACCGACCCTGCGCCCTCAACGCCGCACCACTCGCGGAGGTCTCGACCTGGGCCGAGCAGTACCGGCCCGTCTGGGAGGCCCGCTTCGACCGGATGGACGACTACCTCACACAACTCCGACCGCAACGAAAGACAGGCGAACACGATGACTGACAACACCGGTTCCCAGGACGCGGTGGTGATCGAACGCAGCTTCGATGCGCCGGTGGATCTCATCTGGCAGATGTGGACCGACCCGGACCACTTCAAGGCGTGGTACGGCCCCGACGGCGCCACCATCCCCGTCGCGAAGATGGACGTGCGCGTCGGCGGCACCCGCCTGGTGTGCATGGAGATGCAAACCCGGGACGGACCGATGCAGATGTGGTTCACCGGCGAGTACCGCGAGGTCGTCGAGAACGAGCGACTCGTCTACACCGAGTCCATGTCCGACGAGAACGGCAACGTGTCATCGCCCTCGGACATGGCCATGCCCGAGGGGCATCCCATGAGGACCGAGGTCCGCGTCGAACTCCAGGACCTCGGTGGCCGCACGAAGATGGTGATGACCCACGCCGGCGTTCCCGGCGACTCCCCGGGTGCGGCCGGATGGACGATGGCGCTCGACAAGCTCGTCGCACACGTCGAAGCACACAACGACCGATAGCCCGGTCATCTCGGAGTCGGTGCGAGGGTCCCGGCTTGGGGCCCGGCATGGCACGCAGGCACTCGCGCCGATACTCGACACCGCGCTGACTCCGGCCGTGTTCTAACGCCGGCACAGTGACACCTGAAGCGTAGATCGGTGCATGTCGTGACGCGAGCCGAGCCGTCGTTCGGGCGCGTCGTTCGGTGCGCCCCGCGGGGTCGAGCATGAACGCGGGCCGATTACGTCGCGCTCGCGATGATGAGCACCGCCGGGGGGAGTCCGTCGCGAAGCACCGTCGAGCCGGCGATACCGCCGCACTTCGGCGGCGTGGTAGCGGTCGCGGTACTCGAATAGGCGTGAACCTGAGTTCACGGGATCTCGACGGCCGGTACGTCGCGGATCGGGACGAGCTGCTCGCCGAGCGTTGCCTGGCGCGGCCGAAGCGGTCGCGCGCTGAGCGGCGCCGACACGCCGCGGCGGGGAATGGTGCAGGTTTCGCTGGTGTTGAAAGGCTCAATGAGCGCAGGTCACGTCGTCACCATCACCCCCAGCGATGCTCACGTCGAGGTTCGACTCGACGGCGAACTGCTGGCCACGACCGACCACGCGTTGCGCCTCGACGAGACCGGCCTGCCCTCGCGGTACTACCTGCCCCAGGACGACGTGCGCATGGACCTGCTCCGTCCGACGTCGTTTCACACGACCTGCCCGTTCAAGGGAGAGGCCTCGTACTGGTCGGCCAACGTCGGCGGCCAGACTCACGACGGCATCGTCTGGGCGTACGAGGCACCGATCTCAGCCGCTGCCGAGATCGCCGGGTTCGTGTCCTTCTACCCGAACCGCACCGAGATCACGGTGGGCGGCGAGGTCCTGACGGCGTAGAAGACGTCGGTGCCCGCTGTGCGACCAGAGAGCAGAGCTGCAGATCGGAAGCCCGGTCCTATACCGGCGATACCGGATACCCAGGAACGGTCGCTCGGGTCGCGATTATCGGATGCCCACGCTGAACGTTTTGTGGCGCCTCACCCCAGCACGATCGGGCGCCGTGGAGTCGCTGCGGACGCCGCCGAGGCCGGGCCCTCGGCTGGTGGCCCCAAGATCACCCGTGTATGAGGCGTTCGAGGACACCCAGGACGGCGCGACCGGACCGCGATTGCCCGGATGGCCTCGCTGCGCGTTCTGTGGCGCTCGCGACGTCGCGAGTCGCTGGACTGGCTGCGGCGGAGCGTTCCGGACAAGAGGGGCCGGTGGTGCTTGTGCAGGGTGACACCGGGCCGGGCAACTTCATGTACGCCGGGGGTCGGGTCGTCGCCGTCGTCGACTGGGAGCTCGCCCACCTCGGCGACCCCATGGACGACATCGCCTGGCTCACCCTGCGGGCGACCCAGGAGCCCTTCCCCGACCTGCCGGCGCGCGTGGGCGAGTACGAGGCGCTTTCCGGCCACGCCATCGACGAGCCGCGCGTCCGCTACTACCAGGTAATGGCCGAGGCGAAGCTCCAGGTCATGGCCCACCGGCCCGGCGGCATGGCGGCGCGCTTCGACTCGGCCGAGGGGGGCGGGCGGCGACATCGGCAACGGCCTCATCTACGGCGCGCTGCACCGCCGCCTCTGGTTCGAGGCCTTGGCAGCCGCCGTCGGGCTCGAGCTCACGCCGGCCGAGCCAGTTGAGGACACAGGTGCAGGTCGAGGGCACCCATGGCCACTGTCTGGAGCGCGGCGTAGATCAGCACAGGCCTGGCGCTCGGCACACACGTCCACGAGCGGCGGTGCACCGGACCGGTCGTTACATGTTCCAACGGCAACGGCGGCGAGCGACACCGAGATGCGCCGTTCTGGGCGCGGCGCGGCCGACAGGCATCAATCGAACAGCCGGCGACCAAGTCCCAGCCGAACACCGACTACGAGCACTTCATCCGTCAACGGTGATCGCCACGTCGTCATGACTTACACCGAGCCGCGGTCAGGGACGCGAGGTGGGCGGTGCGATATGGCCGATGTCCACGCCAGCCGTGGCGACGACTGTGCGCACGAGCTCCAGTCGAGCGTCGGCGTCGAGCGTCGGCGCGTCGACGAGCACGGCCGTCAGCCGCTCGATCTCGGCGATCGTGGCGTCATCGGTGAGCCGTCCGTCCGCGTCGGACTTCGTGCGCGGAGCGGCGATGCTCATCTGGGCGACGACGTGCGCGCCCTGCCACGTGAGCGTCTGGATGAGCATCTGGCGGGCGAACGGTCCACCCGTGGTCCCCGCGGACATGACGGCCACGGGCTTGGCGTACAGCTCACCGGAACCGACGATCCAGTCGAGGGCGTTCTTGATCGTTCCGGCGAGCGCACCCGCGTACTCCGGGGCGGCGATCAACACCGCGTCCGAGCTGCCGATGCGCTTGCACGCGGTGACCACGGGACCGGGGTCGTCGTCGAGGGCGGCGTTGAAGGGTGGGATCCTCGCCAAGTCGACGTAGTCGTCAAGTTCGACGTCACGCCGGGAGCGCATGTAGGAATGCGCTACCTCGATCGCCGCCCGGTTCGCCGAGAACGGCTGGATGCTTCCGCAAACGGTAAGCACCCGGACGCTCATCGGCCTACGGCAGGGTCAGGCGGCGACGAGGGTCTCGTCTCCGTCGGGCCGGTACACTGACACGTCCTCGAGCAGCGACAAGCGGCCCCAGCCCGGGCGATCACCATCGAAGAGGTCAAGCAGTACGACGCCGTCGTCGGTCACAAGCATCGCCTCGGCGGTCCGACGCTCGCCATGCAACGTGAACTCGATGACATCGCCTTGCTTCACGGTCTGATCGCCGTCGCTCACGGGACTGCCCTCCGCATCACGTTCGTTACAGGCGTCAAGGCGAGTTGACCGCGGAACATTCCGACATTCACCACGGCGTCGTCGTGACTTTGGGCACGCCCGTTCGCTGGCGATCCCCCCGACGGGGCCCCTACGGGGCCATGAGACGACCACCGACCGACGGTTCGAGGGCTTCATGGGCACACCGGCGGTGCGGCCGCTCTAGCCAGCGCGATCGCTCCAGATCGGTCGATCTGGGCGGCTGGCGACGGTCGCGAGCCGGCGAGGGCGGGCCGCCGCAGGTGACGATTTCGGTCACGGTCGGCCCGAGGGTTATGTGCGGACTCCTACTCCTCTCTGCGACCGTTGAGAAGCGGCCGAGCCGGTTCAGGTCCCGACGTGCACGAAGCGGTTCGGTGCGCTCAGACTGGTTTAGCTGAGGCGGCGCGCTCGCTGCCGGGGTAGAGCGGGGCCGGGAATGATGGGCAGCTCGGAGAGGCCGCGCAGGACGAGCCCGTCCCCGTGGCCCCAGTGCGGCTCGTCGACGCGGATGGCGAGGCCGAGGTGGGGGAAGCGGCGCAGCAGGGTTCCGAGGGCGAGGTGGCCCTCCATGCGGGCCAGCGCGGCGCCGAGACAGTGGTGGATGCCGTGCCCGAACGCGAGGTGACGTGCTTCGGCCCGATCGATGTCGAGCACCTCGGGGTTCGGGTATCGGTTCGCGTCGCGGTTGGCGGCGGCCAAGCAGATGATGACCTGAGCGCCGGCGGGGATCGTCACCTCACCGATCTGCACCGGTTCGATCGCGTAGCGGAACGTCGAGTGGGCGACGGGGGCGTCGTAGCGCAGGAACTCCTCCACGGCGGCCGTGAACTTGTCGGGGTCCTCACGCAGCTTTGCGAGTTGGGCGGGGTTGCGGAACAGGGCGATGACGCTGTTGCCGATGAGGCTTGTGGTGGTGTCGTGTCCGGCCACGATCAGCTGGAAGATCGTGGAGAGCAGCTCTTGGGTGTTGAGGCGCTCGTCGCCGTCACGGGCGCTGATCAACCCGCTGACGAGGTCGTCACCAGGGGCGGTCTGCCTGGCCTCGACCAGCGCCTCCAGCATTGCCACGACGTCATCGGACGCCTCCTTGGCGCATGCGTACTCGGCCGCGGTCGAGGTTGGGACGAGCAGCGCGGTGAGGCCACGACCCAGCGAGGCCCGCTCGGGCTCGGCCACGCCGAGCAGTTCGCAGATGACCGTGAACGGCAGCGGGAAGGCGAAGGCGCCGACCAGATCGACCCGGCTGTCGGGTCCGTGAGCGGCGAGGTTGTCGAGTAGGTCGTCCACGATGGTCTGCACCCGTGGGCGCAAGGCTTCGATTCTGCGGGGAGAGAAGGCGGCCGAGACGAGACGACGGAGCCGGGTGTGATCGGGCGGGTCGACGCTGAGCATGTGCCTGGCGAACGCCGGTCCCGGCAGTCCCTCGGCCACGACATCGGCGCCTGTCGCAAGTGCCGCGTGCATGTCCTTGGAGAGCCGCGGGTCGTTGAGAGCGGTGCGGGCCTCGTCGTAGCGGACGACGAGCCAGGCGTCGTGCCCATCGGCCAGCGTCACTGCGTGCACCGCGCCGAGCTCACGCACCTTGGCGAACACGGGGAACGGGTCATCTCTGTCGTACGCCCCCCACGTTGCCATCGCCTCAGTCATGACTGGTCCGCCCTCGTCGGCAGCCAAGCACAGAGAACCTGGGCCCTGGCGGCGGTGTCCGAATGCGGTGCACCGTCGATTGCGTCCTTCGGTTCGACGCGGCGGGCGCCCCGACCATGGTTGGGTGGGTCAGGGCGCCCGCGTGCTGCGCGGTTGGCTGCATCGCTCAGCTCCGCTTCACATCCACGTCGACGTGGACCCGGTTGGTGATGATGTCGAACACCGGGGAGCGCTGTTGGGCGAGGGTCACGAGCTCTGCCTTCTGCTCATCGGTGAGGTCGCCATGCACCTCGAAGCGGACGCGGATGGCCTGGTAGCCGTTGCGGACATTGTCGTCCATGCCCAGGAACCCGTGCAGGTCGAGGTCACCCTCCAGGCGTACGTCGACCCCGTCCACCGCGATGCCGCGTGCTGCGGCGTGGTACACGAGCGACGTCATCAGGCACCCGGCCAGGGCGTGGAGGACGTACTCGACCGGGTTGGGGGCCTTGTCTCCGCTGAGCAGCACCGGCGGCTCGTCGTTGTCGAGCACGAAGGGAGTGGTGTGGCGTTGCTCCTCGCCGGCCCCGTAGAAGCCGCTGATCGTGGTGCGGTTGTGGCCGCCCCCGAGCCACTCGTTGTCGGCCCGGAAGCGGAAGTCGGCGATGCCGGGCGTGGCGGTGACGGCCTCGACGGTCTGGATGAGGTCCTCAACGTTGACGCCGTTGATGATCCGGGCGTTTGTGGTGGTGTCGGTCATTTCCTTCTCCTTTGGTTGCTTCGATGCGGTGGATCCGACACGTTCGTTGTACGGGAGGGACGCGTCGCGAACATGAAGGTGACCAGGAGGTCGTCAGGAGAAACGACCACTAGCCTCCGGGGCGGAGGGGGAATGGTCTTCTGCTTCGGTATCTACGAACTCGACGAGGAACGCCGGGAGCTGTGCCGTGGCGGCGAGAACAACCACCTCGAACCCCAGGTGTTCGACGTCTTGGCCCACCTGATCCGCCACCGGGACCGGGTGGTGACCAGGATCGAGCTCCTCGACGAGGTGTGGGGGAGTCGGTACGTCGGCGAGGCGGCGCTCACCAGCCGCATCAAGACCGCCCGCCAGGCCGTGGGCGACAGCGGCCGCGAGCAGGCTGTTATCCGAACTGTGCACGGCCGCGGGTTCCGCTTCGTGGCTCCTGTTTCAGAACAGCAGCTGCGGCGAGGAGCCGAGCGGTCACGGCTGGCTCCCGAGCCGGCGACCATGGCTGGCCGAGCCGCCCAGTTGGCGCGCCTCGAAGCCGCCGTGGGCTCCGTCGTGGATGGGTTGCGCAGCACGGTGTTCGTGACCGGTGAGGCCGGCATCGGCAAGACCACGCTGGTCGACGCCTTCCTCGAGCGGCTGGAGGACCTCGATGCGCTGGTCGGACGGGGCCAGTGCCTAGAGCAACGGGCGGGTGGCGAAGCCTACCTGGGTGTCTTCGACGCTCTCGGGCGCCTTTGCCGCCAACCCGGCGGCGAACGGGTTGCTGACGTGCTGGCGGCGGCGGCACCGACGTGGCTGCTGCAGATGCCCTCGCTGGTGCGCAGCGAGCAGCTCACCGAGCTCCAGGTCCGCAGCCTGGGGGCCACCCGGGAACGCATGCTGCGGGAGCTGGTCGACGCCCTCGAGGCGCTGGCAGCGGACCGGCCGGTAGTGATCGTCGTGGAAGACCTCCACTGGAGTGACGATGCCACCGCCGACTTGCTCGACTGGCTGGCGCGGCGCCGCGACCCAGCGCGGCTGTTGGTCCTGGGTACGTACCGCCCCGACACCTTGAAGGGTGCCCACCGAATCGCTGTGGTTGCTCGCGAGCTCCTCGCCGCCGGCTACGCCGAGGAGGTGCGTCTGGATCGGTTGGACCGGCCGGAGGCGGCGAGCCTTCTCGAGGCGTGGTTCCCGGGCTTGCCCGCGGACGTGGCCGCGCTCGTTCACTCCCGCACTGACGGTGTGCCGCTGTTCATGCGTGACGTGGTGGCCTCGTGGACCGACAGTGGGGTGCTGGTGGCCGACGACGAGTGGCGGTGGGCGGTGGTCGGGGACCTCGACGATCTGGCTCGCACGGTCCCCGAGAGCGCGCAGGTGCTCGTCGAACGGGAGCTGGCCCGGCTCGGGACCGTCGAGGTTGAGCTGCTCGAGGCCGCCGCGGTCGCCGGCGTTGAGTTCGCCTCGGCGGCGGTGGCGGCGGCTACGGGCGCGACGGAGGACGAGACCGAACAGGTCTGCACCCGTCTCGCCCGACGTGGGCTCTTGCTGGCGCCGCGGGGTGCCGAGACCTGGGGCGACGGCACGATGTCGGCGCGCTTCGGGTTCCTCCACCAGTTACACCACCGGGTGGTGTACGACCACGTGCCGCCCGGGCGGCGCGGCCGGCTCCACCGGGCTATCGGTGAGCGGCTCGAAGCGGGATACGGCGCGCCGGTCGCCGAACACGTGGGTGAGCTCGCCTTGCACTTCGATCGCGGCGGCGATGGCGCCCGCGCCGCCGAGTATTTGCGCAGAACCGCCGAACAGGCGATCGGCCGCGGCGCCCACCGTGAAGCGGTCGCCCATCTGAACACCGCACTTGAACATCTGTCCCGCATGACCGACGGACCAGAACGGCTCCGCGCCGAACTGTTGGTGCAGACCATCCTGGCCACCGCGCTCATCGCCACGCTCGGTTGGGCGGCGCCACAGGTGGAGGCGGCCTACCGTCAGGCCCGAGAGCTGTGCCGCCGTCTCGGTGACCCGCCGGAGCGATACCTAGTTCTCTATGGCCTGGCCACCGTGCACGAGCTCCGGGGTCGCTACCAGCAGTCAGAGGCCCTACTGGAGCAGCAGCTGGCCGATGGCCCAACCGACCTGGAGATCGAGACCTTCGAGCTCCTGGCGTGCTCGACATTTCACCAGGGCGGCTTCGACAAGGCGGTCGACTACGCCCTCCGCGGGCTCGACCTCTACGACCACAACGTGCACAGCGCGCATCTCGCCCGCTATGGCGAGCACCCCGGTGTGTCCTGTACCGCCTGGGCCGCGCTGGCGCTGTGGTTCCTCGGCCGGCCTTCGGAATCACTTTCTCGCATCGAACAGGCGCTCCAGCTGGGCGCGGATCACCCGTACGCCCTCACGACGGCCCGCATCCAGGCGGCGTTCCTGCACCAGTACCGAGACGAGCCCGACCAGGTACGGCGATGGGCGGACGCCACCATCCAGCTTGCGTCCGAACAGGGATTCCCCTTCCGAGTCGCACAAGGCCGCATTCTCCGTGGATGGGCGCTCGCCGCCGGGGGCGCCGAGGAGGGCCTGCGCGAGCTTCGCGCCGGGCTGGACGACTACCGATCCACCGGTGCGGCGATGGACTGGCCCTACCTCCTGGGTTTGCTGGCCGACGCGCTCCTGCGGGTGGATCGGGCGCCCGAATCCCTCACGCAACTTGATGACGCGCTCGCCTTGGTGGAGGCAACCCGGGCGTTCTTCCACGAACCGGAACTCCACCGCCTACGTGGCGGCGCCCTGCGTGCCATCCACGGCGCGGCCTGCCTCGACGACGTCCGGTCCGCGCTGCGGCGAGGCATGCAGGCAGCCGACCGTCAACGTTCGGTCGCCGCACGCCTGCGGCTGCTCATCACCAGCCACGAGGTGGAACGTCAACACGGCGAACGCAGCGAGACCGGTCTCTTGGCGGCGACGCTCGCCGGTTTCAGCGCAGACGACCAGGCACCAGACCTGAGCCGGGCACGGGCGCTCCTAGCAGGCGTCAGTCGCTAGCCGCGACGCTGTCTCGTCAGGGCGTGGATGGTCCCGGCTCGCGGACGGTCGCGAAGGGCCAACACAGGACGCCGCGACCGAACGCCGTTTCCTCGACGCCGATCCACGGACCAGATCGCCGATCCCGCGTTCACGGCCCCTCTACTCGAGTCGCCGCCCGAACGACGCGGTGCGCAACAAGCAGAGCCGGCACATCGCTGCGTGTTTGGTGCCCGGACGGAGTGACCCATACCGCACGGCGCTGCCCCCGTGCGTCCCTAGGTGCTGTTCGGGGTGCACATCACAACAGACACCGTCGGCGAGCGAAGCCACCACCATCGCTCCGTGCGGACGCCTCCGGAGGAGCGGGTCGGAGCGCAGATTCGGTGCTCGGCGGCGAGTTGGGCGCTGCGCTCGCGTGCTATCGCGTCTCCGCTCAGCGGTTGGCGCCGGAGAGGAACGTGGCCACGATGTAGGTGGCGTGCCGGTCGACGGACTGCGGCTGCTAGCGCATGGTGGTGCGCGGGTCGGCGTGGCTGGCAGCCTCTTGGACGTCGCGCAGCGGGACACCTGCGTCGAGCGCGGCGGTGATGAAGGCGTGGCGAAGGGTGTGGGGTCCAACGCGCTTGTCGATCCCGGCTCGTCCTGCGACCCGCCGCACGACCCGACGAAGTTCCTCGTGCCGCCCTACGTCGTCACCACGGCCATGTCGGGCTGTATCTCGACACGGGCGACGTGTACCAGGACGAGGTCCGCGGGCTGCTCACCGACGCCTTTCGCCCGGCCCCGCCGAAGAAACTCGCCAAGCTCGCCGGTTGACAATTGGCGCCGCCTGCGGCCGGGCACGTCAGCCGTGAGCCCAGGTAGCACGCCGCGCTCACGAGATCAGGCGTGCCGGCGGATCAGCCGCACTCTGTCGCTTCGATCCCGTCGATCTCGGCAAGGAACGTGCCCATCTCGCTGATGTGGTTGAACCCGAGAGAGCGCGCCAGGTTCCCCAGTCCGACGCGGGGCACCTCTTGTTGCGAGGCGTGCTCACCGAGTCCGTCCACGCCGGCCAACTGCGAGGTGACGACACCCCAGCAGTTCTTGTCCTCTCCGTTCGGACTCTGCGCTCCGGCAGCGGTGGCCGAGCCCCCCACCGTCGCGACGACGAGCGCCGCTCCTGCAACGAGTCGAATTCGCATCTCGCTTCCTCCCGCTCCGGGAACGCCCGTGCGGCCGTTCCGTCCTCCTGAACCCGCTGAACCCGCCCGACGTAGCCCGCGGGCGGACGACAGATGAGGAACCGAGCAGCCGGCGGGACAGAGCCACGCCTCGCTGCGGAGAGGCGGGTTACCGTCGTGAGTTCGCGCATGCGTGCACCACGGACTCCGGAGGATCGTCTTGACGAACTCGAGGGTGCGACGCCGGGTCATCAGTCCAACCACGCCTCTACTCGGAAGAGAACGACCGTCCCATGACGTGCTGGACGCCGCACGAGGTGTCGCCGACGTGCCCTTCGGGGTGCACATAACAACGTGCGACGTCGGCCAGACGAACCCGCCGCCGCTCCGACGCGGACGGTTCGGGAGGAGGCGGGCGCGAGCACCCAATCGGTGTTACGCGGTCAGTGACCGCGCAGCGAATGGCGCGACAGAACGACCTCCCTCGGGCGCGAGATCGCGGTCTGTCGCCACCGCCGCCGCGATCCGCGGGACGGACCTGTCAACATGTGTGCAACCACTTTGCAACCCGAATGGTTGCAACGCGCCCGGCACGAGTCGCCACCGCACAGCGCCGATCCCCGAGAATTGGCTGCTCAGAGGCACTGCACAGCACACCGTGCCATCACCCAGCACGGCGGGCTCGTGGCTCATAACCCGAAGGGTCGTAGGGTCAAATCCTACCCCCGCCACCAAGCAGAAGACCTGGTCAGAGGCCCTTTCCGACTCGTTCGGGAGGGCCTCCGCCGCGTCTCGGGGGCCGGATTTCTACCGCGATTTCTACCGTGCGGGCTGCGACGGGCTGCGATCAGGTGGTTCCCGGTGGCATCAGCTGGGAGGGGCTGGCGCTGGTGCCGGTGCGTCTCAACGGACCGTCAAGCCTCATCGGCGGGGGACACCGATCGTCGGGTTCGTCCCCGGGGATGGTGACTGCCGCAGCGCCGGCACCCGCTCGGACGTCTCGGGGCTCAGCTCTCGTCGCTGCGTGGCGTCCCTTCGTGACGAACCCGGAGGGAGCGCCGATGCGCGGCACGATCCAGAAGAAGGGCAAGAAGTGGTACGCCGTCGTCTACGACGGGGTGAACCCGGCGACCGGCAAGTACGTCCGCCGCTGGGTGGCGGCCGGCACGCGCCGCTCGGACGCGGAGCGGCTCTTGGCCGACCTCGTGAAGCGCAGCCATGGTGGCGAGAGGGTGGTGAGCGAGCGCATCACCTTGGGTAAGTACCTCACCGAGCGGTGGCTCCCGATCCAGGAGGCACGGTTGCGGCGGAGCACGTTCGAGTCGTACCGCCGGAACATCGAGCGCCACGTTGTGCCGGCGCTCGGGACACGTCCGCTCGACCGCCTCACGGTCGAGGACATCGACGTCTTCTACTCGCACCTGCTGACGAAGGGACGGCGGACCAAGAACGGGACCACCGGGCTCGCCCCAAAGACGGTGCACAACATCCATGTGATGCTGCACAAGGCGATGGCCGACGCCCATCGCAAGGGAACGGTCGTGCGCAATGTCGTCGCCCTGGCCGACGCACCGTCGTTGAAGGCGAGGAAGCGGGCCGAGATCAAGGCGTGGAACGAGGCCGAGCTCGCCACGTTCCTCGACGCTGTGCGATCGCACCGGCTCCAACCGGCGTTCCACCTCGCCGCCCACACGGGGATGCGTCGCGGCGAGGTTCTCGGCCTGCGGTGGGGTGATCTCGACCTTGACGCCGGTCGCCTCTCGGTCAGCCAGGCGTTGGTGTCGGTGGCGTACGACGGTCCAGGTCTCGGATGTGAAGACCGGATCCGGTCGACGCGCGATCGGCCTCGACCCTGGGACCGTTGACGTGCTGAAGGCGTGGCACATCGAGCGCGCCGAGGAAAGGGGCGGTGTCGAGCCTCGCGCCGACGACTTGGTCTTCACGAAGCCGGACGGCCGCGACCCGCTCAATTCCGTCTACGTGGCCCATAAGCCGGCTTAGCGACCAGGCAGCCACGCGCGTCGATCGTTGGCCCCGCCGTGTCGGGTCAGATGCTTGTGGGCCCAGCGGCCGCCAGATCGTCGAGTCCCGATCGGTGGTGGTCGCCGTGCTGATGTACGAGACCGATCCGCGCTCTGGCCGACGACGCGCGGGTGGTGGTCGGCGGCAGGGTCAGCGCGTGGGGGCGACGCCTCCGAACATGTAGCCGAACACTTTGGGTCCCGGCGCCGCCGGCTTCAACGACTTCGGCGTCATCGACATCAGCGACACCCGCGTGGTCATCAACGGCCACAAAAGCATTGGGATGACGCATCGTCTTGGCACCACGATGAGAACGGGCTTGATGACTGCAGGGCTCGATGACACCGCACCGGAAGAGCCCGCCGCCAACTGCCTGGGCGATCTCCTTCGGCCCGCCGACGTGTCGTGCGACGACGGCCGCAGGATCTGGAACGCCTCATCGACCGGCATCCCACCCTGATCGCGCAGTGCCGAGGCGTGGCAGATGTCATCACTGCCGTGCGCTTTGCTCGTGAGCGCGACCAACATGCCCGGCCTCGTTCGCGAACGGGGAGCGATGAATCCCGGGCCCTGAGCCCGTCTAGTAGCTGAGGTCTCACGCTCTCGCCAATGTCACGTGTGAAGAGAGTCGAGATGCCCGCCCGGGCCGCTACAAGGATGGAAGCCCCGCGACGGGGAACGAATAGGAAGGCGAGCCATGAGCATGACGTTTCCCGGCGAATCAGCGGAGTACCGAGCGGCGCGCGACCGCCTGCTCCAACGGGAGATCGAGCTGCGCCGCGCCATGGAGAGGGTGGCTGAGGCGAGGCGCGAGCTTCCCCCAGGAGCGGTCGTCCCCGAGGACTACGTCTTCCAGGGAGCGGGTGCGGACGGCGCCCCGACCGACGTGCGGCTGTCGGAGCTGTTCGCGCCCGACAAGCACTCGCTCGTGATCTACAACTTCATGTTTCCCCGCCATTCCGGCGACGACCGGCCGGGGCCACCGAGCGGCCAGACCGCGCTGCTGCCACTGGAGGAGGGCCCGTGCCCGTCGTGCACGGCCATGCTCGACCAGCTTGACGGCGCCGCCGAGCACGTCTCCCAGCAGATCAACCTCGCGGTGGTCGCGAAGTCCCCGCTGCCGCGAATCCTCACCTTCGCCGACGAGCGTGGATGGCGACGGCTCCGGCTGCTGTCCTCGGCCGACACCAACTTCAAACGTGACTACCACGGCGAGACCGCGGAGGGCGCCCAGATGCCGATGTTGAACGTGTTCCACCGCGACGGCGACACGATCCGCCACTTCTGGAGCACGGAGCTTCTCTACGCCCCAACCGACCCCGGACAAGATCCCCGTCACGTCGGCACCCTCGAGCCGCTCTGGAACCTCTTCGACCTGACCCCCGAAGGACGCCCACCCGACTGGGAAGAACAGCTGAGCTACTAACCGCTGGAGTGGGCTGATCACGTCGGCTCCGGGCGGGCAACGGCACCAAGCCAGCCAACCGGCAGGGACCAGCCCGAAACGCCGTTCCGTGCGGTTCGCCGTGGGTCGCCGATGAACGTTATCGGTCGGCGTTCTCGGCGCCCTGAACGAATCCTCTTTGGGTCAAGGGGTTCGTTCGAGGGTGTGGGCGGGCGCGTTGAAGCAGGCCCGCGTCGGCGGGCCTACGGTTGCTGGCGGGTCCGGGAGTGGCTTGGTCCGAAGAGCCGGTGTTCAGGATGTGAGCCGGTCACGCTGGACGACAGAGACGTTCCTGGGTGCTCTCCCGGGCCCGCTCATGGGGTGGTGCGGTCGGCGTCGCTGAGCAGCTGCCGGTAGACGGCGTTGCT
>Ga0256867_10000262_pt1 | contig 20070 bp, 18 predicted proteins | sample RVTome_15_FD_185939 | JGI IMG/M metagenome (GOLD analysis project Ga0256867, IMG submission 185939) | Soil microbial communities from uranium-contaminated site in the Upper Colorado River Basin, Wyoming, United States - RVT150D86 (HiSeq) ... | reverse complement strand
GTCGCGGCGATTTCCGCGTGCCCCCAACCTTCCGCATCGAAGAGCACGAGCGCGATCCGCTGGCGCTCGGGCAGCGTGGCGAGGCTCGCCACGATCCGCTCTCTCAACAGCGCGGCCTCGGCCAGGCGATCCGGGCCGAGGCCGCCGGTTTCCAGGGTCTCGCCAATCGGCTCCGCCCGCCGGACCTGGTGGCGGCGCCGGGCGTCCAGCGCGGCATTCACCACGATTCGCATCAACCAGGGCCGGAACGGCCGGGCCGGGTCGTAGCGATCGATGGCGCGCCAGGCGGCCAGCATTCCTTCCTGGACGGCGTCGTCCGCGTCATCGTCGTCACGCAGGATCGCGCGCGCCGCTCGCCGGGCGGCGATGCCGTACCGGTCCACCAGGCGGCCGAAAGCGTCTGGATCGCCCCGCGCCGCCGACCGGGCCAGATCGGCATCATCCACGTCCTCTGTACGCAGGTCCGCCCCCGAGCGTTGAGATTGTTGTCCCTGCGGAAGATAGGCCACTCGACCACCCCGATTGGGAGCCGATCCAAGGGTCGAGTCCGAGGACCAGTCGGATGCTCGAAAACCGGGAACGGTTGCCGCGTCAGGTCCGGCGGCGCCGGAAGGCGTCCACCCAGGCTGCCGCCGCGAGCCACAGAGCCATTACCGCAAAGATCCCGGCCATGGTGCGGGGAAACACGAGAAAGAGGGCGCCGAGGCCGGCGAGGGTCAGACTGTACTGCAGGAACAGCGTCCGTTGCGAGCCGGCGAGGACGGCCCGGAGCGTCACGACCGCGCGCCGCCGACGCTCCCGAAAGGTTCGCGCATACCGGGGAGGGGGGTCGCCGGGCGTGAAGGTGAGCTTGGTCTTTCGGCGCCCCAGCCGTGCCGGGACCATGGTCTGGAGCACCTCGACGCTGTGATCGAGGTCGCGACGGAACTGCGATTCCATCGCGAGCGCGAGGTCCGCGTCGTCGACCAGCACGTCGATCTCCCAGTTGGCGAGGAGGCTGGAAATGTTGAGGTTGCTCGATCCGACCCGGACCCAGCGGCCGTCGGCGACGATGGACTTGGCATGGAGCATCGAGCCGCGCCACTCAAAGATGCGGACACCCGCCGCCAGCAGGTCCTGATAGCCGAGGCGGGTGAGGTTCCTGATGTGGGTCAGGTCGCTGGTGCCCGGCACGAGCAGGCGGACATCGACACCCTCCCTGGCCGCGTCCAGCAGCGACTGATAAATCCCCCGCGGGGCGACGAGGTAGGCGTCGGTGATCCAGACGCGTTCCGCGGCGCCCGCGAGCAGGAGCTCGGTGGTGCGTGAGGCTCGGACATTCCCCGGCTCGCCGGCGAGGATCCGCACGCCGGCGTCGCCGCGGGAGGGCACCTCACTCGCGAGCTCGTCCTCCGGCAGCGGCGGGCCGATCGCGCGCCACGCGCCGGCGAAGGCGCGATCGACGCCCGAGGCCGCCGGACCGTCCACGGCAACCGCGCTGTCCCGCCAGGGGCGCGTCCGGGTACTCGGGTCGCCCGCCCACTCGTCGCCGATGCAGAACCCGCCCACGATCGCGCGCTCGCCGTCGACCACCAGGAGCTTCCGGTGGTTGCGAATCAGGTTGCGCGGAAGGTCGAGCAGATGGGGCGGGTTAAAGAACCGGACGCTCACGCCCGCCTTCCGCAGGGCCCGCCAGTACCCGGGCCGGAAGGGAAACGTGAGGGAGCCGACCCAGTCCGTGAGCAGACGGACGCGCACGCCCCGCGCGGCCTGCTCCATCAGCGCCTCGGCAAACTGCCGTCCGGTGGCGTCGGCCCGGACGATGTAATTGTCGAAGTGGATCCATCGCGTCGCCGCGGCGATCCGCGCGAGCATTTCCGGAAAGATCTGCGGCCCGTCGAACAACAGGGAGACGGCATTCCCCGGAATGGCGGGACCACCTCCCGCCCGGTCGAGCGCGCGCTCGACCACCTCCGGTGGGAGGTCGCGGCGGGGGTCGGGGTGGGCGGTCACCCCGTGCCGAGGCCGAGCACCCGCTCGTGGGGCCGCAAGGCGACCAGGATAAATCCGATGAGCTCGTCGAGCGGCCAGCCCAGCTCCTCGGCGCCCGTGCGCACGTCTTCGCGGCTCACGCCCCGTGCGAACGCTTTGTCCTTGAGCTTTTTCTTGACGCTCGCGACCTCGAGATCGGCCAGACTTCGAGACGGCCTCACCAGTGCGCAGGCCACCAGGAATCCCGCGAGCTCGTCCACGGCGAAGAGCGCCTTGGCGATCGGCGTCGTCCGGGCAACCCCCGTGTAGCCCGCATGCCCCAGGATCGCTTCCTGACCCTCCGCGGGCAACCCCCGCGCAGTGAGAATTCGGACCCCCTCGGCGGGATGCTCCTGATCCGGAAGGTGCCCCGCATTCGGAAAACGCTCGTAGTCGAAATCATGCAGCAGCCCCACGACGCCCCAGACCTCGGGATCCGCCCCCTGCCGCTCGGCCATCGCACGCATCGCCAGCTCCACCGCGTACATGTGTTTCCGCAGCGCGTCGGACGCGGTGTACTCATGCATCAACGCGAGGGCTTCGTCGCGCGTGAGCATGGGGTCAGTGCATGGCCTCTTCGCCGGGGAGCCGGGACGCGGTGAGCGGCACCCGCCAGATGTCGACGTCGTCCAGCGCGATCTCGAAGGCATAGGCCCCCGACTCCGGCAGCGGCACGTCGAAGACGAGCACGGCGCCCGCCTCGATCTCGGTGATGCCGGCCGGCGGCTCGCCGAACTGCACGGTCCCTTCGCCGCCGATGAGCTCGCGCCCGGCCGCGTCGACGAACCGGATCCGCATCGGGTGGGTGCCGATCTCGGTGCGTTTGCCGCGCACACGGATCACGAGATGGGTCCGCGGATGCACCGCCGGAAAGCTCGCGACCCAGACGTGCTGGAAGATGCCCAGCACGGACAGCTTCCCATGCTGGTCGATCAGCGCGTAGTCCGCGAGTACCGCGAAATCCACCTGCATGCGGTCAGGAAACCCGGATCGACGTGACCGTGTCGTTCCGCTGGATCGTATTGACCACGTCCATTCCCTGGGTGACCTGGCCGAAGACCGTGTGCTTCCGATCGAGATGCCCCTGGGGAGAATGGCAGATGAAGAACTGGCTGCCGCCGGTATCCTTGCCGGCGTGCGCCATGGAGAGCGTGCCGGCGACGTGCTTATGGGTGTTGAGATGGGTCTCGCACTTGATCTTGTAGCCGGGACCCCCGGTCCCGACCCGGGGATCGTCCGGGTTGCGGGAGAGCGGGTCGCCCCCCTGCACCATGAAATCCGGAATCACGCGATGGAACCGGGTTCCATCGTAGAACTCCGCGTTCGCGAGCTTCTCGAAATTCGCGACCGTATTGGGCACTTCGGTGTCGAAGAGCTCCGCGGTGATCGTGCCTCGGGACGTTTCGATGACGGCAGTCTTCATGGGTTTGGACCTGGCACATGTTTGACGGTGAATCGTTGACCGGTGACCGGTTAGAACTCGGCGGGGGTGAAGTCTAGTCTGCCGGGGCCCCGGTCGGTACGAGGCTGCGCAACCGCTCTCGCCATGCCATCGGATCATCGACCGGGGCCAGGCATCGGTCGCCGATGCACGCGACCGCGCGCACCGTGTCCGCCGCCCGGGCCATGGCCTCGAGGGCGGGCGGGAAGTTCCGTCGGCGCGCCCCGGGGGCGACTCGCGCCACGACCCGGCGCGGCGCGAACGCGGCGAGCGACTCCTGATGCAACGCAGCGGCGGTCTCGTCTTCCGCCGGGCCGGTCACGACGAGATGCACGGCGGGATGCTCGAGCCAGTCGGCCGCGAGGAGCCAGGTGGACGCGAACAGGCCGATGTCGGGCCCGAGGCCGGCGAAGGCGCACACCACCTCCCGATGCCGCTCGTGCCACCGGGCGGCGCGGGTGTGCTCGTACAGGCGGGCACAGGTCACCGCCGCGACGCCGTTCGGGGAAGCATTGGGGCTGTCCTGAATCGACTTGGCCCGAGTGCCAAGCAATCCCTCCCCGCCCTGGCCGCGGCGCAGGTCGAGGAGCCCGCCCGACTCGTCCCAGTGGTCCGCCCAGATCCGATCGAGCAGCCGTTCCGCCCACTCGAGCCACCCGAGATCTCCGGTGGCCTCCCAGGCATCGACCGCGGCGGCGGCGGCGTGCACCGGGTCCTCGAGCAGACCGGTTACGCCACCGGGCGCATGCGCGACCGAGTCCGGCTCGGACTGGCGATCGCGCAGGGCGGTGAGGGCCGCGAGGCCGGCGTGCGGCGCCCAGGCATCATCGACCATCGGCCCCACCCGGATCAACGCCCCCGCGAGCATGGCGTTCCAGCCGGCGTACGGCGTGGGATCCACGAACGGCGACGGGCGCGAATCGCGCGCGGCGCGCAGCCGTTCCTTGATCGTCGAGAGCGCGCGCGTGATCTCGTCCGCCGGCCGGCCGAAGCGCTCTGCGAGCGTGAGCGGCGAGGCGGCGGTGAACAGGACGTTCCGGTCCGGGGCGTGCGGCATTCGACCCGCCGTGCCGATCCCGAAATGCGCCACCGCGAGCTGAAGCTCCTCGGAACGGAGCACCGCGCCAAGCTCATCGAGGGTCCAGGTGAAATAGTCGCCATCGTCTTCGAGTGTGAGGTCGGCATCCTGGCTCGCCGCGAACGAGCCGTCCGGCCGGAGCAGCACCTCGCGCATCCAGCGCAGCGTTTCCCGCGCCGCGTCGCGCCACCCGGTTTTTCCGAACGCGGCAAACCCTTCCGCGAAGACGCGGAGGAGCTCGGCGTTGTCGGCGCTCATCTTCTCGAAGTGCGGCACGATCCAGCGCTCGTCGACACTGTAGCGGTGGAAGCCGCCGCCGAGGAGATCGAAGAACCCGCCGTTCGACATCCCATCGAAAGTCTCGTGCAGCACGGCGCGGAGCGTCGGGTCGCCGGTGTCGGCCCAGCGGGGGAGCAGCGCCGCGACGGTCGAGGCATGGGGGAACTTGGGCTGCCGGCCGAATCCACCGTGGGCGCGGTCCGCCGCAGCGAGGATCCGCGCGGTAGCGGCGGGGAGGAGGTCGGGAGGCACCTCGCCCGGAAGCGCCTCGTCGAGGCTCTGGGCCAGGACGCCGCGCAGGGCGCCCGCCTGGGACTCAACCTGACCACGTGAGTCGCGCCAGACGGCCAGCACCCGGTCCAGTACCTCCCGGAAGCTCGGGAGTCCGACGCGGCCGACGGGTGGGAAGTACGTCCCCCCGAAAAACAGCTCGGCCTGGGCTGTGAGGAAGCCGGTCAACGGCCAGCCTCCCTGCCGGGTAATGGCCTGCACTGCACGCTGGTAGCGCGTGTCGACGTCGGGACGCTCGTCCCGGTCGACCTTCACGCAGACGAAGTGCTCGTTGAGAAAGGCCGCGAGGGAAGGATCCTCGTAGGACTCGCGGTCGATGACGTGACACCAGTGGCACCAGACCGCGCCGATATCCAGCAGCACCGGCTTCGCCTCGCGCGCCGCCCTGGCGAACGGCTCAGGCCCCCAGGGATACCAGTCCACCGGCTGGTGGGCGGCGGACCGGAGGTAGGGCGACGCGGCGCCCGCGAGGCGGTTTTCGCCCATGCGGGAACCTAGTACAATTGACACATGGAAGAGCTCGACGCCGCGCGCCACGACGCGATCCGCCACCTCTCGGCCGCCGTGGCGGACGACCGGATGTCCATCGAGCAGTTCGAGTCGCGCCTCCCGCTGGTCCGCCAGGCGCCGAACCGCGCGTCCCTCGAAGCCATCATCGCCGATGTGCTGCCGACCGGCGGCTGGACCCGACCGAACCTGCCCGCGCGCATCGCAGCCGACCACACTGGCGTGCACTTCGACCCCCTGGCCCCAGTCGAGCCGGCCGACATGCTCCGCATCGCGACGGTGATGGGGAGTTCGAAGCGGGCCGGACTCTGGACCGTGCCGCTTCGCCTCGAACTCAACGTGGTGATGGGTGAGATGATCATCGACCTGCGCGATGCGGTGTTCCTGAGCGACCTCCTCGAGATCGACGCGCACGCCACGTTGGGCACGCTGACCCTGATCGTTCCGGCCGGCGTGCAAGTCGAGAACGAATGCGAGGAGCGCTTCAGCAGCTCCACCCACTCGGTCCGGTCCGCGAAGGGCGCCAACCCGCTCGGCCTGCTGATTCGCATCACGGGTCGGGTGTTGTTCGGCTCGATCGACATCAAGGAAAAGCGCTCGTCGGCCGAGGAGGCCAGGCAGCCGGCCTGGTGGCAGAAGCTGCTGCCGGGAAGCTAGGAGCCCTCCGCTGACTCCGCTTACTCCTCCTTGAGCACGCTCTGCGGATCCACGGCCGCGGCGCGGCGCGCGGGAAGCCAGCTTGCAACGAGGGCAACACTCACGAGGGCGATCGTGACGGCCGCGAACGTGAGCGGGTCCGCCGCACCCACCCCGTAGAGCTGGGACGCCAGCACGGGCGTCACGGCAAGCGCGCCCAGCACGCCCAGCGCCGCGCCGACCAGCACCAGGGTCATCCCATTCCTCACGACGACTCGGAGCACGCGCTGCCGGTCGGCGCCCAGCGCCATCCGGATCGCGATCTCCCGCCGCGCGAGCCCCACGACGAACGAGAGCACGCCGTAGATACCGATCGCGGCCAGCACCAGCGCGACGACGCTGAACGCGCCCAGCACCAGCGAGGCGAAACGCGACGCGGCGAACTGGCTCTGCAGGCCGGTCTCGAGCGGGAAGACATCGTAGAGCGGGAGCGACGGATCGAGTGACGCGACCACGCGCCGGACTTCGGTGATGGGCGGCAGGCCGCCGGCGCGCGAGCGGATCGCGACCTCGATGGTTGCGTCGGTGCGCTGCGCGAACGGGTAGAACACGTCGGGTTCGGTGGTGCTCAGGTCCGTCGTGACATCGCGGTACCGGGCGTTGCCCGCCACGCCGACGATCGTGACCTCGACGCCATCGCGGTTGTACCGGAACCGCTTCCCGATCGGATCCTGACCCGGCCAGAATCTCCGCGCCATCGCATCGCTGATCACCGCGACCAGCGGCGCCGCGGCTCGATCGTCCGCGGTGAAGCCCCGGCCCTGAAGAATCGGAATCTGCAGGACCTCGAAGAAGTCGGGCGTTACCAGGTGGCGGTACGCGCGAATCCACTCGCCTCCCGGGTGGGGTTGAACCACGCCGGCGTTCGAGGAGCCACGCATCGGCAGGTCGCTGCTGACGGAGGCCGCCGCCACCATGGGGATATCCCGCAGCCGGTCCACCAGCCGGTCCGCGAACGCGCTCCGCCGCTCCGCTGCGTAGCGGTGCCTCGGCAACGCGATGCGGGCGGCCATCACCCGCTCGACGGCGAAACCGGGGGCGACCGCAAGCCGCTCGCGGAGGCTCCGGATCATGAGCCCGGCGCCGACGAGCAGGACGAGTGCGACCGCGACTTCACCGGCCACCAGCACCTGCTGCAGCCCGGGCCTGCGAATGCGGCCGAGCCCCGAGGACGACGCCCGCGATCCCTCGCGAAGCGACTCGCCGAGGTCCTTCCGGCCGCTGAGCACCGCGGGGGCGAGGCCGCAGACAATTCCGCACAGGAGCGTGATCCCCAGACTGAACGCCAGGACTCGGCCATCGATTCCGACGACCACGTGGGCCGGCAGCAGTCCGGCCGGCACCAGCGGCACCAGCAGGGAGACGGTCCACTTGGCCAGAAGGACGCCCGCGGCGCCGCCCATGATCGCCACGACGACGCCTTCCGTCAGCAGCTGCCGCACGATCTGCGAGCGGCGGGCGCCGATGGCGAGCCGGAGGGCCATCTCGCGGCCCCGCCCCGTGGCCCGGACCAGCTGCAGGCTGGCGACGTTGGCGCACCCGATCAGCAGAAACAGCAGGACCGAGCCGAAGAGCGTCGCGAACAGGTCGGCGCTGCCGCCCAGGGCATTCTCTTTCAGCGACATGAGGCGGATACCGCGATCCGTGTTGGCATCCGGGTACTCGCTGGCCAGGGTCGCGGCGACACGGTCGAGATCGGCCTGCGCCGCGACCAGGGGCGTGCCGTCACGCAGCCGGCCGACGGCCCCCAGCCAGCGGTTGCCGCGCTCGGTGAGCAGCCCCGGCCGCCCGTTGAGCGAGATGTTCGAGAGCGGGACCCAGAGATCGGCCTGGAAGGTCAGACCGCGAAAGGCGGGCGGCGCGACGCCGACCACGGTGTACGCCTGGTCGTTGAGCGTGATGACGCGTCCGATCGCGGTGGCCGCTCCCTCGAGCCGGCGCTGCCAGAAGTCATGGCTGACGACCACGACCGGATGCGCATCGGCGCCGGCGTCTTCCTCCGCGAGAAATCCTCTGCCGAGGGCGGGCTGTACACCCAGCACCCTGAAGTAGGGCGAGGTCACCCACTCGGCCTGCACCCGCTCCGGGTCGCCGGCAGTGCGCAGATTGAGGGAGAGCGGATCGAATACCGCGATGTCCTCGAAGCTCCGGTTCATCGCGCGCCAGTTCGCAATCTCGATCGGGGAGGCACCCCGGATGTCGCGCTCGGCCCCGAAACTCCCCCAGAGAACCGCCAGGCGCTCGGGACGCTCGAAGGGCATGGGCCGCAGGAGGACCGGGTCGACGAGGCTGAACATGGCCGTGCTGGCGCCGATGCCTAGCGCGAAGGTCGCGACGGTGACCACGGTCAGGCCCGGCCGCGCCCGCAGCGCGCGAACCGCAAATCGGAGATCGTGAATCAAGGGGACGGCCATGACTCGAGTCCTGGCGAGGGCGCGTGAGGTCGACCCATGCGACCTCAAGCACCCGTCGTGCCACCATCACCGAAAAGCTAAGTCGTTCAGAGGACGGCGGATCAGCCATCCCCTCCAGGCAGCGGCCCGGGCGCCGGTCCCAGCAACGAACATCCCGTCCCGGATTCGAACGACCAGCCTGACCGCGCTATCGGCCGGTAATCGCTCCGCGAGGACTCCGCGCCTCGATGACCAGCTCGAGCTCGAAGTCGTCGTCCACCAGGTCGTCCTTGAGGGTCGAGCCGCGGTAACTCACTCCGAACTCGTGCCGGTCGATCTTGAACCCCGCCTGGGCCCGGAGCTCCTGATCCGTCACCGACCAGCCTCGCGCGTAGAACGTGAGCGGCCGCGTCCGCCCCCGAATCGTAAGGTCGCCGGAGACGCGGTACAGGTGGCCGCGCTCGTGCTGCACCTCGCGCAGAATGAATCGGGAAACGGGATGGGCTCCAACGGCAAAGAAGTTCTCTCCCAGGAGATGCTCCGTCAGCCGGCGGCGGGGCACCGGTTCACTCGCCGGAATGTCGGTAACCTCGAGGGAGCGCATGTCGGCCTCGAACCACCCGTGGAGCACGCGGCCCTGCCGGATACAGAAAGCACCGCCTTTGAGCCGCACCGTCCCTTCGTGCTTGCCCAATCCCCAGAACTTCGTGCCGCGCCAGCGAACGGTCGACTTGTCCAGATCCAGCGAGAGCTCACTGCCCTGCGGGTCGCACTTGCGGGCCGCCGCGGGCGCGATGGAAGCGCCCAGGGCAAGTGCCGTGAGAAGAAGCAGCATGGGGTCTCCTATTTCTCGAGGATGATGTCGCGGCGGCCGAGCCAGGCGCCGGACGGATCGCGGGACAGGTGGATGGTGCCGGGTCCACCGCGGTTGCCTTGTGACACGCGGTACCGGTCGTCGACCCGGGGATCATCCGCGAATACGACCTCGTCGATCCAGTACTCCTGGCGGCCGGGCTCCTTCACGATCAGGTGGATGTGCGCCGGGTCGGACCGTCCGGGATAGCCGCCGGGCCGGATGGTCTCGAACCGGTATTCTCCCGTGGTCCCGGTCATGACCCAGCCGCGCAGATAGCCGTGGCGGCGGCCCCAGCCGCGCTCGTCGCCTCGGGTGGGATAGACGCCCGCGGCGCTGGTGTGATAGGCGTATACCACCACGCCGGGCGCGGGGGTCGTGCCATCGGGCATCACCACGCGACCGCTGAGCACGAGCCGCTCGCCCGGCTCGCCGGCCGGCGGAATCGTGGTCGCGGAGGCAAGCCCCCGAAACGAACGCTCGTGGATGGCCTCGCACCCTTCGCAGCGAAAGAGGTCGGGCCTCGATTGTGCGGCGATCGCACCCGGGACTGCGAGCAGGCATACCGTGACCACGGAACGCATCGCGCCTCCGAGAAGTGTTCGCTCGGTTCGATGCCGGTACCGGCGTTCGAGTTTGAGTGGAGAGTGCTACAGCCGCGCGGAGGGACAGAGATCGTTGACGGCGCAGTCGGGGCATTTCGGCTTGCGGGCAATGCATATCCGGCGGCCATGCCAGATGAGCAGGTGTGAGATCAGGGTCCAGTCCTCTCGCGGAACCAGCGTCATCAGGTCCTGTTCGACCTTCTCCGGGCCGAGCCGGGTGCTCAGCCGAAGCCTGGCTGAAAGCCGTTGCACGTGGGTATCGACCGTGACGCCGTCGTTGATCCCGAACGCATTCCCCAGGACGACATTCGCGGTCTTGCGGCCCACGCCTGGCAGCGCCCGCAACGCGGTCATCTCCGCCGGCACTTTGCCGCCGTGCTCCTCCATCAACCCGGCGGCCATGCCGAGGAGGCTCCTGGTCTTGTTGCGAAAAAAGCCGGTGGAGCGGATGACGTCCTGCACCTCATCTTCCCCCGCCTGCGCCAGGGACCGGGGGGTGGGCCACCGGCGGAAAAACTCCGGGGTCACCAGGTTGACCCTGGCGTCGGTACACTGCGCGGAGAGGATGGTAGCGACCAGCAGCTCGTACGGCGTCCGGTAGTCGAGCTCGCAGTGCGCGTCGGGATACTCGGCCTTGAGCCGCATCAGGATCTCGGCGCTGCGGCGCTCGAGGTCGGCCCGATTCTCCCGCCGCCGACCCGTGAGCTTCCCGGCTGGAGGACGGGACGCGGTGCGGCCCGTCGTGCCGGCCGCCTTCCGCTTCACCGGCCCTTCCTCGCGCCGGCGAAGTGCAGGAACTCGGCGGCCGTTCGCGCGTTGAGCACGTCGCCGCTGGTGAGTCCGCCCTTCCGCGCCATCCCGATGCCGTACGGCATATATCCGAGCCCCGCCCGGTTGTGCGCGTCCGCGCCGATGGAGATCATCGCGCCGGCCGCCCGGGCCCGGCGCAGCAGGCGCCAGTCGAGGTCGAGCCGGTGCGGATCGGCATTGATCTCGATCGCCACGCCGAGCGCGCCCGCGCGCGCGAACACCTGCTCGAGGTCCAGCGGGTACGGATCGCGGGAGAGCAGCAGCCGGCCGGTGGGATGGCCGAGGATCGTGAGATGCGGATTGTCGAGGGCGCGAAGGACGCGGGCCGTCATCGCCGCTTCGTCCATCTGGAACCGGCTGTGCACCGACCCGATGACGAAGTCGAACCCGGCCAGGATCTCGTCGTCATAATCGAGGCTTCCGTCGGCGAGAATGTCGGACTCGATTCCCTTGAGCACGCGAATCCCGATCCGCTTCGCGTTCACCTCGTCGATTTCGGCCCACTGCCGCACCAGGTCGGCCTCCGCTAACCCGCCGGCGTACGCCGCGGCCTTGCTGTGATCCGTGATGCCGACATAGGAATACCCGGCATCCCGGCAGGCGTTGGCCATGGCCTCCACGGTCACGTTGCCGTCGGAATAGGTCGTGTGACAATGCAGGAACCCGTGCAGATCGCTCAGGTCGATCAGGTGCGGGAGGGTTCGTGCCTCGGCCCGGGCGATCTCGTCGCCTCCCTCGCGCAGCTCCGGGGGAACCTCGGCGAGGCCGAGCGCGGCGTAGAGCGCGGCCTCGTCTGCCGTGGGCACGAACTCGCGGCCGTGCCACAGGCCAGCGGCGTTGAGCGCGAATCCTCGCGCCGTCGCGTGTGCCGCGAGCGCCTGCAGGTGCGATTCGCTTCCGGTGGCCTGCACCAGCACCGCACCAAGGTTGGCTGGCGGCGTCGCGATGACGCGCGCCGCGGTGCCGCTGGCGAACCGCAGCGTCACCTGCCGTTCATCAGAACCGGTCACCTCGTCCACGCCGGCCATCTCGCCCAGGGCGCGGAACAGCTCCGCCGGCGTGCCTTCGGTCACCAGCACCACCACGACCTCCCGGACCACCTCGGTCCGCCGCCGCACCTCCCCCGCGACGAGTGCCCGGTTGACGCCGGGAAGGCGCCCGAGCGCGTCGCGCAGGATAGCCGCTTCGTCGGCGGCATGGTGCGCCAGGCGGAACGCCTGCCCGCGCCGGAGCCGGGCGATTCCCTTGAGCACCGTTTCCGCGGTCTTCGGGCCGAAGCCGGGGAGCCCGGCGAGGGTGCCCTCCCGCGCGGCCTCGTCGAGCTCGCTCAGCGTTTCGATACCGAGTTTCTGGTGAATGGTGCGGATCCTGGTGACCCCGAGCCCCGACACGCCCAGCATTTCGATCAGCCCCGGCGGCACTTCCTCCCGGAGCTCTTCGAGTACCGACGCTTTGCCGGTTTCATTCAGCTCTTTGATGATGCCCAGCGTTGCCGGCCCCACACCCTTCGTGGCGGCGAGTGACCCATCGGCGAGCGCGGTGCTGAGGTCCCGTGGAACGCTCAGTACCGCCTTGGCCGCGCCCCGAAAGGCCCGGACCCGGAACGGGTTCTCCCCTTTGAGCTCGAGATACGACGCGATTTGCTCGAGCACGTGCGCCGCGGCGATCCGATCCATGCTCATGCGGCCCTGCCCGCGCCGAGCAGTTCCTCGACACGCCACCCCAGCTCGAGCAGCTCCTCTTCTCCTTCCACCGAGTACAGCTGCGCCGCGCCTCCTCCGGTCACCCGCGGGGCGAACAACGGGGTGCCGTCGCCGCGGGCCAGGGTGCCGAGGGGGCGCGGACCCGAGATCTCGACTGTGGTCAAGGCGTGCCGTCCGGGACGGAGCCCGAAGACGGCCAGCATGGTGAGCACCCCGCCCGGCCGCGACACGAACCAGCCGTCGAGCGGCTCGGGGGGGCTGCCCGTGATGGGAACGCCCCACACGACCAGGGGCGGGAGCTGAAGGTACGAGGTCGGCAGGTCCGGTGCCGCGTCCGCGACGGGCCTCGATTCGAGGGCAATCGCCTGGCCGAGCAGGTCGCGCGGGACGACGAGGAGCCGCTCACCGTGATGCCAGTAGAGAAACGCGGTATGCACGAACGCCACCAGGGCTTCCACCGCCTCGCCGAGGCCCTCGTCGGGTCGAATCTCACGCAGCAGCTCCGCGACCTCGCGCACCAGCAGAAACTCGTCGCGCCTGGTCACGTCCCGCCCGGCGGCAGCCACCCCGTCCCGAAGCGACGGAAAGCGTTCGCTCGCCACCTCACCGAATACGAGGCCGAAGGGCGTCGGACGGGACATGGCGGCTAGGCACTGGGGAGGAAGTGGTCCAGCGCCGCCTCGAACGCCTCGGGCGCTTCGACGTATGGCACATGCCCGCACCGGGGCACACGGTGCAGGGCGGCTCCCGTCCGCCGGGCCAGGTCTTCCACCGTGTGCATCGGGATCGGATCGTCTTCGCCGTGGACGATAATCATCGGCACGCGCAGCGCGGCGAGCGCCGGTCGCAGGTCGAAATCGCCCAGCGAATCCCAGACCTCCTGCTGGGTCCGTCCCGTGATGCGAAATGCGGCGAGGTCGCCGGCCCGACGCCAGTCGTGGAAGTAGCCTGCCACGGAGAGCTCGAACATCCGGCGCCGGTACTCGTCGACGTTTCGCTCCCGGAGGCCGCCGGCCTGCAGCCGCTGCCGTTCGGCCTGAATGTCCGGCGCGGCGTTCCGCTCGGCCAGCCGACGCTCGTAGTCGGCTCTCGCGGCACGCCACACCGGGGCGGGCGACACGAGCGCGAGGCGGGCGACGCGATCGGGGTGCTCGACCGCATAGAGCAGCGCGAGCAGCGCGCCCCAGGAATAGCCCGCGATCACCAGCTCGTGCATCCGCCAGAGCACCCGAAGCGCCTCCAGATCCTCCACCTGCTCGCGCCATCCGACCGGCGTCTCGCGCGGCACGGGGGACCGCCCGCCGCCCCGCTGATCGTAATAGATCAGCGTTCTCCCCCGTGCCAGCCGGTCGAATCCGGGCAGGAGATACCCGTGGTCGGCGCCCGGGCCGCCGTGGAGCACCACCGTCGGCGGCCCGTTCCCGGCGCGGCGCTCGAACAGCTCCACGCCGCGCACCGATCGCGTCGTCGCCAGGTCACCCATGGGTCTCGAGCAGCAGGCGCACCGTGTTGGCGTGGATGGTCACGACGTCGGCCAGGTCGCGCGCGTAGCCTCCGCCCAGGACCACCGCGACCGGCAGGCTCCGACGCCGGCACGCGGCGAACATCATCCGGTCGCGCCGGGCAAGCCCGTCGATCGAAAGTCGGAGGCGGCCGAGTCGGTCCTCGGCGTAGGGATCGGCTCCGGCGATGTAAACCACGAGGTCGGGGCGCGCCTCGGTCAGCACCTGCTCGAGATGGCACTCGAGCAGTGCGAGATAGCACGCGTCATCGCAGTCATCCTCGAGCTCGACGTCGAGCCGGCTCCGCTCTTTTCGGAACGGGTAGTTGTTCGCCCCGTGCATGGAGAAGGTGTACACCGCCGCATCGCCGGCGAAGATCGCCGCGTTGCCGTTGCCCTGATGCACGTCGAGGTCCACGATCGCGGCCCGGGCAATAGCGCCATCCCGTTGCAGCGCGCGAATGGCCACGGCGACGTCGTTGAACACGCAGAAGCCCTCCCCGTGGTCGGGGAAGGCGTGATGCGTGCCACCGGCAAGGTTGAGACCGGCGCCGACGGCGAGCGCGTCACGGGCTGCTTCGATCGTGCCCTGCACCGTGCGCCGGGACCGCTCGGGGAGCTCGGGACGCCACGGAAATCCCAGTCGCCGGAGGGCGGCCGCATCGAGCCCATCATGGAAAACGGCCTCGACGTAGTCCGGGGCATGAACGCAGGTGAGCGTGGCGGCGGGAACGGGAGCGGGCTCGTGCAGCGCGTCGGGTGGCAGCAATCCCAGGCGCACGATGCCGTCCCGAATCATGGCGTACTTGGCCATGGGGAACCGGTGGCCATTGGGCAGGGGGATCGACCAGCGGGCCGTGGTCCAGGCGCGCAGCATGCGCGGAAAGGTAAGCGGTGAGCGGGGAGCGGTAAGCGGTGCGCGGTGAGCGGTGAGCGGGACAAACCGCTTACTGCTTACCGCTTACCGCTCACCTTCATAGCAGGACGGCCAGCGCATCGGCCACCTTCTTGACCTCCGCCTGTTCCTCGGCCGTGAACGGGTCGACCACATCCGAATCGACGTCGATTTGCCCGAGGATCGTGTCTCCCCGGCGAATCAGGACGACCAACTCGGCGACGGTGAAGGTATTGCACGCGAGGTAATTCTCGATCGCGCGCACGTTCCCGATGTTCTGATCCTCACCCGTCGCCACCGCGGTGCCGCACACGCCCTTGCCCACGGGAATGCGGGTATGATCGGTCGCTCGCCCGCTCCAATGCTCGAGCACCAGTTCGTCGCCATGGAGCATGTAGAGGTACACGGAGGTATAGGGCGGGCCCGCCGCGCGAATGCGGTCGGCGGCGAGCTGGAGGAGTCCCCCGCGGGAGTCGTCCCGCGTGAAGGCGGCGCGGAGCGCGGCGACGATACGGTCTCCATCGAGCACGGCCATCGGATCACCTTCCCCGCCGGCCGAGCACGGTCCGGAGGGTGTCGAGCCGCTCACCCCTCCGCACGACCACCGCGACCGAATCGCCCGGCCTGTGGGCGCGGAGCGCGTTGGTCATCGCCTGAAGGTCGAGAACCTCGTGGACGCCGATCCGGATCAGGACATCCCCCTCCCGGATGCCGGCTGCCTCCGCCGGGCTGCCGGGCATGACGCCCGAAAGCCTCACCCCCGGGCCGCCGCCCGTCATATCGGGAATCGTGCCGAGCCAGGTCCCGTAGCCGCCACCGCCGGCCACGGGCGTCGGACGCGGCATGTCGACCAGGGTCAGTCGCGCGTCCCGATCGGCGATCACGCGCGCCAGGTCCGCCGCGAACCGGGCAATCCGGGCCATGCCCGCGACGTTGAGCTTGTCGGCATCATCGCCCGGCCGGTGATAGTCCTCGTGCAGGTCGGTGAAGAAGTGGATGACCGGCCGCTTGGCCAGGTAGAAGGACTGGTGATCGCTGGCGCCGTACCCGTCGCCGGAGGCCCGGAGCTGAAAGCCTGCGGACCGGTTGAGCGAGTCGAGCAGGGCGGGAAGCTCGGTGGCGGTTTCCGCGCCGAGCGCCATCAGGCGGTCGTCGCGAAGCCGGCCCACCATATCGAGGTTGATCATCGCCACGGTCTGCTCGATCGGGACGGCCGGCTGCTTCACGTAGGCATCCGAGCCGATCAGGCCGAGCTCCTCGCCCGCGAAGGCTACGAAAACGATCGTGCGGCGGGGAGGCTTTTCCTTGAGGATGCGGGCGATCTCGAGGAGCGTGGCCGTGCCGGACGCGTTGTCGTCCGCCCCATTGTGAATCTGTCCGCGGCTGGCCGAGTCCCGCGCGCCGAACGTGCCTGTTCCCAGGTGATCGTAGTGCGCTCCGATCACCACCGCCTCGGCCCGAAGCGCGGGATCGCGCCCCGGGAGCACCGCGACCACGTTCCGGCCCGCGAGACCGCTGTCGCCCCCCAGCCCGGTCCCGTGAAGGGCCGGCGCGCCGGACGCCACGCGGAATTCCTGAAACCAGCTCCCGCTGGTGCCCGGCCGGAGTCCGGCGCGGCGGAATGCCTCGGCGATGTGTGCCGACGCTTCCCGGGCACCGGCAGAGCCGGTGAAGCGGCCCTCCAGCCGGTCCGAGGCCAGAAACGCGACGTCCGCGGCCACCCGACGCTCGCTGGTGCCGTGCTGTGCCGGAGCCGGCGATGCGGCGGCGAACGAGACGAGAAGCGCCGCCACTCCGGGGCGCGCCAGATCTGTCATCCTGCCTCGCTGATAAGGACGAAATTGCCCGGGCTGGAAACTAACCCTATCTTCTGCGGACTTCCGACCTTCACCGGGACATGCCAAGCCCTTATCCCGTCACCGCCGCGTTCGGCTCGCTCATCTTCGCGATGCGCCATCTGCCGTCGTCCGCCGCCGATCACGAGGCCCTCGCCGGCGCGGTGCTCCACGCGCTGGGGGGCGCTCCGTTCGACCTGGCCGCGGACCCCGAGACGCTCAGGGTGACAGGGGAATCGGTGCTCCTCGACGCGCCGGGCGCCATCACCGTGAACGAACAGATGCTGCTGCACGGGCTTCGGCGGATCTCCGCGGGGCCGGAGGTGCCGTCCGGCCAGCTGACCCGCCTCGCTTCGGTGCTCGCCGCCTTCCCCGGCACCTTTTCCTCGTTCGACGAGGTGGTCGCTGCCCTCGGTCCGGCCGCCTCGCTGTTTCACCTCGAGCGCGGACTGAACGAGTTCGAAGTGTTCCGCGCGACGCCGTTCCGGCCCCGCGCCATCGACGGCCGCGAGGGGGAGGGCGCGCTTCCCCTCCCCGGGATCCAGCGCGACGAGTCGAGCGACTTCGAGCGGATCGAGAGCGTGTCGCTGGATCCCGAGGCCGCCGGGGAAGTGGACGCCCAGGTCTCGCTTGCCAGCGGACTCCCCGCCCAGCCCCGTCCCTCACTCGACGTCCTGCTTCGGCGCGGCCGCGAAGCCATCGCGGAGGAAGACTGGGGCAGGCTGCTGGAGACGGCGCTGCAGATCGTCGAAGCGGAGTCGGAGGCCGCTTCGGAGCTGGCGGGAAGCACCTACCGGATCGAGCTCAAGCGGCTCCTGTCGCGAAAGCATCTCGCGGCGATTGCCCGGCTCGCGCATGGAGAGCGGAAGCAGGAGACGGTGGCGCTGCTGAGACGCTTCGGGGCCGACTCGACGGAGATCCTCATGGATCTCCTGGTCGAAGCGCTCTCGATGGGCGAGCGGCGGGGATACTACTCCGCCCTGACTCAGATGTCCGAAGGAAGTGAGGCGATCGTCGGCCATCTCGGCCATTCGCAGTGGTATGTCGTGCGGAACGCGGCCGATTTGTGCGGCGAGATGCGGATCGCCGAGGCGGTGCCCGAGCTGGCGAAGCAGGCCCAGCATCCGGACGAACGGGTGCGCAAATCCGTGGCCGAAGCGCTCGGCAAGATCAGCACGACCGCGGCGGTGGACCCGCTCCGGCAGATGCTCGCGGACCCGTCCGAGGCGGTCCGGCTCCAGGCGGTTGCGCATCTCGGCGGGCGGGGAGCCCGCAGCCTGACGCCCGCGATCGGCGAAATGCTCAAAACCGAACCGAATGTCGAGATCCAGTACGAGGCCTTGCGCGCGCTGGGACGGATCGGAACGCCGGACGCGGTGCTGATCCTCCGCGCGGCCACTGAACCCGGGGGTAAGGTCCTGGGGAGGAAGTCGGTGGGGTTCCGCCTGAACGCAGTCCGCGCGCTCGGGATGGTCGGACCATCCGCTCAAGACGCGCTGTTGTCACTGGCCCGGGACGAGTCACCCGAGGTTCGGGCGGCGGCGGCGGAGGCCCTGGCCGGCTTTCGCCCGTAACCGAAACGGATCCTACCGCAGCGAAAAGTCGGCGTCCGGCTTGACCCGGCGGGCGAAGCTCGCCAGGAGCCGGACCGTCACCTCGAGATCCTCCAGAGCCACCATCTCGTTCGGCGTGTGCATGTACCGCAGGGGCACCGAGACGAGCCCGGTGGCGACCCCGCGGTGCGAGGTGAAGATCGCGTCCGCGTCCGTGCCGGTCTGCCGCGGCGCGGCATGCACCACATAGGGGATTCCTTCCGCTTCCGCCGCGTCCGCGAGCGCCTCGAACACGCGCGGATTGACCGCGCTTCCCCGCGAAAGGACCGGCCCCCCTCCGAGCTTCACATCGCCGTGGCGCTTCTTCTGTGCGCCCGGGATATCAGTGGCGTGGGTGACGTCTACGACGACCGCCGCGAGCGGTGTGAGGTCGGTCGCGCTGGTGCGCGCCCCGCCGCCGGTATGCGAGATCTCCTCCTGCGCGGTCGCGACCGCGACGACCGGCGCGGGGGCGGGAGCGCGCGCCAGGTCGCGCAGCGCTTCGAGCACCACGAAGGCACCAATCCGGTTGTCCATGCTGCGGCTCACGACCCGCCGGTTCGGGAGCTCGACCCGGCCCGCGGCCAGGACTCCCGCGTCCCCGACCCGGACTCGGCCGGAAGCTTCGTCGCGGCTGCGGGCCCCGATGTCGATCCACAGCTCGTGCGTTTTGGAGACTTTGTCCCGGTCTTCCTTCTCGAGCAGATGAATCGCGGGCTTCCCGATGACCCCGGCCACCAGCCCGTTCCGCGAGAGCAAGGATACCCGCTGTCCCACGAACACCTGAGGATCCCACCCGCCGATCGGATCGAACCACAGGTATCCCTCGTCGTCGATGTGCACGACGATGAGTCCGATCTCGTCCACGTGTCCAGCCAGCATGACGGGCGACGGCGCCGGTGTCGCCGTGCCCGCAACCCTCGCGAACGAATTCCCGTTCACATCGGCACGCACCTGATCGGTGAATCCCTTCGCTTCAGCGCGCCATCGGCCAGCCGGCGCGACCTCGAACCCCGAGGGGCCCGGCGCGTCGAGGAGATCGTTGAGAAATGCGAGTGAAAGTGCCGCCATCAAGGTCTCCGGGCATGGGGTCATCGACGCCGCAAGCCGCACTCGCTCAATAACCCGCAGGTGGGCCGGAATCGAGCAGAAGCAAGCAAGATGCCTGATTCCCGCCCACTCGCCAACTCCTTAGTTCTGAGTTATATCGCCGAAGCCCTCAGGAGGACGCATACTTCATCTGACGCGCCGTACCGGCCTTGCTTTCATCTTCACCAAACGCGTCCGGCGAGGTCGACCGCCGCCGGGTGAAGGTCGATCTGAGCGCCCGGTGTTGTTCGCGGGAGCCACCTCGGAGTTGGGAGAGACGCTCGGCGCTGAGGGGGGAGATTCATTCAGCCCCGCGCGAGGCGAGCGCGGCGGCCAGGGCGGTCTTCAGTAACCGGGAAGGCATGGGTGTAATGATGCCCAGCGCGAGGGCGAGCCTCACGGCTTGCAGCCGTCCTTGCGCCTGGTGTCCGCGACGTCGAGAATCTTCCAGCCTTCCGCGGTCTTACCGAGGATGAACACGTCGACGCCGCA
>Ga0256867_10000261_pt1 | contig 20167 bp, 22 predicted proteins | sample RVTome_15_FD_185939 | JGI IMG/M metagenome (GOLD analysis project Ga0256867, IMG submission 185939) | Soil microbial communities from uranium-contaminated site in the Upper Colorado River Basin, Wyoming, United States - RVT150D86 (HiSeq) ... | reverse complement strand
GGCCCGGAGTTTTGTCTGCAGAGCACAGGCCCCCTGGACCTGCCGGCCGCCCTGGCAGGACCCGAAATCGTCTTGCGCCCGGTCCTGTGACGCACTGATTTTCGAGGAAGCGGCAATGGGCGTGACACGGATCTCACGGAGTCCTCGGAGGCTATCGCTATGAGCCGTTCGTTACCCCCGCTCATCGCCCACATCATCGCGCCGCCGCGAGGCCAGGCCTGGCACGGCGGGCCAACCCCGGTCGGTGCCCTGCGTGGCGTGAATGCCGCGCTGGCCCATCGCCGGCCGGCACCGGGCCGGCACAGCATCTGGGAGCTCACGCTGCACATCGCATACTGGAAGTACGCGGTGCGCCGGCGGCTGCTTCGCCGCGACGATCTGCCGGGCTTTCCGCGGAGCCCGGCCAACTGGCCGACCCCGCCCGCCAGGCCGGATGAGCGGCGATGGACCGAGGACCGTGCCATCCTGGCCGACGAGCACCGGGCGCTCGCCGACGTCATCGGGCATTTCCCGCCGTCGCGCCTGGCCGAGCCTGCCCCCACCAAGCGGCGCTGGACGTATGGGGAGATGCTCGTCGGCATTCTCGTGCACGACGCTTACCATACCGGCCAGATCCAGCTCCTCAAGCGTCTGCTGGGCCGGCGCGAACCGTCCCGATAGCGCCGGGGTGCGCGTTCGCGGTCGGCGGGCTATCGCTGCTGCTCCTTCTGCCGCTGCTGCTGAGCGGACGGGCGGCCGTCCCGGCGAAGTGGTGGGAATGTCGCTCCTCGCGTTCCTCAACATCCACCACTATTTCACGGATGGGGTGATGTGGAAGCTCCGAAATCCGATCGCTCGCCAGGACCTCTTCGGGCACCTGCCCGCCCGGGTGCCTGCTGCGACCGTCGCCACCGCGCCCGGCATTCCGGGGGTTCCGGCCACCGCGCCGGCGCTGAGCCGGCGGGAACGCCGCCGTCGCCGCGGCTGACGGAGTGACCCCGGCCGAGCTGCAGGCGCTGTTGAGCCAGGAGCTGCCGATCACCCGGCATCTCGGGGTCGAGGTGCTGCGGCTCGATGAGACGGGCGCGTCGCTACGCCTTCCTCTCGCGGCCAATCGCAATCACAAGGGTGCGGCCTTCGCCGGCAGCCTCAACGCCCTCGCGACGCTCGCCGGGTGGGGTGTGCTAGTCGATTCCCTCGAGCGGCACGGCGTCGATGCCCACGTGGTCATCCAGGACAGCAGCGTCCGGTATTTGGCGCCGGTCTACTCCGACGCGGTCGCCCGATGCAGCGCGCCCGATTCCGCCCTGTTGGAGCGCGCCCTCGCTACCTTTGGACGTCGGGGGCTCGCGCGGCTGACGCTGAGCGCCGAGATTGCCCAGGACGGCGCACCGGCCATGACCTTCCAGGGCCGATATGTCTTTCATCGCCGCGGGGTCCTGCCCTCGCGCCGGACCTCATCCCAGGAGTGACCCCGATGGGCAAGCACGATCGGAAGTCCCGCAAGGGCAAAGTGTATCGCGGCACCTACGGCAAGCGCCGGCTCCGGAAGTCCAAGAAGCGAGTCGCCGCCACGAATCGGTGACCGACGAGGCCGGCTCCCGGGCCGGATTCGCCGACCATTTTTCCCGCGACCCGGCCGCATACGCGAAGTTCCGGCCGCGATATCCTGACGCACTCTTCGGCTGGCTCGCGACCCTGCCACAATACCGGTGCCACGCCTGGGACTGTGCGACCGGAAATGGGCAGGCCGCTGTCCCGCTTTCCCAGCACTTCGATCTCGTCTTCGCGTCCGACGCCAGCCGCGGTCAGCTCGGCTCGGCCCAGCGGGCGCCGCGGGTCCGCTATTTCGCCGGGTTAGGCGAGTCCTCGCCGCTCCGGAGCCGGAGCATCGACCTCGTCACCGTCGCGCAGGCCATGCACTGGCTCGATGCCACGAAGTTCACCGCCGAAGCCGGACGGGTCCTCGCGCCCGGAGGCGCCCTTGCGGTCTGGGCCTATGGGAGGCTACGGATGGACGGGCCGGTCGGCCGGGTGATGACGCGGTTCTACACCGAGACCGTGGGGCCCTACTGGCCGCCGGAACGGGCGATCGTGGAAGAGGGCTTTCGGTCCGTTTCCCTCCCGATCCACGAAGCGATTCCGCCACCGCTCGCTATGGACGCGGAGCTCACGCTCGACGGGCTCGCCGGCTACGTCCGGACCTGGTCCGCGGTCGGACGCTACCTCACGGCACAAGCCCGGGATCCCGTCGCGGAGCTCGTGGAAGAGCTCGGCCCCATCTGGGGAAGCCCGGATAAAGCCAGGCTGGTGCGCTGGCCCCTCGCGATCCGCGCGGGCCGCTGGAGGGAGAATGGGGGCCGCGGGTGATCGCCCTCCTGGCGGTGCTGCTGACACAGGACCCCGCCGCGACGCTCCGGATCCGGGTGGTCGAGGCGAACGCTCGCCCGGTGGAAGGAGCGACCATCTCCACGGGAAGGCGTGCGGCGCGGACCGGACCGGACGGCCGGGCCGTCGTCGTGGTGCCGGCCGGCCGGGTGGAGATTGTCGTGGGCCAGCTCGGGTACCGGCCGGATTCCCTCGTGCTGCTGCTCCGGCCCGCACAGGACACGTCGCTTGTCGTGCGGCTCGAGGTAGAGGCGGAGACGCTGGAGGCGCTCGTCGTCACTGCGACACGCATCCCGCGGCGAGTGGAGGACCAGCCGCTTCGGGTGGAAGTCCTGGGCACCGAAGAGATCGAGGAAAAGCTCCTCATGACTCCCGGTGATATCACCATGCTGCTCAACGAGACCGGCGGGCTCCGGGTCCAGACGACGTCGCCGTCGCTCGGGGGAGCCAACGTCCGGGTGCAGGGATTGCGAGGGCGCTACACCCTGCTCCTCTCGGACGGCTTGCCGCTCTACGGGGGGCAGACGGGCGGACTCGGGCTCCTGCAGGTGCCACCGATGGATCTGGCGCAGGTCGAGATCATCAAGGGCGCCGCGTCGGCGCTGTTCGGTCCGTCTGCCCTGGGCGGCGTGGTGAATCTCGTGTCCCGCCGGCCGGCCTCGGAATCGCAGCTCCTGCTCAACGGGACGTCGCTCGGCGGATCCGATGCGGTGGTCTTTGGCGCAAAGGAGTGGTCTCCCGCGTGGGGATCGACGCTGCTGGCCGGCTACCATCGCCAGGGGAGAAACGACCGCGACGATGACGGCTGGACGGATGTGCCGGGATACGACCGGGTGGTGCTGCGTCCGCGCGTGTTCCACGCCTTCGGCCGGGACGGCTCCCTCTTCATGACGGCCGGGGCGACCCGGGAGCGCCGCGACGGAGGTACCCTGGACGGCGCGACCGCCCCGGACGGGTCCAGCTTCGCCGAGCACCTGACCACCACCCGGCTCGACGCCGGGTCCGTGCTCCTCGCACCGCTCTCGGAATCTCTCGCGCTGCAGGCCCGGGCTTCGGGAATGACCCAGCGCCACCGCCATCGCTTCGGCGTTGTCCGCGAGGCGGACCGCCACTCGACCCTGTTCGCGGAGGTCGCGATCTCGGGAGGCGGGCCCTCCACGCGCTGGCTCGCCGGCATTGCGGGTGAAGGAGATCGCTATCGCTCGAGTGAGCTTCCCGCGTTCGACTACGACCACTCGGCTGTCGGCGGCTTCGCGCAGATCGAGCAAGAGCTGGGCCCGGCCTCCCTCGCGGGCAGTGCGCGGGTGGATCATCACAACCGGTACGGCACCTTCCTGAGTCCGCGATTGTCGGTCTTGATGCGTGCAGGCGGCGCCTGGAGGATCCGTGGCTCCGTCGGCGGAGGATTTTTCGGGCCCACGCCGTTCACCGAAGAAACCGAGGTCACCGGGCTCTCCCGGGTGATTCCCCCCGTCGGGCTCGGCGCCGAGCGCGCGTGGACCGCGTCAGTCGACGCGTCCGTTACGCTGGGGACCATCGAGGCCGGTGCGGTGGTGTTCGCGTCGCGCGTTCGCGATGCAGTCCAGCGAAGGCAGTCGACCGACGACCCCGCCCGTGTCGAGCTGGCCAACGCCGACACCCCCACGAACACGCTTGGCGGGGAGCTGCTGGCCCGGTATCGCCGGGAGCCGTTCGGCGTCACCGCGAGCTATGTCTACACCCGCGCGCGCGAGGACGACCCGCAGCGTCCCGGTCGACGCGAGGTACCGCTCACGCCGAGGCACACTGCCGGTGTCGTGGTCACGTGGGAGTCCGAGGAGAAGGGTCGCGCCGGTCTCGAGCTGTACTACACCGGCCGGCAGGCACTCGACGAGAATCCCTACCGGCCCGTGAGCCGCTCCTATCTGATTGCGGGATTGCTGGTGGAATGGCGCCTGGGCGGCGCCCGCCTCTTCGTGAATCTCGAAAACCTGGGTGACGTTCGGCAGACCCACTATGATCGCCTCGTGCGCCCTGCCATCGCGCCCGATGGAAGATGGACCACGGATGCCTGGGCGCCGCTCGATGGCCGCGTGGTGAACGGGGGCGTACGGCTGCCGCTCTGAACCGACCCACCACCGTGCGGTTGGTCCTTCGGTATTCGAGTACATTCCCCAAGCCCCCGCTCCGGAGTCCCGATGGAACGCCGCGCCTTTCTGCGCACCGCGACGATCGCGGCCGCCGCCGGCCTTGCGCCACGACCGGACGAAGCCCTGGCTGCTGCAACGGCACTTCCCCAGGCGCCCGGGTTCGAGTTGGAAGAATTGACCGTCGCCGAGCTGCAGGAGGGGATGACCCGAGGCCGGTGGACCGCGCGCGGACTCGCGGAGCAGTATCTCTCGCGGATCGGGGCGATCGACCGGAACGGCCCGAGGCTCGGAAGCATCATCGAGATCAACCCCGACGCGCTGCGTCTCGCCGACGAGCTCGATGTCGAGCGCCGGGGCCAGGGTTCGCGCGGTCCGCTCCATGGCATCCCGGTCGTGGTCAAGGACAACCTCGACAGCGGCGATCGGATGCGCACGAGCGGCGGCTCGCTGGCACTGGAGCTGGGAACGGCGCCGCGCGACAGCGACGCCGTCGACCGCCTGCGGCGGGCGGGTGCCGTGCTGCTCGGCAAGACCAACCTCAGCGAATGGGCGAACTTTCGTTCGACCCGGTCTACCAGCGGATGGAGCGCGGTGGGTGGGCAGACCAGAAACCCCTACGTGCTCGACCGCAATCCGTGCGGTTCATCCTCGGGGTCCGGCGCCGCGGCCGCCGCGAATTTCGCCGCGGTCGCCATCGGAACCGAGACCGACGGCTCGATCGTGTGCCCGAGCGCGATCTGCGGTGTGGTGGGTATCAAGCCGACGGTCGGCCTGGTGAGCCGCACCGGCATCATCCCCATTTCCGCCACGCAGGACACGGCCGGGCCCATGTGCCGAACCGTCGCCGACGCTGCGGTGGTGCTCATGGCGATCCAGGGTTACGATCCGCGCGATCCGGCTACCGGACCCATGCGCACGAGGATCGCCCGCGACTACACCCAGGTCCTGCGTGCCGATGGGCTCAGTGGCGCGCGACTCGGGATCGCCCGGAAAGGGTTCGGGCTTCCCTCGAGCATCGAGCCGGTGCTCGCCGAGGCGATCGCGGCCTGCAAAGACGCGGGTGCGGTGCTGGTAGACCCCGCCGAAGTGCCCAACGTCGACAAGCTGGGCGACCCGGAGTTCGAGGTGCTGCTGTACGAGTTCAAGCAGGGCATGGCCGACTACCTGGCGACGCGGGGCGCGGAACCCCGCTCGCTCGAAGACCTCGTCCGCTTCAACACCGAGCACCGCGAACGCGAGATGCCCTGGTTCGGTCAGGAGATCTTCGAACAGGCGGCAAAGAAGGGGCCGCTGACCGATGCGGCATACCGGCGCGCGCGGGGGACCTGTCGGCGGCTGTCACGGACGCTCGGAATCGACGCCATCATGGCCACCCATCGCCTCGATGCCGTGGTCGCCATCACCACCGGGCCTGCCTGGCCGACCGACTACGTGAACGGTGACCGGTACACCGGAGGCTGCTCCACCGCGGCGGCGGTGGCCGGCTACCCCCACGTGACCGTCCCGGCGGGTTTCCTCCACGGGCTGCCGATCGGCCTCTCCTTTTTCGGCCGGGCCTGGAGTGAGGCGACCCTGATCCGCCTCGCATACGCGTTCGAACAGGCAACTCGCGCTCGCAAGCCACCCGGTTTCAAGCCGTCGATCTGAGTCCCGGCGTACCGCTCCCCAGGACCCCCCGATGCCTCCATATTCCGGGCTGCCAAGGGAGTGGAAATGACAGTGTCCCGCAAAGCTCGTGTCTTCTGGCCGATGCTGGCCACCCTGGTTCTCGCCGATTGCTCCACCAAGCGACTGGTCGTGGATCAGCTGACCGGCGACCCGGGTCCTCATCCGGTACTGGGTGAATGGCTCCGGGTAACGCTCGCCTACAACCCCGGCGCCGCGCTCAACCTCTCCCTCGGCAGCGCCTCGAGAGTCGTGTTCAGCCTCGCTGCCGTCGTGGCCGTGGTCCTCCTGCTCGTTTTGTACCGGAGGACGGAACCGACCGGAGGGCTTCGCGCCGCGGCGATCGCCCTGGTGGCGGGCGGCGCGCTGGGCAACCTGCTCGACCGCCTTCGTTCCCCCCGCGGGGTGGTGGACTTCATCGATTTGGGATTTGGAGAGGCCAGATTCTGGACCTTCAACGTCGCGGACGTGGGGGTCACCCTCGGCGCCGTGCTCCTTGCGGCAATCCTGTGGCAGGAGGACGCTCTGGCTGAGAAGGCGGCGGCCGTATGAAGCGAATCCTGGCCTTGCTGTGCGGGCTTGCCGGCGCGTCGGTGGCGGCCGCCCAATCGAGCCCCATCCCCGCCGGCGGCGAAGGGCGCATCACCGCCGCGGGCGTGGTACGGGCCCAGGCGGTGGTCGACTCCGTCTTTCTCGACCGTATCTCGAAGTTCGGCTTCATCGAGAGCGGCGATTGGGCCTCCTACCTCATGGCCCGTCTGGGCGTGACGCCATTGCCCGAACGCACCGAGATGCGGGTGACGGTGGACACCGGTGGGATAATCATCTCGGGTCGGATCCAGGACCTGCCGGAGGAGGCACGGGAGATGGTCGGCCCCCTCCTCGCGATGGTGGATTCGTCCACCATCCTCGCCGCGAATGTGGTGAAGGTGCCGGCAGGCAAGGGACTCGCGCATTTCCGGCTCCGGAGCGTGACGGTCGGCGGGTACCCGATACCGGAGCTGATGCTGCATTCCATGCTGCTGCGCGTCGGCGAACGGTATCCCGCGCTGACCCGCAGCGGTCGGGACCTCCTCGTACAGATTCCGGTGGACGGTTTGGTTGCGCTGGAAACGGGCGCGATCCGACTCGCCATCGTTCCCGATTCAGTGGGCCCGCCCTAGAGGGGGCTTCCGGGCATCCATCGCGGAGAGGACACGATATGACTACCGACCTGCGCTACCCGATCGGGCGGTTTGCGCTGGAAGGCGAGATGTCCGAGGAGCGGCGGGCCGGTTGGATCGCGGAGATCGCCGAGGCGCCGGCGCAGCTCCGGGCCGCGCTGCATGGCCTGACCGACGAGCAGTGTGAGACGCCCTATCGTCCCGGCGGGTGGACGATCCGGCAAGTCGCCCACCACTTGCCCGACAGCCATCTCAACGCCTACACCCGGTTCAAGCTCGCGCTCACCGAAGAAACCCCCGCGATTCGGCCCTACGAAGAGGCGCGCTGGGCGGAGCTTCCCGACACCGCGGGCACTCCCCTCGGCGTGTCGCTCATGCTCCTCGAGGCCCTGCATCGGCGCTGGGTGGTTCTCCTCCGGGCGATGACCGAGCGAGACTGGCGGCGGGAGTTCTATCATCCCGAGCAGGAGAAGACCGTCCGGCTCGAACGCGCCCTGGCCAACTATGCCTGGCACGGGAAGCATCACGTCATGCACGTCGTCACCACCAGGGAGCGGATGGGCTGGCGTTGATCACCCGGCGCGCTGCCCGCTGGGGGGCGGTTGCGTGCGGCGCGATTCTCCTGGGCGGGCTCCGGCTCGCCCCCGGGCTCACTGGTACGCCGCTCCTGGTCGTCACCGTGGCGTGGCTGCTCGCGCTCGTCGGGATGCTCTGGCTCGCCGTCCAGGTGCTGCGTGCGATGATCGGCACCGGCGCCGCACTCCTGGTCGTGGTCGCCGCCGCCGTCACGCCGATTCTCCTGACTGCCGTCCCCTACTCCCCCGAGTGGTCGCTCCGGCTTCCCTGTCCCCGAAATTGGGCCTGGCTGCCGACCTGGCGCTTGCGGCCGAGCCCGATGGGATCTCTCCGTTTCGACGTCGGAGAGAGCCAAGTGAAGTTGTGCTATGGGCGGCCCGCCGCACGCGGACGCAAGATGCTCGGCGGGCCTCCGGTACCGTTCGGGCGCCTGTGGCGCGCCGGCGCCAACGAGCCGACGACCCTCATATCCACTGCCCCGATCGTGATCGCCGGCGTGAGCATCCCCGAGGGACGAACAGCTCTCTACCTGGTCCCGGGACCCGAGACCTGGGAAGTCGTGCTCAACACGTCCACCTCCCAATGGGGGATCGAGTCGGAATACACCGATGCGGTGCGGCAGACGGAGTTGGGCCGTGCGATCGTGCGCGCGGAAGCGAGCGCGGCCTATCGGGAACGCTTGACGTTCACTGCCGAGCCAGGACCGAGTGCCGGGCCGGCGCGATCGCTGGTCCTCGAGTGGGAGGGGGTGCGCGTCGTCTTTCCGATGGGGAAGGGACCATGATCTGCGGCATCCCACCGGACCCGTTGCGGGGCGCAATCGACCGTGACGTGCCAAGTTCTGCATTACACGGGTCGAGCGTGTCCAAGCCTGCGGTCGCTTCCCGGGATGTCCGGATACTCGACGCGCGATCCGCCTAGCCATAACCACAAGGGCGACAGAGCCATGTGCTCCCCCGGGTCCTGGCCGGCTGACTCCCCGTGATGGTAACCGTCAGTATTTTAATCAGTTCGCCGCATAAATTGGGCTGTCCTAATCCGGAATCAGCGCCGTAAATCATTGTTGGATCAATACGTGCATGCCAGTCTGGTGAATGAGCTGCCTCCGCCATAGATGTCTGACTCTTGGCGGGGTGCCCTTTTCATATCACCAGGTCACGACCAGGATCGGTTTCGCGTGCTCGATCGCCTGACGGATCCGTTGCTCCGCACGTTCGGGTCGCTCGATGCCCTCCCTCCGGGATGGCAAGAGGCCCTCGACGCCATGCGCGACAGCCTGGCGAGTACGGAGCAGGAGCGGGAGAGCCTGATCCGGGGCCTCGAGCGCAGCACCACGGAGCTCCGGGAGCTGCTGGTCGAGGTCGACGCGCTCCGGCGGGCCCGCGCCACGGCCGAGTCGACCAATCTGGTTCGCGGGGAGATTCTGGCGACCGTCAGCCGGGCGATGCGCTCGCCGACTGACGCGATTCTCGGCCTGAGCGGACTGCTCCGTGCCGGCGCGCTGCTCCCGACGCAGCGGTCGTACGTCGACGCGGTGCACGGTGCCGCCGACGCCCTGCTCGCCATTCTCAATGACGTCAGCGATTTCTCGCGCCTCGAAGCCGGCACGCTGCCGCTGGAGCCGATCCCGTTCGACCTCCGGGTGATGCTGGAGGACACCGCGCTCGGTCTCGACGCACCGGTGCAGGCCAAGGGCCTTACGCTGCGCTTCTCCTGGAGGCCGGACGCGCTACGCCGGGTACTGGGCGATCCCGGCCGGATCCGGCAGATCATCACCGCGCTGGTGCTCGACGCCTCGATGCGCACCGAGAAGGGCGAAATCGTCGTGGAGGTCGGCCGGGGTCCGCGGCGTGATGGCGTGGGCACGGTGGCCCTCGTGGTCGAGGATACCGGCTCCCAGGTTCCGGGCGACCTCATGCACTCCCTCTTCGAGCCCTTCAATCGGGGCGATGCCTATCCCACGCGAAACAGCGGTCTTCCGCTGGCGATCTCCCGGCAGCTCGCGCGCCTGATGGGAGGAGACCTGTCCGCGGAGGCGATGCCGGCGGGCGGCATGCGCTTCACCGCGATCCTCCCGTTGCCGGCCGCCGAGCCCGACGTGGCCCCGGAGACCCGGAACGTCGCCCAGGCCGCGATGTCGCCGCGCGAGGTTCTGATCGTGGAGGCCGATCCCGACGCGCGGGCGGCGTGGGGCGCGATCGCGGAAGCCGCCGGGTACCACGCCAGCGGCATCGCCGGCCGCGACGGCGTCCTCGAACGGCTCCAGCAGCAGCTCGACGAAGGACGTGGAGTCGCGATGGTCATCTTCAGCGACCACGACGCCGACGGGTACGACGCGCTCGGCCGAACGATACTGACGGAGCTGGCGGGGGATCGTCCCGCCCTCGTGATGCTGCCGGCGGTGGGCCATCCCGGCGATGTCCGCAGGCTTCGGCAGGCCGGCTTCCTCGGTTACCTGGTCAAGCCGGTGTCCCTCACCGATCTGCGGGAGGTGCTCGAAGCGATCCTGCGGACCCCCGCCGCCGAACGCCACACGGTGTTTCTCACCCGGCATTCTCTCGCGGAAGCCCGCGTCGATGCGGCGCGGGATTCGGAGCTGGCCGAGCTGTCCTTCGAAACGGTGCGGTCGTCCGGCGCGTAGCACGTACGAACGAGGCGGCTCCTGCCATGGCGGAGGCGATTCCATCCGAATGACGCCGCCGCGCTGCCGTTCGATACCGTATCTTAAACCGCAATGACGATGCGACGCGTCTTCGTGATCGGCGGCTCCGGCCCCGGCGCGAATCCGGAGTTTGCTGTGGCGGCCGAGGCAGTTGGCCGTCTTCTCGCCGACAATGGCCTGCGCCTGGTGTACTCGGGCGGCGGTCAGGGCCTTTCCGGCGCGCTCGCCGAGGCGGCTCTCGCGCGGGGAGGTGCCGTCGAGGGGATCGTCGTCCAGACCGACATGCAACGGAACCCGCCGCGCGCGGGTCTGACGGAGCTCGTCGTCGCGGACAGCGAACCCGAGCGGGATGCGATGCTGGTGGCCCGTGCCGACGCGGTGCTGGCTCTGCCCGAAGGAATGTCCTCGCTGCGCCCCCTCGAAGCCATCTGCGGCCCAGACCAGCCGCTGGGCCGGCAGAAGCCGTTCGGGCTCCTCAACACCGGCGATTACTACACCACGCTGCTCAAGGGCGCGGACGACGACCTGCTCGAGCTGTTCGCGCGCGAGTCGCAGCGCGGCCTGCTGATCGTCGAGCGCGACCCTGCGGTGCTCCTGCGCGCTATGGCGGACTTCCGCCCGCCGGAAACGCGGCGCCTCGAACGACGAGAAGACTCTGAATGGTGACGGTGCCCGGAACGCTGGAGATGGTGGCCGCCGGGTTCGGCATCCTCAGCGTGTTCCTGAGCACGCGGCAGATCATCTGGAGCTGGCCGACGGCCCTGGTGAATGTCTCCCTGTACGCCTGGTACTTCTTCGATCAGCGGCTGTATGCCCTCATGGCGCTGCAGGGGTTCTTCGCGGCTGTCTCCCTCTACGGATGGTATGAATGGCTCCATGGCGGCGCGGGCCGCACGGCGCTTCGAGTCTCGCGAATCGCACGGCGCTTGGCGCTGGCCCTGGCGGCGTTCGCAGCCGCGGGCGCCGTGCTCCTCGGGTTCGTGCTCGACCGGTACACCGAGGATCCGAGTCCGGGCATCGACGGCTCCCTCGCGGTCGTAAGTCTCGTGGCTCAGTGGATGATGGCGCGGAAGTATCTCGAGAGCTGGATCGTCTGGATCGGCGTCAATTGCGTCTCGGTGCCGTTTTTTTTCCTGCGGGGAGACTACGCCACCACCGTTCAGTACCTGGTCTTCCTGGGGCTGGCGGTCTCGGGGTTCCTGCACTGGAGGGCGTCCCTCGCCGCGGCCGCCGGGGCTCCCGCGACTGCCATAAGGTGATACTATAGGCCAAAGACGGCCCCGCCCTGGGCTGGCCACACCGCGGCGCCCACGGCGCTCCCGAGGTAATTGCCGGAACGGCAGGCTCCCTGCCGATTGTTCATGGGGGTGCCTATTTCTACTTCGGTGATAGGCACGCGCGCCAGGGTCGGGGCGAGATCGCCGGAACCGGACTCGAGACTTCGATCGACGTGGTTCTCGAGCTCGATCTGAGCAGAGGAAGGCGGGTCGACTGGCCCCGGCTGGACGACTCCACCCATATCCCTGGTTGCAGGCGGCGCACGCCCCCTGATCGACCCGTTCCGGACAGCGCATGTCGAGCTGGCTGAATGGCTTACAGAAGAATGCGGCTTCGACCAGCTGGACGCTTCTGCCCTCCCTGGGCCAGGTAGCCGAGAGCACAGTTGCGAATACCGTCGACCCCGCTTACACCGTGGTGGCCAAGATAGCCAAGGCGTTACCTCCCGGCACGACAATAGCGAGTAGATTGAGGGGTCTCCCAGGAGGAGAAAAGTGACCATGAAACGTACAGCCCGAATTTCGCTCACGATCGTTGCGGCGGCCCTCGTACTGGCTCCGGTGGTGCTGGCGCAGGGAGGCGGGGAGCGGCCTCGTCCTACGGGGACGCCAGGGCAGGATCAGGGTGGCGGCAACCTGTTTACCGCCGCGGAGAAGCGTGAGATCCGCGACTGGTTTGCCCGGGAAAAGATCGCGGCAGAGCCCCTTCCGCCCGGCGTGGCCAAGAACCTCGCGCGCGGCAAGCCACTGCCTCCGGGCATCCAGAAGAAGCCCATTCCTGCGGCGCTGGCCAGCAAGCTGTCCAGGCCCGATTATGAGCTGCTCCTCGTGGGGACGGACGTCGTCCTGGTGAAATCGGGCGTCGTGGTCGACATGCTGGTAGGGGTCACCTTCTAACCGAAGCTTTTCAGTTCGAATAGAGCGGCCGGGGTAGTGATACCCCGGCCGTTTTTTCGGCCTGTCCACTCCCGTCTCACGAGAGCTACTTTTCCTGAGGCTTGTGATTGGATCCACTTCCAAAAGGACCGCTTCCATGCGATCGATGCGTGCCGCCGCCGCCCTCCTGGCGATTGCCCTGCTACCGGCCGTTTCCGCGGCCCAGCAGGTCCCCAACCTGTCCGGCACCTGGGTGCTCCAGGCCGACAAGAGCGATTTCGGCAGGATGCCCGCACCCCAGAGCCGGACCGACGTGATCGGGCACCAGGAGCCGAAGCTCACCATCACGCGCAAAATGGTGACGACAGCCGCCGGGGAGAGCACGGTGAGCCTGGTCTACGCCGTCGATGGGAAGCCGCACAAGAACATGGCCGGGCCGAGCGAGCTCACCAGCGTCCTCTCGTGGGAAGGCCAGACTCTGGTGACGGTCAGCACGGTGGACACGGAGCAGGGGCAGGTGACCATCACCGACCGCCTCACCCTGTCCGAGGACGGCAAGACCCTGACCCAGCAGCGCACGCTGAGCGCGCAGGGGCAGGAAGCGAAGCAGACGATGGTGCTGGTCAAGCAGTAGCGCGGCTCACGCCACGGTCGGGTTGGTCCTGACAAGGAGTTGCCCTGCGATGTTCCGAGCCGTCCGTTGTGTCCTGGGGTCGCTGGTGCTTGGTGGTGCGCTGGCGCCCCCTGCAGGGGCTCAGGTCCGAGGCGTGGTGTTCGATGACGCGAACGCCAGCGGTGCTCGCGACCCGGGGGAGCGTGGCCTGGCCGGCGTGGCGGTGTCGAATCAGGCGGACGTGGTCCTGTCCGGTACGGATGGCGGGTTCGAGCTGGCGCCGGCATCGGGGATCGTATTCGTGAGCGTTCCCGACGGCCGTCGCGTGGTCGGGCGGTCGTGGCAACGGACCGGGTCTGGTGCGGCTCCACTCCTGTTCGCGCTGGCGCCGATGCCCCGGCCCGCCGAATTCACGTTCATCCATGCCTCCGATACCCACCTGGCAGAACCGAGCCTGCCGCGCATGCGGCGGCTCCGGGCCCTGGCCGATTCCCTCCGGCCCGCGTTCGTGCTGATCACGGGTGACCTGGTGCGCGACGCGCTCCGGGTGCCCGAGCCGGAGGCGGCGGGCTACTACGACCTGTTCGTGCGCGAAACGGGGGCCTTCCCGGTGCCGGTGCACCCCGTGCCCGGCAACCACGAGCTGTTCGGCATCGAGCGGCATCACTCCCTCGTCGCCGAGACGAATCCGATGTACGGACGCGGGATGTACCGGCACTACCTGGGCCCGGACTACTACTCGTTCACGCACGGTGGGGTGCACTTCGTCGGGCTCAATACCGCGGACCACGACGACCTTTGGTACTACGGTCACGTGGATTCACTCCAGATGAGGTGGCTCGAGCGCGATCTGGCGGTGCTCCCGCCGGGAATGCCCGTGGTCACATTCAACCACATCCCGTTCGCGAGCGCCGTGCACGACCTCGACGGCTTCCAGGAAGCCGGCCCCGCGCCGACGCTCATCCGGATCCGCGGCACGTCCCGGTACCGCCACGTCGTCTCGAACGCGGATTCGGTGATCAAGGCCGTCGGCCACCGGCGGCTGGCCATCGCGCTCGGCGGCCACATGCATCGCCGCGAGTCGCTGGCCCTCCCGGTCGACGGCGGCACGATCCGGTTCCATCAAGCCGCTGCGGTCGTCGGGCCCGCCGCGGCTGCGGGCATCGCGACGCCCTCCGGCATTACACTGTACCGGGTACGAGACGGCGTGGTGGATGACGGCACGTTCGTGCCCCTGTCGTAGCGCGGGCCACTCTTGTCCCCTCCTGCCAGGCAGGCGGTAATGCGATTCGGTTTCCTCTGCGCCGTGCTCGTCAGCGCGACTGCGGCGAACGCCCAGGACCCCGTCACGGCGCTCCGGGGCGAACCACGCGCCCAGGTGCTCCTGCTCGGCACGTTTCACTTCCAGGACGCCGGACTCGACGCCTACAAACCGGAATTCCCCTTCGAGGTCCGGAGCCCACAGCGCCAGCAGGAGCTCGAAGACGTTCTCGCGATGCTCGCGGCCTGGAAGCCGACGCGCATCGCCATCGAATCGCGGACCGACCGCCAGGCGAGGCTGGATTCGCTCTTTGCCGTGTATCCGGGCGGCGGCATGGATACGCTTCGAAACGAGATTTATCAGGTCGGCTTCAAGCTGGCGAAGCGGCTCGGGCATCCGGGCGTGTTTGCCATCGACGCACCGGCCCGGTTCCTCGATTCCGCCAGGACGGAGGAGGAGTGGAAGCGACGGAGCGAGGCCCAGAAGAAAGGCCCGCTGTCCGCCATCGATTGGGACGCGCGGTACAATGCGCTCTACCGGCAGGATGATTCGCTCAAGACGGTGCTCACCTTGCGCGAGATCCTCCTCCGCGCCAACGATCCCGACCGGCTCGCGCTCGGACACGGCCGCTATCTCCTCGGGCATCTGCTGAACGGGGTGCCCGGCGATTACTTCGGTGCCGATGGTTTCCTGAGTGCGTGGTACACCCGCAACCTGCGCATCTACAGCAACGTCGTGCGTCTCGTGCGCACGCCCGAGGAGCGCATTCTGGTTCTCATCGGCGCGGGCCATGCCCCGATCATTCGTCATGCGATGGCGAGCAGCCCGGCCGTCCGGCTGGTTGACGTCGCCGAAGTCTTCCGTTGAGCCAGGGGTATCCCTTGTTCCTGCGCAATCCCAAGTCCCAGGCAGGCTACGACGTCATCGTCGTGGGCTCCGGCGCGGGCGGCGGCATGGCCGCCTACCTGCTCGCCATCAACGGCCTCAAGGTGCTGGTGCTCGAAGCCGGTCGGAACTACGACCCGGTTCGCGAGACGCCGATGTTCCAGCTTCCCAGGGACGCGCCGCTTCGCGGAGCGGGGACGTCGCACAAGCCCTTCGGCTTCTACGATGCCACCGTCGACGGCGGGTGGCAGGTCCCGGGAGAGCCCTACACGACCGCGCCCGGGAACGAGTTCCTCTGGTGGCGGTCGCGGATGCTGGGCGGCCGCACCAATCACTGGGGCCGGATTTCGCTCAGAATGGGCGAGTACGACTTCAAGCCGAAGACCCGTGACGGCTTAGGAATCGACTGGCCGATCGAGTACAAGGACCTGGCCCCGTATTACGACAAGACCGAGATGCTCATCGGCATTTACGGGGGCGACGAGGACCTCGAGAACACCCCGAGATCGTCGAAAGGGGTGCTTCAGCCTCCGCCGGCGCCTCGCGGATGGGAGCTCCTGGTCAAGAAGCATTGTGGCCCGCTCGGCATTCCCGTCATCCCGATTCACAAGGCCATTCTCACCGCGCGGCAGGACGCGGCGTCGCTTCCGGCGCGGCTGCATCCCGGCAATCGCCTGGCGCAGCGAGTCCTCGCGGAGTCGATGCGGAGCCGTCAGGCCTGCATTTGGGCGACGCCGTGCGGCCGCGGCTGTTCCATCAAGGCGAACTTCCAGTCCACCACGGTGCTGCTCCCGCCCGCGCTCGCGACCGGCAACTGCGACATCATCTGCGATGCGATGGTGTACGAGGTGACCACCGGGGCCAACGGCAAGGCCACCGGCGTCCGCTACGTCGACCGCCTCACCCGCACCCACCATCAGGTGCAGGGCCGGGTCGTGGTGCTGGCCGCGAGCGCCTGCGAGACCGCGCGCATTCTGCTCAATTCGCGCTCCTCGGCGTTTCCCAACGGGCTGGCCAACGGCAGCGGCCTCGTCGGCAAATACCTGATGGATACCGTCGGCGCCGGCATCCAGGGACAGATCCCCGCCCTCGAGAACGTTCCGCCCCACAACGAGGACGGGGCCGACGGCGAGCATGTGTACATGCCGTGGTGGCTCTACCAGGATCAGGCGGCCGGGAGGCTCGACTTTGCCAGAGGGTACCACATCGAGTTCGGCGGCGGTCGGCGCATGCCGGGCCCCGGCATCTTCGGCGGCCTCGAGAACTTCACCGAGGGCGCGTACGGGGCGCGGTTCAAGGAGGCGGCTCGTCGGTACTACGGCTCCTTCCTGTTCTTCGACGGCCGGGGGGAGATGATCCCCAACGACGATTCGTACTGCGAGCTCGATCCGAATACCGTGGATCAGTGGGGCATTCCGGTGCTGCGGTTCCACTGGAAGTGGTCCGACCACGAGACCCGCCAGGCCGCGCACATGGTCAGGACGTTCGCGGGCATCGTCGAGGCGATGGGCGGCAAGGTCATCGGCACCCTCCGCAGTGACGGCGCGCAGGTCATCGCCCGGGGCGGACAGATCATCCACGAGGTCGGGACCACGCAGATGGGCAGCGATCCGCGGACCTCGGTGCTCAATGCTTCCTGTCAGGCGTGGGAGGTCAGGAATCTGTTCGTCGCGGACGGTGCGCCGTTCGTGTCCAACGCCGACAAGAATCCGACGCTGTCCATCATGGCGCTTGCCTGGCGGACGATGGACCACCTGATGGCGGAGATGAAGCGGAGGAACCTATGAGCGAGACGCCTGAACGGCCCGGCGAGCGGTCCGATGCGGTGTCGATCCCGCGCCGGGACGCGCTCAAGTCCCTGGGCACCGTCGCCGCGCTTCCGATTCTCGGCGAGCGGGGGGTGCGGGAGGTCGAGTCGGCGGCCCGGCAGGCGCAGGCCCCGGCCGGACCCCGCGGCACGCCTACCGACCCGGATCTCGTGAACCCGACGCCCGGCACCTGGCCCCGGCTGCTCGCGGACAATGAGCTGGCCACCATCGCCGTGCTCTGCGACACGATCATCCCCGCCGACGAGAAGAGTCCGAGCGCGAGTGCGGTCGGCGTTCCCGCGTGGATCAACGAGTACGTCAGCGCGCCGTACGAGGGGCAGCAGCGCGCGCTGGTCCAGCTGCGCGGTGGCCTGCTCTGGCTGGATCGGGAGTCCGAAGCGCGCTTCGGGAAGCGGTTCGCCGCGCTGGCCGACGCCGAGCGGCGGCAAATCTGCGACGAGATCTGCTACTTGCCGAAGGCCAGGCCGGAGCACCAGGCCGCGGCGCGGTTCTTTGACATGGTACGCGACCTGACCGCGGTCGGCTTCTATACCACGCGCGAGGGAATGCGGGACTTGCAGTACATCGGGAACGTGCCGGTGGCGGCGTGGAAGGGGGCGCCCCCCGAGGTGCTCAGCCACCTGGGGCTGGCTTCAGGCTGACCCGACCGCCTCGATCACCGCCCGGATCCGGAGCGGGTCGGTCTCGTCGCGCTCGTATTCGCCGGGGAGGGCAGTCCCTCCCAGACGCACTCCGTCCCGGCGGAACCGCATCGGGCTTTCGCGGGCCGTGCGGCCGCTCAGGTGCACCTCGCGGATCCCGGCCTCGCGCACGAGGCGCCGGGCGCTCCCGGCGGTGACACCGCCGCCTGCGACGATCGTCAGGCGGTCTCCGGCCAGGGTCACCAGCCGGCGGAGCATGGGGAGCCCCGCCTCCGCATCGGGCGCCTGGCCGGAGGTGAGAATGCGCTCGGCCCCCAGCGCGAGCAGCGCGTCGAGTGAGCGCTCGGCACTCGCGGCCAGGTCGAACGCGCGGTGAAAGGTGACGACCAGGGGTCGGGCAGCCTCGACCAGCGTGCGCATCGCGAGCTGGTCGACCTCTCCATGGCGATCGAGTGCTCCTATCACGACCCCGTCCGCGCCGCGCCGCTCTGCCTCGGCGATATCCCGCCGCATGATGGCGAGATCGTCGGCGTCGTACAGGAAGTCGCCGGGGCGGGGGCGAATCAGGACGAAGACGGGCAGCGAGACCGACTCGCTTACCTGGGTGATCAGTCCTGCGCTCGGGGTGAGCCCGCCCTCCCGCAGACCGCTGCACAGCTCGAGCCGGCCGGCTCCCGCGGCCTGCGCCGCCCGGGCGCCTTCCGCGGACTCGACCGCGACCTCGACGAGCACTGCGGCGGGGTTGGACATGGGGGAAAGCTACCGAGAGCCGGAAGGAAGAGCGTCGTTCGCGCACGCCGGCCCGGGTCAGGGCACATTTCCGGCAGGGAACGGGAGACACGGAAGACTCGATGCGGGCACTACACCAGGTGGTGGTCAGCGCGGCGGAAGTACGGAACGGGTCTCCGGTGTTCGCGGGCACTCAGGTCCCGGTGCGCGCCCTGCTCGAGCATCTCGACGCCGGCGGGGAGCTCGCCGCCTTCCTCGCCGCCCATCCCGAGGTCGATCGCGCGACCCTGCAACAGGCGCTCGCGCTCGGCCTGGAAGCGTTGATTCGCGCGGTCCCGATCGAGCCCAGGCCAACCCAGCGCTCGCTCCTGCCCCGGTTCGACGCCGCCGGGGTCATTCTCAACGCGGAGGAGCTGGTCGTGGACCAGGTGGTGGGCAAGCGCGTGCGATGCCCTGCCTGTCGCATGCTGGTGTTCCGTTCCTGGCCCGAAGGCTGGGATGCCCACGCGGGATCGCGCTGCCGCGGCCTCAAGGGCGAGCATTCGGAGGAGCGCAAGGCCGAGTTCAAGGGTCGCTTCGGGCACCTGTTCCGTCCCTAACCCGCAAATGCTCACGCACCTGCTCGCCGCCACCGCTGCCCTGCTGCCCGTTCAACAGGCTCGTTCTCCGATGGAAGACGAACGACCGGATTCGGCTCGGATCCGTCGCGCCGCAGAAGAGGCGCAGGCGGGGTTCGAGCGCGAGCGCCGGCGTCATCTCCCAGTGTTCCGCGGTGGGCGGCCGAGCCCATGCGAGGAGCGCATCGGGCGCTTCTGCTACTGGTACGAAGGGAGCGGCCCTCTCCCGGAGGACCCGCCCCGGTCGGTTCAGGCCCGGGCCAGGCTGCTGCGGCGGCTCGAGGAAGCGAGGGTGGAGCTTCCCGGCGACGGCTGGATCGCCGGGCAGCAGGTGCGGTACCTGCTGGAGCACGGTGAGACCGACACGGCCGTCGCGCGGGCCCGGGCGTGCGGCGCGGACCTGGCCTGGTGTGCCGCCCTGCTGGGATTCGCCCTGCACGCCGCCGAGCGGTTCGACGAAGCGGAGCGGGCGTTCGACCAGGCACTTGCCCGGATGCCGGTGAAGGACGCGGGTGTCTGGCGCGACCTCCGCCAGGTGCTCGAGGACGATGTGCCCGGCGAGCTCGCCGACTCGCTCCTCTGGCTGGGCGATCCCCTGCTCTCCAGGCCGGGGAACGACCTGCGCACCGAGCTGCTGGCCCGCCGGGTCATGATTCGGCTGCTCGCGGAGGCTGGTCGTACCGACCGGATGAGCTGGGGCCCCGACGCCGCGGAGATGCTGTATCGCTACGGCTGGCCGGTTCGCTGGTCGGTCGACTTCCCGCACTTGTCCAGCTACGAGCAGGGATCCATCGTCGGACACGAACGCCAGCCCGCGTACGGGTTCTTCCCCATTGGCCGGGAGATGCGCTGGGATCCGGCCCGGGCCCGCCCCCGG
>Ga0256867_10000260_pt1 | contig 20251 bp, 16 predicted proteins | sample RVTome_15_FD_185939 | JGI IMG/M metagenome (GOLD analysis project Ga0256867, IMG submission 185939) | Soil microbial communities from uranium-contaminated site in the Upper Colorado River Basin, Wyoming, United States - RVT150D86 (HiSeq) ... | reverse complement strand
GTGTCTGTCCCGGACGCCCTTCGTGTGCGACGCGAAGACCTCCAGCAGTGGCTCGGACCTGGAAGCGGGGATTGGTTGTACGAACGGATTCGAGGGCGCGGCTCGAATCGGGTGCAGCCGGATGCGGACGCCCGGTCCATGAGTCACGAGGAGACGTTCGCGCGCGACCTCGTTTCCGAGGAGGCGCTGGAGACGCGCCTCCTCGAGCTGGTGACCCGGCTCACCGCCGAGCTTCGCGCTGAGGGCCTCGCGGCCCGCACCGTGACCGTCAAGCTCCGAGACCACGACTTCCGGACCCGGCAGGCGTCCCGAACCCTGGCGGATCCCGTCTCCACGAGTCGCGCGATCTTCGAAGTGGCCCGCGAACGCCTTCGCTCTCTTCGAGCCAGGCGGCGGGTTGCCGCTCGCCTCTTGGGCGTGGCCCTCACCGGCCTGGCCTACCCAGCCTCAGAAGGCCAGCTCTCGCTCCTCGAGTATCACCCTGGCCATCCCGAGTCCGACCGGGACCGGGAGCTCGCGCGCGCCGTCGATCAGATCAACCAGAAGCTCGGACACGAAACCGTCCGCCCGGCCCGCCTCGTCGATGATCGCCCTTGACGCTTTCGAACGAGTTTCTCAGGTTGTGGGTGCCCTCAGTGTCCCTCGTACAATCGGTTCCACCTTTTCCGAGACCCTCGGCAGGAGGACGATGTGATCGCTCCCCGGCGACAGCTCACCTCGCGCGTTGCCTTGCTCTGCTGTTTCCTCGCGCTCATCCCGGCGTCACTCCCGGCGCAAGGGGTCACGACGGCGGCCCTCCAGGGCATTGTCACCGACCAGACCGGGTCGCCGCTTCCGCTCGCCAACGTCGTGGCCGAGCATGTGCCGAGCGGGACGCAGTACCGTGCCGTGGTCCGGACGGGGGGTGCCTACAGCATTCCGAACATGCGGGTCGGAGGGCCGTACCGGGTGTCCGTTTCCGCCATCGGATTTCAGCCGCTGGCGGAGGAGAACGTGTTTCTCGCTCTCGCACAGACCCAGCGAGTCGACTTCCGGCTCCAGCGCGCGGCCGTGCAACTCCAGGAGGTTTCGGTCACGGCGGAGCTCGATCCCGTGCTCAACTCGGGGCGCACCGGGGCGGCCACCTTCATCAGTCAGGAGCAGGTGGCACTGCTGCCGTCGATCAAGCGGAGCACCCGGGACCTGACCCGCCTGGACCCGCGGAGTGACGGGAATTTCTCGTTTGCGGGACGCAACTGGCTGTTCAACAACGTTTCGCTCGACGGCTCCTACTTCAACAACCCGTTCGGTCTGGATGATCCGGCGCCCGGCGGTCAGACCAGCGCCGAACCCGTGCCATACGACGCGGTGGAGCAGGTTCAGGTCTCCATCGCTCCGTTCGATGTCCGGCAGGGTGGCTTCACCGGTGCGAGCGTCAACACGGTCACCCGGAGCGGCACCAACACGCTGCGGGCATCCTTGTACGGCTTCGGACGGAACGAAGAGTTACTCGGGAACACCGTGCGCGGCTCCCCGGTGGTCGCTCGACCCGAACTGAACTACGTGCAGTCGGGGTTCTCCGTCGGCGGTCCGCTGATCCGCAACAAACTCTTCTTCTTCGTGAACGCCGAGCTCGAGCGCAGCGACGACCCGGGAACCAACTTCGTCGCCAGCCAGAGCGGCTCGCCGGGGTTTGGCGTGTCCCTCGTTCGCGCCGACACGATGAACCTGATTCGGCAGCGCCTCGTCGACGAATACGGCTACGACCCCGGCCTGTTTGAGGGGTACATTCACGAGACCAACAACGACAAGGCCATCGCCAAGCTGGACTGGAACATCAACCCCAACAACAACCTGACCTTTCGCTACAACTATCTGGACGCCAGCCGGGACCTTGGGCCTCATCCGTTCGTGTTCAGCTACAACAACACCGGCCGGGGGCCGAACGAAACCACGCTGCCGTTCCAGAATACAGGCTACACGGTCAACAACAACATGCACTCGTTCGCGGGTGAGCTGAACAGCCGGTCCTCCGGGTTCGCCAACCGGTTCTTCGTCAGCTACAATCGGTTCCGCGATCATCGGGAGCCGCGCAGCGCCCCATTCCCGACCATCGAAATCGGCCGGGCCGGTGTGGCCTACACCACGGTCGGCCACGAGCCCTTCTCGATCCAGAACGTGCTGGATCAGGATGTCTGGCAGATCACCAACAATTTCAGTCTGTTCAAAGGGCGGCATACGTTCACCTTCGGGGCGAACTTCGAGCATTTCAACTTTTTCAACTCGTTCAACCTGTTTTACCACGGCTTTGGCTTCACCTTCGATTCCCCGGCGGAGTTCCTCAATGCCACGGCGCCGGGACCCAACCAGGTCGATTTCCTCGGCGTGGTCGGCTCCAGTCCGTTCAAAGGCGAGGTCTTCAGCGTCGGTCAGCTCTCGGCGTACGCGCAGGACGAGTTCCTGCTCACCGACCGGTTCAACCTGACCTACGGGCTCCGGGTGGACTTCCCGATGTACCTCACGGATCCCGTCGACAATCCGCTGATGCGGACGCTGCCGCTGCTCGATGAAAACGACGAGACCGAGATTGTGGACCAGAGCCGGATGCCGGGGACGAGTCCCATTTTTTCGCCCAGGATCGGATTCAACTGGAACGCGTCGGGAGACCGGCGAACCCAGCTCCGGGGGGGGACCGGGATTTTCACCGGACGCGTCCCGTTCGTCTGGATCGGCAACAACTACTCGAACCCCGGCGCCAACCCCAACCTGTTTCCCGCGCCCGGCGTGCCTCAGGTCCCGACCCGAAAGGGCGCCATCCTCCAGCAATCGTTCTTCATGAACGCGATGGTCGAGGATTTCGAGTGGCCCCAGGTCTGGACCACGAATCTCGCGCTCGACCAGGAGCTGCCCGGGGATCTGGTCGCCACCCTCGAGGTCCTGTATTCCTCGGACCTGAAGGCCGTGTACGTCCGCAACGCGAACCTGCGGACGCCGGTGCGGACGCTCGCCGATGGGCGGCCGTTTTTCGGCGCCCCGAATCAGGAGATTACGCTCGCGTTCGGGGCCGGGCCCTTCGTCATCGACAACACGAGCGAAGGCCGCTCGTACAACATCACCGCCCAGCTGCGGAAGCATTTTGGCGCGAACGCTACGGCCAATCTCGCGTACAGCTACACCGACGCCAAGAATACCATGCGCTCGACGGAGATCGCGAGCAGTCTGTGGGAAGGGCTGCCGGTGCAGGGCGATCCCAACCGGCCGGAGCTGGCGCATTCGGAGTTCGGCCAGCGCCACCGTATCATCGGCGCGTTCACCTACGGAAAGAGCTGGTCGCCCGCGCTGCGAACGTCGGTGGGTGTCTTCGTGGAAGTGGCCCAGGGAAACCGGTTTGGCGGGGCAGGTGGCAACCGCTACTCGTTCATCTATTCAGGCGATGTGAACGGCGACGGCGTCGGAGGAAACGACCTGATTTACATCCCTGCCGCGCAGAGCGAGATCACCTTCACGCAGTTCGGGACGCTCAGCCCTCAGCAGCAGTGGGACAGCTTCAACGCCTTTATCGAGCAGGACAGCTACCTGCGCTCGCACCGGGGCCAGATCGCCGAGCGCTTCGGCCTGGTCAATCCCTGGTACAGCAACGTGGATCTGAAGCTGATGCAGGATTTCGCCTTTGGCGGGGGAGCCAGGCGCCACGCGTTCCAGCTGTCGATCGATGTGCTCAACGTCGGAAACCTCATCAGCTCCGACTGGGGTGTTCGCAAGCTGGCCAGCACGACGGCGACCTCGCCGCTCACCGTGGTCGATTTTGGCGGAGTCGGCGGGGAGCCACGGTTCAACTTCACCGGTCCAACCGAGACCTTCATCGACGACCCGTCCCTGCAGTCCCGCTGGCGGGCTCAGCTCGGCCTGCGGTACTTCCTCAACTACTGAGGACCGAGAACTGAAGCCTGAGGGCCGAGAACTGAGGATTCAGTCCTCGGCCCTCGGTGCTCAGATCAGGTGCACCGCCGTTGCCTTGACGGCCACGGACACCGTCACTCCCGGGGCGAGCCGCAGCTCGCCCGCTGTGGATTCCATCACGGCGGCCACGAGCGGGACGCCGAGCGCTTCCAGGTGCACCAGCACGATCGCCGAGCCGTGCTCCAGCCGCCTGACCACCGCGCGAAAGTGATTGCGGGGCGGACCGGGGTGCTCGGTCACGCTCAGCAGGAGGTCGGTCGGGCGCAGCACGGCGAACCCGTCGCCGACACGATCCGCGACGACCTCGAGCGTCAGTCCGCCGGAGCGGAATCGGGCCGGGAAGCGCGGCCGGTCCTCCGCCTCCGCCAGCGTTCCGTCGCCGTGGAGCGGCGCGGGTATCGGCCCGGCCGCTTCGATCACTCCGCGCAGGACGTTCCCGGTGCCGATGAACTCCGCGACGAACCGTGAGTTCGGCCGCTGAAACACCTCTTCGGGACGCCCCACCTGCGCCACCTTGCCGTCCGCCAGCACCGCGACGATGTCGCCCAGGCGCATCGCGTCCTCGAAATCGTGGGTGACCTGCAGGGTCGTGATCCCCTCGCGCTCGTGGAGCTCGCGCAGCTCATGGCGCAGGCCTCGACGCGTGGCCGGATCGACCGCCGCAAAGGGCTCGTCGAGGAGGAGAATGCTGGGCCGCGGCGCCAGCGCCCGTGCCAGCGCCGAGCGCTGCTGCTCGCCGCCGCTCAAGGCGAGCACCGGCCGGTCGAGCAGGGCCTCGATGCCCAGGAGGCGTGCCACCTCCTGGACGCGAGCGTCGCGATCGTGAGGCGAGAGCCGGCGGAGGCCATACCCGACGTTCTCGCGGACGGTGTAGTGCGGAAACAGATGGTAGTGCTGGTAGACGAAGCCGACCCGGCGGGCTTCCGGCGGAGCGCTGGTGACGTCGGTATCCCGCAGAATCACCCGGCCGCTGGTGAGTGGCACGTGGCCCGCGACCGCCTCGAGCAGGGTGGTCTTCCCGGCGCCGGTCGGCCCGATCACGAGCCCGTACCCCCCCGTGGGGACCTCGAGCGAGACCTCCTGCACGGCGAACCGCCCCAGCCGGACTCCCACCCGTTCGAGCCGGATCATCGCCGCACCGCCGGCTCCGGGGTCAATACCTGCACGGTGACGAACACGCCGAGGGCCAGGAGGAGCAGCAGCGCCGCCGCCGGCACGGCCGCGGGGAGCCCGAAGAGGGTGAACCGGTCGTAAATGAGTATGCTCGCTACTTTCGGGTTGTAGGTCAGGATCACGATCGACCCGAACTCGCTCACGCTCCGCGCCCAGGCGAGGACCGCGCCGGCGACCACACTCCTCGCCGCCAGGGGCAGCGTAATCCGGCGGAAGGCCTGCCAGCCGCTGTCGCCGAGGGTGCGCGCGACCCGCTCGAGCTTGGGGTCGACGCCACGAAAGGCCTCGCGTGACGCGCTCACCACGATCGGCGCTGACACAAACAGCATCCCGGCGACGATGCCGGGGACGTGGTTGACGAACTCGAGGCCGACGGAGGCGAGCGCGCCGCCGACCGCCGAATGACGTCCCAGGAACAGCAGCAGCGCGATGCCGGCCACCGGGTGGGGGATCACCACCGGCAGCTCGACGAGCCCCGCGACGAGTCGGCGTCCGGGGAAGGTGGTCCGGGCCAGGAGGTAGGCCAGGGGAACCCCGAGCACCACGCCGACCACGGTGGCGACCGTAGCGGTGAGCGCGGTGAGCCAGAGGGAGGCGGCCAGCTCCGGATCGGCCAGCGCCCGTCCCAGGCTCGCGGGGCTCGCCTCCAGGAGCAGGCGCACCATCGGGCCGGCCACGAACAGCACCAGCGCCGCGGCGAGCAGCCAGCGCGCCACCGTCCAGGGCGAGAGGGATGGAGCCATGAGTCCCTAACGATAATATTTGTGCTCCAAACATGATCCCGGCCTCCACCCACCCGCCCGACAGGACTCCATGAAATTCCCAGCCCAGCTCCAGCACGGCATGAACGAGCAGATGCGCCGCGAGTTCCACGCCTACTACCTCTACCTCGCGATGTCGGCCTGGCTCGGGCAGCGCAACTTCCGGGGGTTCGCGCAGTGGATGCGGATGCAGGCCCAGGAGGAAGCCGGCCACGCGATGAAGTTCTTCGATTTCATCGACGACCGCGGCGGGGTCATCTCGCTGGAGGCGATCGAGAAGCCCACGACGGAATGGAAGAACGTGCTGGCGGTCTTCGAGGCGGCGAAGCAGCACGAGGCCAGAGTCTCGGAGGGCATTCACACGCTGTACGAGCTGGCTATGGCGCAAAAGGACTGGGCCAGTCAGGCCATGCTGCAGTGGTTCATCACCGAGCAGGTGGAGGAGGAGAAAACCAGCACGGAGATCGTGGAGACGCTGCGCATCATCGGCGACAATAGCTCCGGGCTCCTGATGTACGATCGTGAGCTCGGCGCCCGCAACGCGGCGTCGTAGGATGCGCGTCGCGTTTCTCGGGCTCGGCGCCATCGGCTGGCCCATGGCCGCCCGGGTGGCGGATCGCCACCAGCTCATCGTCTGGAACCGGACGCCGGCGCGGGCCGCCGAGTTCGCGGCATCTCACCCGGCCACCGTCGCCGGCACGCCGCGCGAAGCGGCCGCCGGGGCCGACGTGGTCATCACCTGCCTGCCCACGTCGAAGGACCTGGAACGCCTGCTCGAGGGACCGGAGGGGTTGGAGGCCGGGCTCGAGCGGGGCACTCTGTTGCTCGACTGCACCTCGGGCGACGGTGCCACGTCGAGGCGAATCGCGGAACGCCTTGCGGTCCGTGGCGTCCAGTTCGCCGATGCCCCCGTGAGCGGGGGTACCAACGGGGCGGCAGCGGGAACGCTCACGGTCATGGTGGGCGGCGATCCGGCGGCCTTCGCGCGGGCAATGCCGCTCCTCGAGTCGTTTGGCAGCCGCATCGTGCACATGGGCCCCCTCGGGACCGGCGACGCGATGAAGGCGGTCAACAACACCTTGCTCGCCGTGAACATCCTGGCGCTCGGCGAGGGCCTCGTCGCGCTTGCCAAGGCAGGCGTGTCGCCCCGCACGGCGGTGGAGACGCTCAATACCTCGAGCGGAAGGTCCTTCGTCAGCGAATCCCTGATTCCCGAGCGGGTCCTGAGCGGTCGCTGGCCGGTCACTTTCCGCCTGGCCCTGCTCGACAAGGACGTCGGGATCTGCCTCGACCTGCTTCGGGAGCTCGGCCTGTCCGGCCCGCTTCTCAACCGGGCCGGTGAGCTGCTCCACGAGGCCGGCAAGCTGCTTGAAGAGGATGCCGACTACCTGGCGCCGATCCGACTCGCCGAAGAGCGGGCTGGGGTGGAGCTTCGCGGATGACACCCGGGGCTTGCCATCAGTCCACCGGCCCGGCCACCTTCTGAGCATTCATGACCGCATCGAGCGAGTCCGACAGGCCTTGGGGAAGCACACTTCGGGTTCGCGCCGAAGTCCTGGTCACCGGGGGGCAGCGGCTGGCCGGCTTCCTTCACTTGCAGCCGAACGCTTCGAATCATCTCGGCCCGGAGTCGCCGGAAGACCTCCTGAACCGGCGGGGTGAGTTCTTCCCCCTCACCCAGGACGGCGGAAGGACGGTCTTCCTCGCCACGTGCCAGGTCATGGCGGTGGTTCTCGCTCCCCAGCAGCTCTTCGACGACCCAACGAGGGCCTCCGCCGCCCGGAACCTGAAGTTGCAGGCACAGCTCTCGGACGGCACCGAGTTTGCGGGGACGGTCGTCTCCGAGATGCCACCTGACCGTGCGCGCGTTTTGGATTTTCTGAACCAGGGCCGCGGTTTCTTCGCATTGCGGTCCCCGGAGGCGATTCGCTATTTGAATCGTGACCATCTCCGCCTCGTCACCCCCCTCGACTGAGCCCCCCGTGCCGCGCATCGACCGATTTCTGACGGCCATGAAGCAGCATGGAGCCGAGTCGATGGTGCTCGGTGCCGGCGCACCGATCCAGCTTCAGCGCGGAACCGGGCAGCATCCAATCACGAAAGACCCGCTGACGCAGGCGCAGTACATCGCGCTCCTCCGCGAGATCGCGCCGGCGGATGCCGCCGGCCAGGTTGGCCAGTCTCCCGGTCTGATCTTCGCCTACGACAGTCCGGTCGGACGCATCGAGGTGGTGTTCGAGCAGGGCGGTGCCGCCGCCAGACTGCGTGCGGCCGAGGACGAGCCCCGCCCGGCATCGGCCCCGGCGACGAACGCGGCCCCCCTGGCCACGGTTGCTCCCGATCTCACCGAGGCTCGCAGGGAAATCGATCGCCTGCTGCGGCGCCTCGTCGAGACCGGCGGCTCCGACATTCATCTTCGCTCGGGCGCCATACCGATCCTGCGTAAAGACGGAGAGCTCGTCCGGCTGGACGAGCCCGCCATCGACGGGAGCAAGCTCGAGCTGCTGCTCCGCAGCATCATGTCGCCCGAGAACTTCGCCGACTTCCAGCGGGACAACGATCTCGACTGGGCATACGAGCTCGAGGGGTCGGCCCGGTTCCGGTGTAACGCGGGCCGAGACCGCTTCGGGCCGCTGGGTGTATTCCGGCAGATCCCCACCGAGGTAAAGAGCGCCGAAGAGCTTGGTCTGTCGAAGGAGGTCCAGGCCCTTTGTCAGCTCATCAAGGGGCTGGTCCTGGTTACCGGACCGACCGGGTCAGGCAAGTCGACGACCCTTGCGGCCATGGTGGATCTCGTCAATCGCAACCGAACCGATCACATCATCACGATTGAAGACCCGATCGAGTTCGTCCATCAGAGCAAGCGCTGTCTGGTTACCCAGCGCCAGGTGGGGATCCATACCGGATCGTTCAAAGCCGCGCTGCGGGCTGCCCTGCGTGAGGATCCGGACGTCGTGCTCGTCGGGGAGCTCCGCGATCTCGAGACCATCGCTATCGCCATCGAGACGGCCGAGACGGGGCACCTCGTCTTCGGCACGCTGCACACGACCACGGCCGCGTCCACCCTCGACCGGCTGATCGACCAGTTCCCCACCGACCGGCAGGCCCAGATTCGAGTCATGCTCTCCGAGTCGCTCCGCGGCGTGGTTGCCCAGGTCCTCTGCAAGAAGGTCGGCGGGGGACGGGTTGCCGCGCGCGAGGTGCTCCTGTCGATTCCCGCCGTCAGCAATCTCATCCGCGAGGGGAAGACGTTCCAGATTCCGTCGATCATGCAGACCAATCGTAGGATCGGCATGGTGACCCTCAACGAAGCCCTCCTCGATCTCGTCGACCAGGGCGCCATCGAGCCCCGCGAGGCGTGGCTCAAGTCGAGTGACCGGACCAGCTTGCTCGGTACGCTCAAGGCCAAGGGGGTCAACACGAGTTTCGTCGGGGAAGGGTGATCGAACCCGCCTCCGCCCCAACCCTCGCCCCACCCGTCGTCGTACTCGTCGGGACCCAGGATCTGGTCAATCTCGCCGGTGCCATCCGGCTCGCGAAGAACTTCGGCGTGCAGCAGGTTCGCCTGGTGGCGCCCGAGGCGGCCGTCGATCCCTGGCGGATCGAGGGAATCGCGCACCAGACCGCGGACATCGTGGCACGGATGACGGTGCATCCGACGCTCGAGGATGCGATCGCCGACTGCGTGTACACGGTGGCCCTCACCGCGCGCGAGCGCGCCGCCAAGCGGAAGACGATGCGCCCCCGCGCCGGTGCCGCAGAGCTGACCTCCCGGAGCGGAGCCGAGCCGGTCGCGATCGTCGCGGGCCGGGAGGATGCGGGGCTCACCAACGCGGAGCTCGATCGTTGCCAGGCGTTGGTCACCATTCCCACGGCGCCGGACCATCGTTCGCTCAACCTCGCTCAGGCGGTGGGTATCCTCTGCTACGAATCGTGGCTGGCCCGGAACGGTGAGGCGCGGCCGCCGCTCAAGCCGCCACGGCGGAAGGCGCAGCTCGCCCCCTCCGGACGCCTTGAGCTGCTGTATCGGGACTGGGAGCGTTCTCTCTGGGCCATCGAGTTCTTCAAGAGCCGGCGCAGCGAGGTGGTGATGCGCTCGGTTCGCGAGCTGATCCATCGGGCGTCGCTCGACGCCCGGGAGGCGGCGTTGCTGCGCTCCATGGCCCTTGAAACGGTGCACTTCCTGGATCGGCGGGGGGTCCAGGTGGATCTGCCGGAGGAGCTGCGGGACATTGGGCGTCTGCCGGGTGGGGAAGCGCCACTGGAGGGGTGAGCGTGCAGGGGTGAGCCGCTGGAAGGGGTGAGAAGTCGACCCACTCCTGGAATAGCCGATCGAGGGAGTCGGGTATAACTCGTTGCGGGCGGCTTGTTTCGGCTAGGGGGGTGGCTATCTTCATCCGCGCTCGGCGCTTCGCTGACGGAGTTGCGCGGCGCGACATCTCGTGAAATAATTCACATGCCGAGTCGCTCGAGCCCTGAGGGGTTCCGCGACCGTGCCAGGGGTCCCTCACCTCTCGCGCCGGGTTGTACGCATGCGGAAGCTCGTGGTCGTTGGCGGACTACTGGGGGCAGGAGTACTCGGCGCGGTGAGCTTGGCGCGCCAGACCTCCGACGCACAACAACCTGCGGCCCGGGCCGATTCCCTGGTCGCGCCACGCCTCGGCGTTGCCGATTCGGGCCGGCTCGCCGGAGCTCGCCAGCCGATCTTCTTTCGCCACGATATCCACGCCGGGCAATTCAAGATCGCCTGCCAGTACTGCCACTATTCGGTGGCGGAATCGAGTGAGCCGGGCATCCCGTCGCTGCAGACCTGCATGGGGTGCCACCAGGTGATTTCCGGGACGGATAGCACCGACCGCGCCGAAATCCGAAAGCTTCGGGCGTTCTGGGCCGATCGGGAGGATCCCGCCAAGCCGAAGCTCGAGTGGGTCCGGCTGCACACCCTCGCCCGGCACGCGCATTTCCCCCACAGCCGTCACATCAAGGCACTCGGGCCCAACGCGTGCCAGACCTGTCACGGCGACGTCGCGCGCATGCCGCAGATGTTCCGCGCGAACAACGTGAATAACATGGGCTTCTGTATCAGCTGCCATGTCGAGCGGAAGGTGAATCGTGACTGTACCGCCTGCCACTACTGAGGGTGAGCGGTCCGTGGTGAGCAGCGAGCGGGGCGTGCCGCCTCAGCCACCTGCCGCTGCGCCGTCCCTCGACCGCCGCCGCTTCCTGACGGTCCTGGGCGTCACAGGCGCCGGAACGGCCGCGCTCTCCGGCTGCTCCACCGATCGGGTGCAGAAGCTGGTCCCCTATCTGGTCCAGTCGGAAGACCTGGTGCCCGGGCTACCGACCTGGTATGCGAGCACCTGCACCGAATGCTCAGCAGGGTGCGGACTCCACGTCAAAACCCGCGAGGGCCGCGCCATCAAGCTCGAGGGGAACCCCGCCCACCCGATCAATGCCGGCAGTCTCTGCGCCATGGGCCAGGCGGGTCTCCAGGCCTTGTACAACCCGGCGCGGGTCGACGGGGCGATGGCGAAAGCCGACGGCGTCTTCACCCGGACGTCGTGGGACGACGCGATCGGGCGTTTGTCCTCTCGGCTGAGCGCGGCGCAGGGCCGCATCGCGGTGATCAGCGGCGCGGGTCCGGGGACCTTCGACGATCTGCTCGCCTCCTGGAGCACCGCGGTCGGTGGGCGCCTGGTGCGGTGGGAGCCCTTCGGCCGTGAACCGGAGCGGATCGCCAACCGGCAGGTGTTCGGCCTCGACGAGCTGGCGCACTACGATTTCGCCGCGGCGCGACACGTCGTCTCCTTCGGCGCAGACTTTCTGGAAACCTGGGGCGCAGTCGTCGAGCAGCAACGCGGATTCGCGGCATCGCACGGGTTCCAGAACCAGGACATGTCGAAGCTGGTGTGCATCGGGCCGCGGATGGACCTCACCGGCATCAACGCGGACGAATGGCATCCCACGACCGTAGGCGCCGAGGCCTCGCTCGCGCTCGGCATGGCCAACGTGATCCTGAGCGAGCGGACATCCGGCCCCGAGGACGCCAACTCCCTCCGGGGCACGCTCGCGGAGTACACGCCAGAGCGGGTGGCCGGCGAGACCGGCCTTACCGCGGATCTCGTGCGGCGCCTCGCGCGGGAGTTCGTGTCCGGCGCGCCGTCGCTTGCCGTGGCGGGCGGTGTCGGCGCACAGCACCGCGGTGCGGCCGATCTCTGCGCCGCGGTGAGTCTGCTGAACTACGTGGCCGGCAACGTGGGGCGCACGGTGCATTTCGGGATGGGCATGGCCGCGACGGACGGCTATGAGGTGATGGCCGGCCTCATCGCTGCCATGAATGCCGGCGAGATCGACATTGTGCTGGTGCACGAAGCCAACCCCGCCTATGCCCTGCCGAAGACCGCCGGGTTTGCCGCCGCGCTGGCTAAGGTCGCGCTCAAGATCAGCACCGCGACAGTGCTGGATGAGACGGCCGCGCTATGTGACCTCCTCCTGCCCAACCCGCATGCGCTGGAGCGCTGGGGTGACTTGCGGCCGCGCGCTGGCATCCGGAGCCTGATGCAGCCGGTCATGACGCCAGTCGTGAATGCCCGGGATACCGGCGACGTGCTGCTCGCCGTCGCGCGGGCGGCGGGCGGGCCGCTGGCCGGGTTCACGGCGCCTTCCTGGGAAGTCCACCTCAAGAACGAATGGGCCGGCTTCGCGCGCTCCCGGGGCGCCGCCGAGACCGAGCGCTTCTGGCTGGACTCGCTGCAGCGCGGCGGCGTATTCGAGGCCGCGCCGGCCGGTGCCGCGCCGCGTCTCGCGGCCGGTGCCTCCTCCGTGCGGTTCACAGCGCCGTCCCTCGAGGGAGAAGGTGACTTCACCTTCCTCCCGGTGCCCTCGTCCATGCTCTACGACGGGCGGGGCGCCAACAAGCCATGGCTGCTCGAGAACCCCGATCCGGTCACCAAGATCACCTGGCATTCCTGGATCGAAGTCAGTCCGGAGACCGCGCGGGTCCTCGACGTCCGCGAGGGCGAGATCCTGCGGCTTGGCTCGCCGCACGGCTCCATCGAGGCACCGGTCTACGTGTATCCCGGCCTCCGCAACGACGTGATCGCGATGCCGCTCGGACTCGGCCACACCGAGTACGGCGAGTTCGCGCGCGGCAGAGGTGTCAACGCGCTCGACCTGCTCGGGGTGGGGCCGGGCGGCTTCGTCCCCTATGTGGGAACCCGCGTCCAGGTTACCAAGACGCGCGGCTACAGGAGGCTCGCCAAGACCGAAGGGAATCCGCGGGAGCTCGGGCGCCACATCACCGGCCTCATGCCCGTGGCGCACGCCCGGCGCGGGCTCACGGTCGAGGAGTCGCTCACCGACCTCGGCGAAGCCCATCACGAGATCAACACCGAGCGCGAGATGGAGGCGATCGCCGGCTTCCGCCGGGATCACGTCGAGCGGCGGAAGCTGGGGGACTACGACGAGGCGGACCCGCAGTGGGGCATGGCCATCGACCTGGCCAAATGCACCGGGTGCTCGGCCTGCGTCACCGCCTGCTATTCCGAGAACAACATCCCCTGGGTCGGCGAGGACCAGGTGACGCGGGGCCGCGAGATGAGTTGGCTCCGGATCGAGCGCTACTTCCACGGCGGGGAGGAGCCCGGCGAGCCCGTGACGGCGCGGGTGATCCCGATGCTCTGCCAGCACTGCGACAACGCGCCGTGCGAGCCGGTCTGTCCGGTGTACGCCTCCTACCACACCGCGGACGGCCTCAACGGCCAGGTGTACAACCGGTGCGTGGGTACGCGCTACTGCAGCAACAACTGCCCGTACAAGGTGCGGTATTTCAACTGGTACGCCTACAACAAGACCGCCTGGCCCGAGCCGATGCACCTCCAGCTCAATCCCGACGTGACGGTTCGGGGCCGGGGCGTGATGGAGAAGTGCACCTTCTGCGTGCAGCGGATCCGCGGGGCCCAGAACCAGGCGCGGCTGGATGATCGCCCGCTGCGCGATGGCGACGTCGTGACGGCGTGCCAGCAGGCGTGCCCGTCGGGTGCCATCATCTTCGGCAATGTCCGCGACCCCACCAGCGGCGTGGCCCGCGCCCAGTCCGATCCCCGCGGCTACCACGTCCTCGAGGAGCTCAACGTGCGGCCAGCGATCACCTACCTCGCCAAGGTCGTGAACAAGGCGGAGACTTCGGCATGACGTCGCTCGCGCACGGGCACCCGATGCAGACCCACGCCGAGGTCACCCGCGACGTCGTCGCGACGCTGGGCACGCCCAGCCGCGGGTATTACATGGCGCTGTTCGGGGCGGTCGGGATGTTCCTGGCGGGGCTGGTGACGTTCGTCTTCCTGCTCAAGGACGGCCTCGGCCTCGCGGGGTACACGCCGCCGGTCATGTGGTCGGTCTACATCACGACGTTCGTGTTCTGGGTCGGTATCGGTCACGCCGGCACGCTCATCTCGGCGATCCTCTTTCTCTTCCGCTCCCCGTGGCGTACCGCGGTGTACCGTTCGACGGAGGCGATGACGGTCTTCGCCGTCATGACGGCCGGTCTCTTCCCGATCATCCACATCGGCCGGCAGTGGGTCTTCTACTGGCTGCTGCCGTATCCCAACCAGCGCTTCCTCTGGCCGAACTTCAAGTCACCGCTGATCTGGGACGTGTTTGCCATCGGGACGTACCTGACGGTGTCGACGACCTTCCTGGTCGTCGGCCTGGTGCCCGACATCGCGGCGGTCCGGGACAAGGTGTCCGGGTGGCGGCAGGCCATCTACAAGGCGCTCTCGTTCGGCTGGACCGGCGCCGACAGCCAGTGGCGACACTACACGCGCGGCTACCTCTACCTCGCCGCGCTGGCCACGCCGCTCGTGCTCTCGGTGCACTCGGTCGTGTCCTGGGATTTCGCGATGGGTCTCGTTCCCGGGTGGCACGGGACCATTTTCGCCCCCTACTTCGTGGCCGGAGCGATCTACTCGGGCATCGGCATGGTGCTGACGCTCCTGATTCCGCTCCGCAAGGTGCTCAAGATCGAGCACATGATCACCGAGTATCACTTCGACAATCTGGCCAAGCTCACCCTGCTCACCGGGTCGATCCTGTTCTATGCCTACGCGATGGAATACTTCGTCGCGTGGTACAGCAGCAACACCTTCGAGCAGACCACCTTCTGGCGCCGCGCCTTCGGCCCGATGTGGTGGGCCGGCTGGTCGATGATCATCTGCAATGCCTTCGTGAGCCAGCTGCTCTGGTTCAAGAAGGTCCGGACCAACCTGACCGCGCTCTTCCTCATCTCGATCTTCATCAATGTTGGGATGTGGTTCGAGCGGTTCGTCATCATCGGGTCGTCGCTCGCCAACGATTACGTCCCGTTCGCCTGGCAAACGCCGATTCTCACCTGGGCCGACTGGGGCATTCTCCTCGGCTCGTTCGGCTGGTTCGGGATGTACTTCCTGCTGTTCGCGCGGACGTTCCCGATCGTCGCGATCCAGGAGATCAAGGAAATGATTCCCTATCCGCGGAAGCGCGGAGGAGGGCACTGATGGCCCCGAAGGCGGTGCCCGGAGTCCTTGCCGCGTTCGTTCACGTGGATGCGGCCGTCGAGGCGATCAGGACGCTGCGGGCGAGAGGACATCGGGATCTGACCGTGTACTCCGCTTCGCCCAACCACGAGATCGAGGAGGCCCTCGACCAGCCCATCAGCTGGGTGCGGCTGTTTACGCTCATCGGCGGGCTCACCGGGTGCACCGCAGGGTTCGCGATGACGATCTGGATGTCGCGCGACTGGCCGCTCCTCGTGGGCGGCAAGCCGTTCGACGCGGTTCCGCCCTACGTCGTCCTCGCCTTTGAGCTCACGATTCTGTACGGCGCGCTCGCCACGGTGGCGGGGGTGATCATCCTCTCACTGGTCAAGTCGCTCCGGGGCAGGCCGTATCATCCGTCGTTCAGCGACGACCGCATCGGGCTCTTCGTCCCCTGCGGTCCCGATCAGGCGCCCGGAGTCCGGGACGTGCTCGTCAACGCCGGCTCCGAGGAGATCCTTGCCCATGGGGCCTAAGTTCTGCTCCGCAGCGCTCGCCGCCCTGCTCCTGGGCGGGTGTAACTGGTATTACGACCGGGTGCCCGGTCCCGACGACCTCATGAAACTGGTACCCTGGTTCGATCACATGGTCGAATCGCGTGCCGTGCATCCGTACGAGTCGGGCGAGGTTCCGAGGAGCTCGGTGCCCGGGACGGTGCCGATCACGGGGAGCGAGGGTAACTGGCAGGCCGAGTTCGCCGCCGGCAACACCGCCACGGCCGACCGCCTGATGAATCCGACCGATCCGAACGCCACTCTCGCCCGGGGCGACACCCTCTATCAGACATTCTGCTCGGTGTGCCACGGGCCGTCGGGCGGCGCGACAGATGCGACCGTCGGGCCGAGGCTGGCCGCGCCGTCTCTGCTCACGGACCGGGCGAGGGCCTACTCCGACGGGTACCTCTACAGCATCGTCCGCTATGGGCGGGGCGTGATGTTTCCCTACGGCGACAAGGTGTACCGGCCGGACTATCGCTGGGCCATCGTGAACTACGTGCGAAAGCTGCAAGGGGACGCCCCGCCGGCCGGGGCCCCGGGGCCAGTGGGGGGGCAATAATGCCCGAGCGCGAACTCCTCCAGCGCCTGATCACCCGCGCCACGGCGGCACGATGGGCCATGCCGGTTCAGCTGGGTGCCCTCCTCTCGCTCCTCGGAGCAGTGCTCTTCATTCTCTCGCTCACCGGTGCACACCCGGAGCGCGCCTGGCAGGCCTTCCACGTCAACTGGCTCTTCTTCACCGGGATCACGGGGGGAAGCCTCGCGCTGGTTGCGGTTCACAAGGTCGCCAAGGCCAAGTGGTCCGGGGTCATCCTGCGCTTTTCGGAGGCGACGGCGCTGTTCTCCGTGGTGTCCTTGATCGGCCTGGTGCTCATCTTCACAGTCGGCTACCACGCGATCTACGGGCACATGCAGGAGGAGTTGCATGGGCTCGCCCATGGCAAGGCGGTCTGGCTCTCCCGCTGGTTCATGTTCGGCCGGCTGTTGGTCGGGCTGATCGCCCTCTATGGCCTGGGGTGGCTCCTGGTACGCGCCGATCTCGTCCCCGATATGGCAGCCGTTCGGGAGACGGTAACGGACGGTCGCGCGCCGCTCTATGCGCAGTGGACCGCCGGATTCGACTCCTCCGCGCCGGGTCTCGCCGCGCAGGAGGCTCGAATTGCGCGCCTGGCGCCGGGCTTTATCGTGGTTTATGCCCTTGTTTTCACGTTGGTGGCGTTCGATGGTATCATGGCGCTGCAGCCGCACTGGTTCTCCAACCTGCTCGGCGGCTTCTACTTCATGGGCAGCTTTCTCGGGGCGCATGCCCTGCTCGCCCTCCTCCTGCTGTTCGGGCGCAGGCAGCTCGGCATTGCCGACCTGGTCAGCGCGAAGCAGCGCCACGACCTCGGCAAGCTGATCTTCGGATTCACGGTGTTCTGGGCCTATCTCATGTGGGCTCAGTTCCTGGTGATCTGGTACGGCAACATGCCGGAGGAAACCGGCTTCGTCTTCGCGCGGCTGTGGGGTCCGTGGCTTCCGGTTGGCAAGGCAGTCCTGGTCGGGATGTTCCTCGTCCCGTTCTGGGGATTGTTGTTCGTGGTGGCCAAGAAGACCCCCTTCACGCTCGGGCTGTTCGCGCTGATCAGCCTTTCAGCGCTGTGGCTCGAGCGCTACCTGCTGGTCCTTCCGTCCATCACGGCGGAACCCGGCCCCCCAGCCGGGATTCCCGAGGTCGGTGCCACGCTCCTCATGCTGGGGTTGTTCCTGTTGAGCTACGGGTTGTTCGCGCGAATGTTCCCCATGGTCTCCCCGCGCCTGGCCATGACGACGCTGCAGATCGAGCGAGCCCATGGCCATGGGCATGAGTTCGGACATGAAGAAAAGTTAACCGATTACGCCCTGCCGCCGGAACTGGAACGGAGGCACGAGGGGCGGTAACACTAGTGACCGTTTGACCCGTAAAGCAGAAGGCCGGCTCGATGCACTCGGGCCGGCCTGCTTGGTTCTGCGGATCAACGGTCCAATGTCAACCGTCAACGGTTGTTTACCTCAGAGCCGCCGCCCTGGCCAGCGCCGTGAGGGAGTCGGCCCGGAGCCGGCCGGTGACGGCCAGGGCGCGGAGGACACGCCGGGTGACCCCACGGCTCTCGATGTAATCCGGCGTCGTGCGCGCGGGCTCACTGGCGTTCAACCCCGGCTCAGCGGGCCGCTGCAGGAACTCCGTGATCTTCTCCACCGGACCTTCGATGCTTCGCAGGATCTCTCCTGACGGATGCTGCTGCGAGACGATCACCACCGGCCGCTCGCCGGGCTGGCCGGGCTGGAGCAGGACCCCCAGCACCGGAAGGCCGTTGATGAATGGAAGGCTTCCTCCGGCAAGGACCAGCGCGTCTTCCCATTCGACCGAACGCCAGAGCCGGTCAAACCCCGCGGGGGCCGCGACCGGCGGCAGCGCGGTCACGCTCGCGCCTCCCGGGCTTCCCTCGCCGTCAGGAGCGACGGCGGAAACCAGGGTCAACTCGGGAGCTGGAGCAATAGCTTCGGGCGGGGCGGAGTCCTCCGCCGGCTTGCGCGCCAGCTCGAGCCGACGAGGCTGCGACACCGGCGGGGGCGGTGGGGCTTCGGCGATCGTTTCGACCGTCGTGATGGGCGTCGAGAGGGGGGTAGCCGGCAGGGCGGTCGCCATCGGCACCGGCGGGTCCACGTCGATCGGCAACGAGACCGACCGCGCCAGCCAGCCGGCTCCCACCGCGCCGAGCACGCCCGCTGCCAGCAGGCCAAGCCGTCGGGTCCGGACACTGAGACGGGACCCCACGGAAACCGGTCGTCGGCTCATGAGCTCCGCCATGGGTGGCGGCAGAATGAGGGGACGAGGCGTCAAGGTTGCCAGGAGCGCGGTGGTGCGATCGCGCAGTGCCGCAGTGTCGTCGCGCACGGCACGGCAGTGCCCGCACCGAGCCAGATGCGTCTCGATTTCAACGCACTGAGACCGGCTCAGCGCCTGGTCCAGATAGGCGTGCAGCTCCTCTTCAGGAACGTGCCGCATGCGCTGGGTATTCCTTTCGATCGTAGGCTTCGATCAACCGCTTCCGGGCCCGTGCCAGCGTGGTGCCGACGGCACCTACCGCGAGTCCGGTCTGGGCGGCGATTTCGGGGTAGCTCAGCCCCGCGTCCCACAGCAGCAGAACCTCCTGGTCCCGCTGGGAGAGCGTGGAGAGCGCACCCTGCACCTGCGCGAGCCGCTCATCCCGCTCGACCGAATCTTCCGCTGATGCATCCGGGGTGGTGAGCGGGACCGGGTCGTCCTTCAGGAGCGTCAGGTGTTTCTTGCGCCGGATGGCCGCGCGCGCTTCGTCGCGCGCAAGGTTCGCGGCAACTGCGAAGATCCAGGCCCTGGGCTTCTCCGGCTGGTGAGCCATCGCCCGAATGAACACTTCCTGGGCCAGATCCTCGGCGCGGTCCGCATCCCAGATTTTTCGATACAGGAATCGGACCACCGCGGAATAGTGCGTCTTGTACAGCCGCTCAAGATCGTCCATTCGTCCCCGCGGTCGTTATGGACCTTGTTTTGGTGGCGCTTTCCCTTGTGAAATGTAGGACGCGCCCGGCGTAAATCGTTGCACACCCTACGTGGTGGCTCCACCGCGGGTCTGGTCTCGACCCGAATATATCCCGAAGAGCTGCCGGTCCTGGACCGAATCTCATTTCGCGAACACGCATCCGAAGTGCGTCGTTTCCGCGTCGTCAGGCCACTTGCTGCAGAGGTCCGGCTTCGCGGGCCGACCATCCGCCCGGGCGCGCCCGTGCAGGGCACACCCGGTCCTATCGTCTTCCAGGTAGCCGCAGGCCGAAATCAACTCGGCTCCGAGCGAGTATTTCCCCTCTCGCTCGACCTTACAGAGATACGGAGACTTCCGAGACCTCACCAGAGCCTCGAGGTGTCGCTGGCGGGAGGTACACATGATCTCGATCTGGAGGTCGCGGCAACAGGCGGCGCCGCGCCGGTTGTCGGCGGTTCGGCACGGCGCGGTGGCGCAGGGATTCCCGTTGGAGGCAATAGGCAGGCTGCGGGGTGGGGCCCCGGGTAGTGGCAGCGTGCGCTCGATCTCGTGCGCCCGGTCTACGATGACGAACCGGTCCTCGCCAAGCCGGCGCGGCACTTGGGGTTTGACGGGGCGGGGGGCCCGGGGAGGGGTACCCTGGAAACCGTGCGCCTGACAGGTCGCTCCCCCCGCCGCGCTCTGCTCGAGGTAGCGACAGGGTACGCGGACGACCGCTTCCACATAGAGCTCCCCCTCGTCGAGCCACAGCTCGCCGAAGTCCACCC
>Ga0256867_10000257_pt1 | contig 20303 bp, 25 predicted proteins | sample RVTome_15_FD_185939 | JGI IMG/M metagenome (GOLD analysis project Ga0256867, IMG submission 185939) | Soil microbial communities from uranium-contaminated site in the Upper Colorado River Basin, Wyoming, United States - RVT150D86 (HiSeq) ... | reverse complement strand
ATGTCGCCCTGGCCGATGCCTCCCGTGCCGGTGCGGGTGAGCGTGTAGAAGCCGGAAGGCAGAAGGACCCGTCCTCCCGGTCCGGCCGCGGCGATCGCGTCGCGGAGCGAGCAGTCTGCCTCGTCGCAGATGCCGTCGAAGGTGTCGCTGGCCGTGTTCACCAGCAGGGTCTGCGGCTCGCCCGCTTTCGCGGCCGGGGCGACGGCGATGAGCGTCGACGCGGCGAGCGCGACCGCCGATGCGACGAGGGCGAGGAACACGCGGGCGAAGGGCACGGCCAGATGCTATCGACCGGCTCGTCGGCCGGCCTCAAGGATCGTGGTCTGCCCTACGATGCTTGGAACGCCGAACGTCGTCGAAGCGTTCACCGAGGAGCGTCCCCTGGTGGCCAACCTTTCCCCGGTCCCACCCCGCCCGGACCTCGTTCCAGAGGCCTGGCCGCCGCTGGAGCCCACGCGGCGGCGGTTCCCCTCGTGGGTGATCGGCTCCGCGTTCCTCACGATCGTCGTGATGGTCGGGGCGCTCGTCACCTCGCTGGTGGTGCGATACGACCCGGCGGACCACCGTGACGAACATCGGTTCATCGGGCGCGACTTCGGCGGTGACCCCGTGCGGTGGAATCCATGCGAACCTGTGCACTACGTGGTCAACGTGGCCGATGCGCCGACGGGCTCGCTCGGAGACGTGCATGAGGCGGTGAGACTGGTCTCGGCGGCGACCGGCATCTCGTTCGCGTACGACGGCTTGACCGACGAGGTGCTCGAGCGCCGCCGCGACATGGTGCAGACCCGCTACGGCGACCGGTGGGCGCCGGTGCTCGTGACCTGGCTCGACCCCGATTCCGCTGAGGTCTCGTTCCGCAGCGAAGGCGACATCGCGGCAGGCGTGGCCTCCCCGTTCACCCCACCGGGATCGGACGTGATCGTGAGCGGGTGGATCGCGATCAACGCGGACGATCCGAACCCACCGGGCTTCGGAGCTCCCGACGACCAGGGGCCCGTCGTGCTGCACGAGTGGGCGCACGTGATGGGGCTCGACCACGTGAAGGCGCGTGGACAGCTGATGCACCCTGCCGGAGGGGGCATGTCCGGCTTCGGGCCGGGCGATCTGGAAGGCCTCCGGCAGGTGGGGCGGTCCGAGGGCTGTCTGACCACGCCGCCGATCCCCTGATTCACCGGTCGTGAACGTGCCGGTTGTCCGGTGGGGGCAGATGGACTACGCTGTTGCACCTGCAAATGATCTGCACACGCGAAGCCGGCATCGTGGGGGCCATGATCCCCGATCGCATCTGCTGTCCGCGCTGAGCAGGGACGGCTCTCGACGCCGCACGCGCTCCACCTTCTCCTCACCCCTTCGTCCCAGCACTCGCACCGGAGGTGCACCCATGTCCACGCCTGCCACGACCGTCGCCTCGGTCGCCACCACCGTCGACGCCAGGGGGCAGTCCTGCCCGGGTCCGCTCGTCTCGCTCGCCAAGGCAATGAAGAACGCTTCGAGCGGCGATCTGCTGGAGCTGCTCGCCACCGATCCCGGCTCGAAGTCCGACGTACCGAGCTGGTCGGAGATCAGCGGCAACGAGCTGCTCGAGGCTTCCGAAGGCGACGGTCTCTTCCGTTTCCTCGTCCGGAAGGTGTGATTCGCCGTGGCGACGACCGAGGATCGTCTCGAGACCGCGCCCGCGCCCCAGGCCGAGGACTTGCTGGCGCGGATCGAAGCCCTGGAAGCCGCGTCGGCGGGTGAGGTCAAGCAGACCAACAAGCTGACGATCATCGCCTGGGGCGGCGACCTCGATCGCATCTGGCCGACGACGATCCTCGCCACGACCGCCGCCGCGAGCGGCATGGAGTCGAGCGTGTTCTTCACGTTCTGGGGGCTGTTCGCGATCGTGAGGCCGGGCGTTCGCATCACGGGCGACAACTGGATGCAGAAGATGATGAGCGCGATGAACCCTGGCTCGGCGCAGAAGGCCAAACTCTCGCGGTACCACTTCGGGGGCGCCGGCCCGACGATGTTCAAGAAGCTCGCCGGCGATCACCAGGTGGCCACGCCCGACGAACTGATCCAGACGGCCCGGGAGCTCGGCGTGCGGCTGATCCCGTGTCAGATGACGATGGACCTGCTCGGCTTGAAGCGCGAAGACCTGCTCGACGGCCTCGAGGAGCCGATCGGCGCTGCGACCGCCATCGCGGAGATGCGGACGGCCGCGGTCTCGCTGTTCATCTGAGTCGCCGTCCATTCGCCGCGTGAGCGCCGACGTGCCTCATCGGCAGGACTACTCGGGGCCTGACGGTCCCCGTCGGCGCGCCCGGATGTCGAGCCGCACGTAGTCGATCACCGGCTGGGGCATGCGATCGGCCACATCGTGTACGAAGCGTCCCAACTCGTCGTCGTCCATGCCCTCGACGTGGTCGCCGAGGCAGATCGTGGCCAGGTACGACTCGAGCTCCTGGGCCGGCACCGGCGTCGGTTCCTCGTGGAGCCGCGTCCGCACGTCGGTGAAGCCCGCGGCCTCGAGCCGCGCCCGAGTCTCATCGGGTCCGGCGTAGTGTTTGCGTCCTGCGAACCCTTCGCCCATCGCCCGCAGGGCCGCCTCGACCGAGGCGACGTTTCCATCGCCGCCGCACTGGGCCGCGAGTTGCGCGCCGGGCCGCATCACCGCTGCGAGGTGCCGGAACAACGCGTCGTGATCGAGCACCCAATGGAACGTGGCGGTCGACAGCACCGCGTCGACCGGAGGATCGATCGGGAGCGGCGCCTGCAGATCCGCCACGACATAGGTGACCCGGTCGTCACCGAGCCGTTCACGGGCCCGGGCGATCATCGAAGCGGACCCGTCGAGCGCCACGACCTCTCCGTGAGGAACCCGCTCGAGCAGCCGTTCGGTGATCCTGCCCGTTCCGCACCCGGCGTCGAGCACACGCTCGTCACCTCGCAGGTCGAGCCACGCGAGCACGGCCTCGCCCCAGCGGGTCATGGGGATCGGCAGGCGATCGTACGCGGCGGCGTCCCAGTCCCGACTCACGGTCTCGTAAGCGTAGAGGCGCTCCGCTCGATCAACGGGCGGATGTGACATTAGTTAGCGATGTGAACTATCGTGGGCGCATGCCTTCCGCTCCCCCCGTCACCGACCTCGCAGGACTCGCTTCCCGGCTGCGGCTGTCGGTGTTCCGGGCGTCGCGCACCCTGCGACGGGAGAGCCAGGCGGGCATCTCGCCGAGCATGCTCGCCGCGCTGTCCACGATCGACCGTCACGCACCGATCACGGCCGGTGACCTGGCGCTGCACGAGCAGGTCCGCAAGCCCACGGTGACGCGGATCCTCGCGGGCCTCGTCGACGAAGGCCTCATCGAGCGGACCGCCGACCCTCTCGACCGCCGGGTGGCGTGGGTGCAGCTCACGCCGGCCGGTCGCGCGCTGATGCGGAACGTACGTCGTCGCAGCGATCGATTCCTCGCCGGGCGTCTCAGCGCGCTCGATCCCACGGATCTGTCCACGCTGGAGCGGGCGGCGGAGATCCTCGATCGGATCACGGAGCAGGAGGATTGAGCCCCCGGGTCAGCGCGGCGATCGGCCGCACGTTCTCGTCGGTCCGCACGTCGCGGAACTTCCGGCTCTATCTGTTCGGACAGACCGTGTCGGCGATCGGCACGTGGATGAACTTCACGGCCAGCGCGTGGCTCGTGCTGCAGCTCACCGATAGCGGCACGGCGCTCGGAGCCAACGTCGCGTTGTACTTCCTTCCGATGCTGCTGCTCGGCGCCTACGGCGGGGTGCTCGCCGACCGATTAGACAAGCGGCGCATCCTGCTGATCACCCAGGCCGCCTACGGCATCGTCGCGCTCTCCCTATGGGCGCTCGTGGCGTTCGACCTCGTCGAGCTCTGGATGGTCTACGCGCTCTCGCTCGCCAGCGGCGTGGTGACCGCGATCGACAACCCGTCGCGTCAGAGCTTCTACGTGGAGATGGTCGGCGAGGAACACGTCCGCAACGCCGTGAGCCTGAACTCCGCCGCCTTCACGGGCTCTCGGGTGATCGGACCGGCGGTGGCGGGCGCCTTGATCGCGACCGTAGGCATCGCCACGTGCTTCCTGATCGACGGGCTGTCCTACGCCGCGGTGCTCGTGGCGCTGGCGGCGATGCGGCCGTCCGAGATGCACGCGCAACAGCGCACGACGAGGGAACGCGGCCATCTCGCGGCCGGTCTCCGCTACGTCTGGTCGACGGACGAACTTCGGCGGCCGCTGCTCGCGATGGCCGTCGTGTTCACGGTCTCGTTCAACTTCGCGGTCTTCGTGCCGCTGCTCGCCGAGCGCACGTTCGGCGGCGATGCCGGAACGTTCGGCGTGCTCTCCGCGCTCGCGGGAATAGGGTCGTTCGTCGGCGCGATCGTCATGGCGAGCCGTGTGCCCGAGCCCGGGATGCGCGACCTGTCGCTGTGGGCGGTCGCGGCTGGCGTGGGACTCGCATTGCCGGGTCTCGCCCCGACGCTCTGGCTGGCGGGGCTCGCGATGATCCCGATGGGGTTCACGATCATGGCCTTCATGATCACGGGGAACACGATGCTGCAGCTCACATCTCGCCCCGAGGCCCGCGGCAGGGTCATGGGGCTCTACGGCATCGTGTTCCTCGGGTCGACACCGATCGGGGCCCCGATCGCCGGGTTGATCGGTGAGCACCTGGGGGCGCGAGCCGGGTTCGTGTTGAGCGGGCTCGTCGCCGGGGCGCTGGGCGTCGCGCTCCTCGCAGCACGTCGCCGGCCCGCGGTGCCTGCCCTCACGGACGCATAGGCCGGCGCAGAGAGCGAAGCTTGGCAAAGCCAGGGCGGCGCGGGAGTCACCTCTCGGCGAGGCGCGTTCCCGGCCGCCACCGGCATCCGTGGCCCGCGAGGGGGATCCCGGGCTACGTCGTCACGGTCCGACCCGAGGGCGGAGCGCCGACCGTCTGCGACCAGGTGACCAGCGAGGCGTACCAGCCCGGCTCGTACGCGAGCGCGGCGCACTGCCTGCACTCGCTGAGCGTGCCCGGCTGGTGGTCTCGGTGGTCTCGGTGGTCGCCCATCCTTCGATGCTCTCCTTGAGAAAGGCCGCCAGACCGTCCGTCGCGACGACATGATGAGGGCGCTCCGACTGCAGGTCGATACCTAGGATCTGGGGAACGTAGCTACCCTGACCTAGGTAGAGCGAGCTACGTATGACACTGTAGTGAGCCACGGGGGGTCCGGGGCTGGGAGCGCATCGATCCGGGGTCACACGACCTCCCGATCGATGCGCCAATCTCCGTCGGGCTCGTCGCGGCTGACGTCGAGCACGGTGCCGTCGGCGAGCCGCAGGCGGAATCGCCGCACCCGCACCCCGTCGCGCTCGTCGAGCGCGCTTCGGACGACCTCGACCGGTTCCTCTACGCCGCCCCATGCGACGGCTCGGGGCCATTCGTCCGCACGGGCACCGTCGACGAATCGCAGGCGGATCTCGGGCTCTCGTGCGAGCCATCTGGGCAACACCGGCACCCACAGCAGGAACGCGATGCCGACGAGCGCGGCGGAGCCCTGCTCGCCGAGCGTCGGGATCAGCGCGATCGCGAGCACCGCGGCCGAGAGACGCGCGAGGTTGTACACGACGTCGTACGCCGCGAACACGCGGCCGCGTAGTCCGTCCGGGACGGCTTCCTGCACCATCGTGTCGACCGGGATCTTCTTCCAGGCGAACGAGAGGCCCACGACGGAGCTGGCGAGCAGCAGCGTCCAGGGGGCGACGAGCAGGCTCACGAGCAGGATCGCCACCCCTCCCACGGCGAAGCCGCCGGCCACGATCCGTTCCCGCTCGAAGCGACGGTCCAGCATGCCGACGGTCGCGAGGCCGACGAACACACCCACTCCCCCTGCCCCGATCAGCCACGAGAACGATCCGACCCCCTGCTGGAACCGTTCCCGGAACACGACGAGCGCGAGCACCAGGATCAGCCCCTGGCCGACCTGGTCGAGCCCGATCGAGGTGATCGGACCGACCGCGCGGGGCGTGTGCACGATATGGCGCAGTCCGTCGACGAGCTCCGCACCGACGCGACGCACCTGGTGGCGGAGCAGCTCGGGCGATTCCGGCAACTTCAGGGGTCGCAGGTCGCTGCGGATACTGCTCGCGATCCACGACGTGGCCAACCACATGACAGCGGCGATGGAGACGATCGCGCCGGTGTCGAACGCATCGGCCACGAGTCCGCCGGCGAAGACGCCGACGAGCAGAGCGACCGTGCCGCCCACCGTAGCGATGGAGTTCGCGGCGAGCAGGTCCTCGGTCGGCACGAGCCTGGGGACCACCGCCTGGGCGGTCGCGAGGAAGTACCGGTTCACCGACGTCACGAACAGCGCTCCGCCGTAGTAGAGCGCGGCCTGCCGGCTCGGGCTCGTCAGCACGAGGAAGACGGGCGCGGCCCGCAGCAACGGCGCGACGATCATGATGCGCCGTCGCGACCAGCGGTCGATGAACACGCCGACGAACGGGCCGATCAGCGAATAGGGCACGATCACGATCGCCGACGCGAGGGCGAAGCTCGCGGCGGTCGTGGCCCGCTCCGGCGAGAAGACCAGCGAGGCCACGAGCGCCGCCTGGATCAGCCCGTCGGCCGACTGGCTCATGAGCCGCATCGCGAACAGGCGGCGGAAGTCGGCGTGGCGCAGCGCGTCCCGTGGGCTGCCGATGCGGGCGGGGGCCGGAACGCTCATCGCCGCCCATCGTAGGGCCGGCTCCAGTCCCGACGGGGCCGGCGCCGATGAACCCAAGCATGAGACGGTCGCTCGCTCGGGTGTCGTTGCTCGCGCTCTCGGTGGTGGTGGTGGCGCCGGGCGAAGGGGCGGCGGCGCCGATGGGAATCGGCGACTTCACCCCCCGGTCGGTGTCGCCCCGACTCGTGCACGTCGACGTGGGGGAGTTCTATTTCGCGCCCGCGTCGGTCACGCTCCGCCGCGGGGGAAGGGTCGTCTTCGACTTCGTGGGCAGCGACACGCACACGGCCACCGACAGCTCCGGCCTCGAGTTGTACGACTCGGGGAACGTCGCACCGGGCGGGCCCAGCTTCGAGTTCACGTTCCCCGCTGCGGGCATCTACCCGTTCGTCTGCACGCCGCATACCGGCATGGGCGGACGCGTGAGCGTTCCGATGCGGGTCGTCCCGCGGTCGGGTCCCCTACGCAGCGCCTTCACGGTCGTCTGGGCGGCCTCGTCCGCGACCGGCGGCCGGGTCTACGACGTGCAGATCCGCCGGCCCGGCGCCACCTGGGACTCGTGGCGACGAGGGGTGTCGGGCCGAACCGGCTCTTTCGTCGCCCACGCGGGGAAAGGCGTCTACCGCTTCCGCGCACGCATGCGTGACCCCGACCTCGGGGGATCCTCGCGGTGGTCACCGGCGTCCCGCATCCGAGTGCGGTAGCGTCGGTCGATCGTGGCAACCCCGAGCCCAAGGGGAGGGGACGTGGCGCGTTTCAAGGTCGGAGCTCAGTTCCACCCGCAGCTCACGACGATCGAGACCCTCCGTCGAGGGTGGCGCGCGGCCGACTCGATCGGCGTCGACTCGATCTGGACGTGGGACCACTTCTTCCCGCTGTACGACGGACCCGACGGGCCGCACTTCGAGGGGTGGACGCTGCTCGCCGCGATGGCGTGCGATACCGAACGCGCCGAGTTCGGCATGATGGTCACCTGCAACTCCTACCGCAACCCCGACCTGCTCGCCGACATGGCGCGTACGGTCGACCATCTGAGCGGCGGCCGGCTGATCCTGGGGATCGGCGCAGGGTGGTTCCGGCGCGACTACGAGGAGTACGGATACACGTTCGGCACGGCGCCCGACCGACTGGGGGCGCTCGCGGCCGCCCTCCCACGCATCGAGGCCCGGTTGGCCCGCCTCGACCCGCCCCCGATGCGTTCGCCGTTGCCGGTGTTGATCGGAGGGGGCGGCGAACAGGTCACGCTGCGCCTGGTCGCCGAGCACGCATCGATGTGGAACAGCTTCGGCCCGCCCGAGACCTACGCGCGGAAGAACGCGGTGCTCGACCGGTGGTGCGAGCGCATCGGTCGTGACACCGCCGAGATCGAGCGGACGATCCTGATCGAGGAGGACGAGGTCGACCGCGCCGAGGAGTTCGTCGAGGCCGGCGCCCGGCATCTGATCGTGGAGCTCGGTACGAAGGGTGAGACCCCGTTCGATCTCGCTCCGGTGCAACGCTTGCTGGAACGCCGCGGCGAGCCGTCGGGGCGTTCGCCCTAGGCGGCATGCCGGCGCCGTCGCCGACCTTCGTACCTCGATGTCGGCCGGTCGCCGGTAGCGAGCGAGGCTGCTGTAGCACATCCTGGGGACATGCAGCGACGTACGAAGCGGTCGATCGCCGGGATAGGGGTCCCGAGTCGCTCGACCCGTACCGGCTCCGCATCGCTGGTCCCCCTCGTGTTCGACGGCGTTCAGCCGGTCGCACCATCCGGCACGGTGCGCTCCATGACCGGCCGCGGACCGTCGAGCACGAGCTTGTGGAGCCGGATCGCGTACCACGGCGCGAGGAAGCTGCCCGCGCCGGCGGTCTGAGGACGTCCGTTCCCCCCGGACGGCGTCGGGGCCGGGTCCGATCCGGACCCGGCCCCGTCCACTCCCTTCGCGCGATGGTTCAGGCGGTCGTCGTGTCGAAGAACGCGGTCCAGTCCGCGCTTGCACCGTCGTCGGCGCCGACGATGAATTGCTCGACCATCTCGCGGGCCATCTCGTCGGTGAACTGCACCGGGGGGCTCTTCATGAAGTAGGCGCTCGGGCCGATGATCGGGCCGGCGATGCCTCGGTCCTTCGCGAGCTTCGCGCAACGCACCGCGTCGATGATGACTCCGGCCGAGTTCGGAGAGTCCCACACCTCGAGCTTCATCTCGATCGTGAGCGGCACGTCGCCGAAGTTGCGGCCCTCCAGCCGGATCATCGCCCACTTGCGATCCTCGAGCCACGGGACATGATCGCTCGGACCGATGTGGATCTCGTCGGCTCCGAGCGGCACGTCGAGCTGCGATTGCACCGACTGCGTCTTCGAGATCTTCTTCGAGATCAGCCGTTCGCGCTCGAGCATGTTCTTGAAGTCCATGTTGCCGCCGAAGTTCAGCTGATACGTGCGGTCGAGCTCGACGCCGCGGTCCTCGAACAGCTTCGCGAGCACGCGGTGCGTGATCGTCGCACCGACCTGGCTCTTGATGTCGTCGCCGACGATCGGCAGGCCGGCGTCGGCGAACTTCTTCGCCCAGACGGGGTCGGACGCGATGAACACGGGCAGGGCGTTCACGAATGCGACGCCGGCGTCGATCGCACACTGAGCGTAGAACCGGTCGGCCTCTTCCGAACCGACGGGCAGGTAGCTGACCAGCACGTCCACATGGGCGTCGCGCAGCGTCTGCACGACGTCGACCTCGGGCTCGTCGGATTCCGAGATCTGCTCCCGGTAGTAGGTGCCGAGCCCGTCCAGCGTCGGGCCGCGGGAAACGCTGACGCCCAGCGGGGGCACGTCGCTGAACCTGATCGTGTTGTTCGGCTCGGTGAAGATCGCGTCGGCCACGTCCTTGCCGACCTTGTTCGCGTCGACGTCGAAGGCCGCCGCGACCTCGACGTCACGGACGTGGTACCCGCCGAGGTCCACGTGCATCAGGCCGGGCACGCCGTCGCCCGGGTCCGCGTCCCGGTAATACGTCAGCCCTTGCACCAACGATGAGGCGCAGTTGCCCACGCCGATGATGGCGATCCGTACGGTGTTCATGAGGTGTGCTCCTTCCTGCTGAGGACCGCCGTGCGGTGGGTCCTCGCGCCCCCTCGTTCGAGCTCTCGTCGTTCGGTCTTGGCCCGCTCGTTGGTGATGAGACCGTCGAGCCACTCGATGTCGGACTCGGTGGCGGTGCGGCCGTGCTCCATCACGGCGAGCGTGTAGTCGTCGGCCGCCTCGCGTTGCGACCGGAGGGAGTCGTCGATCGCATCGAGGCGATCGGCCAGGAACCCTCGTCGTCGTTCGAGCAGCCGGATCCGGGTCTCGGGTGGGAGGTACCGGAAGAACGCGAGACGCACGCGGAAGCGAGCGTCTTCGCTCGAGGTGTCGGCCGGCGTCTCCTGCAGCAGTTCGAGGAAGGCGACCTCGCCCTGCTCGGTGATGCCGTACACGGTCTTGCGTCGCCCTCCGGTGGCCCCGCCGGGCACCCGCGCCACGAGCCCCTCGCGCTCGAGGCGGCGCAGCGTGGGGTAGAGCGACCCGTAGGACACGCGCCAGAACCCACCCAGCGAACCGCCGAGCTCCCGGGAGAGCTGATAGCCGTGCATGGGCTGCTGCTTCAGTAAGCCGAGGATCGCGAGCTCGAGCATGTCGTTTGCGGTACCCTCCTCGATCGGCGTGCGCTCGATGTATCGACCGCATATATCGGTCCGATACATCTACAGCGACTCGGGCGGCTCGTCAAGTCCACCGAACCGTTCGCGGGAGGTGTTCGACCCGGCCCCGGCCCCGGGTGAAGATGACCCCAGAGGCGAACGGAGGGGTCCCCTGCTGCAGACGTTGCGGATGCCGGAGGAGGTGGCGGAGCAGCTGCGCCTGCTCGCCACGGTGACCGGGGTCCCCGAACAGGAGCATCTGCGCCGCGCGATGCGGGGCTACCTCGAGACGGCCGGGCGTGACGCCGAGGTCACGGCGCTCACGGATCGCGCACGCGAACGTCTCCGCGCGGTGCTCGACGAACTGGGGGACCTGTAGAACCGCCGCGACCCCTCACCGTCGACGATGTGATGGCGATCGCCCGTCCCGAGCTGGGCGAGGACCCCGTGGTCGACATGGGCCGGCTCGCCGAGGCGGTCGCCGAACCCATGCGTATCGCCGACGGCAGGGAGGCCTACCCGAGCATCGTGCCCAAGGCCGCCGCCCTGATGCTGACCATCCTGTGGTTGCGTCCTTTCAGCAGCTCCAATGCGAGGATCGCGCTCCTCGCGGGGACGGTCTTCCTCAATCGCAACGGCCTCGATCTGCAGGGCGAGAACGACGAGCTGACGGCCCTCGTCGCGGTCGCCGCTACCGGGGAGCTCACGGTGCTGCAGACTGCGGCCGCCCTGGAGCGGTTCGTCGTGCGGTTGACGCCCCTCGCCGAGTAGCCGGGATCCGTACGGGTCCGTCAGACCGCGCCGCGGCGCCAGCGGGCGAGGTAGTCCGGCGTCTCGACGCCGTCGCGCAGCAGCGGATCGGCGATCGGCGCTCCCGGCTCGGTCCGAAGCGGCAGGATGCCCGCCCACACGTCGAGCGCGAGGTCCTCGTCGGGCTCCTCGGGGAACCCTTCGCTCACCTTGGCGCTGCACTCGTCGAGCGGCACCTTCACGAACGTGGTCTGTCGGAGCTCGTCGGCGTTGGGGGTACGGGCGTCGGCGCTTCGACCCGGGGCGATGTGATCGGTGATCGCGTCGAAGACCCGGACGAGCTCGCCCCGGTCGGTGACCTCCTCGGCACGACCGTAGACGATCACGGTGCGGTAGTTCATGGAGTGTTCGAACATCGACCGTGCGAACCGGATGCCGTCGACGAGCGTGATCGCGATCGCGACCGGGATGCCCCGCTTGATCGCGCGGAGCGTGGTCGATGCCGCGGAACCGTGCACGTAGAGCGAGTCGCCGATGCGTGCGTGGATCGTGGGGATCAATCGGGGCTCGCCGTCGTCGCCCACCCAGGCGAGATGGCAGTAGAGCGCCTCGTCGAGGATCGCCTCGACCGCCGCCCGTTCGTACACCCCGAGCTCGGGCAGCCTGCGGACCCGTGTGCGGGAGGTCGGCGCCGTACCGCTCATGGACGCGGGAGCTCCCGGCCCGAGGGGGGGATGTATGCGGGCACCTCGATGCCCGCCCGAAGATCGGGCGCCGGCTGCGCGGACCCGGCCACGAGGCGCAGAGGGAGGGTTCCGGCCCAGGCCCCCAGCTCGAGGTCTTGCTCGTCGTCGATCGGCGGACCGACGCGCACCTTCGCGCTGGCCTCGACGATCGGCATCGCGAGGATCAGGGTCTGCCGCCAGTCGTCCTCGTCGGGTTCGGCGGCCTCGTCCTCCCTGCCGGGCAGCACGTGCCGCGTGATCGCCCTGGCGGCCGCGAGCAACTCGTCTCGATCGGTCACCTCTCGCGCGGTTCCGAACACGACAGAGCTCCGATAGTTCATGGAGTGCGCGGGCGAGGTGCGGGCGAGCACGAGCTCGTCGACCACTGTGGCGACGACGCACACCTCTGCGCCGGCGCCGACGGCCTTCCACGCTCGGGCGGCTCGGGAGCCGTGCAGGTAGAGGGTGTCGCCGATGCGCGCCTGGATCGTCGGTAGGGCGCGAACCCGCCCGTCGCCGTCGACCCAGGACGCCGTGCACAGCAGAGCCTCGTCGAGGACCGCACGCACGGTCTCGAGGTCGTAGTCGGCTCGCTCCGGGTGCCGGCGCACCCTGGTGCGTTCGGTCGGCGCCTGGGACATGGCGGAGATGCTACCCGTCCGCCGAGGTCGGCCGGTGGGCGTACCCAGCCTCCCGCGTCCGATGCTATCGTGCTCCTGCCCGAGCTGAGCTCGGGTGGCACGGTGTTTCAGCGAAGTCCGGTGTGATCCCGGCGCTGACGCGCAGCTGTGATGCCCCTTCGTGGGGACGAGCCAGGTCGCCTGACCCGTGCCGGCGGAATCGTTCTCGCGATGAGGAGCGGTCCGTTCGGCGCCCGCGCCGAGCGTCATTCCTCATCCTCCGGAAGGGAGGATGTGTCATGAGGAAGGTCTTCGCTTCCTCGTTCTTCGCAGGGGTGCTGGCGATCGCGCTGGCCGCGTGCGGGTCGGCCGACCCGAGCGTCGACGATGGCGGCGGCGCCCGGGCCACGAGCGCCGGGGCGTTCCCGGTCACGCTCGACACGCCCGAAGGCCCCATCACGATCGAACGGCGACCGACGAGGATCGTGTCGCTGTCGTCCACCGCGACCGAGATGCTCTTCGAGGTCGGCGCCGGGGATCAGGTCGCGGCCGTCGACGATCAGTCCGACTACCCGGAGGGTGCACCGACGACCGATCTCTCCGGGTACGAGCCGAACGTCGAGGCGATCCTCTCCTATGGGCCCGACCTGGTGGTGGCGGCCGGCGACGCCGGCGGCTTGGTGAAAGGACTCCGGCAGCTCGGCGTGCCGGTGCTCGTGCAACCGGCGGCGGCCCGTCTCGACGACACGTACGAGCAGATCCGGCAGCTCGGCGACGTCACGGGGCATCGCACCGAGGCCGATGCGGTCGTCGATCGGATGCGCGCCGAGGTCGATGAGATCCTCGCTTCGGCGCCCGGCGGCGAGGGACTCACGGTCTATCACGAGCTGGACGACACGTACTACAGCGTCACGTCGGACACCTTCATCGGCCAGGTGTATTCGATGCTCGGCGTCGAGAACATCGCCGACGAGGCCAAGGGGGCAGGGTCGGGATATCCGCAGCTGTCCTCCGAATACATCGTGGACCGCGACCCGAGCCTGATCGTGCTCGCCGACGGCGAGTGCTGCGGGCAGTCGCCGGCCACGGTCGCCGCACGTCCGGGCTGGAAGGATCTGACCGCCGTAGCCGACGGATCGGTCATCGCGATCGACGACGATATCGCCTCTCGCTGGGGGCCACGGGTCGTCGAGTTCCTGCGTGCCGTCGTCGGGGCGCTCGAGGGGTCCTCGACATGACACGGGTAGTCCCGGGCTCGAGTCGGCGCCGGCGTGTGACCGTGATCGTCGCGGCCGTGGGCATCGTGACGCTCGCGTCGCTCGCCGGCCTCTTGGTGGGACCCGTGTCACTCGATGCCTCGGGGGTCATGCACGAGCTCTTCGGTTGGTTGCCGCTCGTGAGCGGAGACGGGCTGGACGACCGGCAGGCCACCATCCTGTGGCAGCTCCGAGCGCCTCGGGTGGCGCTGGCCTGCGTCGTCGGCGCCTGTCTGGCGGTCTCGGGTGCCGCGTACCAGGGAGCGTTCCGCAATCCGCTGGCCGACCCGTACCTGCTCGGAGCGGCCGCCGGCGCGGGGCTCGGTGCAACGATCGCCCTGGTGGCCGGCACCGGAGGATCGTTGATCGCCGGCACGCCGCTGCTGCCGATCGCGTCGTTCGTGGGAGCGCTGGTCGGGGTCGGGATCGCATATGCGGTCGGGGGCGCGATGGGCGGGCGCTCGACGACGACCGGGCTGGTACTCGCCGGAGTGGCGGTCGCCTCCTTCCTCACCGCCGTGCAGACGTTCGTGCAGCAACAGAACTCGGAGACGCTGCGCGAGGTCTATACGTGGATCCTCGGCAGGCTGGCCACGGCAGGATGGGGTGACGTGGTGCTGATCCTGCCCTACGCGGTGTTGAGCGTCGTGGTCCTGCTCCTCCACGGTCGGGTCCTCGACGCGATGGGGCTCGGTGACGACGAGGCAGGAAGTCTGGGGCTGCGGCCGTCGAGGGTGCGCCTCGCCGTGATCGTCGCAGCGTCGCTCGCCACCGCAGCTGCGGTCGCGGTGGCCGGGCTGATCGGGTTCGTCGGCATCGTGGTGCCGCATGCGGTGCGCCTGGTCGTCGGTGCGTCGAACCGATGGATCGTGCCCTTGTCGGCGCTCTGCGGAGCAGCGTTCCTGGTGCTCGCCGATCTCGCGGCGCGCACCGTCGTTGCGCCGGGCGAGCTGCCGATCGGAGTCGTGACGGCGACGATCGGCGCGCCGTTCTTCGCCTTGTTGCTGCGCCGAGCCGGGAGGATCACGTGAACCTGGAGCTCCGTGACGTCGGGGTGGAGCTCGCGGGACGCGACGTCGTCCGGGGCGTGACCTGCTCCCTGTCGAGCGGAGGCTGGCTGGGTGTGCTCGGGCCGAACGGGGCAGGCAAGTCCACGCTGCTCCGGGCGATCGTCGGTCTGATCCCGCATCGCGGGCAGGTGCTCATGGACGGACGGGACGCGCTGGGCGTGCGCCGGCGCGATCTGGCCCGGCACGTCGCCATGGTCGTCCAGAAGCCCACCGTGGCCGAGGGGACCACGGTGCTCGAGTACGTGGGGCTCGGACGGACCCCGCACATCCCCTACTTCGGCTCGATGGGCAGGCGCGACCGCGAGGTGGTGGCGGAGGTGCTCGAGAGCCTCGACCTGACGAACATCGTCGCCCGGCCCATGCACACTCTCTCGGGCGGAGAGGTTCAGCGCGTGTTCGTCGCGCGGGCCCTGGCGCAGGAACCGTCCATGTTGTTGCTCGACGAGCCGACGACCTCCCTCGACGTCGGCCGGCAGCAGGACGTGCTCGAGCTGATCGAAGCGCTGCGGCGAGATCGAGGCGTCACGGTCGTGTCGGCGCTGCACGATCTCTCCCTCGCCGGTCAGTTCGCGGATCGCCTCCTCCTGCTCCACGAGGGGAACCAGGTAGCGGAAGGGATCCCCGACGAAGTGCTCACCGAACGCGTCGTACACGAGTTCTTCGGCGCGTCGGTGCGGCTCGTCCACGTCGACGGCTCGGGGCACGTGGTCGTGCCGGTGCGTCGATACATCCCCGTCGGACAGAGCGAGCGATCGTGACGATCGAGCCGCCGACCTCCGCGCCCCGGACGGCCGCGCACGAACACGCCCGCTCGCTCGTGCTCGTGCACACCGGCGACGGCAAGGGCAAGAGCACCGCCGCGATGGGTGTGGCGCTCCGGGCGGTGGCACGCGGCTGGCGGGTGCTCGTGGTGCAGTTCGTGAAGTCGGGTGAGTGGCGATCGGGAGAGCAAGAGATGCTCACGCGGCTCGGGGTGGATTGGCAGGTGGTCGGCGACGGTTTCAGCTGGGAGTCCGAGGACCTGGAGGCGAGCGCCGCCCTTGCTCGCGAGGCCTGGCGACCGGCGGCCGCGGCGCTCGCCGGGGGGACGCACGGGCTGGTTGTGCTCGACGAGGTCACCTACCCGCTGCAGTGGGGCTGGCTCGACATCGACGAGGTGGTCGGGCAGGTCCGCGACCGTGACGATCGCGTCAACGTGGTCGTCACGGGCCGCGACGCCCCCCAGCTCCTCGTGGAGATCGCCGACACGGTCACGGAGATGCGCAACGTGAAGCACGCCTTCGAGGCCGGCATCCTTGCGAAGCGGGGCATCGATCTCTGATGGCGGTCACGTTGCTCACGGGACCGGTGTCGAGCGGGAAGTCCCGCCTCGCTGCGAGCCTCGCGGTTCGGTGGCCGGGGCCGGTCGAGCTCGTCGTCACGGCGGAAGCGGGTGACGAGGAGATGCGCGAGCGCATCGAGCGCCACCGGGCCGAGCGTCCCGAGGCGTGGATCGTGCACGAAGAGCCGCTCGACCTCGGCGGCGCGATCGCCTCGGTCTCCGGCGATGCGTTCGCGATCGTCGACTGCCTGACCCTGTGGACGTCGAATCGGCTCGGTGCCGACGACGATGGAGCGATCGTCGTCGGCCTCGCGCGCGAGGCCGCCGAGCTCGCGGCATCGAGGGCCGCACCGACGGTAGTGGTCACGAACGAGGTCGGCTGGGGCATCGTGCCCGCGAACGATCTGGCCCGCGCCTACCGCGACCTGCTCGGCCGAGTGAATGCCGAGTTCGCGGCCCGGGCGGAGCGCGCGTGGCTCGTGGTCGCCGGTCGTGCGATGCCGCTCCCTGCGATCGACGCCGCGGAGCTGTTGGCGTGAACCAGCTCGCCGAGATGCTCGACGAGCTTCCCGAGCCGGATGCGATCGCGCGGGATGCGGTCGAGAGGCGGGCGGCGTCGGTCCTGCGTCCGCGGGGCGCCCTGGCCCGGCTCGACGAGCTCGCGGCCTGGCTCGCGGGTTGGCAACGCACGACCCGCCCGTCGGTCGACCGTCCGGCGACGGTCGTGTTCGTCGCCGACCACGGCGTCGCCTCGACCGGCGTGAGCGCCTACCCGGCCGAGGTGACGAAGGCGATGCTCGCCGCGCTCGAGGGTGGAGCTGCGACCGCGACGGCGATGTCACGCGTGCTGGGTGCTCGCTTCGTCGCCGTCGACGTCGGGGTCGGCGTTCCGACCGGGAACATCAGGATCGAGCCCGCGTTGTCGCCTGCCCGGTTCGACGAATGCGTCACCGCCGGCCGTGCGGCCGTCGACGCCGCGGTCGACGACGGCGCCGATCTGCTCGTCCTCGGCGAGATGGGCATCGGGAACACCACGGCCTCCGCTGCGGTCTGCGCGGGACTGTTCGGGGGCGGTGTATCCCGATGGACGGGACGCGGGACCGGCGTCGACGACGAAGGGTTCGCGCGCAAGGTTGCGGCCGTGGAGGCAGCGCAGGCCCGAACTCAGGGCCTGCCGCCGCTCGAGGTGCTGCGCGTGGTGGGAGGCGCGGAGCTCGTCGCGATCGCGGCCGCGGTCGTCGAGGCTCGGCGGCGGTCGACACCCGTGGTGCTCGACGGCTTCGTCGTCGGTGCCGCGATCGCGCCGGTGCACCTCGCCCGCGAGGACTCGCTCGACCACTGCGTCGCGGGGCATCGGTCGGCCGAACCGGGTCACGCCGAGCTCCTCGGACGGTTCGGGCAGGAACCGCTCGTCGACCTTGGGCTGCGGCTCGGCGAGGGGAGCGGCGCCCTGGTCGCCGTTCCGATCCTGCGGTTGGCCGCCGCGGCCGTCGTCGAGGTGGCCACGTTCGAGGAATGGGGGCTCGGATGACGACCCGCCACGGTGCGGGGGTCGGGGGTCGGGGGCCGGCGAACTGGGTGCGGCTCGCCGGCGTGGCCTTGCAGTTCCTCACGCGGATCCCCGTTCGCGTGCGCTTCGAGCCCGACGATCTGCGTCGGGCGGCGGGTGCCTTTCCCGCCGTCGGTGCCTTGGTGGCGGCGATCGGTCTGGGCGTGCGCTGGGCTGTCGAGCCGTGGCTCGGGGTCCCCCTCGCGACCGTGTCGGCCCTGGCCGCGATGGTGACGACCACCGGCGCCTTCCACGAGGACGGGTTCGCCGATTCGGTCGATGGGCTGTGGGGGGGCCGAACGCCCGAGGAGCGGCTCCGTATCATGCACGACAGTCGTCTGGGCACGTACGGAACCGTGGCCCTGATCGGGTTGTTGGCCACCAAGTACTTCGCCCTCGTCCCCATGTCGCTGCCGGCGTTCGCCGCGACGCTCGTTCCCGCCATGGTGCTCGCCCGCTGCTCGTCGCTCGCCCTGATGCGAGCGCTGCCGCCTGCGACCGATGGGCTGGTCACCAGCGCCGGTCCGCCCACGCCGACGGGGTGGATGGTCGCCAGCGTCACCGCCGTCGCGTCGTTGGTGGGCTTCGGACGGTGGGCGTGGCTGCCGGTCACGGCTGCCGCCCTGACCTGCCTGCTCGCGACGGCGATCGTTCGCAGCAAGGTCGGCGGCATCAACGGCGACCAGCTCGGGGCCACGAACCAACTCGTCGAGGTCTCGGTGCTGCTCGCCGGCGTCGTCGTGTTCGTGACGCGCTGAGGGCGAGGCCACTCCGACGTCAGCCGAGTCTCGGCGGTTCCTCGCCCCCTGCTTCCTGCTGCAGGAAGCGCTCGATCTCCGAGGCGAGCTCGTCGCTCGTCGGCAACTGGTCCTGCCCGGCGATCGCCTCGAGGCGTTCCAGGTACTCGCGCGCGTCGTCGTCGCTCCCGACCGCGGCGTCGAGCCGTTGGCGCTGGTCGAGCGCATCCTGAGGGAGGTCTCCGAGGGCGAGGTCCATACCCACGTGCCGTCCCAACTGCTCGAGCAGGGCGATCGTGCCCGCGGCGTAGGCGCCGCCCACATAGTGCGGCACCTGCGCGTAGAGACCCACCGTCGGGATGCCCGCCCCCGCCACGGCCGATTCGATCACCGACAGCGCGGCGGCGGGGACTCGCAAGAGCCCCTGCGGTCCCTGCTCCACGTCGTCGAGGAGCAGCCCTTCGGACGAGGCCGTCCCGAACACGTGCACGGCCCGCGTGTGTGGCACCGCCGCGGGCACCGCGCCGAGGCTCATCCACTGCACCACGCCCAACCTGACGGCGGTCTCCATCACCTGTTCCGCGAGCTCCCGCCACCGGAAATCGGGCTCGGGCCCCTGAAGCACCAACAGATCGCGATGGGGCTCGGCCCTTCGAGCGATCGAGATCTGCGGCCACTCCAGGTGGGTCAAGGTGCCGTCGACCACGTCGAGCACGGGGCGCCGCGATCGGTAGTCGAACAGGGCGTCGCCATCGGCCGTCGCGAGCGTCTCCGCGCCCTCGGCGAGGCGACCGGCTGCGCCCGACGCTGCACCGCCGGCGTCGATCCAGCCGTCGAACGCCCCGATCAACACCGGCGCTCTGAGCGTGGGCAGGTCGTCACGCACGCGGAAGAGGGACATGACGCCAGGATAGACGGTGCTCAACGGAGCGCGGTCGCGAGGTCCGCGGCTCCGGCTGCCGCGCTCGTCGCCAGATGCTATCCGGACCTGCGCAGTCGGTCGATCTCGCGCTGGATCTGTTCCTCGGTCGGTTCGCCGTCGCGGTAGGTGTCCCAGGCGTGGAAGGCGAGACCGATGCCCCACCCGAGTATCGAGAAGATGGGCCAGAAGAAGTTGTCGGGCCCGGAGATCGCCCAGATCACCACCAGGAACGCGTTCACCAGCACGTAGGCGAGCACGTGGGTGCGGAACTCCTCCTTCTTCTTGATCCGCTCCACCGCGCGATCACGAAGGGAACGCTCGCTCGGGTCCTGGGGACGCTCGTCGGTCATCGTCGTTCACCTCCCGAACCATCGTGCCGTTCACAGCCCGGCCTTGTCCACCCGGATCGCCTTCCTCGGCCGTCCCCCTCCCCGATCAACCCCAGAACATCCTGTCGGGATCGGCAGGGTCCCACAGAACGACGACGTTCCCCTCCTCCAGTCCGAAGGCTCGGACGACGGCTTCGCCACGGCTTCCAGGAGCCCCGCCACCTCCTGAGCGCGGTCGACACGGCGATGTCGCCTGCCACGGGCAACGTCGCGATCTCGATCACCGGCATCTCACGCCTCCCGCTCGCGGACGACGGTCTTCAGCGTCGACATCCCGTTCATCGCCGGCGGGAAGCCGGCGATCGTCGCCGTCTGCATGATCACCTCGCCGAGCTCCTCGGACGTGAGGCCTGCCTTCAACGACGCGCGTAAGTGTTGGAAGCTGCGCGGACCGACCGAGCGCCACGAGCGCGGCCACGGCCGCCAGCTCCCGGTCGCGCGTGGACAGCCCCGGCCGAGTGAAGACGTCGCCGTAGACGGTCTCCACGATCAGACGGCCCAGCTCGCCCAGGCCCATGACGGCGGCCAGGGCCCTCTCGTCGTGCACCTCGAGGAACCGTTCCCGGCCCCGTTCGTATCGCTCGTCGCTCATC
>Ga0256867_10000256_pt1 | contig 20315 bp, 17 predicted proteins | sample RVTome_15_FD_185939 | JGI IMG/M metagenome (GOLD analysis project Ga0256867, IMG submission 185939) | Soil microbial communities from uranium-contaminated site in the Upper Colorado River Basin, Wyoming, United States - RVT150D86 (HiSeq) ... | reverse complement strand
CGGCGTCATCCTCGCCGCGCACATCGGGCTGCCCTGGCTCGGCCTGAAGGGAACCGTCCTCGCGGGCGCCGCGATCGATGTCGCGCTGGGCCTCGCGCTGCTGTGGGCCGTCGGCGGCTACACGCTTCGCTTCGGAGCCGTCGCCACCGGCGCGGCCGTCGCGTTTGTGCTCGCGCTCGGCGCCGTGCGGCTCGACGCCTACAAGCTCATGTCGGGCGTCTACCGCTACGGCGATCTCTACAGCGCCGGGGATGCGCGCATTCTCTACTACAGGGACGGCCGCACGGCGTCGGTCAGCCTGGTCGATTTCTCGGAGGGCCGCTCCATCCGCACCAACGGCAAATCCGACGGCGGCGTCAACATGACGGGCGGGCGCCTGGTCGACGAGATGACGATGACGCTCACGGCAGCGCTGCCGCTCGCGTTGAAGCCCGAGGCGCGGCGCGTCGCGGTGATCGGCATCGGCACCGGGATCACCACGCACACGCTGCTCGCCAGCCGCGGGCTCGAGTCTGTCGACACGATCGAGATCGAGCCCGCCATGGTCGAGGCCTCGCGCGGCTTCGCGCCGCGCAACGCCGGAGCCTTCAGCGATCCGCGCAGCCGGATCTACATCGATGACGCAAAGACCTTCTTCAGCACGCACAACCGCCGCTACGACGTGATCGTCTCGGAGCCGTCGAACCCCTGGGTCAGCGGTGTGGCGAGCCTTTTCTCCGTGGAGTTCTACCGCATCGCGCGCCGCCACCTCGCGCCCGATGGCATCCTGGTGCAATGGCTGCAGCTCTACGAGTTCGACATGGCGCTGCTCGCCTCGGTCATGCGCGCGCTGGGCGAGGTCTTCCCCGACTACGTGGTCTATGCCGCGGATGACAACGATCTGCTGGTCGTGGCCGGGCCGCCCGAGGTGCTCTCGCGCCGCCTGGCGGACGTGTTTGAGACCGAAGCGCTGCGGCAGCAACTCGCCGCAGTCGAGGTGCGGGGAATCGGGGACCTCGATCAACGCCGCATCGGCGGGCGGCGCGTGCTGCATCCGCTTTTCCTCTCCTACGACGTGCCGGCCAATTCCGATTACCGGCCTTATCTCGATCTCAACGCGGCGCGCGCGCGCTTCCTGGAGAGCGACGCGACGGAGTTCCTCGAGCTCGGCGCGGCGCACGCGCCCCTGCTCGCGCTGCTCGACCCGACGCCGGCGCCGCGCCCGGGCCTGTTCGCGGGCGGGGAGTACTACGAGAAGATGGAGCGCATGCGCCGCGCGCGCTATGCGCGCGACTTCCTCACCGGGACGATCCCCGAGCCGGTCAACATTCCCTACTCGCTGCAGAAGGACCTCGAGCTCGTTCAGGTGAGGCTCGTGCGCTGCGTGCGCCCGGATGAGTTCGACAGCTGGGTGCACGCGGTTTTCCAGGTCGGGCTCGCCACGATTCCCTACCTGCCGCCCGAGGACGCGCGCGCGCTGTGGAGCCGGCTCGCCGCGAGCCCGTGCCGGGATGCAGTGCCGGAGTCACAGGCACGCTGGCTTGAGCTGCTGCGCGCAGTCGCCGAGCGCGACGTACCGGCGATGACGAGTGGCGCCCGCGAGCTGTTGGCGAAACCATCCCCCTCGCTTGAGTCGCGCACCAGCCGGGAGTACCTGATCGCGGTCGCCGTGACCGGCTACCTCGCGCAGAAAAAGCACACCGAGGCGCGTGCGCTGTGGGAGCGTTACGGCCCGAGCCTTTCAGCTCGCATGGGCCTCGAGCTGAGGCTTCTGCGCGCCCTCACGCACCCGCCCCAGTGAGCGCCCACTAACAGGCGTTCCCTGGGTGGAAACTCCTGTCTGCGCAGCAGGTTAGCGGTACTGCTTGGCGCTGTATTTGCGGTATTTCGGCAGCAGCCGGCGCGGCGGGCGGAAAGCGTCGCGGCGGAATGGCTCGCCCAGCTCCTGGGTCAGCATGATCTCCACCACCGAGGGCTTGCCGCTCTTCAACGCGGCCTTGAGGGCATCGCTCACCTCGTCCTCGTGCTCGACGCGGTAGCCTTCCGCGCCCATCACCCGCGCAACTTCCGAGAAGTCGGGATTCGCAAGATTCGTCCCGACGAAGCGGTTGTCGAAGTAATCGATCTGGTTCTTCTTCTCGGCGCCCCACTGGCCGTTGTTGAAGACGACCGCGACGGCGGGGATCTTCTCCTTCACCGCGGTCATCACCTCGGCGAGGCTCATCCCCCAGGCGCCGTCGCCCACGTAGGCGATTGCCGGGCGGTCGGGCCGCGCGACCTTCGCCCCGAGCGCCGTTGGATAGGCGTAACCGCAGTTGCCCCAGCTCATGGCCGCAAGAAACGACAGCGGCTGCTCGAACCTGAGATAGCTGTTCGCAACCGAGCACACGTTGCCTATGTCGGTGGAAACCATGGCGTTGCGAGGCAATGCCTTCGCGAGCTGCGCCAACACGCGGCGCGGACCGATGTGGCCTTTCTTGTTGGGAGAGGGCGAGTTGGCAAGCTCCGCCGCCCACGCCGCTTTCTCCACCTGCACAAGCGAGAGCCGCGCCTTGTCGGGCTTGCGCGCTCCGCGCTCCTTGACGCGCTTCAGGAGCTCGGCCGCTGCCAGCTTCGCGTCGCCCTGGATCGCGAGCGAGGCTTTCTTCACCAGTCCGAGCGTGCGGTGGTCGGCATCGATCTGGATGATCTTCGCCCCCTTCGGCCAGTAGTCCAGGCCATGCTGCGGGAGCGTTCCGAACGGCCCCAGGCGCGAGCCGAGTGCGAGCACAACGTCGGCGCGCGCGATGATATTCATTGCCGCCTTCGAGCCTTGATAGCCAAGGGGCCCGCAGGAGAGCGGATGGCTCGCCGGGAAGGAGTCGTTGTGCAGATAGGAGTTCACGACCGGCGCGGTCAGATACTCGGCGAGCGCCTTCACCTCGGCGATGCCGTCCGACATCACGACGCCGCCGCCCGACAGGATGACCGGGAATTTTGCGCCGGCCAGCATTTTCGCGGCCTTCTCGAGCGAATTCGAGCCGCCCGCGGCGCGCTCGATGACGAGCGGCGGCAGGATCTCGTACTCCGCCTCGCCGTAGAAGTAGTCGCGCGGGATATTGACCTGAACGGGCCCGCGCTCGTGCAGCGCAATCGTGAACGCGCGGTGCATGAGCTCGGCCATGCGCAGGGGCGAATTGACGTGCACCTGCCACTTCGTGATCTTGGAGAAGATCGGCATCTGCTCCGTCTCCTGGAATCCGCCGTGCCCCGCAGTAAGGCTGCCCGACTCGGGCGTGATCACGACCATCGGGGTATGCGCCCAGTAGGCCGCCGCCACCGCGGTGACGAAATTGGTGATGCCGGGGCCGTTCTGCGCGATGCACACCGTCGGCCAGTTGCTGACGCGGCCGTAGCCGTCGGCCATGTGCGCGGCGTTCTGCTCATGCGCAACGCTCACGAGGCGGATGCCCGCGGCCGGGAAGAGATCGAGCGCGTCCATATAGGCAGAACCGACGATCCCGAATACGTCCTTCACCTTGTGCGCCACCAGCGTCTCGACGAAGGCCTCGGACGGCGTCATGCGGATCTTGCCGCCGGCGGGAGTCTTGGTCGCAGTCGCGAGATTTTTCGCTTCGGTCATGTAGTTCATTGGCTCACCTCCTCTCAAGGACGGTGCGGCCGCCCGCAGGCGGCCGCTCCTGCCCGATTATATACCATGAACTCTCGGATGCAAGCGCTTTCATTTAAAGAGCCAATACCCTGTTCAAACATAATTATTTATCCCGCAGCATTGGCCGGTCGTTCGAGGCCTAGAGTCTGCCCTCGCGCTTGATGTCGAGGTAGCGGTTGACCAGCGCCGTCGGCAGCTCCTGCGGCTCCACGTCCACGCACAGGATGCCGTCGCGCTCGAGCCGGCGCAGCGCGAGCGCGCGCTCGCGCAGATAGTCGGCCGCCGCCGCGTGCGTGAGGGCGCGCTCGAACGTATCGACGCGTGCGGTCAACGCACGCGAGAGGATCGCCTCGCGCAGGCTCGCGAAGAGCACGAGATGGTGGCGTCTCAGCAGTTGCAGCGCCGGTGCGATCGCGTCGTCATCCTCATCGCGCAGGTTCGACAGCATCACGACCAGCGCGCGCTTGCGCACGCGGCGCTGGAGCTCGAGCGCGGCCGCCTCGTAATCGGACGTCATGAGCGAGGGCTGCAGGTCATAGAGCTGGTTGAGCATGGTCGTCACCACGGCCGCGCCCTTCCTCGGCGCCATGAAGCGCGGCTCCCCGCTCATCGTAAGAAAGCCCACCGCGTCGCCCTGGCGCAGGCTCACATAGGCGAGCAGCAGCGCCGCGTTCAGAACGTGATCGAAGTGCGCGAGCTCGCCGTCGCGTGCGGAAAGGCGCCTGCCGCAGTCGATGACGAGCATGATCTGCTGGTCGCGCTCATCCTGGTATTCGCGAGAGACGAGGCGCCCGGTGCGCGCAGTCGCCTTCCAGTCGATCTGCCGCTGCGCGTCGCCTTCACGGTATTCGCGCAGCTGGTGGAACTCGAGGCCCTGCCCGCGGCGCCGGCGCTGCAGGATGCCGATCTGCGAGAGCCGCCGGTCGGTCGCGAGCAGCGCATAGCGCGTCAACGCGGCGAAATTGGGATAGACCCGGCTCGGGCTCTCCTCGGCGAGGCGCGCGCGCCGCTGCCACAGCCCGAGCGGCGAGTCGATACGCACCTCCACGCGGCCGAAGCGATGCAGCCCGCGCTCGACCGGCCGCGCCTCGTAGCGAATGTCCGCCCAGCCGCCCGCCGGCACGGTCACGCGACGCGGCATCCCGCGCACCTCGAAAGCATCGGGCGTGTGGTCGAAGACTTCGACGCTTCGGGAACGCGGCCCCGGGTTCGTCAGGCGCAGCGATATACGGTGCCAGATCCCGAGGGGTAGCGACGCCGGGACGCTGCGCGAAGCGTCCGGCATGCGCGCGGCCCAGACGGCTGCGGCATCGCCGAGCACGGCGAGAAGAACGAGGACCGCCGTCGCGCGCCACACCGGCTCCAGAGCGCCTACAAAGGCGGCGGCCAGCGCAATCGCAAAGAGCACCGCACCGGCCGCAAGCAGCCGCCGCGCCGGAATCATCACGCGTCCCGTGGGGGCGGTGCGATCGCGCCGGTCCCCGGCGCGCGCGAGTCGCGCGCAATCACTGGCGTGGTGCCTCCACCTTCTCGAGGATGGCGCGCAGAATGCTGTCGCCGCGATGGCCCTCGATTTCCAGCTCGGGCGCGGGCACGACGCGATGCCGGAGCGCTGGCAGGGCAATCGCTTTCACGTCGTCCGGCGTTACGAAGCCCCTGCCCGCCATCAGCGCCACCGCGCGCGCGCCCCTTGCAAGCGCGATGCTGCCGCGCGGTCCCGCCCCCGCGGCGACGCCGTTCCAGGTGCGCGTGGCACGCACGATCCGTACCGCGTAATCGAGGGCCGCGTCGTCGAACTTGAGGTGCGCTGCCGACTTCTGCAGCCCGAGCACTGTCTCCGGCCTCACCACGCTCGCGACGCCGTCGACATTCAGCCGGTCGCCTACCTGCCCGCTGGTGACCCGCTCGACCAGCGCCTTCTCGTGCTCGTGGGTCGGGAAATCGATCTGCACCTTCAGGAGAAACCGGTCTAGCTGCGCCTCCGGCAGGGCGTAGGTGCCTTCGTGCTCGATCGGGTTTTGCGTCGCCAGAACCATGAAGGGTGGCGCGAGCGGGAGCGCCGTGCCCTCGATCGTGACCTGGCCCTCCTGCATCACCTCGAGCAGCGCCGCCTGCGTTTTGGCGGGCGCGCGGTTGATCTCATCGGCGAGCAGCAGGTTCGTGAACACCGGGCCGCGCCGCGTCGTGAACTGGCGTGTCGCCTGGTCGTAAAGGGTATGGCCGCATACATCGGCAGGCATGAGATCGGGCGTGAACTGAATCCGGCCGAATTGCCCGTCGAAGGTCTTGGCGAGCGCCCGCACGAGGAGCGTCTTGCCGAGCCCCGGCACACCTTCGATCAGCACGTGGCCCCCGGCGACAAGCGCCGCGAGCGTCTGCTCGATGACTTCGTCCTGCCCGACGACTGCTTTCGCGATCTCGGCCCGCATGGCCGCCAGCGTCTCGGACGCCGCCGCAAGTTCCGGCGCCGTTGGCGCTCCCGTCCCGCTCATCTCGTTTGCTCCGGTCACGTTCAGGTCCTCACTTTTCGATTCAGGCGATCATCGATCGCCTGCAGGGTGCGAATGGCGGTTACGAACTCGCGCGGATCCTCGGGCGCGTCGTGCAGCGCAAGTTCGAGGTTGGCTGCGGGCAGCGCCGTGAGCTCCGCAAGGCGCGGAACCTGCGCCCCTCGCGCCGTCGCGGCGAGGCCCGGGTGGTTGCGCGCGACGCCGCGCAGGCACGCCTCTCTCGCCGCGGACAGCAGACGTCGCGCGCTGCCGCTCGCCCAGTGAAACCGGCCGCTCGCGCGGATGTGGTCGAGCAGGCGGGGGCGCGCGGCCGGGGGATCGGCCCGCAGCGGCCCGAAGCGCGGAAGCACCCGCCACAGCCAAAGCAGGAGCAGCAGTGCGCCTGTCAAGGCCGCATGCCAGGCGTTCTCGCGCACCCAGCTCGCAAGCGAAGGCGCCTCGAGGCGCGCGCCCAGCACCACCGCAGGCGTTTCGGGATGGAAACGAAGCAGCTGCCACGCGAACTCCGCGTGATCGAGCTGGCCGATCCGGCTGTTCATCATGAATCGGAGGCCGTTCACCACGGTGATGTGACCGCGGCCGAGCGGAAAGCGCTGCAGCAGCACGCTCCAGTGCTCGTCCACTGTCAGCACGGCGCGCTTCTCCGTATCGAGAAAGTGCTGCCGTGGCCCGAAGTCTACGCGCAGCGTTGCCGGAGCGTGGGGGAGGTGCAATTCGCTCGGCTTGCGCGGGGGCTGCAGCCTCAACGGACGCCGGTGTATGCCCAATGCGTCGAGCACCCGGTCGCGCGCACGGTGGTCCTGCGGCTCGACGATCAAGTGCCCGCCGGCCGAGACCCACGAGAGGAGCTGCTCCGTATGACGTCGCGTCAGCGCGGCCCGTTGCCGCAGAAGTATGAGCGCTGCGCCGGGCTCGAGCGTCTCCAGATCCGCGATGCGCCGCGCTTCGCGCGCCGGCACGCCCATGCGCTCGTACAGCCGCATCGCCGCGAGCAGCGGGTTGCGACGCGCTTCACCCTGCGGGCCGACGTACTCGGGCTCGGAGACGTACTCGAAATTGAGAACCAGCCACGCCGCGCCGGCCACGATGAGCAGGACGAGCGCGCCTGCCGCAAGCGAAACGTTCCTCATGCCCGCTCGCGGGCGCCGAAACACGGCAGCCACTCGTCGCACAACGTGCGCACCACGAGCTCGTCGGGCAGCTCGCCGCCGTACGCGGTGCGCTGCCAGTGGCGGACCAGGCGGGAGAAGTACCGGGCGGTATCGGCCGCGCAGTGAGCGCTCACCACGCGCAGGCAGTCCCCCTCGGTGTCGCCGGGCGCAAGCGTGATGCGGTCGCGGTGCACCACGGTGGAAAGCGCACCGCGATAGAGCAGGCTCAGCGCCCCGCGCACCCGCCCTTGCTCGACGAGCGAGAGCGCCGCGGCCCGAACGTCGGCGGGCAGCGACTGGGGCCGGATGTCGAAACCGAACAGCGCCTCGGGGGCCGGGGCGGCGGTGTGGCCGCGGCGATCCCAGACCCGAACGTGGCGCGCCGCGCAATAAAATCCCGCGGCCGCGGCAATGGCGACCACGATCCACAGCAAGGCACGCAGGATCTCAGCCATCAGCTCGCCGAAGTTTTCCCAGCCGGGCCCGAGCCGCGGCCTGTCCTCGCGGTCGGCATCGAGCCCCAGGCCCCGCCCCGTGTAGCGCAGGCGCCGGACATCGCGGTACTCACTGAAGGCCGGCTCCTTGAGGACTTCCTGTATCACTTCGCGCGGCGAGCGCGCGGCCGTCTCGGCTGCATCGACTGTCGGCGCCGCGATCAGCGATGCGCACACGAGGGCGAATGCCGCCGCAAGCGCCGCCGCGGGCGCGCGCATCGAAGTCGCCCGGGAAGCAAGCCGGCGCAGCTCGAGCTCGATGTCCCATGCCTCGAGCTGCGTGCGCCGGTTGAGGTACAGCGAAAAGCCGGCCGCCACGTAGAAGGGTTCGATCACGGAGACCGCGATGACGTAGAAAAGGTTGCCGACCCACTGCTTCCACGCCGCGGTCTCGGCGGCCCCGGTAAAAAGGGTGCCCAGACCGATATCGAGGTCGTAGGCACCGGGCGTCAAGAGGTCGAACAGCCCGTAGAGCGACAACACCATGACTGCCTCGAAGTGAAGGCACGCTACCGTGAGCCATACGGCATGGCCGCGCGCGCGGCGATGCAGCGCGCGGGCGCGGGCGCGGGCGGCGCGCCCGGTCAGGCGCTCCAGGTGCCAGACCGGCAGGTTGAACGAGCGCGCGAGGTCGAAGCGGTAGAGCGTCACGCTCGCAAGCGCGCCGGGAAGAAGCGCCCGCGGCAGGGTGCGGAGAGCCGTGCCGAGAGCGGGTGCAGCGCCGAACACGGCGCCGCCCAGCACATGCAGGACGGCCCGGTCGAAGAGCGGCTTAAGCCACCACAAGAGCAGCACGACGAGCGTCGGCCGGTTAGGCAGGGCGAGCGCAAGGATAAGCGCCGCGCCGCCGTAGACCGCAAGCCAGGCGGGCCAGATGCGGCGCCACCAGGCGCGGAGCATGACGGCCCCCAGGTCCATCGCCTCCCACGGCTCGCGCGGCCGGAGCCGCAATGCCAGCCGCTCAATCTCCACGGCCGCGCCCCAGGAAAAAGAAATAGGCGCCGAGCAGCACCCAGAGCGCGACGCCCACGCCATACTTGAGCCCGGGCGGCACCTCGGTCAGGGGCGACCAGAAGGCCTCCACGAATGCCGCGAGCAGAAGCATGGACGCCGCGCCGTAGATGATGCCTGTCGCGCTTCGCGCGGCGACTACCAGTGCCTGCTTGCGTGAGAGCTGGCCCGGCGCGATCAGCGCAGCTCCGAGCTTGAGGCCGGCTGCGCCGGAGAGCGCGATTGCCGTCAGCTCGAGCGCGCTGTGTCCCGCGACGAACGAGTAGAAGGGCACAAAATGGCCGCTGTGCGTCAGGTGGCCCGCAATCGCCCCGAGGAAAAAGCCGTTGAACAGCAGGAAGAAGAGCGACCCGATTCCGAAGAGGAGCCCCCCGGCGAAGGTCTGGAAGGCGATCTTGACGTTGTTCCAGATGTAGATGCCGAACATGAAGAACGCCGAGTTGGCCTCCGGATAGCGGCCGAGGCGCGCGGCGTCGGGGCGGTACATGTGCTCGAAGTTCTCGATTCTCTCGGGCGAGACGACGTAATACACGATGTCCGGGTAGAACCCCGTCAGCACGATCATGCCGGCGAGCGGCCCCATGAAAAGCGCGAGGGCGAGCGCGACGAGCCGCCGCTCGGCGCGCACGCGCCGCGGGAAACCGTCGAATACGAACGCCGCGAACCGGCTCTTGCGGTCCGCCCGCGAGCCGTAGAGGACGTGGTGGCCGCGCGTGGCGAGTCCATGCAGGCGCTCGATGACGGCGGCGCCATAGCGCCGGTCGCGCGCCAGCGCAAGCTGCTGGCAGATGCGCCGGTAGCGGCGCGGCACCTCTGCATCGGGCAGGCTCTCCGCGTCCGCGCGCTTTCCGCGGCGCTCGAGCCAGCGTTCGAACGCGTCCCACTCGGGCGAGAACCGGTCCTCGAACCCTTGCTGCTTCATGAAGCGCGGCGTCCGATCAGGTGGTTTGCAAGCTGCAGCATCTGCGCGAGCGCGGCGCGGCTGCGCGCCTCTCCGATCAGCGCGCGCGGGATCTCGGCGAGCTCCGCGGCGCGCTCGGGCGTCAACGTCGCCACGCGCTCGGCGAGCGCAACCACGGCCCGGCTTTCGGCAAGCGTCAGTGGAATCGCCGGGGGCTGCGGGTCAGCCGCGGGAACGCCTCCGTGCCTCCCCGCGGTTTCGCGGTAGACGACAACGGTGCCGGCAACGAGGTCACCCAACCGCTTGAAGTCGCGATTGATCAATATCGAGATCAACCCGATCCCGTAGAAGAGCGGCAGGAAATCCACGGCCCGCAAGAGGTTGCGCACCAGTGCGGGACCCCACGCGACGGGCGTGCCGTCATCGTGCACGACCTGGAGCGCGAGCAGCTTCTTGCCCGGGGTCGCGCCTTCGAGCCAGACCTCACACGCCGCGGGAAGGAGCCATTCGAGGAGAAAGGCAAGGATCAAGAGCGCCCCTGCCCCGATGCCTCCCAGGGGCAGCAGGATCAACCACGCGACGAGGAGCACGACGAGCCGCAGGATGAAATCGACGACCCATGCGTAGGCCCGCGAGACCGGGCCGGCTAGGCGTAGCTCGAGCTCGACGCCTTCAGGAGTGGCGACCGGGCGCACGGTATCGAGCGCGGGCGGCGCCTGGGTCACGACGGAAGTCGTGCCGCGCCGCCGCGGCCCGCCCTCGGGCGCATCAGCTGCGGAAGAATATTTCCCCGTAGGCGACGTAAACCGACGCCATGATGACCGGCATCATCACGAGCAGCCCCAGGCCGAACGGGATCGCGGCCAGCACGGTGAGCACCATCGCGACCAGCCCGTACACGAGAAACGGAACGATGTTCTTCAAGCAGCCGCGGAAGCTTTGCTTCAGCGCCTGGATCGGCGGCAGCTCGCGCAGCACGACCAGCGCCGGCGCGAACCACAGGGCCATGTAGACGGGAACGGCAAGCCCCAGGGCAACCAGCCAGGCAATCGCGACGCCGGGGCCGATCGCCGCCAGCGCCTGCGGGTCTCCAGTGATGGTCCCGAAGAAGGCGCCCGCGCCGATGACGAGGATCACCGGTATGAAAACGATGATCCAGGCGACGATGCTGAGGAGCCCGATCACCGCGAGGTTTCCCGCGTGGTTCTTGAAGCCCGCGAATATGTGACCGACCTCGAGCTCGTCGCCATGCGCAGCCGCGTGGCAGCCCAGCATGATCCCGCCGGCGAATACGGGGTAGAGCACCCAGGTGGCGAGCGCGCCCAGCACCGGTATCAGCCCCATCACGATGAAGATGACGCCGAGCACGATCGTGATCAGGATCCAGGTTCCCGGCCTGGCTTTGAACATCCCGAAGCCGCCGGTGATCCACCCCCAGCCCCGTCCCGCGCCGAGCGCCTGCCCGCCGTCCACGAACTCGCCCGCCTGTGCCACGGCGCTCACGACGTCCTCGACATGCGCCGCAGGCGGACGATAGGGATTCGCTTCACTCATGTCGATGCTCCTCTGGTGAATGCGCGCCAGAGCCCATCGTAAGTTAATCCCATCGTCATGACAAATTTCGCGCGCCTGCCTTTGCTAAACTGCGCACTTTCGCGCGCGCGCCGCCCTGCCCCCGAGTCATGTTCATTGAGTCGCTTTCGCCCCTGCTGCTGGCGTGGATCACCTGCGCGATCGTGCTCGCGGGGCTCATACACGGGGCGCTCGGGTTCGGCTTTCCGTTCGTCGCGACTCCGCTCATCGCGATGGCGAGCGACATGCGAACCGCCGTGTTCACCGTGCTGGTGCCCACCCTCGTCGCGGTGCTTGTCAACATCGCCATGAGCGGGTCGCTGCGGCCGGCGCTTGCGCGCTTCTGGATGATGCCTCTTTACGCGATCGTGGGCTCTTTCATCGGCACGACGCTCTTCGTGGTGTTCCCGAAGTTCCCCTACGCGCTGCTGCTCGCGCTCGCCATCTTCCTCTATCTCAATCTCGACCGGCTGGGACTGGGCGAGGCTCCCGCCGTGCGCCGTCGCGAATGGGCCTTTGCCCCCTTCTCGGGTTTCGCCGCGGGGTTCTTCGAGGGCACGGCCAACGTCGCAGCGCCGCCGCTCATCATCTTCTATCTGGCGCTGGGTCTCGCGCCCGCGGTCATGGTGCAGGCGCTCAACATCTGCTTTCTGGTCGGCAAGACCATCCAGTTGACGGTGCTCACCACGCGCGCGGGCATCACCTTCGCCGAGTGGGCGGCGACGCTGCCGCTCGCCGTGGCGGCCGTCGGCGGTTTCCTGATCGGCCTTCGCGTCCGCCACCGCATTGACGCGCAGGCTTTCCGCGTCTGGGTAAAGCGCTTCCTCCTTGCGATCGCGGTAGTGCTGCTGGGTCAGTTCGTCTACCCGCTCGTTGCCTGACCTGCGTGGCTCGTGACCAGTGGCCAGAAGCGGTCTCAAGAACACTCCCTTTCCCCGCGTGAGCGGGGAAAGGGAAAGGGGTGAGGGGAACGGGTCCGGAAATGAAAACGGCCGGCAGGGCGCTGGCCGTTCGTTAGTCCCGGACAAAACCGCTCAGGCGGTCGCCTTCTCGATCAGTTTCTGCAGTTCGCCGCTCTGGTAGAGCTCGATCATGATGTCGGAGCCGCCGACAAACTCTCCGTTGACGTAGAGCTGCGGGATGGTCGGCCAGTTGGCGAACTCCTTGATGCCTTGCCGGATCTCGGGATCCTCGAGCACGTTGACCGTGTGAAGCTCGTTCACGCCGCACGCGCGCAGGATGCCGACGGCGTTCGCGGAAAACCCGCATTGGGGAAAATCCGGGGTGCCTTTCATATAGAGCACGACCCGGTTCCGGGTCACCTGCTGCTTGATAACATCCTGAACACTCATCACTAACTCCAATACCTGACAGATTCGTTCAACCATGCTACCGGGGGCGCCCTGACGGGTCAACTTTGCGCCCCCGAGACGCGCTCGAGGCCCGCAAGGTCGCGCCAGGTGTTGATTTCCCGGGTGAATCCGGCCGCGCGAAGCAGCTTGCGTGAGGCACTTCCCTGTTCAGGACCGTGCTCGAAAAAAAGCCAGCCCTCCGGGTTGAGGTGCGCACGCGACGCGGCTGTAATCGCCGCAATGCACTCCGTGCCGGTGGGGCCGGCGACGAGCGCCTGCCGCGGCTCGAAGCGCAGGTCGCCTGATTCCAGGTGCGGATCGCCCGCAGCCACGTAGGGCGGGTTCGCGGCAATGACATCAAAGCGTTCATGTGGCAGCGCCGCGAACCAGTCGCTGCGGAACACGCGCACGTTGGCTATGCCGTGCCGCTCTGCGTTCCTCTGCGCAAGCTCGACCGCGTCGAGAACCGCGTCCGCCGCGAGGACCTGCGCGCGGGGACGGTGGCGGGCGACAGCAATCGCCACGCAGCCGCTGCCGGTGCCAAGGTCAAGCACGCGGGACCCGGCATCGGGCGGCACCCGCTCGAGCACGAGCTCGACCAGCAGCTCGGTCTCCGGTCGCGGAATCAGCACGGCGGGCGTCACCTCGAAATCAAGGCCGAAGAACTCCCGGAAACCGGTGAGATAGGCCACGGGCTCGCCGGCGCTGCGGCGCGCGGCAAGCGCCTCGAACGCTTCGGCCTGAGGCGCGGTGAGCGCCTGATGCTGATGCGCGATCAGGTAGGCGTCATCGCAGCCGAGCACGCGGCGCATGAGCGCCCGCGCCTCGATGACGGCGGTGCCGTCCCCCAGGCGCCGCAGCGCCTCGCTGATCGTGATGCTCATGAAATTCCAGGCCGGTGGAGCCGCGCCCGTGTCAGGTGGCGTGGCTCTCTTCGCCGAGCTGCGCGAGCTGCTCGGTCTGGTGTTCGGCCATCAATGCATCGACCAGCTCGTCGAGATCGCCATCCATGATGGCCGCGATCTTGTAGAGCGTGAGATTGATGCGATGATCGGTCACCCGCCCCTGGGGAAAGTTGTAGGTGCGAATGCGCTCGGAGCGGTCGCCGCTGCCGACGAGCGATTTTCGCGTGGCGGCCATCTTCGCCTGCTGCTCGCGCAGCTGCTTGTCCTTGATGCGCGCGGCGAGTATGCCGAGCGCCCGCGCCCGGTTCTTGTGCTGCGAGCGGTCGTCCTGGCACTCGACCGCGATCCCGGTTGGAAGGTGGGTCACGCGCACCGCGGAATCGGTCTTGTTGACGTGCTGGCCGCCGGCACCGGAGGCGCGGAACGTGTCGACGCGCAGCTCGGCGGGATTCAGCACGACATCGCTGATCTCGTCGGCCTCGGGCAGGATCGCCACGGTGCAAGCGGAGGTGTGGATCCGGCCCTGCGTCTCGGTCACGGGAACGCGCTGCACGCGATGCGCGCCCGACTCGAACTTGAGCCGGGAGTAGGCGCCCTTGCCCGTCAACTTGGCGATGATCTCGCGGTAGCCGCCGAGATCGGAAGGGCTTTGCGAGATCACCTCGATCTGCCAGCGCCTGCGCTCGGCGTAGCGGCTGTACATGCGGAAGAGCTCGCCCGCGAAGAGCGCCGACTCGTCGCCCCCGGTGCCGGCGCGGATCTCTAGGAAGATGTTGCGCTCGTCGTTCGGGTCCCTGGGCAGGAGCTGCTGCTGCAGCTCGGCCTCGATGCCGGACAGCTTCTCGCGCGTCTCCCTGATCTCGTTCTCGGCGAATTCGCGCATCGTTGGATCGCGCGCCATCTCCTCGGCCGCCTTGAGGTCTTCCTCCCCGCTCACGTAGCGCGCGTAGAGCTCGACGACCGGCGTGATCTCGGCGTGCTCGCGCGTCAGCCGCCGGTAGGCGTCGAGATCCACCGTCGCGTTCTCCCGGGCAAGAAGGCCGTTTATTTCCTGCAGGCGGTTCGAGAGCTGGGCGAGCTTCGCGGCAATCGTCGGCTTCATCGATGCGGCGCCGGGGTGGGCGCTTACTCCGGCCGCGTGATCTGGTAGAGGCGCGATAACAGGCGGCCGAGCTCGTCGCGGTCATCCTCGCGCGCGTGCGACAGGGCGTGCGTCGGAGCGTGGAGCAGCTTCGAGGTCAGGCTGTGCGAGAGGTGCTCGAGCACGAGCTTCGGGTCGTCGCCCCTGGCGAGGCGGCGAAGCGCGCGCTCAAAGGCGTGGCGGCGGGCGCGCTCGCCCGAGTCGCGCAGCGCCCGGATGGTTGGCACGAGCTCCCGGTTGCCGAACCAGTGCATGAAATCGGCGACCTGGTTCTCGATGATGACCTCGGCCTGCGATACCGCGTTCTGGCGCGTATCGATCCCTTCGCGCGCGATATTGCCGAGGTCGTCGACGGTATAGAGAAATACATCGTCAAGCGCCCCAACCTCGCCTTCGATGTCGCGCGGCACCGCGAGATCGAACATCAGCATCGGCCGGTGCTTGCGGGCCCGCAGAGCGCTTTCCACGAGACCCTTGCCGATGATCGGGCGCGGGCTCGCCGTGCAGGTCACCACGATGTCGTGCGCCGCGAGCCGCGCCGAGAGGTCGTTCAGGGTGATCGGGCGGCCGCGAAAGCGGTCTGCGAGCTGCCCGGCGCGCTCGGCCGTGCGGTTTGCGAAGGTGATCCCCCGCGGGTGATGCGCGGCGAAATGCGTCGCCGTCAGCTCGATCATCTCGCCGGCGCCGATGAAGAGAACGCTCTGCTGTTCGATGCTCGGGTAGATGTGCCTCGCCAGGCTCACTGCCGCGGAGGCCATCGAGACCGTGGCCGCGCCAATGTCGGTCTCGGAGCGCACCGACTTCGCCACGGAAAACGTGCGCTGGAAAAGCTTGTTGAGGAGAAGCCCCAGCGTCCCGGCCGCCTGCGCCGTGCGCACCGCCTGCTTGAACTGCCCCAGTATCTGCGGCTCGCCGAGCACCATCGAATCGAGGCCGCTCGCCACCCGGAAGGCGTGCTTGACGGCGCGCTCCTGGGGCAGGCGATAGAGATAGGGCTCGATCTGGGTCGATTTCAAGCGGTGGTAGTCGGCCATCCAGTCGACCGCGGAGGGCGGCTCCTCGGTGTTGCAATAGATCTCGGTGCGGTTGCAGGTCGAGATGATCGCCGCTTCCTTGACCGGCCGGCGGTCGACGAGGTCGCGCAGCGCCTCGACCAGATTCTCGGCATGAAAAACCACCTGCTCGCGCACGGTGAGCGGAGCAGTCTGGTGATTGATGCCGAATGCAAAGAGCTGCATGGCTGCGGCCGGGTCAAAAGGGCCTAAATATTAAACCGCTACGGGCTCAAGGGACAATTGTACCGTGCGGCCCGCAAGGCGCTGAAGGCGGGCTCTTATGAAAGGCCGAATGCCGGGCCGGCGCGCCGAGGCCGGAGCCGGGTCAGCGCTTCGCCGGCTTGCTGCGCGCGAACAGCTCGTCGAGCTTCTGCTCGTAGGCGTGGTAATCGAGAAAGTCGTAGAGCTCGTCGCGCGTCTGCATGAGATGGACGACGCTTTTCTGCGTGCCTTCCTTGCGCAGGGCCTCGTAGACCCGGAGCGCCGCCGCGTTCATCGCGCGAAACGCCGACAGCGGATAAAGCACCATGGCAACGTGGGCGTCACGCAGCTCGTCCACCGTGAAGTGGGGGGTGTTCCCAAACTCCGTGATGTTGGCGAGTATGGGAACGTTTACGGCGTCCGCGAACTTCCTGTACATCGAAAGCTCGGTAATCGCCTCGGGGAAGATCATGTCGGCGCCCGCCTCGACGCACGCACAGGCGCGGTCGATCGCGGCCTGGAGCCCCTCCACCGCCAGCGCGTCGGTGCGTGCCATGACGACAAATGCCGGGTCGGTCTTCGCGTCCACGGCGGACTTGATGCGATCGACCATCTCCTGCTGCGACACGAGCTCCTTGCCCGGCCGGTGGCCGCAGCGCTTGGCGCCGACCTGGTCCTCGATGTGCATGGCGGCGGCTCCGAACTTGATCAGCGAGCGCACGGTGCGCGCGATGTTGAAGGCGCTCGAGCCAAAGCCGGTGTCGACATCGACCAGAAGCGGCAAGGACGAGGCATCGGTGATGCGGCGGACATCGGTCAGCACGTCGTCGAGATTGCTGATGCCGAGATCGGGCATGCCGAGCGAGGCGGCCGCCACGCCGCCGCCGGAGAGATAGATCGCGCGATAGCCCACACGCTCGGCGAGCTTCGCGTGATACGCGTTGATCGCGCCGACGATCTGAAGCGGGTGTTCCACGGCGAGCGCGGCGCGAAAACGGGCGCCAGCCGAAGCGGGCGTCGCAGGGGTGGCAGAGCGTTCGGTCATGATGGCCGCTCCCTGGGGAGGTCCGGCGCGGGCGCAACGGCAGGCAAGAAGTCCATGATATGAAAGCATCTCCCGGTGCCGGCCGGATGGCGATTACCTTAGCACGAGGGGCCCCTTTTTGTCAGCGGCACTCCGGTGGCATAATCCCCCTCGTAACACCATCTGGACTTCCATGCCCCGCAGATCCGACACGACGGCGGCGACCCGCCTGACCGGCACGCAGAGCATCGAGCGCGCGCTGACGCTCTTGCGCGAGATCGCCGCGCACAATCGCAGTGGCTCGAGGCTCCTCGACCTCGCCACTCGCACCGGCCTGCAGCGCCCAACGGTGCACCGCATGCTCAAGTGCCTGGCCGCCGAGAACATGGTGCAGCAGGACGGTGACAATCACCGCTATTTCCTCGGGCCGATGGTCTTCGAGCTGGGGCTCACCGCCGCGCCGCGCTACAACCTGCGTGAGATCTGCCATCCGTCGCTCTCGCGCATCGCCGAGGCGACCGGCGACACCGTCTTCTTGACGCAGCGGAGCGGCCTCGACTCGGTGTGCCTCGACCGCCGTGAGGGCACCTTCCCCATCAAGACGTTCACGCTCGAGATCGGCATGCGCCGCCCGCTTGGCGTCGGCACCGGCAGCCTCGCCATCCTTTCCGCGCTCCCGGATGAGGAGATTCAGTCCGTTATTTCCGCAAACACCGGGCGCCTGCCCGAATACGGCCTCAACCCGGGCACGCTTCTTTCGCAGGTCAAGCGCTCGCAGAAGTTGGGCTACGCGATGCGCGAGCTTCCCGGCCTCTCCGGCGTGCGCTCGGTCGGCCAGGCCCTGCGCAACCAGAGCGGGATCGCCTTTGCCGCGCTCTCGGTGTCGACCATCTCGAGCCGCATGAGCGACAAGCGGGCCGCCGAGGTCGCCCAGCTCCTCAAGAACGAATCGCGCCAGCTCGAACGCCAGCTGCATACCGGCGCCGACGGTCGCTAAGGGACCCGGCATGAAGGCGTTCGAGGCCACCGCCCGCTGTCCGCTCGACGGCGTGCGGGTCCTCGACCTCTCGCGCGTCGTCGCGGGCAACATGGTAAGCCTGCTGCTGGCGGATTTCGGCGCCGAGGTGGTGAAGATCGAGCCGCCGGCGGGCGATCCGCTTCGCGACTGGCTCGTCGACGGCGTTGCGGTCAACTGGAAGGTCTACGCGCGCAACAAGAAAAGCGTGTGCCTCGATCTGCGTACCGGGGAAGCGAAAGACCTGCTGCTGAGGCTCGTGGACACCGCGCAGGTCTTCATCGAAAACTTCCGGCCCGGCACGCTCGAGAAGATGGGCCTTGCGCCCGATGTACTGCACGCGCGCAACCCGAAGCTCGTCATCGTGCGCGTGACAGGCTGGGGGCAGACCGGCCCCTACCGCCACAAGCCGGGCTTTGGCACGCTCGCCGAGGGCGCCGCGGGATTCGCGGCGCTCAACGGCTTTGCTGACCGCGAACCGGTGCTGCCACCCATGCAGCTGGCAGACTGCACCGCGGGCGTCTACGGCGCCTTTGCGGCGCTGGTGGCGCTGCGCGAGGTCGAACGCGGCGCGGGACGCGGCCAGGTAATCGATTTGTCGCTGCTGGAGCCCCTCTTCTCCTTCATGGGCCCGCTCGCTGCGAGCTATCAAGTGAGCGGCCGATTGCGCCCGCGCACCGGCAGCCGCTCGACGACCGCGGCTCCTCGAAACGCCTACCGCACCCGCGACGATCGCTGGGTTTGCCTCTCGGCATCGACTCAGGCGATGACCGAGCGTCTCTTCCGCGTCATCGGTCGCGCCGATCTCATCGACAATCCACGCTACCGCGCGAATGCCGACCGCGTGCGCAATGCCGCCGAGCTAGACGCGATCATCGGCGAGTTCATCGGCCGCATGACGCTCGCCGAGAACCTGGATTTTTTCGATCGCGCCGACGTGACGGTCGGACCGATCTACGACATCGCGCAGATCATCGACGACCCCCATGTGAAGGCGCGCGAGATGATCGCCGCCTACCCGGACGGGGAGATAGGGACGGTGCCGATGCACTGCGTCGTGCCGCGCCTCTCGGGAACACCCGGTGCGATCCGCCGCCCGGCGCCCGCCCTGGGCGAGCACAACGCTGAGATACTGGGAGCGCTGGGCCTCGACCCGGCCGAGCTCGAGCGCCTGGCCGCGGCCGGAATCATCCGCTCAGGCGGCCGGGGCACCGCGAAACGTGCGTCGACGCGCAGCGTCAGTGACCGCTCACTACCGCAAGGATGAATCGTGATGACAACCGAACAGCCGGTCTGGCGCTCGCTGCTCTATGTGCCTGTCAATGTGGAGAAATTCATCGAGAAGGCGCACACGCGTGGCGCCGATGTGATCCAGCTCGACCTGGAAGATGCAGTCCCGCCGGCGGAGAAGGAGAAGGCCCGGACGCTGGTGGAAAAGAACGCAGCGCGGGTGCGTCGAGGCGGGTCCGATGTGGTCGTACGCATCAATCAGCCGCTGGCGCTCGCGGTGCGCGATCTCGAGCATTCGGTGTGCCCGGATGTCGACGCCATCGCGGTCACCAAGGTGGACAGCGCCTCGCACGTCAAGCTCCTCGCGGCGCTCGTCACCGACCTCGAGCAGAAGCGCGGCATGCGCGCCGGGCATACCCGGTTCATCGCCATGATCGAGACCGCGGACGCATTCTTCCGGATCCATGAGATCGTGACAGCGGATCCGCGCATCGTCGCGTGCAACATCGGCGGCGAGGATTTCGCGCTCGATTGCAACATGCAGCCGACCGGCGAGACGCTGCTCTATCCGAAGCAGCACATGATCATCGCGGCCAACGCGGCGGGAATCATGCCGCTCGGCTTCGTCGACACCGTGGCCGGTTTCGGCGATTGGGAGAAGTTCCGGAAGATGGTCCGGCGCTCGCGCGATTTCGGCTTCATGGGCGCAGGCTGCATCCATCCCGGGCAGGTGACGATCGTCAACGAGGAATACAGGCCGAGCGACGAGGAAGTGGCGTACGCGCGCAAGGTGGTCGAGCTCGACCGCGAGGCCGCGGCAGCAGGCCGCGGCTCATTCCAGATCGACGGCAAGATGATCGATATCCCGGTCGTCGTGCGCGCGCAGCGGCTGATCCGGCGCCACGAGGCGATCACGCGGCGTGAGGAAGGAACGCTCGCCGCCGCGCGCGCGTAAAGGCGTGATCACGGCTTACCTTTGGATGAGAGGCAGATGACACAGGACCTCGAGAAGCTCAAGGAATGGGTCGGCCGGCGCGAAGAGGCAATCGACTACGTGACCGTGCCGCTCGTGCACCGTCTTGCCGCGACGCTCGACCGCGACGATCCGTTTCCCCGCATGGG
>Ga0256867_10000255_pt1 | contig 20316 bp, 16 predicted proteins | sample RVTome_15_FD_185939 | JGI IMG/M metagenome (GOLD analysis project Ga0256867, IMG submission 185939) | Soil microbial communities from uranium-contaminated site in the Upper Colorado River Basin, Wyoming, United States - RVT150D86 (HiSeq) ... | reverse complement strand
GACTCGATCAGGAGAAGATCCAACCCCGTTCAGAATCACATCATCGACGAGTTGCAGTACGGGAAGATCTCGCGTCGCGAGTTCATTCGTAAGGGCTCGCTGCTCGGCCTTTCCTTCCCGGTGATGGGATTCTTGCTGTCGGCCTGCGGGGACGAGACGGTAGGCACCACCACCACCGGGGCGGCTGGGGCCACCACCACGACCGCCGCGACCGGGCCTGTGACGGTGCGCGTGGCTGTCAATCAGTTAGCTGGCGCTATCGACCCTGTACTGATCAACGATGAGGCCCGGTTGGCGCTATTCGGTCAGACGGCTCAGTATCTGGTCTTCTCGGACACGGATCTCAACGCGGTTCCGGTGTTGGCCGAGTCTTGGGAGCCCAACGCCGACGGCGATGTGTGGACTTTCCGTCTCAATCCGAACGCCACCTTCCACGATGGGTCTCCGGTGACTGCGGACGATGTCGTTGCGACTTTCAACGGCCCGCTGTCCGAAGGCAACGCCGGCTCTGCCTACGGAACCTTTGGCTTCTCGGCTGGCAATGCGATTTCGGTCGACGAGCACACCGTGGAGTTCGGTCTGGACGAGCCCAACGGAGTGTTTCCGTTCTTCGTGAGCTCCGACAACTACAACGCCGCGATCCTCCCGGCGTCGTTCTGGGACAACTACTCCGAGGGCTCGTACGAGCAGGACTTTTCTGGTTCCGGGCCCTGGATCGTGGAGAGCTATGACCAGGGTGTTTCAGCCACCTATGTGAAGAATGAGGATTACTGGGGTGACAACAGCGCCCAACCGGATCGGATGGAGGTGACGTTCTTCGCCGATGACGCCGCCGCCGTGACCGCGTTCCAAGAGGGCCGCATCGACGTGATTCACAGCATCTCTTTCGCTGCGGCGGACAGCCTGGTCGGTGACGAAAGCGCCATAGTCCAGAATATCTCGACGGCCCAGCACCGTCAGGTGTACTTCGACACGTCGGCGCCTCCGTTCAACGACCCGCGAGTGAGGCAGGCGGTGGCTTTGTCGATCGATCGCCCGGTGTTGTTAGACGGCTTGCTCGGAGGTTTCGGGGTAGTCGCCAACGATCATCCCATTTGGGAGGGCTACCCGATGTTCGACGCCGGTGTGGAAACGCAGCGGGAAGCCAACCTGGAGCAAGCGCGGCAACTGCTCGCCGATGCAGGACTCCCCGACGGGTTCACGGCTCCACTCGATGCGGTTGCGTTCAACGAGGTGGAGGGCCTGGCCCAGCTGATCCAATCGTCGGCGGCACAAATCGGCGTAAACCTCGAGGTTGGGGTCTACGACACCGGCACGTACTACGCCGACTACTGGCTGGCGGCTCAAGGATCGATGGGGATCGTCAACTACGGTCATCGTGGTGTCCCCCATGTCTACCTGGCAGCGCCGCTGCTCAGCGAGGGGACATGGAATGCCTCGCATTACCAGAACCCTGACTATGACGCATTGTTCGCTCAGTTCAACGCTGAGCTTGACCTCGACGCCCAGCGCGATCTGGCTGGACAGATCCAAACGTTGCTCAATGAAGACATCCCATACATGGTGCCTTACTTCCTCGACTTCATCTCAGTCACGAGCGCCGATTTCGAGGGTCTGGTCACCACCGGGATGGGGCATTTCGATATCCTCAATGGGCGATTCGGCGGCTGAGCATTGATCGATACAGGAGAGTTCCCGACCGCCCGGGAACTCTCCTGTTGAAGCGCTGATGTCCCGGTTCGTCCTCCGTCGGATCGGCCTAGCGCTGATAACACTCTTCGCCCTCAGCGTCCTTGTGTTCATCGGGACCCAGATGCTTCCGGGGGACGTCGGAAGGCGCGTACTCGGCCCCTTTGCCACCGAGGAGGCGGTGGCCGCCCTGAATGCCCGTCTCGGCACCGACCGTGCTTATTTGGTGCAATATTGGGACTGGATCACCAGCGCCCTCACCGGCGATCTAGGTTTCTCGATCTCCTTCTCCCGTCCGGTGACCGAACTGTTGGGGCGCGCCCTGATCAACTCGCTCAAGCTGGCCGCGCTGGCTTTCGTAATCGTGGTCCCGCTTTCGTTGGTGGGTGGCATCATCGCTGCCCTGAAGCGGGGAACTCTCGTCGATCGGACGATCACCGTTGGTGGGCTCTCCGCTACCGTCATCCCCGAATTCGTCTCGGGGATCGCATTGATAATCGTCTTCGCGGTCTGGCTGGGATGGTTTCCGGGCACCGCCAATGCCCCGCCGGGGTCCAACATCTTCACCCAGATGAGATATCTGATCCTCCCGGCGATCCCACTGGTTCTCGTGCTCTTTGGGTACATCGCCCGGATAACCCGCGCCGGGGTGATCGAGGCTCTGGACGCCGACTACACCCGAACCGCGATCTTGAAGGGGCTTCCCCGGTCCACAGTGATCCGCCGCGACGTCCTGCGGAACGCCCTCCTCCCCACCATCGCGGTCATCGCCTCCCAGATCGGCTATCTGATCGGCGGGTTGGTGGTGGTCGAAGTGCTGTTCACCTATCAGGGCGTTGGAAAGCTGCTGTTCGACGCGGCACGGAATGCCGACTTCCCGTTGCTTGCTGGAGGGGTGCTGGTGGTTGGAGCGGCCTTTCAAGTCTCGATGCTCCTCGCCGACCTCGCCTACTCCTGGCTCAACCCGAGGATCAGGGTGAGCTGATGGCGGTCTCCACGACATCGCGGTCGCAACGATGGCGGGTGTTGCGTCGCTCAGCGACATTCTGGGCCGGTGCCGGCATCACGATGACGTGGGTGATCTTCGCCATCTTCGGAGACTTCATCACGTCTTACAACCCCTTGGGCGCCCCTGAAGACATCCTCAACCGCTTGCAGCCTCCATCTGCGGAGCATTGGTTCGGCACCGACGACTTAGGCCGAGACGTGCTCTCCAGGATCCTCGCCGGCTCTCGTCAGGTGCTCACGGTCGCGTTGTCGGCCACGGTCGTGGGGACGGTTTTTGGCACGGCCCTGGGGCTGATCATCGGGTACTTCGGCGGGTTGGTCGACGACGTTGTCAGCCGGGTGCTCGACGCCTTCCTCTCGATACCCCTGGTCATCACGGGAATGCTCGCCTTGGCCGCGCTGGGCCCCAACACCATCGGTGTGATCGTCGTCATCGGGTTGGTCTTCACGCCGATCATCGCCAAGACGGTACGGGCGGCGGTCCTCGGGGAGCGCCAACTCGACTATGTGACCGCGGCGCGGCTGCGCAAGGAGAACTCGCTCTATGTCTTATTCGTGGAGATACTTCCCAATGTGTTCGGTGTCGTGGTCGTCGAGTTCACTGTCCGTCTCGGCTACGCCATCTTCACCGTCCTCGCCCTCTCGTTCCTTGGTTTTGGCGTGGAACCGTCGGTGCCCGACTGGGGGCTGATGATCAACCAGCACTATGGATACCTGACCGGCAATGTCTGGTGGCCCGTGTTGTTTCCTTCCCTGGCCATCGCCTCCTTGGTCGTCGGTGTCAACTTGCTCGCCGACGCGATCAGCCAGGCTTTCGAATAGTGAAGGATCACATGAGCACTCAGCCAGTACTCGAAGTCGAGAACCTGTCGATCCAGTACAAGATCGGGACCGACTGGAAGACCGCGATTCGTGACATCAACTTCACCATCGACCGAGGCCAGTCCTTCGGCCTCGTCGGAGAGTCGGGCTGCGGGAAGACCACGATCGCCATGGCGATCATGCACTACCTGTCCCGGAACGGTCGGGTGAGCGGCGGCTCCATCCGGCTCAACGGGCGAGAGTTCACCCACCTCAGCCAGAGGGAGCTGCGTCAGGCTCGTGTCAATGAGATCTCCATGGTCTATCAGAACCCGGAGACCTCGCTCAACCCCTCGATCAAGATAGGGCGTCAGGTCGCCGACGTGTTCGAGCTGATGGGGGTGCCCTCCCGGGAGCACGAGAATCGGGTGATCGACATCCTGAAGAAGGTGCAGATCGCCGATCCGGCGCGTGTTGTCCGTCGTTACCCCCATCAGCTTTCGGGTGGAATGCTGCAGCGTGTGGTCATCGCCATGGCCATCGCCTCCAAGCCGTCGCTGCTCGTTCTCGACGAGCCCACGACCGGTCTCGACGCCACCGTCGAGGCCGAGGTGCTCGACCTGGTGTCCGACCTTCGGGACGAGATCGGCACCTCGGTGCTCTTCATCAGTCACAGCCTCGCGGTCATACGGAAGATGTGTGACCGCACCGCCGTGCTCTACGCGGGGAGGATGATGGCCGAAGGACCCACCGAGAGCATCTTCACCGAGCCGAGACACCCCTACACGGTGGGTCTGTTGCGTTGCCTGCCCACCCCGGACAAGGGTGGTCGCGACGAGGCCAACCTCGACACCATCCCGGGCTTTCTCCCCCCTCTCGGGGCGGAGATACAGGGTTGTGTCTACGCCGATCGCTGCGCCATGTCTCAAGACATCTGTCGCGAGGTGGAGCCGGGGCTGAACGACCTGGGAGACAGGGTGAGCCGATGTCACTTCCCCGACGAGGCCCCCAACCTCCCCCGCACGGTGCGCCCCGAGCCACCGGAGAGACATCTCAGCGACCAGACGCTCGTACAGATGAAGGACGCCTCCAAGACCTTCATGCAGGACGGTCATCCCGTGTATGCGCTGAGCCACATCGACCTGGAGATCAAGGTCGGGGAGACGGTGGGCCTGGTGGGCGAGTCGGGCTCGGGCAAATCGACATTGGCCAAAGTGCTGCTGGGAATCCATGCCCCCGACGACGGCACCGTGATCACGCTGAGCGGCTCAGACCTGGCGGCCGAGTTGGAGCGTCGGAGCCAGGCGGAGATCGGGGCGGTCCAGATGGTCTTCCAGAACCCTGACAGCGCCCTCAACCGGCGGCACAGCGTCCATCGGATAATCGGTCGCGCCGTGCAGTTGCTGCGTGGCGGCAGGCGAAAGGAGCGGGATCAGCGCACCAAGAACCTGCTCCAAGAGGTGCGCATGGGGATGCAGCATTTCAACTCCAAGCCGCGTCAGCTCTCCGGTGGGCTCAAGCAGAGGGTTGCCATCGCCCGGGCCTTCGCCGGTTCGCCCGCCCTCGTGGTCTGCGACGAGCCGACCTCCGCTCTCGATGTCTCGGTGCAGGCAGCGATCATCAATCTGCTCTCCGAGCTCCAGGCAGACGAGAACGTCGCCTACCTGTTCATCTCTCATGATCTCAACGTGGTGCGCTACATCGCCGACCGGGTAGCGGTGATGTACCTCGGCAGGCTGATGGAGGTAGGGACCTCGGACCGGGTGTTCTCGGGCCCCCATCATCCCTACACCGAGGCGCTGTTGTCGGCGTCACCCGAACTCGACGAGCACAATCGGATCAGACTCGAGGGCGAGATCCCCGAGCCGTCGAACCCACCCTCAGGGTGTGTTTTCCAGACCCGCTGCCCTCGAAAGATCGGGGAGATCTGTGAGACGGTCGAGCCCAAGCTCGAGGAGGCAGAGCCCGGTTGGTACAAGCGGTGCCACATCCCGATCGAGGAGTTGCGAGAGATCCAGATGGGTCAGCCGGTCTGAGCGGCCCGGGCGAGTCGCCCCCAACTCCATATCCGCTGATAGTCTGGTGGCCAAGTACAGCGCCAATTTGATCGACCAGCTTGCGGGCGCTCTAGAAATCCGGCTAAAGCGGCAACGCCGCTCGGTTCTATGACTGAGTGGTTCTTTGTCTCTCGGATGAGTTGGTGACCCCGGGTCGATCAGGAGGATGATCGACAAATGGGAAACAGGCTCGCCGACCTCCTGCAACGGAGGGGTCGTCTCGTGGCGGATGGGGGCATGGGCACGTCGCTGTTCGAGATGGGTCTCCAAGCCGGCTCCACACCCGAGTTGTGGAACATCGCCCACCCCGACCGGGTGGCCGGGGTCCACTCGGGATTCGTTGGAGCGGGGGCGGACATAATCCTCACCAACACCTTCGGGGGAACCCGCGCCCGGCTCGACCTCGACGGTCTCGGTCACCGGGTGGCGGAGCTCAACGAGGCCGGTGTGTCCCTTGCCCGGGCAGTGGCCGAGGGCGCGAGACGCGAGGTCATCGTCGCCGGATCGGTTGGCCCCACCGGACAGCTGTTCGCGCCGCTCGGTGAGCTCACCCACGACACCGGGGTCGAGTTGTTCACAGAGCAGGTGACCGCCCTGGCTTCGGCGGGAGCCGACGTCATCTGGATCGAGACTCTCTCGGCGATCGAGGAGCTGGCCGCGGCGGTCGAAGCCGCGGAGACGACCGGTCTCCCGGTGGTGTCGACGATGAGCTTCGACACGCATGGCAAGACGATGATGGGTTTGGCACCGTCGCGTCTCGCTGGGTGGTGGGGGGACCACGGATCCTCCCCGACCGCCATCGGAGCCAATTGCGGTGTTGGACCGGGTGATGTGGTGATCGCAGTCGACGAACTGCGGGAGACCGGCGCCGGATACGTGTTGGTGGCCAAGGCCAACTGTGGGGTGCCACAGATGATCGGCGACACCCTGTGGTATCCCACCTCGTCGGATGACATGTCGGTCTACGCCGAGCTGGCTCTCGATGCGGGCGCGCTTATCGTGGGGGCGTGTTGTGGCTCCATCCCCGAACACATCGGCGAGATCCGGGCCGTGGTCGACAGCCATGAGGCCAAATCCGGTGTCGACGTCGTCGAGGTGGCATCACGGCTGGGAGGGCAGGCCGGCGCGGCGATCCGGACCGGAGGTCGTGGGCGGGAGAGACGCTCACGTCGGAGGACCTCCTCCCCGATCTGAGCAGGAGTGACCGGGTTGCGACGATGAGCGACGCCCGATCCCCGCAGTGGCCGGTGACAACCGAAGAGTTGTCAGGTGACCCCCATGCCCTGCTGCACCGTCTTCGCACCGAGTCGCCGGTGGTCTGGCTGCCTTCGCTGGGAGGATGGCTGGTGAGTCGTCACGATCTCTGCATGGAGGTGATGCTCGACCCTGACACCTATACGGTCGACGATCCTCGATTCTCCACTCAGCAGGTCATCGGTCCCAGCATGCTGTCACTGGACGGGGAGCGACACCGGAGCCACCGCGACCCGTTTGCCGGGCCGTTCCGGGCGGCGCGCATCCGCGAGCTGGAGGGCTACACGTCCGACCGTGCCCGGGACCTGGTGCGCAGGGTCGTGTCCGACGCGGGCGGGGACCTGAGGGCGAGGGTGGCCGGTCCACTGGCCGTCGCGGTCATGGCCCGGGTTCTCGATCTCGCAGACGTCGCCCCCGAGGAGGTACTTGGATGGTACCGGGAGATCGTCGCCGCGGTCCACGAGGTCACTGCGGGTGGTGAGGTCGACACCGCGGCGCGGGTTGCTTTCGAGGAGCTGAAAGGCGCCGTCGTCCGCAATCGAGCCTCGAGTGATCTGCTCTCGACGGTCGACGCCGGGGGTGCGTTGTCGATAGACGAGATCGTCTCCAACGTGGCAGTCCTCCTGTTCGGTGGCATCGTCACCGCAGAGAGCAGCACAGCCATCGCCTTCCGTTATCTCCTCGATGACCGCGGGCTCGCCTCCCGGATCGAGAGCGATCGGTCCCTGGTGAGACCATTCGTCGAAGAGGCATTCCGCATCGAGCCCTCGGCGGCGGCCGTCGACCGCTATGCGACGAGGGACGTGGTCTTGGGCGGAGTGGCCTTAACCGGGGGTGACCTGGTCCGGGTGTCGCTGAGCGCGGCGAATCGAGATCCGGAGATCTTCGATGAGCCGGACCGATTCGACCTGCATCGGGAGAATCTCGGCAAGAGCCTCACCTTTGTCAGAGGCCCTCATGCATGTCTCGGTCTTCACCTCGCCCGTCTCGAGGCCGTAGCCGCGGTCGGCGCCCTCCTCGACGAGCTCACGGGTCTGCGGGCGGGGGATCTCGCCCCGATCGCCGGTCTGGTGTTCCGGACGCCGGAAACGGTCGAGGCAAAGTGGCATGGAGACCTCGCCTTCGCCAACTAGAGTCTCTTGAGGTCGAGAAACGGTGGGATGGTGCCAGGTTTGGTCAGTCTTGGTCCAAGTGAGGTGGTCGAGGGCAGGCCGTTCACCGCGGTCGAGATGACCCGTAGAGATCTCGCCGTCCTTCACAGCGTGCTGGCCGACGTGCGGTCGGTGGTGGTCGAGGTCGAGGAGGGATCCACCAAGCTCGAGCCCTACCAGAAGCTGGCCTGGCGGGTGGGCGGCATGACCCATCGTCTGCTCATTTGCGACGTCGAGCGGATCCAGGCCCATCAGTCCCTCTGCGTGGTGGGATTCTTCGCGGAGCGCCGCACCGAAGTGGACATCTGGCCGCTGGAGGATGCCAACTCGGAGATCGTCAACGAGTTCTCCAAGTACCCGGGGATACTCAGCTATGGCTCACTCGAGCTACCCAACGGGCATTGGGCCAACATGGTCCTTCACGACGACCCGATCGACACCCAATTCTGGCGGACCTCCGAGATGCACTCCCGGGCTGTCGAGACACTCTCTCCACGTCACTATTTCAACGTCAGGATCCACAACGGCCGGCTGACATCGGGGCTGTTCAACCGTCCAGAGATCGTCATCGAGCGGACCAAGTACTTCGACTACACCGGCCCCTCGCAGTGGCGGGCGGAGCGAACCCTGGTCGCCACCTGAGCGGTGAGCCCTGGCGCCGACCGTCTCCATTTCGAGCTCGCCGACACCGGGGCGTGGCACGAGATATGGCCCATCATCAGAGAGGTCGTCTCGACGGGTGACACCTATCCCTATCCACCAGAGCTGGGGGAGACCGAGGCGTCGACGTTTTGGATGCACACCGATACCGACCGCGAGGCCACCTTTATCGCCCGGCGGGACGGCGTCGCCGTGGGGACGGCGTACCTGAAGCCAAATCAGGTCGGTCTGGGGGACCATGTCGCCAACGCCGGGTGGATGATCGCTCTCTCGGCCCGGGGCCAAGGGGTGGGCAGGCGCTTCGGCGAGTTCGTGATCGGCGAGGCGCGTCGGATCGGGTATCACGGGATGCAGTTCAATGCGGTCGTCGCCACCAACCGGGCGGCCATCGCTCTTTGGGAGTCGCTTGGCTTCGAGATCGTGGGCACCGTTCCGGATGCCTTCCGGCACGCCACCCGCGGATTGACCCCGGTGCATGTCATGTATCGACGTCTCTAAGGCGGGTTCCCGGTCCCGTAGGCTGACCCGCGATGAAGATCAGTGATATCGAGACCTTCGTGGTGGCCAATCCCCCGCCTTCGTTCGGGGGAAGATACTTCACCTTCGTCAAACTCTCCTCGAGCGACGGGACAGTCGGCTACGGCGAGGCTTACGCGGCGACATTTCATCCCCACGTCGTCTCCCAGATGCTCCTCGACGTGGGCGAGCGGCACCTCATCGGCCGCGACCCCTTCGACATAGAGACCTTCTGGCGAAGCGCCTACGGGCGGGGGTTCACCCAACGTCCTGACGTGAGCCTGCAGGGGGTGATGAGTGCCCTGGAGATGGCTTGTTGGGACATCATCGGCAAGACCCTCGGCCAGCCCGTGTACAAGCTCCTCGGGGGCCAGGTCCACGAGAAGCTGCGCACCTACACCTACCTATACCCGAGGGAAGACGACGCCACCGACGTCTACGTCGATCCCGACCTGGCGGCGCAACGGGCCGCAGAGTATCTCGAGAGGGGCTTCACCGCGGTCAAGTTCGACCCTGCCGGGCCGTACACCGTCATGGGCGGGCACCAGCCCTCCCCGAAACGACTCGGGCTCTCGGTCGAGTTCGTCCGGAAGATCCGCGAGGCCGTCGGCAGTCGGGCTGACATCCTCTTTGGCACCCATGGCCAGTTCACCCCGTCGGGGGCGATCCGCCTGGCCACCCGGCTCGAGCCCTACGACCCGCTGTGGTTCGAGGAGCCGACACCTCCCGACGATGTTGCCGGCATGGCCCGGGTCGCCGCCGCGACCAGCATCCCCATCGCCACCGGCGAGCGACTCACCACCAAGACCGAGTTCGCCAGGGTGCTGGAGGCGGGGGCGGCCCACATCGTCCAGCCCAACCTGGGGCGTGCCGGTGGGATTCTCGAAGGCAAGAAGATCGCGGCGATCGCAGAAGCGCACAATGCCCAGATCGCCCCCCACCTCTATTGCGGGCCGATCGTGGGGGCGGCGAATGTCCAGCTGGCCACCTGCTCACCGAACTTCCTCATCCTGGAGAGCATCCTCGACTGGGGTGGCTTTCACTCGGAGATCCTCGAGACGCCGATGCATTGGGAAGACGGTTGGGTGATCCCGCCCCCTACCCCCGGCCTGGGAGTCGTCTTGAACGAGGACGTCGCCCGGGCACACCCCTACCAGGGCGACGAGCTGCACCTCGATATGGCGGAAGAGCCGATCGACCAGACCGACTGAGGGTCTGGTCTTGATCGAATGAGCCCCGAGTTGCCGTGACGGGACACTATTGCACAGTCGATCAGATGGGAGCGATGTCTATACCCAAGGGGAGTGGGTGGTGCCCGACCCGTAGGCGGTGCCGTTGGCAAACCGGGCGTACCGGAACGGCGCCAGCCCGGTGACCGGCTGGGAGCCGGCCAGCTCCTTGGCGACGAGCTTGCCGATGCCGGTCATCTTGAAGCCGTGGTTGGAGTCGGCGATCATGTAGACGTTGGGGAGGATCCAGTCGATGATCGGGATGTTGTCGGGGGTGAATGCCCCGATCCCTCCGTTGCGACGCTCCTTGAAATCGGGTCTGATCCCCTCGAACCGGGTCATGAACATCCCCATCGCTGCGGTGAAGTAGTCGGCGAACGAGTCGTGGGCCTGGTATTCGTCGTTGGCGTGGCCGTAGGGCTCCACCGAGGCATCGGGCCCGATCTTCTTGGGGAGCCCACCGCCCTGGATGCCGGGACGCTCCATGCGCTCTGTACCGTTCTTCCAATACACGTAGACGTTGTCGTCGAGCTCTCTGCCACTCACCGGGTCGAGCACCGGGGTGTTCATCAGCTCGATGTGGAGCACCGGGGGGTTGAGGTTGTCGGCGGTGTAGTAGGGGCCCTCGAAGTAGACCTCGCCCTCCTCGAGACGCCAGTACGTCCACATGTCCTTGTCTTCGACCAGCGAACCGTCCTGGTAACCGACATCGAGCGTCATCGGCTTGGCGAGCATCTCCCAATGCGCCGGTATCCAGGCGCCCATGCAGAGGATGACAACATCGGCCGAGATCGTCCCCGCCGCCGTCTCCACCGCTCTCACCTCCCCACCTTGGAGGTCGTAACCGGTGACCTCGACTCCGGGCACGATCCTGACGCCATGCCGCGCGCAGAGCTCGGCCAGACCGTTGACCGCCTGGGCGGTGCCGGCATACCCCGACAACTTCTCGTGGATGACCACGTCGATGGTGTGGTGCTGGAAGTCGGGCCACACCCGGGTGAGAAAGTCGCGAGCCTCGTGGCCCACATAGAGATCGGAGGTGTACCCCACCGAGTTCTGGCTCTTGTGGATCCTCTCGTACTCGGCGATCTGGTTCTCCTCACCACAGGACACATAGCCGACTTGCTGGAAGCCGAGCAGCACCGGGTCATAGTTCCAGACGTCTACCGACTCACGGATCAGGGCGTGAATCGGCTCGGTCATGTAGAAGTTCCGCACGCAACCGCAGGCGATGCCGGTGGCACCGGCCCCGGGCCGGGTCTTGTCGAGGAGGACGATGTCATCGCCGCTCCCCAACTCCATGGCGAGGTGCCACGCGGTGCTCATCCCGTGAACCCCTGCCCCCACGATGACATAAGTGGCCGATTCGGGCAACGGTTGTGACATCCACAGACTCCTGTGCTCGCGTTCGTGCCGCGGCACACTATCTGGCCGCGGGTAGGTTGCGAACGGTGACGGTTCCCTTCGTCCTGCCTGCCCTTCTCGCTGACCCGAAGCCGCCCGACGCACCCATCGTCCTCTTGAACGCCCGTGTCTTCGACGGGACCGGTGCGGGGGTCACAGAAGTCGAGTCTGTCGTCGTCGAGCACGGCCGTCTCTCCGACCGCCGGCCCCACGAAGAGGGGGTTGTCCTGGATCTCGAGGGCCGCTTCCTCATGCCGGGCCTGATCGACGCCCACACCCACCTCAGTCTTCAACCCGACGTAGAGATGCTGGAGGGGATGGAGCGGCTGCGCCCCGAAGTGAATGGGCATCTTGTTGCCTCCGAGATCCAGAGAGCCCTTCGCATGGGGATCACCACCGTGCGCGACGTTGGTGCCTGGGGCGACACCGTCCTAGCGATACGTCAGGCGATGAGACATGGGGCATTCCTCGGGCCCAGGCTCCTGGCTTGTGGTCGAATCGTCAGCGCCACCTCGGCGGGCGGGAGACACTACGCAGGCATGTACCGCGAAGCGGATGGGCCGGATGACATGCGGCGGGCCGCACGCGAGCAGTTACGACGCGGTGCCGACTTCGTCAAGGTCATGGTGACCGGGGCGCGATCGGTGGAGCTCGAGAACCCCGCTCCACCTCAAGTGACCCGTGACGAGCTGGCTGCCCTGGTTGACGAGGTCCACCGTCAGGGATACCTGGTCGCGGCTCACTGCGAAGGCCTGGAAGGCACACTGATGGCCATTGAAGAGGGTGTCGATACCATCGAGCACGGTTTCTATCTGAACCAGAGGCCGGAATACCTCGAGAAGATGGCCAAATCGGGACAGACCCTCGTGCCGACGCTGTCGTTTCTTCGAGATGTCGTCTCCGGGCGCCACGAGGAGTGGTCCGAGTCTCTGATCGAGCGTGGCGACTACAACGTGTCCGAGGCGAACGAAACCCTCGTGGCAGCCGTTGCCGCAGGAGTCAACATCGCCATGGGATTCGACTCCAAGCCGGAGCGGCATGCCGCGGCGGAGTTGAAGGCGATGGTGGAGGCAGGAATGCCCACGGCAGATGCTCTGCTGGCCGCCACCTCAGGGTCTGCCTCGGCCCTGGGGCTCGATAGCCTGGTGGGAACGGTCGAAACCGGGAAGGTGGCCGACATGCTGGTCGTCGACGGTGATCCGCTTCAGGACATCACGGTTCTCACCGACCAGGACCGCATCCACCTCGTGCTGCGAGGGGGACACCTCGCCTACTCGTCGCCCGACGTGGGACGGCTCCACTCGAACCAGCCAACGTCATGGATCGAGACCTCCGGCCAGCCAATCAGATAGGCATAGAAGAACGTCTCGTTGGCCCTCCCGCCGGTAAAGGTGCTCGTCATCTGGTCGGGCACCATCCAACGCTGGACGGCCTCCGCGTCGAGCAACGCTTGGTTGACGAGTGAGGCGAGTCGTTTTCACCCCGTCACCCGGCCGATGTGCCCTGCCGTTTCCATGCCCGGTAGCCGCCCACCAGGTCGGTGGCACCGGGGACCTCGAGGTCGATGAGCGCTGCCGCGGCGAGGCTCGACTGATAGCCGTCGTTGCAGACGAGGATCACCACCTGGCCGGGTTCGAGGTCGACGACCCGGGCGTCACTCGACGGTGCCAACCTCCATTCGAGCACGCCTCTGTCGACCACCAGCGCTCCCGGCAAGTGACCCTCCTCCAACCGATTGACGTCGGGGCGGATGTCGACGAGGACAGCGCCTTGGGCAACCACCGTCTCCAGCCGCTCAGGGGTGACCCGGTTCAAGCGGGCCCTGGCTGCGGCGAGATACTCGTCGATGGTTGTCACTACGACGGCGATGGTATCGGGATAGTGTCGCCACGCCGTCGAAAGAGAAGGACCCTGGTGAGAGCAGCAGTGATGCGAGCTGTGGGTGAGTCACTGAGCATCGAAGACATCGAGCACTCGGAGCCGGGCCCGTTCGAGGTTGTCGTCAGGGTGGCGGCGGCAGGTCTCTGCCACAGCGACGTCAGGTTCATGGAAGGCTCCTACCAGGTTGCCCTTCCTGCAGTGCTCGGTCACGAGTCCGCCGGAGTGGTCGAGGAGGTCGGCGACGCCGTCACCCACGTCGTCCCGGGAGATCATGTGATCACGTTTCTCTCCGTGTTCTGCGGATCATGCTCCTACTGCTTTTCGGGGCGAGCCAACCTATGTTCCAACCGCGAGGCGACCCAACGCCAGGGGGGCGAGTCCCCACGTCTCTCGTCGGCGGGTGAGGCTCTGCACCAATTTCTCAACCTGGCCTCGTTCGCGGAGCGAATGCTCGTCCATGAGAACGCAGTGGTGAAGGTGACCAACGAGATCCCGCTCGATCGGGCGGCGCTTCTGGGGTGTGGCGTGGCCACCGGGCTGGGGGCGGTGTTCAACACCGCCGCGGTCGGTCCCGGGGAGACGGTGGCCGTCATCGGGTGTGGCGGCGTGGGGCTGAGCGCCGTCCAAGGTGCCCGGATCGCCGGGGCGGGACGGATCATCGCCATCGACCGCATCGCAGAGAAGCTGCAGCTCGCCGCCCAAATGGGCGCCACCCACGTGGTCGACTCGTCGCGGGAAGACGCCGTGGCCACGGTCAAGGAGCTCACCGACGGGTTGGGTGTCGAGAAGTCCTTCGAGGCGATTGGCGCCAAGACCACCGCAGAGATGGCATTTGCAATGTTGCGCCCAGGCGGCACCGCCACAGTGATCGGTTTGATACCGATCGGGCAAACGGTGGAGATCCCCGGAGTCGAGTTGCTCGACGAGAAGAGAATCCAGGGCTCCAACATGGGCTCTAACCGCTTCCGGATCGACGTGCCCCGCTATGTGCAGATGTACCTGGACGGCAAGCTCAACCTCGACGACATGGTGACCGACCGGATTGCGCTCGAGGAGATCAACGAGGGGTTTGCCAGGATGAGGACCGGGCGCACCGCACGGATAGTCGTCGACTTCGACCAGTGACCAGCTTTGCCGGCATGGAGACGGCTGCTGTAAAGCTCGTCCGCCGCTACTACGTCTATGCGGGCGTCTACACGTTGGCCGCCTCGGTGATATGGGGGGTCAACACCCTGTTCCTCCTCGACGCGGGTCTGTCGATCGGAGAGGTCTTTATCGCCAATTCGGCATGGTCCGCGGGGACCGTGCTGTTCGAGATCCCGACAGGGGTCGTGGCCGACACGGTGGGTCGCAGGGTGTCGTTCCTGTTGTCATTGGTGGTTCTGGCCTCGGCGACGCTGGGATACGTCGGGCTCGCCGAGGTCGGGGGTGGGGTGGTTGCCTTCTCGATAGTCTCGGTCATCATCGGTCTGGGCTTCACCTTCTACTCCGGGGCCATGGAGGCATGGCTGGTCGACGGGGTGAGGGCGCTCGGCTTCACCGGTGACTTCGACAAGGTGTTCAGTCGCGGGCAGCTGGTCAGCGGTGCCGCGATGCTCGTGGGCACGGTGGGCGGTGGCGTCTTGGGCCAGGTGGACCTGTCCCTGCCGTTTCTCCTTCGTTCGGGCCTGCTTGTGCTGCTGTTCGTGCTGGCCTTCGCCGGCATGGACGAGATCGGGTTCGAACCGCGCCGCATGTCCCTCCGTGAGGTCCCTGCCGAGGCGATGAGGATGGCCAGAGAGGGAGTCGTCTTCGGGTGGGGCAACCGGTCACTTCGTCTCCTCATGCTGGCCACCGCTGCCCAGATGGGGCTTTTCTCGTGGGCTTGGTACGCCTGGCAGCCCTATTTCCTCGAGCTCCTGGGTGAGGATGCGGTCTGGGTGGCGGGTGTGGTGGCGGCACTTCTCGCGGTGTCGATGATGGTGGGCAACGGGATCGTGGAGATCGTGACCCGCTGGTGTGGGCGACGTTCGACCGTCTTCATCTGGGCGGGCGCCGGGTTCTCCCTTGCGCTCGTGGGTGTCGGGGCAGTCACCGCCTTCGTGCCCGCAGTTGCCCTTCTCTTTCTCGGGGGAGTGGCCATCGGCGTGCAGGCTCCGGTACGACAGGCATTCATCCACGAGGTGGTCCCCTCGGGGCAGCGGGCGACAGTGGTCTCTTTCGACTCGATGGTCACCGGCGGGGGGAGTGTCGTCGGTCAGACCTCGTTGGGGGCGTACTCGGAGGCGCGTGGCTTCTCCGCGGGGTACATCGCGGCGGGTCTGGCCACCATCGTCGCCATCCCCCTCCACGGACTGCTGCGACGGCAGCGAGACGATGCCGACTTCTTCGAGGGATTCCGACCCGAGTTCGCGTGCGCCACACCTGCGGTGCCGGCGATCTCCACCGTTGCAGGGGATGTGACGGCAGAGCGCGTCTGAACCCGCCAAAGCCCTTCCGCAGGTACCCTCGGAGACATCTCACCAGAAGGGAGGTGAACCATGAAACGCGACTACTCACGTTTGACCAGGCCTCTCGTACGCAAGAACGACGAGTTGACCCCGGTCGATTGGGACGAGGCGATCGTCACCGCGGCCGCCGGTCTCTCCCAGTACCGGGGCGAGTCCTTCGGCATGTTCAGTTGCTCGAAGGCAACCAACGAGACCAACTACGTGGCCCAGAAATGGGCCCGCTTGGTCATGGCCTCCAACAACATCGACAGCTGCAACCGCACCTGACACGCTCCATCCGTCGCCGGTCTGGCGGCAGTGTTCGGAGCGGGCGGTGGCACCAGCTCGTACCAGGAGATCGAGGAAACCGATCTGATCGTCATGTGGGGCTCCAACGCTCGCGAAGCGCACCCCATCTTCTTCCATCACGTCCTCAAGGGCATTCGCAACGGCGCCCGGATGTTCGCCGTCGACCCGCGACGCACCTCCACCGCCGCCTGGGCGGATGTCTGGCTGGGGATCGACGTCGGTTCGGACATCGCCCTGGCCAACGCGGTGGGCCGGGAGATCATCTCCCGTGGCCTGCACAATCGAGAGTTCATCGCCGAGGCGACCACCGGCTTCGACGAGTACGCCGCCACCGTCGACCGATACACCCCCGAGCGCGCCTCGAGGATCACCGGAGTGCCGGCGGCGGTCATCCAACAACTCGCCGTCGAATACGCCACCGCCGGCACCGCTCAGATCTGTTGGACCTTGGGTATCACCGAGCACCACAACGCCACCGACAACGTGCTCGCCCTGATCAATCTGGCCTTGCTCACCGGACACGTGGGACGTTATGGCTCCGGGCTGGTGCCGGTCCGTGGTCAGAACAACGTCCAGGGCGGTGGTGACATGGGTGCCCTCCCCAACAGGCTCCCCGGCTTCCAGGATGTGGAGGACCCCGGTCTGCGGGGCAAGTTCGAGGCGGCCTGGGGGGCGGAGATCCCGCCCCGCGCAGGGCTCCACATCAGCCTCATGCACGAGGCCATGGACGAAGGCAGTCTCAAGTGCTTGTTCGTGCTCGGTGAGAACCCCCTGCAGTCCGAGGCCGACACCAAGGCGATGCGTCGCCGTCTGGAGAATCTCGAGTTCATCGTCGCCCAGGACATCTTCCTCACCGCCACCGCTGAGCTGGCCGACGTGGTCCTGCCCGCAGCCGGCTGGGGGGAGACCGAGGGAACCTTCACCTCGAGCGAGCGTCGTGTCCAGCGGGTTCGCAGGGCGATCGAACCACCGGGGGAGGCGAGAGACGACATCGAGATCCTCTGTGATCTCGCCCGGGCGATGGGCCATCGCTGGCCGACACTCACCGCTGAGGAGGCCTGGGACGAGATGCGCTCCCTGTCACCTCTGCACGGCGGTATGTCGTATGCCCGTCTGGAGTCGATGGGCGGCATCCAATGGCCATGCCCCAACGAAGACTCGGACGGCTCGCTGTTCTTGCACGGGCGACTCTGGGAGCGGCCGGTGACGACCGCCCGGGCGCCTTTCCATGCTGTGGACCACGCCGCGCCGGTCGATGAGCTGAGCGACGAGTTCCCGATGAGACTCACCACCGGTCGTCGCCTCGACTCGTTCAACACCGGTGTGCAGAGTGGTCGCTACCAAGCACCGCGGCGCATCCATGGCGTACTGGATCTCTCCCCTGAGGACGGAGCCGAGTTGGGCGTGTCGGAGGGCGAACGGGTCAAGGTGACTTCTCGACGTGGCAGCCTGGAGGCACCGGTCCGTTTCGATCGGTCCTTGCGACCGGGTCTGGCCTTCATGTCGGTTCACTTCCCCGACGAGACCGACGTCAACATCCTCACCATCGACGCCTGGGACCCGAAGTCGGGAACGGCCGAGTTCAAAGCGACCGCCGTCCGGGTGGAGGCCCTCAGCACCCCTGTGCCCGACGAGACGACCGTGCTCACGCCGGGAAGGGCCGGCTGATGGACCTGCGTCTGATGCTCGATCGGCCCACCGAGGCTGAGCGCAGCGCCGTCGATGACCTGTTGGGGCCCGAAGAGGGCTTCGACGGGCGGGTCGTCTTCGGGGGTCGTGCCGCTCGACAGCGACGTCATCTGCTGCTGCCTGCCCTCCACGCCGTCCAGGATGCCGCCGGTTCGGTGAGCAGGGGCGCACTGGCCTACATCTGTGAGCGGCTCACGGTGCCCCCGGCCGAGGCATACGGTGTGGCCACCTTCTACGCGCTGTTCGACACCGACGGCCCCGGGGGCCCGTCGATCCACGTCTGTGACGACATCGTCTGTGCCCAATACGGGGCCGAGGATCTGTGCGCCGCCCTCGACGCGTCGGGCACGGTCTATGAACGGAGCCCCTGTCTCGGTCAGTGTGACCGGGCGCCGGCGGCGATGTTCCACCAACCCGGCATCGGCTACGGCAATGCCGCGCCGGTCACACCTTCCTCGTTCGGGGCCCCCACCTTCGACGAGCTCCCTCCCGGTCTCGTCAACCAGGACCGGGAAGAACTGACGCTGCTGCGCCGCATCGGTGTGGTCGATCCCAGCTCCCTCGACGGCTACCTCGAGACCGGAGGATTCGAGACCCTGGCCAAGGCACGGACGATGGGGCCGGAGGCGGTCATAGCCGCGTTGAAGACGTCGGGGCTCAGGGGTCGCGGCGGAGCCGCATTCCCCATCGGTCTCAAGTGGGAGGGTGTCCGTGAGGCCAGGGGTGGCGACAAGTACGTGATCGCCAACGGCGACGAGTCCGAGCCGGGGACTTTCAAGGACCGTCTGCTGATGGAGGGCGATCCGTTCGCGCTGGTCGAGGCGATGGCCCTCTACGGGTACGCCACCGGGGCCGGCAAGGGGTTCATCTACGTCCGCGGGGAGTATCCTACTGCGGAGAAGCGGCTCGAGAACGCCATCGCCCAGACCGTCGGCGCGGGTCTGATCGGTGAGGGGTTCGACCTCGAGGTGCGGAGAGGCGCGGGGGCCTACATCTGTGGCGAGGAGACCGCCTTGTTCGCCTCCATCGAGGGACATCGCGGCGAGCCCCGGCAGAAGCCGCCGTTCCCCACCCAATCGGGGGTGTTTGGCAAGCCCACCGGCATCAACAACATCGAGACGCTGCTCGCCGCTCTCGAAGTGATCGCCCGGGGAGGCGAGGCCTTCGCCGCGGTAGGGACCGAGCAATCGACCGGCCCCAAGCTGTTCTGTGTCTCCGGGGCCGTGGCCAGGCCCGGTGTCTACGAGGTCCCCTTCGGGACGACGCTCAGGGCTCTTCTCGCCCTCGCCGGTGGGATCAGGGATGGCGGTGATCTGGGTGCTGTGCTCATGGGCGGGGCGGCCGGTGTCTTCGCCGACCGGTCAGCGCTCGAGGTGCCCCTGACCTTCGAGGACACCAGTGCCGCGGGCACCACGCTGGGTTCGGGGGCGATCATATTCTTCGATGACCAGACCGATTTCGGGGGAGTGCTGGGCCGCATCGCCCGGTTCTTCAGAGATGAGTCCTGTGGCCAGTGTGTTCCATGTCGCATCGGCACCGTCCGTCAGGAGGAGGCGCTGGCCCGGCTGCGCGCCCACCGCCCCCTGGGCTCGGTGTCCGAGGAGAGAAGACGTCTCGACGATCTGGCGGTGGTGATGACCGATGCCTCGATCTGTGGTCTCGGCCAGACCGCGGCCTCCGCGGTCCAGTCCGCGATGAAGCTGGGGCTCCCAGGAGTGCCGGCATGACCCTCACCGGAGCCGCCGTGACCACTATCACCGCGACGATCGACGGCCAGGAGGTGACGGTCGCCGCGGGGGCAACCATCCTCGACGCCTGTCGCCGCTCGGGTGTCGACCTGCCCACCCTCTGTCACGGCCCCACACTGACACCGGCCAATGCATGCCGGGTATGCATGGTCGAGGTCGAGGGATCGCGGGTCCTGGTCCCCTCCTGCAGCCGTGCCCTGGACGAGGGCATGGTGATCAACACCGGCACCGAGCGCGCCAGACACAGTCGCCGCCTGGTCATGGAGCTCCTCGGCAGCGCCAGCCAGCTCGACCGGTCCGGTGACCGCGTAGACGCCTGGATGGAGTCTCACGGCGCCGACAGCGCTCGTTTCGGCGCGGCGGAGGCGGAGACGCCCCGGAGCAAGCCGGTGCCGGGGCATCATCACCCTCCATCGCTCCGCGAGGCCGCCGGTGTCGCCGAGCCGGCGAAG
>Ga0256867_10000254_pt1 | contig 20322 bp, 23 predicted proteins | sample RVTome_15_FD_185939 | JGI IMG/M metagenome (GOLD analysis project Ga0256867, IMG submission 185939) | Soil microbial communities from uranium-contaminated site in the Upper Colorado River Basin, Wyoming, United States - RVT150D86 (HiSeq) ... | reverse complement strand
CGCAGACGCCTCCTGTCGGCGGCGATCATCACCCGGTCTGGCAGAACTGCGGCTTCTACGTCGATCCCATCCTTAACGAGACCGCAGTCCATTCGATGGAGCACGGAGCGGTGTGGATCACCTTCCTACCTGACCTCCCCGAGGACCAGGTCGACCAGATCCGGGCCCTCGTGCAGCAGGACTTCGTGCTGGCGTCGCGGTGGGACGACGGCGACCTACCGGCGCCCATCGTCTTGTCGGCCTGGGGAGCTCAGCTCTGGCTCGAGGCGCTCCCCGACCCTGCGGCGGAAGAGTTCGTCGCGACTCATCGCCAGGGGCCGGGAACCCCCGAGCCCGGCGCGGCGTGCACCGGCGGCCACGCCGAGACGCGCTAGCGGGGACCCTGCGGGCTATGTCAGAGCGCCTGGCCCGGATCGTTGCCGCGGTGGTCCCCGATGGAACGAGCGCGGTCCAGGTCGGCTTGGTGGCGCCGGGTGGCTACGGCAGCAGCGAGGCGCTCGCCACCATCGCCGACCGTCTGAGCGCCCATGGCGTCCCGCCCCTCAGCATGGTGGGTCGACGGCTCGAGCGCGCCCATCCCTTCGGCGCCCTCGCCGGGTGCATCGGCGTGGCCGCTGCTGGCGCGCCCGTGGACGGGGCCTCGGCCGGCAGACCGATGGCGGACGATCCCGCAACTGAGCGCCGGTGCCGCGACCTGCTGCTCGATCGGCTCGATCGCGAGCGGGCCCCACTGCTCGTCGATGACGGTCAATGGCTGGACGACGCCACGCTCCGGGTCGTCGTCGGGGTGGCGGAGCGGGCCGAGGACCGGGGGGTGACCGTGATCGCCGCCCACCGGCCCGCGCCCGGGCTCCCGGCCCTAGCCGCCCTCGACGCCGCTCTGTCGCGCCGCCGGCCACTGGTCCGACTGGAGCCACTCGACCCCGAGGACGTGGCCGAACGGTCAGCTCGGGTGCTGGGCCGGGCCGTCGACCCGGCGTTCGTGGAGACCCTTCACGATCAGACGGCGGGGGTCCCGGCTCTCGTCGATCTGCTGGCCCCGGCCTGGGGATCGGCCGAGACATCCGTGGCCGGGACAGCTCGTCCCACGGTACCGCCCGAGGTCGTCGAAGCCGTCCGCATCGAGGTCGACCAGCTGCCGCCGGTCGGGCGAACGGTTCTAACCGCCCTCAGCACCGGGGCCGAGCTGGACGACCAGCTCCTGAGCCGCGTCACCGGAGTGGCCCCGTCGGAGCTCGGAGAGGCCGTCGGCATGCTCGAGTCGGCCGGCCTGCTCGTGCACCGCGGTGACGGGCTGGTCCCGATGGTGGCGACCGCGGTGTCGCAGCTGACCCCGGTGGCCGATCGCCGACGCTTTCACGCCTCCCTTGCTGGAGCGCTGACCGAGCGCGGTGCCCCGCCAACCGAGGCGGCCGAGCACCTGGCGGCCGCCGGTGCCCGGGGGCGAGGCGCAGCCGAGATCTACATCGCCGCCGGTGAGATGAGCTTGGTGGACGCGCCGGAGCTGGCTCGGGCATGGTTCGACCGCGCCGCCTCCGCGGGCGCTGCCCAGGCGACCGCGGCGGCACGGGCCGAGGCCACCGCGCTCGACGGCGACAGCGATCTCGCGCTGCGGATGGCCGACTCCGCAACCAGCGACCCGTCCACTCCGCAGCGCGAACGAGCCCTGGCCGTCACGGCCGCGCTGTTGCCGGCGCGAGGCTTCTGGCGCCGATCGGCCGACACCTACCGGGAGCTCGACGCCGGGTGCGCACCCGACGACGACCACCGCCCTCCCGACCCCTCCTGTCCACCCGCCTCCGTCGCGCCCAGGCTGCTGGCGCTCATCGGCTCCGTGGTCGCCGGTGCGGTACCCCGAGGCGAGTCCGACGAGCCGATCGCCAAGCGGCTCCAGTCCATGCTCGGGCCGGCGCCCCGCGCCGCCTCACTCGAGCTCGAGGCATTGGCGCTGGTCGCGCGCGGCCTGGTCACATCGCTCGACGCAGATCCGAGCGGGGTCGAATCATTCTTCCTGGAGGCGGCTGAGCTGCTCGAGTCGGCGCATGGCCGGTTGCTGCTCCCGGATACGCCGCATGCCATGGGGGCAACCGTCGCTCTCGCGCTCTGCGAGCCGGGCACCGCCGAGCACTTGCTGACCCGAGCCCTCGAACGCGATGTGGGCGGCCGCGCGCTACGTCTCCGCCACCGTCTGCTGCTCGGTTGGGTGGCCCTGCGGAGCGGCCGATGGTCGGCCGCACAGACCGCGCTCGACGAGGTTCGGAGCCAGCAGCTGGCGCCCCGGGAGCGGTTGTTGCGCGACGCCATCGATGCTGGTCTGGCCCGGCGGGCCGGCGACCTCCCCCGGTTGGCGGAGGCCTGGCGGCGGGCCGAGGGCCTGCTGCTGCGTCACTCACCTGACCTGTTGGCGCTCGACGCCGTGGGCGAGCTGACCATCACGGCCAGCCGGCTCGGCCATTGGGACCGCGTCTCGGCCAAGGCCCGCGACCTGGGCGACGTCCTGCGGGCCCTCGGGGAACCGCCGATGTGGCTCCTGCCCTTGCGATGGGCCGGCCTGCAGGCTGCCCTGGCCTCCGACGACCACGAGGCGGTGTCACGCCGGGCGGCGGAGATCGAGGCCATCGCGCCCGTGCATCGACGTCTTGGGGCGCTGGTGGAGGCGGCGCGCGCCTGGGTCACCGTCCTGAACGGCACGGTCGAACCCAGCGACGTCGCCGCGGCCTCCGGGGGTCTGCAAGCCCTCGGCCTGACGTGGGAGGCGTCGCGTCTCACGGGACAGGCCGCCATCCGATCGTCGAACCCATCGGTCACGAGGGCGCTGCTCGAACAGGCGCGTGACCTCCGCTCCACCCTCCCGACCGCCGATTCAGGCCAAGAGCCCTCGGCCGCCAGCGTCTTGTCCGAGAGGGAACAGGTGGTGGCGCAGTTCGTCGTCGACGGCCTGACCTACAAGGAGATCGGTGCCCAGCTCTACATCTCGCCAAAGACCGTGGAACACCATGTGGCCAAGATCCGCCAAAAGCTCGGCACCACAACCCGGGCGGAGATGCTTGCCTCCCTCCGCACCCTCTGACACGGGTGCGATCACTTCCGCGAGGTCCACTAACGGATGAGATCAGCCGCGCCGTCGAGGCCTGGAGACGCCATCCATCACGGCATCGACGATCGTCTCGACGTCGTCCTTGGCCAACGGGGTGTCGGTGACGAGGAGCCTGGTCCACAGGGGACCGACCAGGAGATCTATGACGAGCTCGTGATCGATCGACGGATCGAGCTCGCCGCGGGCGACACCGCGGTTCATGACCTGGCGGAACGCCCGGCGACGTGCATCGGTCGTCGATCGGATGGCGGCGGCGAGCTCACGGCTCGCCCCTGACTCACGGACAAGATCCTCGACGACATGGCCCGGTCCATCGAACAGCAGCTCATGGCTCTCACGGACCAGTGCCACCAGGTCGGCGCGCAGATCGCCGAGGTCTGTGGCCCGGACGCGGTCGAGGTAGAGCCGCCTCACGACGTCTGCGACCAGGGCTTCCTTGGACGACCAACGCCGGTAGAGGGTTGTCTTGGCCACACCGGCGTCGGCGGCCACGTCGTCCACACGAAGTTGCGCATAGCCCCATCGCACGAGGCGCGACAGCGCAGCGTTGAGGATCTTCTCGTCGACCCCGTGCTCGCGCGGCCGACCCACCCGGCGGCGCTCCGTCGACGCGACCCGGGCAGCAGCGGGCGTGGACGGGTTCCGGTTCGATGGCACTTCCAGCACTCTACGGTTCGAAACAGCGTGCGGGCCCGGTCCGCCGCGCGCGGGACCGCACACACGGACGAGCCGTCATCCCTGATCTCTGACCACGATGAGCGGTCCGGTTGACCTCAGCGGGCGGGCGACTGGTCGGGTGCGGGCAGCGGTTCGGGCACGCGGGCGCTCTGCCGGCGCCCCGGCCACCACATCGCGTCGCCGCCGAGGCGCATGACGGCCGGCAGCGCGGTCATGCGGGTCACGAAGGCGTCGAGCACGATCGCAGCCGCCATGCCGAACCCGAACTGCTTGACCGGCGCGCCGGGTTGGAACACATAGGACACGAAGACGAAAACCATGATCAGCGCCGCCGCGATCACGATGTGGCCACCGCCGCCCAGGCCTCGTCGCACCGCTTCGGTGGCGTCGGCGCCGCGTTCTCGCTCCTCGTGCATGCGTGAGACGAGGTAGACCTCGTAGTCGTTCGACAACCCGAAGAGCACGGCGAAGAACACCGGTGCGAGAAGCGACAACACGGGGATGTCGTGAGGGATCCCTACCCAACTGCGCCCCCAGCCGTAGGTGAGGAACGCGACGAGCACGCCGTACGTGGCCAGGATCGTGATCACGTTGAACACCGCGGCCTTCACGGGGATCGCGAGCGACCGGAAGGCGGCTCCGAGGATCACCAACGCGACGAGCACCACCAGCCCGATGAACAGCGGGAGCCGGTCCGCGATCCGATCGTCGAGGTCCACGAACACGGCGTTCCTACCACTGACGAGCGCGGTCAGGCCCGTCCCCTCGGTTGCTTGCGGGAGCGTGCCGTCACGGAGGCGGGACACGAGCTCGGCCGTTGCCTCCGCCTGCGCGTCGGTGGTTGGAATCACTTGGAAGGCGGCGATCGAGCTGTCGGAGTTGAGCTGGGGTGGGGTCACGGCCGCCACTCCCGACGTCTGTTGCACGTCCTGGACCAGGGTCGTCATTTGGGCTTGGGCGGAGCTGTCACCCGAGGGGATCTCCACGACGACGAGGAACGGATCGGTCGATCCGGCACCGAAAGCATCGGATTGGAGCTCCCATGCTCGGTACTGGGTCGAGTCGGTCGGGAACAGGGAGTTGTCGAGCGGGCCGAGGCGAAGGTCGCCCTTGAACACCGGGATGGCGAGGACGAGCAACACGACGGCGGCGGCTGCGAGCGCCACCGGCGCGTGGCGTGTCACCAGGTCGCCCCAGCGCCGCATGACGGTCCGTTGGGACTGCTCACCGCTGGCCCCGCGAGCCCAGGGCACACGCGAGGTGGCGACCCGCGCACCGGCGACCCCGACGATCGCGGGCTGGAGGGTGAGCGCGGAAAGCATCACCGAGCCGACCACGACCACCACCGCATAGGCCATCGCGTTGACGGCGGGCACCTGGAAGACGAGCAGCGCCACCAGCGCCACCACGACCGTGGCGCCTGCGGTGAGAACGGCGCGTCCGATCGTCGCGAGCGCGTGCCCCGCTGCCTCGACAGGTTCCTCGCCCTCCTCGACGTAGTCCTTGGCCCGGCCCATGACGAATAGGCCGTAGTCGATGCCGACACCCAGCCCGATCATCACCGCGGTGGTCTCGGAGATGGTCGGCACGTCGATGAAGTTCTCGAGGATCCGTACCAGCCCGGCCCCCAACGCCACGCCGGCGAGCGCACCCACGACCGGCCAGGCGAACGACCACCACGTCGCCAGGGCAACCGCGAGGATGATGAGTGCGGCGATCAGGCCGTAGAGCACGAGGATGGGCTCGAGGTCGGTGGGCTGCGAACCAGGTAGGGATCCGCCCAGTTCGATCTCGAGGTCGGAGCTCCGATATTGGGACACCGAATCGGACAGGGCGTCGAAGGCCTCGGCCCCGTTGTCGGGAAGGTCCGGGGGCGGATCCGCATAGAGGACGTTCGCGAGCGCCGTGGTGCCGTCCGACGAGAACAACTCGTTGTTCGCAAACGGGCCCATCACCGACGCAACGCCGTCGAGCTGGGAGAGATCGGAGAGGCTGGACTCGAGCGTCGACTGAAGTGAGGTGTCCGTCGTCATGTCGGCGCCCGTCGTGCTGTGGTACACGACGGTGGCACTGGCGCCCGCAGCGGCCGGGAAGTCCTCCTCCAGCAGGTCGAGCGCGTCCTGGGAGGGTGAACCGGGCAACGTGAAGTTGTTGTTGGCCTCTCCCCCCAGCCCGAGGCCGAGCGCCCACACCGCACCGATCAGCACCACCCAGGCGATGACCACCAGCCAGTGATGGCTCGCCGCGAATCGCCCCCATCGTTCAAGCACCGGGTCCCACCTTCGGGTTCGACGACTTTGCTACCTCGACCGTGCCAGTCCCCTCATCCGTGAGCCAGCACGCCACTGCGCTGAGTCGGGTTCCGGCCGCACGGCCGGCTGGTGTGGGTCGTCTCCCCCTCCCGTCCCTCGGATGCCCGCCGGAGTCTCCGCCGAACCCGCTCCCCCCGTCACGGCGGTAGCTGCGGGCTCATCCATCCACTACTCGCCATAGCGTATGGACGGACACATGGCGTGGCAAGGATCCGCTCGCGTTGGCGAAGCGGTCAGCGGCCGTTGACTGCACGTTGGGACGATGTGCGACGGGCTGGCGGCCCGAGCACGACCCGCGGATTCCCCGGAGCTGCCGCCCGGCGATCGGCCGAACACGGCCGACGCTCCCTTGAAGAAAGACCGTGGAGATCGCTCCTCGGCACCGCCATCCCGTCATGGCGCCCGCCACCGGTCGTCCCCAAACCCAGCGCCTGCCTCCGCCAGCGTTGTCGCGACCGCGACTGCAACGCCCCCTATTACGCAACCCAGAGTAGCCCAGCTGTCAAGCCACGACCCTGACGAAGGGCTGGCTCGACGACGCTGCGATGTGCGACATCGTCGTCGCCGGCTCTGGTCGCCGTCACCAGGACTTCTCGGCCGCTAAGGGAAGGCAGCGACCTCGCCCTCGCGCGCCCTATTGGTGGCTGAGGACGAACCCGATGCGGCCCTGTTCGTCGACGCTGGCGTCGAGGACCTTGTCGTTGAGCATGGCGGCGGCGGCGGGCTCGAGGAACACGCGAGCCCCCTGGTCCTCGACGACCTGGTCGCCTTCCTCGGGCAACCCGGCAGTCGAGACGCTCAGACGCCCCGACTCGCCCTCACCGCTGGCGATGCGGACGCCGGCGACGTCGGGTAGTTCCGGGCGGTCGACCAGGTTACGGATCGCGGTGGAGGCACTTTCGGAAAGAACGAGCATGACATCCCCTTGAGGGTCGACGGCATGAATTCGGTGCCTACCCGCGTCCGGGTGCCCTAAACAACCAGTCCCGGATCGGCCACCAGCCGGCCATCGCTAGGGTGGGTCGCATGAAGCCCGTCGATGTCCTGGGCCTCAACCTGGAGACCGGCAGCGGTACCCCCGTCGTGGTGCTCCGCGAACAGGACGCACCGCATCGCCTGCTCCCGATCTTCATCGGCGGCCGGGAAGCGGTGGCGATCGCGCTGGCATTGAGCGGCGAAACACCGCCCCGGCCCCTGACCCACGACCTGCTGGCGGCACTCATCGACAGCCTCGACGCCCACGTCGACCACGTCGAGGTGACCGAGGTACGCGACGGCACCTTCCTTGCCGAACTGGTCGTGGCCGGTCCCCACGGTGGCGTCAACCTCGACAGCCGGCCCTCCGATGCCATCGCGCTGGCGCTGCGCGTCGATGCTCCCATGTTCGCCAGCGACGCCGTGTTGGCCGAGGCCGGAGCGCTCGTGCCCGACCTGCCCGATGAGGGCACGATCGACGAGGACGTCGATCGGTTCCGCGCCTTTCTCGACGAGGTCGACCCGTCCGAGTTCGAGAAGGGTCAGGGCCCAGGCGCACCACCGGACCAGGGCGGCAGCTGACGCAGACGGCCGCAGGAGCGGTGACGTAGCATCGACCGGTGGTTGACCTGGACTGGGAGCCCGCCGGGGCGTCTCTAGTGTCTGCCCGGGCCGGCCGCGTGGCGATTCTGCGTTTCGACCGCCCGGCCAAGCTCAACGCCCTCACACCGCCGATGCTTTCCGCCATCGCCGCGGGGATCCGCGCCCTCGTCGCGGATTCGGCCGGGTTGGTACTTACCGGCACGGGGAGGGCGTTCTCGGCGGGCGATGACCTCGACGCCACGGCCGATCTGGACCGAGGGGGATTCGAGGCGCTGATCGCCGGCTTTCAGGACATGACGCGAGCCGTGCTCGAGGCCGAGGTGCCGGTGGTGGCGGCAGTCAACGGCTTGGCTGTCGGGGGCGCCGCCGAGCTGACGCTGGCGTGCGATGCGCGGGTCGGCAGTCCTCGGGCGGATTTCTACTTCCCGGAGAACGGTATCGGCCTCACGATCTCGAACGCGTCGACCTACCTGTTGCCCCGCATCCTGGGAGCGCACGCCCTGCCGTTGATCCTCGCCGGAGGGCGCATCGAGGCGGCGGAGGCGCTCCGGGCCGGGTTGCTGAACGAGATCGCCGACGACCCGTTGGAGCGGACGATCGACATGCTGCAGGCGTGGGCCGCCGACGGGCGAGCGACCCGCTGGCACCTTCGGCTGATGCGCCCCGAGCCCGCCGCGGTCGAGGCGGCGATGGCTCGCGAGACCGCCGCCGCGATGGAGGTCTTCGATTCCGGCATCGCCACCGCCGGCGCCGCCGCGTTTCGCGACCGCCGGTCATGACACGCGGACTGCGACGAGCCGCTGACCTGGACTGGACGCTCGGCGACTTGGTGGACCGACGCGCCCGCGAGCACCGCGAGCGCGTGCTGCTCCGCTTTGGCGATGGCCAGACACTGTCGTTCGCGGAGCTGGCGACTCGGGTGGCGGCCGTGCGTGCCCTGCTGGCCGCACGAGGCCTGCACCCGGGGGACCGTGTGGCGCTGATGATGCGCAACTCGCTGTGCTGTCCCGTGGCCTGGCTCGGCGTCACGTCTGCCGGAATGGCCGCGGTGCCGGTGAACAGCCGGTCGGGACCGCTCGACGCCCGGTACCTGATCGACCACAGCGGCGCCCGGCACGTGATCGCCGACGACACCACCGCAGCGAGGGTGGGCGCCGCCGTCGCCGAGATCGACCGGACCGTGACCGTCGAGGATGCCTCACAGCGGGATTGGCCGGAGGCCCGACCCGGCGCAGGCGGAGACCCTGCCGACGTGCCGGCCGGCACGCTGGCCGGCGTCCAGTACACGTCGGGGACAACGGGGCTTCCCAAGGGCTGCATGCTCAGCCACCGCTACTGGCAGCAGCTCGGCCAGTCCGCCGCCGAGGTGCTCCGTCTCGAAGAGTCGAGCGTGCTACTCACGGCGCAGCCGTTCTCCTACATCGATCCGCTCTGGAACGTCGTGGCGGCGTTGCGGGCCGGTGCCGAGCTGGTGATCCTGGACGGCTTCCACCCGTCGAGTTTCATGCGGTCGGTCGCCGACTGGGGCGTGACCTCCTTCTACTGCCTGGCGGCGATGCCAGTGCTGCTGCTCAAACAGCCGCCCGACGACCACGACCGCATCCATCGCCTCCGCCGCGTCGGATGCTCCGCCATCCCTCCCCGGCTCCACACCGCCCTCGAACAGCGCTGGGGCGTGCCGTGGTACGAGCTGTTCGGGATGACGGAGACCGGGCTCAACCTGGCCGTCCTGGACGATGACCACGACGAGCTGGTCGGGACCGGCAGCCTGGGCAGTGTCATGAGCCACTGCGAGGCCAAGGTGGTGGACCCCGCCGGCATGGAGACACGGCCGGGGGTGCCGGGCGAGCTGGTGGTGCGTGGCCTTGGACTCATGGACGGCTACTACGAGAACCCCTGCGCGACGGCGGCGTTCTTCGCCGGCGGGTGGGCCCATACCGGCGACATCGCGGTACGCGACACGAGGGGCCGCTTCGCGCTCCGGGGACGCATCAAGGACATGATCCGCCGCGGGGGCGAGAACATCGCCGCCGCCGAGGTGGAAGGGGCGCTGGTCAGCCACCCGGCGGTGCTGGAGTGCGCCATCCTGGCTGTGCCGGACGACGACCTCGGGGAGGAGCTGCGCGCGGTCGTGGTGCCCGTCGCGGGTGCTACGCCGTCGCCCAAGGAGCTGCGCGAACACGTCGCCGAGCGGCTGGCGCGCTTCAAGGTTCCCCGCTACTGGGAGTTCCGCCCCGACCTACCGCACACGCCGTCCGAACGCGTCGCCAAACACCGCATCGGGAACCCGGCGGCCGACCTGATCGACCTGGCCGAGCGGTGACGAACAGGGCGTCCCGCAGATGGCGCGCTCCCGTGGCTCAGCCGGCCGGCGCGGAGGATGACGACGTGATCGAGGCGATCGTGTTCGACCTCGACGGCGTGCTGATCGACTCCGAAGGCATCTGGACCGAGGCCCGTCGCGACCTGGTTCGGAGCCGCGGGGGCCGCTGGCTGCCCGACGCGCAGACGGCGATGATGGGCATGAGCTCACCGGAGTGGTCGCGCTACATGCGCGACACGCTCGGCGTGGACATGGCACCCGCGGACATCTCGGTCGCGGTCGTCGACCGGATGGAGCGGCTCTATCGGCGCCACCTGCCATTGCTCCCGGGAGCCCGGGAATCTGTCCTGTCCCTGGCCGGACGCTGGCCGCTCGCCCTGGCGTCGTCGGCGAACCGGCCGCTCATCGATCTTGTCCTGGACCTGGCACGGCTGCAGGACTCGTTCACGACGAAGGTCTCGTCGGAGGAGGTGGCACGAGGCAAGCCCGCGCCCGACGTCTATCTCGAGGCCGCACGCCGCCTCGGTGTCGACCCAGCAGCCTGCGCGGCGGTGGAGGATTCGACCAACGGCATGCGAGCGGCAGCGGCGGCTGGGATGTCCCTGATCGCGCTCCCCAACCGAGACTTCCCTCCCGACCAGGACGCCGTCGGGCTCGCCGACGCCGTGCTGACCTCCCTCGACGAGCTTCGTCCCCCACTTGTCTCTGCGATGGAAGGGAGCCATCGCGTTGGCGACGACCCGTGACCCTCGTGGCCGTCGACGTCGAACACGACAACGTGCAGGAGTTGCCGGCCAGGACGGTGACCGGATCCGGGTCCTCGGGTCCGATTCGGACGGGGAAGGTACCGCTGGCGACATACACTTCCTCGGGGCCCGGCTCGTGGACGTCGACTCCCGCCAACTTCGGGCGGTACAACGAGACCTACGGCGCCCTCGGGGCCGTGGTCGTCGTGATGCTGTGGCTGTACATCGGCGCCTACGCGGCCGTCGCCGGCGCCGAGGTGAACGCCGAACTCGAACGCCAGACTGCCCGGGACACCACCACGGGGCGCCCCGAGCCCATGGGTCGACGTGACGCGTACGCGGCCGACACCCTCGGGGAGTCGCCCGGCCACTGAGTCCCGCCGGGGATCAGCTCGACGGCCCCTTGGCCGCGCCCTTGATCTCCTCGGCGGCCCCTGTAGTTCCGGACTTGACCTGCCGCGAGGCGCTGCCGGCCTCGTCCTTCGCCGTCTCCGCCGCACTCGCCGCTTGCTCGCGCACCTGGGCGACGGCTTCCTCGGCCTCGGGACGCAGGTGCTCCCCGACCTCCTGTGCCACGGATTTCGCCTCGTCCTTGGCTTCGTCGAGCATCGGTTTCAGCTGCTCCGTGGCCTGGTGCTCCCGCTCGGTGGGCGGCACCAGACTGGCCGCGAGCAGGCCGGCGCCGAAGGCGATCATCCCCGCCGCCAGCGGATTCCCCTCGGTTAGCGAGCCGACGGCCTGCGGGGCGTCGGACACTCGATCCTTGACGGACTGGGTCGCGTCACCAGACCTCTCGGTGACAGCGCTGGCGGCATCGGACATGCCGCTGCGAGCGCTGTCCGCCGTACCCATCACCTTGTCACGAAGCCGGCCGAAACCCTGCCGGAGGGCTGCCCTTCGGCGTTCTACCATCCGCCCCGGGCTAACCCGGTCGCCGACGGCCTCCAAGTCTTCGCCGAGCGCATCGCGCTGGCGCTCCAGGTCGGACTTCAGCTCATCTGCTCGCGTGCCCATCGCACGTCCTCCCTCACCGTTTCTGCCGTCTTCTCGGGGACCGGTCGGACCCGACTCAGCCTGTCCTTGCCCTTGGGGAGCAGCACGGCCGCGGCAACCGCGTAGACGCCTCCCACGATCAAGAACGCCACACCCTCGGGCAGGACCTCGGACAGGCCCCACGCCGCCGCGAACGACAAGAGCACCACGGCCAGCAGAGCGCAGAACGCCCCTCCCGTCAGGATCCCGGCGCCCCGGCCCGCCGCCGCGATCTGCTCCTGGAGCTCGACCTTGGCCAGCTCGACCTGCGTCGACACGAGCTCGGAGAAGTCCCGCGACACGCGGCCCAGGAGCTCCCCCAGCGACTGGTCCGGCTCGAGCGGCTGGGACGGGTCATCCGGGCGCTCGATCCTGGTGGTCGAGCGGATGGACTCATCGGCGCTCATCTCAGCCTCCTCGTCGCTCGGCGGACGCTTGCGCCGAAGGCGCGGTTGGGAGCGCCTCGTAATCCGGCGCCCGGGATGTCGCTTGGCTGGAGCCGATCGCGGTCGACCCCTCGTAACCGGGCTCGACAGAGCGGCTGGGAGCACCACCAGCACCAGTCGATGTGATGCTGGACGACCCGTTGCCGCTCGGCTCCTGCGCCAGGTTGCGCACCACGCGACCACCGACGAGCCCCGCCCCGAACGCGCCGAGGAGGAAGAGGCCGGGCCGGTTGCGGCCAGCCCTGCGCAGCTGGCCGAGGACGTCGTCGATCCCGTCACCGCGGAGGCGTTCGGAGAATCGCTGCGTGCGCATCGCGGCCTCGCGGGCCATGTCGCTGACGGCACCCGGCTCGCCGTTCTCGCCCATCGAGCGCAGCTGTCGGCTGACATCGTTCAACCCCTGGGCGAGGCGGTCGACCTGCGCGTTGACCTGATCGCGCAGCTCCTGGCGGGCGTCACCCACGAGCCGCCGAGCTTGGTCGTTCGCCCCTCGGATCACCTCTTTGGCTTCATCCTGGGTGGTGGAGGCGACCCTGCGGGCCTGCTCGCCCGCGGTCGATGCGACCTCTCGGGCCTGTTCCTTGCCTGTCGACGCCGCCTCCCGGGCCCGGCCGCCGGCCGAGGCATCCTCCCGCCTCACGCCCTGCGCCGGTCGTGGCCGCTCGAACCGATCTGCGGGCTGCGGGTCATCTCGTGCCGGCTCACTGGGAGCCGGACCGTCCTCGTAGCTCATCTCGCACTCCTCGTCGTCCTGTGTGTCCCTTGGGGCGGGGCGTCCCTTCCCTGAAGCCAGGAAGTCAAACGGCAGGTGCGCGCAGCGACGCGGCGACGTGGGCACGTTTCTCCACGCCCGCCAAGGGGTAGCCGGCGCGAAACCGAGGAGTTCGCAGTGAGAGCGGTTACGTGGCAGGGCTTCGAGGACGTGCGCGTGGAGGACGTCCCCGATGCCCGCATCGAGGAACCCACAGATGCCGTGGTGGAGATCAGCTCCACCGCCATCTGCGGTTCAGATCTTCACCTGTACCGGCCCTTGGCCATGTTCATGGAGCCGGGCGACATACTGGGCCACGAGCCGATGGGCCGGGTCGTGGAAGTGGGTCCTGAGGTGCAGCACGTGGGCCCGGGCGATCGGGTCGTGGTTCCGTTCAACATCGCGTGCGGTTCGTGCTTCATGTGCGATCAGCAGCTCTACGCCCAGTGCGAGACGACGCAGGTGCGCGAGCACGGCAAGGGTGCGGCACTGTTCGGCTACACCAAGCTCTACGGTCACGTTCCGGGAGGGCAGGCCGAGCTGTTGCGGGTACCGCAGGCACAGTTCGGTCCGGTCAAGGTGCCCGAGGGGCCTCCCGACGAGCGGTTCTTGTTCCTGTCGGACGTGTTACCCACCGCCTGGCAGGCGGTCGTGTTTGCCGACGTGCCGCCAGGCGGGTCACTGGCGGTGATGGGCCTGGGCCCGATCGGGCAGATGGCGGTGCGAGTGGCCCCCCACTTCGGTGTCGAACGGGTGTTCGGCATCGACCTCGTGCCCGAGCGCCTCGCCATGGCCGAGCGCCACGGCGCCGAGACCATCGACGCGGCCGCCACCAACCCGGCCGAAGCCCTACGCGACCTCACTGCGGGCCGGGGACCCGACAGCGTCGTTGACGCTGTCGGGATGGAGGCTCACGGTGCTCCGCTGGCGGCGGCCACGCAGCGGGCCGCCGCTGCCCTGCCCAAGGCAGTCAGCGTGCCGCTGGCCCGGCGGGCCGGAATGGACCGATTGGCGGCGCTACGCACCGCGATCGACGCCGCGCGCCGAGGCGGCACCCTGTCGATCAGTGGCGTCTACGGCGGCGTGGCCGACCCGCTGCCCATGCTCGACCTATTCGACAAGGGCCTGCAGATACGCATGGGCCAGGCACACGTCAAGCGCTGGGTCCCACAGATCCTGCCCCTCCTCGAACGCGACGACGACGTATTCGGGCTCAACGACTTCGTGACCCACCGGCTGCCGCTCGACGACGCCCCAGCGGCCTACGCGAAGTTCCAGGCCAAACAGGACGAGACCATCAAGGTGGTCCTGCAGCCGTAGGTCCGCGAGGCAGTTCATCCATCGAGCGCGAACCCCTGCCCCACGTCGACGCTCTCGCGGAGCGGCTCCAGCATGCGCTTGGGGGCCTCTTCCCCACCCACAGCGTTTAACCGGGCACGACGGGGGTACTCCGCGCGCGGCGCTGCAATGATCGGAGGCTGTCATGACCAAGCAAAATCGCGTCTGGTGGTTGACGAGGCGGGCCACGACCGGCGTCAAGGACATGCCGGGCAACGCGGCCTGGGTCGCCCGCCGGGCCCGCCGGTCGTCCTCGGGCGCTCTGGGCCGGGCGTCCGATGCGGTGAGCGGTGCGGGCAGCAGTGTGGGCGAGGCGATCTCCCACGCCGGCCGGTCGGTGGCCGACGTGGTCCCGCTCGTCGGGTCCAAGGACGATTCGGTCGAGTCCCTGCTGAGCGACGCCCGCCGCGCGTCGGACGACGCTCGTCAGGCCGAAGAGCGGGCATTGGCGTTGGCCGAGAGGGCGAAGCGGGCTGCCGACGATGCCAAGCGCGTCACGCAAGGCGCCCGCCAACGGGCGAAGGAGGCCGAGCGTGACGCGAAGTCCCAGGCCAGCCAGCGCGTCGATGCAGTGCGTTCGGACGCCGACGCGGAGGTCGCCGCCGTGCGGCGCGACGGGGACGAGCGTGTGAAGGAAGCCCGGCGTGAAGCGGACGAACAGGTCAAGCAGGCCAAGCGTCGAGCCGACGAGCGCGTTGCCAAGGAGCGTGAGCAGGCAGGGCAGGAGGCAGACAAGGCCGTCGCCGCGACGCGTGCAACGGCAGATGCTGACGCCCAGGAGGCACAGGACGAGGCTCAGCAGGCAAGTGAGGAGGCCGAGCAGGCCGTCGCCGAGGCGACTCGGGCGTTGACGCACGCGAGGCAGCTGGCCGACGAGGCGTCCCGGGCGGCGCTGGCGGCGGCGGCCGAGGCCGGACGCGAGGCGGAGCGCCTGGCCGTCGAGGCCGGTCAGGTGGCGTCCCATGCCGCCGGCGACGGCGCGACATCGGGCACCGAGCAGCGTCGGTCGTCCCGCACCCAGTCGTCCCGCACCCAGTCATCCCGCCGCCGGTCACCGCGACCGAAGTCGGCTCGCCGGTCGGCAGGCAAGACGGTCAAGAAGGCGCGGGCGACGTCCACCTGATGCAGGTCCCCGGACTGGGAGGTCACACGATGTTGTTCCGTCGTAAGAGCAAGAAGGACCGGATCCTGGCGGCCGCGGGCCGCCTGGTGCCGTCCAGGCGAGCGCTGGCGGCGGCCGCCGGCCTTGTCAGCAGCCTCGCAGCCCTCACCGCCGCCAGCTCGAGCGTCTCGGTGATGCGGCAGAAGCAGAGCTGATGCCCCGCCGCGGCCGTCGCGGCGACCGGGTACCGGTCGTGCGCCGGGGGGATAGGGTCATCGATGGGCGCGTCCGGGCCCGTCTGCTGGGTCTGCCGCTGCTCGATATCGACGCACATGTCGTGGTGGCTACGGCGCGGGAGGGCTCTGGGCCGGGCGTGATCGAGCGCGATCAGCCGGCGCTCCAAGCCGTGCGGGCCGACGGATCCGCCCGTCCCGAGCTGGCGCGTGCCGTGCGGCTGCTCGCCGAGGGGTCAACCGCGCTCGACGACGCCCGGCGCCTTCGTTGATGCGGCGCTCGCCCGCCTCAGCCTCAATTCGGGGCCGGCGGGACAGACGCGCCGGGACTGCGTCAGAGCAACCTCAGGAGGAGGTTGGCGATGATCGTCAGCATCAGCGAGAGGGCGACCGACACCAAGAGCATGATCAGGCAGCCCCGGCCGCCACCGACAAAACGTGGGCCATGGCCGCCCCCGAAGACGATCATCTGGATCGCCGGACGGACTTCTGCGCGTTGGCCGCCTTGTCGCGGTCGAGGCGAACTGCAGCAGGCGAAGCCGGCGCAGGGTTCTGCTCTGACATGGTCGCCCTCCTGGAGAGGCATTGGCCGCCCTCGCCTACCCCGACCCCACTAGTCGCTAACCGCACGGCGCTCGCCGCAGCCGTGGATGGAGGCAGGCCCCAAAGGGCAGGACTCTGACGTCAGGGAGACGCGACATGGAGCTAGCGGTCACGGGCGCCGAACGCACGCTCTCGTCTCGCTTGGTGCGGCCTTGTTCACTGTGGCGGGTGCCCATGGCTTCGCCGACATCGAACGGACCGCCAAGGTCGATCCAGCGCGGATCGCCGCCCAGGTCGCCACCGGGGTGGACTTCATCGGTGCTGGCGCCATCATCCGCACCGGCGCCTCAGTCCGCGGCGTCACGACGGCCGCCACGGTATGGCTGGCCGCCTCGCTCGGCGTCGCGTCGGCAGCGGGCGGCTATCGTCCTCGTGCTGTTACGGGCGGCGAGGCCGCTCACTCAGCGGTTCGGTCGCGTCGGCACGATCGTGGAGATCGAATACCGGCGTGGCCACGGCACACTCGGACCGCTACTCCGCGGCTTGGACCAGAGGGACGGGCGGGTCCACCAAAGGATCGTCGACGACGACCGAGCCGACGCGGACGGCGACGGCGTTCGCCATGTCACCATGCACGTCTCGGTGCCGCGTTCCAGCGACCTTGACACGATCATCGAGGGTCTCGGACAACGACCCGAGATCCGCACGGCACGCGTCAGCTCCGGAGAAACCGGGTAGCCGGAGTGCCCCGCGCTACTTCACAGCATCGAAGGTAGCCACCCGAGCATCGCGTTCGACGGGGGCCTGTGCCTCCCTCGACCAAGTCCGGGTTCGGTGCCGGTGCGGCGGGTAGAGCGAAGCATGGCTCTACGCGTCGCCGTCATCGGCGCCACCGGCAACGTTGGGAGCCGGTTGCTCGATCGTCTCCAAGTCGACGAGCGGGTCACGTCGATCGTCGCGATCGCCCGCCGCCGCCCGGAGGGACATCAGTGGACCACCAAGGGCCAATGGGTCGAGGCCGACATCGCGTCGGACGATCTGGGGCCTCACCTCGAGGGAGCGGACGCTGTCGTCCACCTGGCTTGGCTCTTTCAGCCGACCCATCGGCCTATGGTCACGTGGCGGTCCAACGCCGTGGGCAGCGCCCGAGTGTTTGCAGCGGCCGCTGACGCCCGCGTGCCAGTGGTCGTCTACGCGTCGTCGGTCGGTGCCTACTCGCCGGCGCCCGGTCGGTCGGTTACGGAGTCGTGGCCGACCCACAGCATGCCGACTGCGGCCTACGGCCGCGAGAAAGCCTATGTCGAGCGGTTGCTGGACGCCTTCGAGGCTCACAATCCCGACGTCCGGGTCGTACGCCTGCGGCCCGGCTTCATCTTCCAACGGCAGGCCGCGACCCAGCAACGGCGGCTGTTCGCCGGGCCGTCGCTTCCCGGGCGGCTGCTCAGGCCTGAGCGGCTGCCCGTTCTTCCGGTGCCGCCCGGGCTGCGCTTCCAGGCAGTGCACGCCGACGACGTCGCCGAAGCCTACCGGCTGGCCCTGACCACCGACGCGCGGGGTCCGTTCAACCTTGCCGCTGAGCCGGTGATCACGGCGGAGGTCCTCGCCGATCTGCTCGGCACGCGCCCGCTAGAAGTGCCGAGGCCCGTGATGCGAGCCGGCGTGGCTCTGGCTTGGCGCGCCCACCTCGTGCCCGCCGATCCAGCCTTGCTGGACCTCGTCCTGGGCTTACCCTTGCTGGATACCACCCGGGCCCGCGACGAGCTCGGGTGGGTGCCTCGTCATTCCGCGAAGGACGCGGTTCGGGAGCTGCTGGACGGCATCGCCGAAGGCGCCGGATCCTCTACCGCACCGCTGGCCCCGGACTCCGCCGCAAGCCGGCTGCGAGAGCTGGCCGGCGGTGTCGGTGAGCGGCCATGAGAGGTCGCGGCATGAGCCCCGTTGACTACAACTAGGGCTGACTCTCTCTCAGCGTCGGCGACGAGCACGTCGGCTCTGCCGTTGCGCCGCTGTGCGCTGGACGGGGACGCACCCGGGGCACGCTGATCGTCGGCGGAGCCGCGGGCGAGCTGCACGGGCTGCCGATCACATTGGTCACGAATGTCCTGCGGTGCCGGGGCTGGGAGGTGGTCGAGCTCGGGCCGAACACCCCCGCCGCCGACGTCATCGAGGCGGTGGGGCGCACCGACTGCCTACGAGCAGTCGGGGTCAGCGCGGGCAGCGACGGTGCCAAGGGCTCGGCCGCACGCACCCTTTCGGCGGTTCGGAACGGGTTCCCGGAGGTGCCGCTGCTTGCCGGTGGCCCCGGCGTGCCGGACCCCACGGTCGACCGCCGGCTGGGGGCCGACGGGTGGGCCGCCGATGCCGACCAGCTCGACGCTCTGCTGACGGACCGGGCGTAGAGAGAGGCTAGGCGACAGAATCGCGGTGCTTGACTGCTACGGTCGCCTCTAGGACCAGCACAGAGGGGATGTGTGCCATGGCCGATATGGGCGAGCCGGCGTCAGGGGCTGACCCGACGTTGCCCTATTACTCGACCAACCCGATCGATCCCGACGTGCACCACCTGTTCTCCAACTGCCCCAGCGGGCAGCAGATCCCGCCGGAGAACCGTCAGGAGGGCACCAATGGCTGGCCGCTTTGCGACCACTGCCGGCGGTTAGCTCCTGCCGGCTAGCTCCCGCCGGGTCCCGCACCGGGCATTACGGATCTTGTTCGGTCCCGCACCGCAGCTCGGCTCTTCGGATTACCGGTCGGGATTGACGGCGTCCTTCACTTTGTCGGTGGCGTTGTCGAACTTTTCCTTGATCGCGCCGCTGGCCTTGTCGACCTTGCCCTCATCCTTGAGGTCGTCGTCGTCAGTCAGCTCTCCGGCGGCTTCCTTGGCCCGGCCCTTCATCCGGTCGAACTTGCCTTCGCTCATGGCACGCTCCTTAGGCTGTCGGTGGTCGTTGTCTTCCCTGGTCGGGTCGGCGCTACCTGATTTCACGGCGATATGCCGATTCATGCGGTTCACAAGGCCGCCACCTCGATCGCGAGGACTCGACGTGACCAGTTGTGGGTACGCCCGCGCCATCGCCGACTACCCGGCGTGAACCGACCAAGGAGGGCCGCTGTGGACTCCGTGACGCTGCTCACTGCCGATCACAACCGGGTGCGGGGATTGTTCGCCCGATTCCGGACCGCCCACGAGAAGGACGATGTCGACAAGATGGCCGCGCTCACCGAGCAGATGGTCCGCGAGCTCCAGGTCCACACCAAAATCGAAGAGGATATCTTCTACCCCGAGGTGCGCCGGGCCTCTGGAGAGCTCGAAGAGATCGTGGCCGAGGGCATCGAGGAGCACCACGTCGTCGACCACCTGATCGAGGAACTGGATGGTCTGCAGCCTGGCGCCGAGGAATGGGTGGCCAAGGTGCAGGTGATGATCGAGAGCGTCGAGCACCACGCCAAGGAGGAGGAGCAGGAGATGTTCCCGATGACCCGGCGTGCGTTCGACAACGCTGAGCTGTCGGCGCAGGCCCAGCGCCTGGAGTCACGCAAGGCCGAGCTGGGCGCCCCCACACTGGCTGACAAGGACCACCTGACGGTCGAGGAGCTCCGCCGCCTCGCCCAGGACCAAGAAATCCCCGGGCGCTCGGACATGGACCGCGATCAGCTCCTCGCCACGGTGGCGCCGGACTGATCGGGCCACGGGGTCACGTTCACCTGGAGTCGGGGCCGCCGCGGACCGTTGCGAGCACATTGCCGGCGGCACGGAGGTGGCCGACGCCCGCGTCGACCGCGACCCGGGCGATATCGAGGCCGGTGACGGTCCGGCCCCGAGCCGCAAGGGCTCGAACAGCTCCCGGTAGTGCCGCTCCAGTCCTCGGAGGGCCACAGCGGCGTCGGACGGGGACAGCCTGGAGAGATCCACGCCCGCCATTCCAGCGCCGCCGGGGGGCTGACGTTCCGACCGGCCCGTCGGGGACGTCGGCGCTGACAGCTTGCTCGCCGCCGACGAGGTCCGCTCCCCACCCGACACGACCGGCCCGCGGCCGCGCGGCGTCGCGTGTGACCGCGATCGGTCCGACCTACGGCGCCAACGGCGAGGCGCTGGTCGCGGCCGAGGGGCGTCGGTCGGCACCGTCCGGCAGTGGGGGGCCG
>Ga0256867_10000252_pt1 | contig 20355 bp, 14 predicted proteins | sample RVTome_15_FD_185939 | JGI IMG/M metagenome (GOLD analysis project Ga0256867, IMG submission 185939) | Soil microbial communities from uranium-contaminated site in the Upper Colorado River Basin, Wyoming, United States - RVT150D86 (HiSeq) ... | reverse complement strand
CGAGCACGTCGTCGTGGCGACCGGCACGGCGAGCGGGAAGACGCTGGCGTTCAACCTGCCCGTCCTCGACGCCCTCGCGGCCGAGCCGAAGCTGCGGGCGCTCTACCTCTATCCGACGAAGGCCCTCGCCCAGGACCAGGCGCGGTCGCTCGCCGAGCTCGCCGTGCCGCGCGTCAAGCCGGCGATCTACGACGGCGACACCGAGCACGAGCGCCGCTGGCAGATCCGCAAGTGGGCGAACCTGATCCTGACGAACCCCGACATGCTCCACGTGGGCGTCCTCCCGCACCACGACCGGTGGGCCGACGTGCTCGCGAACCTCCGCTACGTCGTGGTGGACGAGGCGCACGTCTACCGCGGGGTCTTCGGCTCCCACGTCGGCAACGTGCTGCGGCGTCTCCGGCGCGCGGCGCGGATCTACGGCGCCGACCCGCAGTTCCTGCTCGCGTCGGCGACAATCGCCAACCCCGGCCCGCTGGCGCAGTCCCTGCTCGGCGTGGACGTGACCGTCGTGGACGACGACGGCGCGCCGCGCGCCGCCCGCACGGTCGCCTTCTGGGACCCGCCGGTGCTGGACGAGGCACTGCAGCTCCGCGCCAGCGCGCTCGGGGAGGGCGCCCGGCTCCTGGCCGAGCTCGTCTCCCGCGGCCTGCGGACGATCTGCTTCGCCAAAAGCCGCAAGGCGGTCGAGCTGATCCACCGGTTCGCCTCCGAGCGCCTCGACGCGGAGACGGCGGCGCGGCTCTCGCCCTACCGCGCCGGCTACACGCCCGCCCAGCGGCGGGAGGTCGAGCGCCGGCTGGTCGAGGGCGAGCTCCTGGGGGTGACCGCCACCGACGCGCTCGAGCTCGGCATCGACATCGGCCTCCTCGACTGTGCCATCTCGGTCGGCTTCCCGGGGACGGTGGCGAGCCTGCGCCAGCAGTGGGGCCGTGCCGGGCGGCGGAGCCACGGGCTCGCCGTGCTCGTGGCCAGCGAGGACGCGCTCGACCAGTTCTTCATGCGGGAGCCCGAGGCGCTCCTGGGCCGCCGGGTCGAGGCGGCCATCCTCGACCACGCGAACCCGCGGATTCTCGACGGCCACGTGCTCTCTGCGGCCTTCGAGGCGCCGCTCGACGACCGTGATCGGGAGACGCTCGGCGACGCGGCGCTCGAGCGGGCCGAGGCCCTCGTCGAGGGCGGCGAGCTGCGGCGAACGCCGGCCGGCATCATCTGGGCCGGCCGCGACTACCCGGCGGGCCGCGTGGCCCTGCGCTCGGCCAGCCCGGAGTCGATTGCCGTGATCGAAGCGACAACGGGCTCCGTGCTCGGTGTCGTCGAGCGGGAGCGCGCCTTCTCGACGGTTCACGAGGGCGCGGTCTACCTCCACCTCGGCGAGTCCTACCGCGTGCTCGAGCTCGACCTCGGCGCGCGCGCGGCGCTGGTGGAGCCCTTCGCAGCGGACTACTACACCCAGGCGAAGAAGGAGACGACGACCGCGATCGAGGAGGTCGAGCTCGCTGAGCGGCGGCTCGGCCAGGAGGTCTTCTTCGGCCGGGTCTCGGTCACGGAGCAGGTGATCGCCTACCAGCGGAAGTCGATCAGGGATCAGGCGACCCTCGAGCTCGTCACGCTCGACCTGCCGCCGACGACGTTCGAGACGGAAGCGATCTGGTACGTGCCCTCGGAGGCGCAGCTCGACGGGCTCCAGCCGCTGCCGAAGCTCCTCGGCTCGCTCCACGCCGCCGAGCACGCGATGATCGCGATCCTGCCGCTCTGGGCGATGTGTGACCGCTGGGACATCGGCGGGCTCTCCACGAACCTCCACTTCCAGACCGGGCGCCCGACCGTCTTCGTCTACGACGGGCATCCCGGCGGCGTCGGCATCGCCCGCCGAGGCTACGACCAGCTGGAGGGCTGGGTCGGGGACACCGAGCGCCTGCTGGCGGGGTGCCCCTGTGCGGACGGCTGCCCGTCGTGCGTCCAGTCCCCGAAGTGCGGCAACCTCAACGAGTTCCTGGACAAGGCGGGCGCGCTCGCGCTCCTCCGCCGCATGCTGGCGCACGCCTGACCCGAACGGCCATGCCCTGGTGCCTGGCACCGAGCATGGCTCCGGAGGACGCGGCCCGCCGGCCCGAAGCCGCGCGGTGGCAGGCCTCGGACGTCACGGGACAGGTCCCGGTGCCTGGCACCGAGCCATGCCCGGGGACAGGCCCCGGCCGTGTCCGGAGGGGACTAGGCCCGGCGGCGGGGGCGGGGGACGAGCTCGCCGCCGCAGTTGGGGCAGACGGCTTCCATGGCCTCCGCGCACGCCGGGCAGAAGGTGCACTCGTAGCTGCAGATCCGTGCCTCGCCGTCGGGGGCGAGAGCGGCGCCGCAGCGCTCGCATTCGGTGCGCAGCTCCAGGGCCACCGCTAGCGCACCTCCACGAGCCCGAGCGCCAGCTCGACGGCCTCGGCCGGCGTCTCCGCGTGCGCGATCCCCTCGCCTTCCACGCCCGGGCCCGGCCCGAGGACGACCACGGGACGGCCGAGCAGGCGCGCGTAGGCGATCTCCGCCGCGGTGCCCCAGCGACCCCCGACGGCGATCGCCGCCTCGCAGGAGGCGACCACGGCCAGGTTCCGCGCGTGGCCCGTCCCGGTGGCGACCGCGTAGTCGATCCACGGGTTCGCGTCGCTCACGCTCTGGCCGGGGAGGACCCCGACCGTCGTCCCGCCCACCTCCTTCGCCCCGCGGGCGGCGGCCGCCATCACCTCGTCGAGGCCGCCGCAGACGACGACGCAGCCCCGCTCGGCGAGCAGCCGCCCGACCTCCTCCGCTTGCGCCGTCCACTCCGCGCCGCTCCCGATCACCGCGATCTGCACGCTCGGATGATAGGACTGCCGGGATGGAGACCCGCGCCGCACGCGGAGGCACGCTGATCCTCGGCGGCGGCTTCGCCGGGAGCTACGTCGCGCGGCTTCTCGGCACCGCCGGCGCCACCATCGTCAGCCCGGAGAACTTCATGCTCTACACGCCGCTGCTCCCCGAGGCGGCGTCGGGGACACTCGAGCCGCGCCACGTGGTCGTGCCGCTCCGCGTGATGTGCCCCAAGGCCGACCTGATCCTCGGGCGGGCCACCGCCCTCGACGAGGAGGCCCGCGTCGTGCACGTCGTCACCGAGGACGCCGAGCTGGACGTGGCCTACGACCGGCTCGTCGTCGCGCTCGGCTCCGTCCCGCGCGCGCTCCCGATCCCGGGCCTCTCCGAGCACGCGCTCGGCTTCAGGCACCTCGCCGACGCCATCCACCTTCGCAACCACGTCCTGCGCGAGCTCGAGGCGGCCGCGGCGCACCCGGAGCAGGCGGAGCGCCACCTGACCTTCGTGTTCATCGGCGCGGGCTATGCCGGCGTGGAGGCCCTGGCCGAGCTCTCCGACCTCGTCCGCGACGCGCTGCGGTACTACCCGGCCCTGCGCGCACGGCCCCAGCGCTGGGTGCTCGTCGACGCGGCCCCGAAGATCCTGCCGGAGATCCCGCGGCGGCTCGGCGAATACGCGGCACGCAAGCTGGCCGCCCGCGGCGTCGACATCCGCGTCTCGACGACGCTCGACGCGGTGGACGCCGACGGCTGCAACCTGTCCGACGGAACCCGGCTCGAGAGCCACACCGTCGTCTGGACAGCCGGCGTGAAGGCCTCGCCGCAGCTCGGGCAGCTCGGCCTCCCCCTCGACGACCGCGGGCGCGTGATCGTCGGGCCGACGCTTTGCGTCGAGGGGCGCGAGAACGTCTGGTCGCTCGGCGACAACGCGCGCGTCCCCAACGAGGCGACCCCGGGCAAGTTCGACCCGCCCACGTGCCAGCACGCGCTCCGCCAGGCCCGGCGCCTGGCCAAGAACCTGAAGGGCGACGTGAAGCCGTACCGCTACCGCATGCTCGGCCAGGTGGCAACGCTCGGACGCTACAAGGGGATCGCCGACGTCCTCGGCCTCCACCTCAGCGGCTTCCCGGGCTGGTTCGTGGCGCGCACCTACCACCTCTTCCAGCTGCCGCTCGTCTCGCGCAAGCTCCGCGTCGTCACCGACTGGACGACGGCGCTCTTCTTCCGGCGCGACATCGCCGAGCTCTCGATGCTCGGCAAGCCGGAACGCCTGAAGTGAAGCGGGGAGCGCCCGTTGCCGGGCGCTCCCCCGCTCTCGTCCTAGGTGAAGCTGAAGAAGGCGCGGTGCTGCTTGCCGTCGTCGCGGGTGACCACGACCTCGCGGCAGGTGCCGGCCCACTCCTCGAGCGTCTGCCAGTTGTAGTGGAAGTCGCCCTGCGGAGTCACCGTCAGCTTGGTGTTGCCGGGCATCTGCGTCGCGATGGGCAGCTCCCGGGGCGTCACGAAGGCCGGGTCCTGGCTGGGCACCCGCAGCGTCTCGCAGTCCACCTTGCGGGAGAACGGCGAGTTCGTCGCCAGGACGTCGAGCCCCTTGTACCCGTCGGCCGTGAACCTGAGCGGCACCGTCTCGCCGGCGTCCCACTCGTTCAGCTCGCCGTGCGGCTGGTTCACGGGCGGGAGGAACCCGCGCAGGCACCCCGGAGCCGTGTCGTAGGCCTCGTCGTTGTCGTTTCTGTTCGTCGTGCCCTGGACGGCGCTGAAGCCGAGGCCGCGGCGGGCAAACGACGCCCACACCGTGCAGGTGTCCTCGCCGTCCGAGAGCTCGTCGGCGGCGGCGACGATGGCCGCGCGCGAGACGACGAGCCCCGGCCCGCAGCCCTGGAGCTTGAGTCCGTCCATGACGTACTGGATCGCACGGTTGTTGCCTCCCGTGTCCCAGGCCTCGTAGACGTTCGGGTTGAACCCGTGCTTGTCGACCAGGTCCCAGGTCACGTCCCACAGGATCGCCGCCCAGCCGTGGCCGAGGCCGTGCGGCAGGGCGAGCGACGTCCCGTTCAGCCAGGCCCCCGACTTGATGCTGTCGTAGGTGAACGGCTGGATGGACATGTCGCGGGAGTACGGCCGTGGCCGGAGCCCGTTGCCGGCGCGGCTCTCCTGGAAGAGCACGTACGGGACGAGGCCGCGCGTACCCTGCGGGTCGTCGAGCTCGGGGTTGAGGAGCAGCCCGATGGCGAGGAAGTCGCTCCAGCCCTCGCCGGCCCGCTCGTCCCCCGAGAGGCAGTTGACGGCCGGGCCGCCCGTCAGGCGGTTCGAGACCCCGTGGCCGTACTCGTGGAAGATGATCCCGGTGTCGAAGTCGCCGTCCCGGATCCCGGGGTGGTCCGGATGCTTGCGGACGTTCCCGGTCGCGGGCCCGGCGACGAGGGCGGCCTTGATGGCCTCGCCGTCGTCCTCGCCGACGGCCACCGACGGAATCCCCGGCGGGGCCGCGACGAACGAGCCGCCCATGATCGGCGGGTTGTTGTCCGTGTCCACGACGACCAGCGCGTCCGCTCCCGCCGCCTCGGCGGCATGCGCCCGCTGGAGGTACGGGCATTGCGAGGCGCCCGTGCCGCCGTCCGCAACCGCCACCCAGCTCGCCGGGGCGGGGCTCGGATAGTCCGTTGCCAGGCAGCCGAGCCCGGCGTAGACGAGCGTCCGGCCGGCAAGTCCCGCCGGCGTGGCGGGAGGCCCGAACCGCGCCCAGGTGGCGCCGAACTCGCCCAGCCCGTCCACGACGACCTGGTTCTGGCGCCCGAACTGGTTCCCGGGCCAGAGGTACATCTGCATCCGCGGCGTCCCGACCCCGCCCGAGGAGGTCGGTTCCGACGGCGTCGAGAAGTTGGCGTTGTTCGTGCCGCTCCCGTCCGCAGCCTCGCAACGGACGTAGTCGCCCTCCTGGCCGCCGCGGCCGTAGTTGTTCGCCTGGAAGTTGCCCGACGCCTCGTCGAAGCCGTAGCGGTAGAGGACGTCGTGGATGATGTTGCAGCCGTAGAACAGATTCGTGGCCACCGCCTCGCGGTAGGCCTGCGCGTGCTGCGAGAAGTCGACCGGGAAGTCGAAGTCGAGGCCGGGGCCGCCGTCCGGGCTGCCGCCGAAGTCCTCCGCTTCGTTGTCGTCCTGGTCGAGGTAGGCGTGGTTGTTGTTCCCCCGGGTGATCGTGAACTCCGCGCCGGGGATGCCGTCGGTGTCGTGCCAGCCGAACGGCGAGGCGAGCCCGTCTGCCGGGTTCTCGACGAGCATGCGCGGGGCGTCGTTCGGGCTCTCGTCCGGAAGCCGGAAGACGCGGTAGCTCGACCCGTCGAGCACCGGGCTCGGCGAGACGGGGTAGACCGTCGCCTCCTCCGCCGTCAGGTTCGTCCGTCCGAGCGTGGACGCGAGGTCGCCGAGATCGTCGTGGTCGGTCCAGTCGTCGCTGGCGAGGAGCTCCCCCGTCTCGGCGTCCACCGTCGCGTTCCAGAGGCTGTCGCCCGAGGAGTCGTCGATCACGAGCTGCCAGGCGAGCCGGAGACCCGCCTGCGTGGGCTGCCAGCCCAGACGGGCCGGGATGGGCGCCGAGGAGATGCCGCCGCCCGAGACGACCGTCTCCCGGGCGAGGCCGCCCTCGCTCTCGAGGACGCGGAGGCCCTCGGGCTCGGCGAGGTCGAGCGCGCCGGCAGCCGCCTCCACGGCCCCGGTCGCGTCGAGCGCCGGCTGGAGCGACGCGTCCGAGTCGAGCCCGCCGGCGAACCCGCCGCCCACGAAGACGACGCGCCCGTCGGCCGCCACGCTGACGGTGGCGTGGGCGCCGAAGACCTCGAGACTGCGGTAGCGCTGGTTGAGGTTGACATGGGTGATGCCGCTCGCCGCGCTGCGGTAGCTGCTGGTGACGACGAGATCGGCGACGTCGGCGCTCGAGACGCCGAGCTCCGCTGCGTTCTCCCGCACGTGGCTGAAGGCGACGGCCTGCGCGTCGCCTGCGGTCGCGGCCGGCTCGCTTCCCCCGTCCGACGCGGACATGGAGCCCGGTACGAGCACGAGCGCCGTGAACGCGGCGGCAAGGGCCACGAGCAGCCCTGATGGCCTGCGAGACATGGCTCTATTCCCCCCTTTTGACCCGGCACGCCGAGCGCGCAGGGCCCTCGGAACTGACAAGGCGCCGCGAGTCTTTCAGGCAACCCGCTGCCTGTCAAAGCGAGCGGGGAGCGCCCGTTGCCGGGCGCTCCCCTGCTCTCGTCCTAGGTGAAGCTGAAGAAGGCGCGGTGCTGGACACCGTCGGCGCGCGTGAGCACGAACTCACGGCACGAACCGACCCAGTCGGCCTCCGTCTGCCAGCGGTAGCGGAACTGCCCGCCCTTGAGAAGAGCCAGCTTCGTCTGGCCCTGCGCCTCGGTGGCGATCGGGAGCTCGCGCGGCGTGATGCGCTCACCCGAGCTCGGCACCTGGAGGGTCGTGCAGTCGACCTTCCGCGAGAAGATCCCGCCGCTCGGCTTCAGGACCTCCCCGACGCTGTCGAAGTCGTCGGCCCTGAACTTCAAGGCGACCGCGGTGCCCGCCCTCACGGAGTTGAGCGAGCCGTACGGCGCGTCCGCCGCTGCCGTGAAGTCCTCGCGGCACAGCGGATGCGTGTCGAACGCCTCGGTACCGTCGTCACGGCTCGTCCCGCCGCCGACGGCGCCGTAGCCGACGCCGCGACGCGAGAACGACGCCCAGAGCATGCAGGAGTCGCCCTCGACCTCGCCGGGACCGCCGCCGGCAAGGACGTTGGCGGCCGTGATGATCGCCGCGCGGCCGGTGACGAACGTCGGCCCGCAGCCCTGGAGCTTCAGCCCGTCGACCATGTACTGCAGGGCGCGGTTGTTTCCGCCCGCGTCCCACGGCAGGTAGATGTTGCCGCTGAACCCGTGCTTGTCGACCAGGTCCCAGGTCATGTCCCAGAGCATGGCTGCCCAGGCGTGCCCGACGCCGTGGGGCGCCGCGAGCGAACCGGTCAGCCAGGCATTCGTCTTGATGCTGTCGTAGGTGGCCGGCTGGATGGTCATGTCGCGCGAGTACGGCCGCGGACGGATGCCGTTGCCCTGCCGGTTCGCCTGGAACAGCGCGTAGGGGCCCATGCCGCGCGGGCCCTGCGGGTCGTCGAGGTCCGGATCGAGCATCGAAACGTTGGCGACGTAGTCGCTCCAGCCCTCGCCCATCTGCTCGCTACCGCTCAGGCAGTTGATGCCCGGGCCGCCCGTGAGCCGGTTCGAGAGACCGTGCCCGTACTCGTGGAAGATGATCCCATTCTCGAAGTCGCCGTCGCGGATCCCGGGATGGTTCGGGTTCTTGCGCACCGTCCCCGTGGCCGGCAGTGCGGCCCTGATCGCGTCGCCGTTGGCCGTCGAGACGCTGACGGCCGCGATCGCGGGCGACGCCGTCTGCGTCCCGCCCGAGTTCGAGGACAGGATCGTCGTGCTCGACGTGCCCGAGGACAGGATGATCGCCTTCGCCCCGGCAGCGTCGGCCGCCCGGGCCTTCTCGATGTTCTGACACCCCGTATTGCCGCCGGTCGCGATCGCGATCCAGTCGCCGGCCGGAGCGCCCGCGTAGTCCGCGGCGACGCAGCCGTTGGCGGCGTCGAAGATCGCGCCGCCCGTGCCGGCGTTCATGGCCGGCGGGCCGAACCGCGCCCACCCGGCGCCGAAGCCGCCGACGCCGTCGACGACCACCTCGTTCTGGCTGCCGAACTGGTTGCCGGGCCACAGGTACATCCGCATCCGCGGCGCGCCGCCGGTGGACGGCGTGCTGAAGTTGGCGTTGTTCGTGCCGGCTCCGGACGCGACGTGACAGCGGACGTAGTCGCCGTTCGAGAACGGCCCGCCCGAGTAGTCGATCCCCTGGAAGTTGTCGGCGTTCTCGTCGAAGCCGTAGAGGGCCAGGAGGTCGTGGAACGTGTTGCAGCCGAAGAACAGGTTCGTCACCACGGCGTCGCGGAAGGCCTGTGAGTGCTCCGTCAGGTCGGCCGGGAAGTCGAAGTCGAGCCCCGGTCCGCCGTCCGTGTCGCCGAAGTCGGGCAGCTGGTCGTTGTCCTGCTCGAGGAAGGTGTGGGTGTTGTTTCCGCGCGTGATCGTGAACTCGGGCCCCGGTGCCCCGTCGGTGTCGTGCCAGCCGAACGGCGACACGGTGGCATCGGCCGGATTCGCGACCAGCCGGCGCGGCCCGTCGTTCGGGCTCTCGAGCGCGAGGTCGAACACGCGGTAGCTGGAGCCGTCGATCACCGGGTCGAGCGAGAACCCGCGCGCGTCCGGAACCACCGGGGGCGGAGTCGGAAGACTTCCGCCGGTGAGCGTCGCGGCGAGATCCTCGTGGTCGTCCTGGATCGTCCAGTCGACGGCGTCGAGGAGCTCGCCGGTCTTCGCGTCGACAGCCGCGTTCCACAGATGAATGTCGGTGGACTCGTCGATCGTGACCTGCCAGGCGAGCCGGAGGCCGTCGTCGGTCGGCTGCCAGCCCAGCTTGGCCGGAATCGGCGCGCTGGAGATACCGCCGCGGGAGACGACCGCCTCCGCCGAAGCGGCTCCGCCGCTCAGGACGCGCAGTCCGGAGGGCTCCTCCAGATCGAGTCCGTCCGCAGCCGCCGCGACGGCTCCGAGCGCACCGAGGTCGGCCATGCCGGAGGCCCCGGCGTCAAGGTTCTTCACCAAGCTGCCGCTTGCGAAGACGACGCGGCCGTTCTTGTCGAGGCTGACGGTCACATGACCGCTGAAGACCTCGAGGCCCTGGAAGCGCTGGTTGAGGTTGACGTGCGTGACCCCGGTGTGGGAGCTCTTCACCGTGCTCGTGGCGAAGAGATCGGCCACGTCCGCGCTCCCTACGCCGAGCTCGGCCGGGTTGTCGGCGCATCAGACTCCTGCCCTGAACCACCCACGGGGATCCCGACGGCATCTCCCCCCTGCCGCGGGGAGCGTCGCTTGTGGACGAGGTGATCCTCTCATCGAGTCAAGTGACCTGTCAAACGGACAAATGACTTTCAGTCAAGCGAGGAGACAGGCATCAACTGGAAAGGCGTTCCGGCCGATAGGGCGTCCATGCGCTCACTCCTCGGGCTCCGTGCCGTTCCCGCGCTGGTCATCGCCGCGGTGGCGGTCGTCCTCCCCTTCGTCGTCGTCTCGACGCACGGACACCACAAGGTGATGCTGTCCGGAACCGTCCACTTCTGGGCGATCTGGCCGGCGGCGGCGATCGCCACGGCCGCCGCGATCGTCCTGACGATCGCCGGGGCACGGCGGAGCGACTCGCGCACGGTCATCATGGGAACGGCCTTCGCGGCCATGGCTCTGCTGCTCGCCCTCCACGGCATCGCCAGCCCCGGCGTGCTGGTCGAGATGAACGGGCTCGTCGCCTTCACCGGCGGCGCGACGCTGCCGCTCGGCGCCGCGATCCTGGCCCTCACCGCCCTCCCGTCCCTCCAGGGACCGCAGAACGTCAGGCGTCTGCTGCTCCTCCAGGCGGCGCTCCTGACGGCGATCGCGCTCCTCGGCATCGCGGGGATGATCTCGCCCGAGCTCGTCCCGTCCGTCCCCGAGCCGTCGAGCCCGACCGCGATCGCCATCCTCGCCGCGGGCCTCGCGCTCTACGCCTTTTTGGCCTACCGGGCGGTCAGCACTGTGCTCCTCACCCGCCGGTGCGCGGATCTCCTGGTCGTCGGCGGGCTCTTTCTCCTGGCGATCGCCCTCACAGCCTCCCTCCTCCTCGACTACTGGGACCTCGGCTGGTGGCTGGGGCACGGACTCGAGCTCGTCGGAATCCTCCTGGTCGGCATCCCCGTCGCGGTCGACCTCCACCGCTCGACGCAGTCGCGCCCCCTCACGGGCGGCCCACGCGCCGGCGAGCTGATCCGGGCCGAGCAGGCGTTCCTCGGGGCGCGCGTCCGGGCCCTGACCATCCGCCTGGCCGAGAAGGACGAGTACACCGAAGGCCACACCCGCCGCGTCGCCCTGCGCGCGGTGCTCGTCGGCGAGGAGCTCGGCCTGGCGCCGAACCGGCTGCGCAATCTCGCCACCGGCGGCCTCCTGCACGACATCGGCAAGCTCTCGGTCCCCGACGAGATCCTGAAGAAGCCCGGCTCCCTCGACGACGAGGAGTTCGCGGTTATCAAGCGACATCCCGAATGGGGCCACAAGCTCCTCGGCGAGCTCGGCGGCTTCTCGGACGCCGTCCGCCGGCTCGTGCTCGACCACCACGAGCGCCTCGACGGCGGCGGGTACCCGAACGGCCGCGGGGCGGCCGACCTCGGCATCGAGACCCGCATCCTCACCGTCTGCGACGTGTACGACGCGCTGCTCTCGGTCCGCGTCTACCGGGACGCGTGGACGCACGCGAAGGCCATGGAGCTCCTGCACGAGGAGACGGGCTCCGCTTTCGACGCGGCCTGCGTGAGGGCCCTCGAGAGCGTCCTCGGCCGGGATGCCTCGCTCTCGCTCGGCGTTGCGGTCTAACCTCTCCTCGTGCCGACAGAACTCGACAGGGCGCTCGCCTTCGAGCAGGGCCTGCGCAGCCGCTGCGCCGAGCGAATCGTCCCGTTCCGCTTCGGCCGCGCGTACTTCAACGACACCTTCGCGCGCGTCTGGGACCTGAACCTGCTCATCGTCGACGGGCCGAGGGAGGTCGATCCCGGCGAGCTCGCCGCCGAGGCCGAGCTCCTCCACACCGACGCGGGCCACACGCACCGGCGGGCGGTGGTCACCGACGACCGGGTCGGAAGCGGTCTGGAGCGGTTCTTCCGCCGGCTCGGCTGGCGCATCGACCGGGAGCTGGTGATGGCCCATCGAGGAGAGGGCGAGCGAACGGCGGACACCGGCCGCGTCGTCGAGGTCGCGCGCGACGACCTGCTCCCCTTCCGGACGGAGGCAGCCCGGGCCGAGCCGTGGGCCACCGACGACGAGGTCGTCAGGGAGGTCGTGGAGGCCGGCGCGCTCTGGGAGGCCGCCGGCAACGCCCGCTACTTCGCCGCGCAGCTCGACGGCACGCCGGTCGCGGCGGCAGAGCTCTATTCCGACGGCCGCACGGCCCAGGTCGAGGACGTGGTCACCCTCCAGGCACACCGAGGGAAGGGCTACGCCAGCGCGGTCGTCGCCCGCGCGGTCGAGGAGGCGCTGGCCGCCGGACACGGGCTCGTCTTCCTCACTGCCGACGACGGCGACTGGCCGAAGGAGCTCTACGGACGGCTCGGCTTCGAACCGATCGGCCGGACGTGGAGCTTCCTTCGCACGCCCGCGCTCGTCCCGCCCGACTGAGGCCCGGTCAGCGGAGCTCGCGGAGCGCCGCGCCGAGCGACTGGCGGGTCGTGAGCACGCCCGCGAACAGATCGCCGTCGCGACGGACGCGGGCGAGCACGGCCTCCATCGTGAAGGCCGCCGGGTCGAGGTCCTCGGTGACCTCCTCCCAGCGGAGCGGCGTCGAGACCGGCGCTCCGGCCCGCGGCCGGACCGAGTAGACGCTGGCGATCGTCTTGCCTTCCCCGTTCTGGTTCGCGTCGATGAGCACGCCGCGGCGCTTCGCCTTCGCCCATTCCGTCGTCACGAGCCCGGGGTGGAGGCGGGCGAGCGTCCCTGCGACGATCTCGGCCAGCTCCCGCGTGAGCGCGTACGTCTGCCGTCGCTCCACGGGGACGAGCACGTGGAAGCCGTCGGCGCCGCTCGTCTTGGGAAAGCCGGCGAGGCCGAGGGCGTCGAGCACGTCCTTGATCAGGAGCGCGACGCGGATGACCTCGGGAAAGCCGACGTCCTCCGAGGGGTCGAGGTCGAAGAGCACCCAGTCGGGCCGGTCGGGCTTGTCGACCCGCGAGTACCAGGTGTTCATGTCGATGCAGCCCATGTTCGCCATCCAGAGGAGCGCCAGGTCGTCGTTCACGAGCGGGTAGCGGAGCGTGCGCTTCTCGCGGGTGGCGCGCGACGTCGAGCGGTACTCGAAGGTCGGGATCCAGTCGGGCATGTGCGAGGGGGCGTCCTTCTGGAAGAAGTGCTTGCCCTGCCAGCCGTCCGGGTAGCGCTTCATCGTGAAGGGCCGATTGCGGAGGTGGGGGACGAGCACCGGCGCGACGTCCCGGTAGTAGGCGATCAGGTCGCCCTTCGTGATCCCCTCCTCCGGCCAGAACGGCTTGTCGAGGTTCGAGAGCTTGAGCACGCGCTTCCCGCGGCGGATCTCGTTCGGGAGGGGGTCGTCGCGACGCACGTCTTCCGGGTCCTTGTCCTCGCGGAGCCCTTTGTACACCGGCGCGCGCAGGTGGCCGTCGTGCGTCCACTCCGCGAACTCGACCTGCGCCACGAGCTCGGGCTCGACCCAGACGACGTCGCCGCGCCGGACCTTCGGCATCGTCGGGGCCTCGGCGAACGGCGGGGTGTCGCGCTCGAGCGGGCGCAGCAGCCCGAGCAGGCGGTCGATCTCCTCCTCCGTGAAGCCGGTGCCGACGTTGCCGACGTAGCGCAGCTCCCCGCCTTCGAGGACTGCGAGGACGAGGGACCCGAGCGTGGCCGCGCGCCTCCCCTTCCCCCGCGTGTAGCCAGCGACCAGGAACTCCTGCTCCTCGTGCGCCTTCACCTTGAGCCACTCGCGCGTGCGCCGCCCCGGCTGGTAGCGGGACGTCCGCTTCTTGGCGACGACGCCCTCGAGGCCCTGCTCGCGGGCGGCCTCGAAGAGAGCCTCGCCGTCGGCGAAGGCCTCGGACAGGCGAACGACGCCGTCGCGAAGATCGAGCAGGCCCGCCAGGCGCTCGCGCCGCTCCGTCAGCGGCAGCTCGAGCACCTGCTCGCCGTCGCTCTCGAGGACGTCGAAGACGTAGTAGACGAGCGGGCCGGAGCCCTGCTGCATCACGGAGAAGCTCGAGCGCCCCTGCTCGTCGAGCGCGCAGACCTCGCCGTCGAGCACGCAGTCCGGCGTCCGCACGGCGCGCTCGAGCGCCCGCGCCACGGTCGCGAAGCGTCCGGTCAGGTCGTTCCCGCGGCGGCTCTTCAGCACCGCGTCTCCGCCGGCGACGTAGGCGATCGCCCGGTAGCCGTCCCACTTCACCTCGTACGACCACTCGTCGCCGCCGGGGACCCGGTCGGCGAGCGTCGCCAGCATCGGCGCGTACTCGCGGCGGGTGCGGGCCGCCGGAGCGCCGTCGTCCTGCTTGCGCAGGAGCAACCAGTTCTTCTCGTCGCCGTCGAGCTTCGCGGGCACGAGCGTCCATAGCCCCTGCAACCGCTCGCCGGCGAGCCTGACGGTGAGGCCGCAGTCCGGCTTCTCGTCGACGAGCTCGTACGTTCCTCGATCCCAGATCTCGACCGTCCCGGCGCCGTACTGGCCGGCCGGAATCTCGCCTTCGAACGCCGCGTAGTCGAGCGGATGGTCCTCGACGTGCACGGCGAGGTGGCGTTGCCCGGGCTCGAGCGGGATCCCCTTCGGCACCGCCCAGCTGGCGAGGGCGCCGTCGCGCTCGAGCCGGAAGTCGTAGTGCAGCCGGCGAGCGTCGTGGCGCTGCACGACGAAGAGCGGCGCGTCCGTCCCGGGGCTCCCCCCGAAAGGCTCTGGCGTCGCGCCCTTCCGTCGCTTGCGCTCGTACTCCCGCAAACGTGCCACGCCGGAAGCATGCCCGCGATCGCGCCCGGACACGCCGGATCTGCCTGCAGACAGCGGTCGGAGGACGCGGGGGATAACCCTGTGGACGCTGTGGATTGCCCCGCTCTCGACCTCTACTCGAGGTAGACGCCGAGGGAGCGGAACCGGCGCCGGCGCAGGCGTTTCCGCTCGCCGGGATCGAGCCCGTCCACGTCGGCGAGCGCCGCCTTCAGGGAGTCCGCAAGGAGCGGGGCGGCCTCGTCGTGGTTCGTGTGCGCCCCGCCGGGCGGCTCGGGGACGATCGCGTCGATCACGCCCAGCTCGAGGCAGTGGCGCGCGTCCGGCTTGAACGCGGCGGCAGCCTTCTTCGCCTCGCCGGCGTCCCGCCAGAGGATCGCAGCGCAGCCCTCCGGCGAGATGACGGAGTAGACCGCGTTCTCCTGCATGAGCACGCGGTCGGCGACGGCGATGGCGACGGCGCCCCCCGAGCCGCCCTCCCCGATGACGCAGGTGACGGTGGGCACGCCGAGCCGCACCATGGCGAGCTGGCAGCGCGCGATCCACCCTCCCTGCCCGTGCTGCTCGGCTGTGACCCCCGGGTAGGCGCCCGGCGTGTCCACGAACGTCACGACCGGGAAGCGGTGCCGGTCGGCCAGCTCCATCGCCCGCATCGCCTTGCGGTAGCCCTCGGGATAGGTCATCCCGAAGTTCCGGTGCGTCCGCTCGCGGATGTCCCGCCCCTTCTGGTGCCCGACGAGGACAACGGTGCGTCCGTCGAAGCGCGCGAGCCCGGCCACGATGGCCGGATCGTCGGCGAAGGAGCGGTCGCCGTGGAGCTCGACGAAGTCGTCGCAGATCCGCTCGACGTAGTCGAGGGTGTAGGGCCGGTCCTGGTGGCGGGCCAGCTCGACGGCATGCCACACCTCGTCCTCGCTCGGCTCTGAGGCGAGCCGGTCGAGCTGGCGCTTCAGGCGCGACATCTCGCCGGAGACGCCGACGCCGCGCAGGAGCGGGAGGTCGCGCAGCTTCGCCAGCCGCTCCTTCAGCTTGAGCTGCTCCACCTGGCTCGAGGGCGTCTCGGTCACGGCATCACTGCGCCCGCACGAACATGGCCAGGAGCCGGCCGACGAACGGCCGCAGCTCGAGCCGCGGGACGATCGCGTCCACGTGGCCGAAGCGCGCGTTCGACTCGGCCAGCCCGAAGTCGTCGGGCAGCTTCTCCCGCGTGGTCTGCTGGACCACGCGCGGGCCGGTGAACGCGAGCAACGCCCCCGGCTCGGAGACGATCACGTCGCCGAGGCTGGCGAAGCTGGCCAGCACGCCCGCGGTCGTCGGGTGGGTCATGACCGAGATGAAGGCGCAACGCGCGTCGTGGAGCTCGTCCACCGCACAGACCGTCTTCGGCAGCTGCATGAGCGAGAGGATCCCCTCCTGCATCCGCGCACCGCCCGAGGCGGTCACGCAGACGAGCGGCACCTGCCGCTCGGCGGCGCGCTCGCAGGCCCGCGCGAACTTCTCTCCGACGGTGCTGCCCATCGAGCCGCCCATGAAGGCGAAGTCCATGACCGCGAGCTCGCAGGGGCGCCGCTCGATCGCGGCCGCGCCGGCGATGATCGCATCGCCGAGCCCGGTGGCCACCTCGGCCTCGGCCAGGCGGTCGGTGTAGGCGCGCAGGTCGAAGAACTTCAGCGGGTCGGCCGAGCGGAGCCCCGTGTCCTCCTCGACGAACGTCCCCCGGTCGGCGAGCTGCGCGATCCGCTCGCGCGCCCGCACGGGAAAGTGGTGGTCGCACTGGGAGCAGACCCGCAGCGTCTGCTCGAGCTCGTCGTCGCGGTAGTGCGAATGGCAGCGGGGACAGGTGTTGGGGTGGCGTTTCCCGTCGTCCGTCCGGGCAGCCTCGCGGTTCTCGACGGTCACGTCGACGCGGCTGTCCATGCGCGCCATCTTACGGGCTTCGCCGTCCTCGCCCGCGGGCTCAGAACCCGGCCGCAGCGGCGAGCCGCGCCACCGGCACGACGTTCGCGGGCTCCGGCCCGAGACCGGTGAGGCCGACTCCGGCCACCGGCCGGTCCCCGGCGATTTCCCGCAGCAGCGCGATCGCCTCGAGCACCGTCAGGCCGCCCGGCTCGGGCATGAAGCAGACGACGTCGTCGTCCGGGTCGAGCACGTCCGCGTCGAAGGCGACGTAGACGGCGTCGGCCCCGTCCAGGGCGCCGCCCAGCTCGTCGATCCCCGTGCGCAGGCCGCTCGCCGCGATGAACTCGACCTCGGGCGGGTCGAGGTTGCGGGCGCCGACGAGGACGGCGTCGACCGGGTGGACAGTCCCCGAGTCGAGCAGCATCCGGAAGGGCATCCCCCACGCGTTCCCGCTGGGCGAGCTCTCCGACGTGTTCAGGTCGCCGTGGGCGTCGAACCACACGACCGCGAGCCGCTCGTGGCGCGTGGCCAGGCCCTCGACCGCCCCGACGTGGGTGCAGCAGCAGCCGCCGAGCACGACCGGGCGGGCCGGCAGCGCCGCCGCAAGCGCGAGGCTCTGCTCGGTGAGCGTGTCCTCGGCAACCACGGCCGTCTCCGGGTAGGGAAGCTCCAGGAAGGCGGCCTCGGCCATCGTCTCGCCGCCCGACCCCCATGCCCGCGGGACGCGAACGAGACCGGCGGGGAACGTCCGCCCGCAGGAATGGCACTCGTACTGCCCCGCCTCGAGCGCGACCGCGGTCAGCGTCCGGCAGTCGGGGCACTTGGCGCGGAGTCGCGACATCGGCTCCAGGCTACCCGGGCACGATCCGGTCGAGCGAGTCGGGAAGGTCTGACAGGTCGGTCAGCTCGGCCGCGCGCGGCAGGTCGCTCGTCTCGCCCAGGCGGTTGATCCAGACGGCCGGGAGGCCGAGCTGCTCGGCCGGCGCAATGTCGTGGAAGAGGCTCGCGGCCACGTGGACGTGGCGGCCGGGCTCCGGCTGGAAGCGCTCGGCAAAGGCCGTCCAGTGCCCGTGGGCAGGCTTGTACGATCCGATCTCGCCCGCCACGATCGAGCCGTCGAAGGGGACGCCGATCGACTCCAGGGAGGCGGCGAGCAGGTCGGCGTCCGTGTTCGAGAGGGGGACGAGCCGCCAGCCGCGCTCATGTAGCTCGGCGAGCGCCGGCGGCACGTCCGGGAAGACGGGCCAGGACGGCAGGGACTCGGCAAGCGCATGCTGCTCGGCCTCGGGCAGCGTCAGGCCTTCGTGCTCGGCCAGGAGGACGAGGGACTCCTTCAGCACTTCTCGGTAGGGAAGTGCTGAGTCAAGCTCGACCCTGGGCTCGATCTCGTGATAGCGGTGGAGGAGCTCGACCGTGCCGGCCTCCGGCCAGAGGCGCTCGAGCTCGCGGCCGATGCCGCCGTTCCAGTCGACGAGCGTCCCGTAGCAGTCGAAGGTGGCCCAGCGGTCGCCGCTAGCCACCGAACTTCCTGATCACGAGGCAGGCGTTGTGGCCGCCGAAGCCGAAGTTGTTGGAGAGCGCAACGTCCGTCTTCCACTCGCGCGCCTCGTTCGGGATGTAGTCGAGGTCGCACTCGGGGTCGGGCTCCTCGTAGTTGATCGTGGGCGGGACGACGTCCCGCTGCACGGCGAGGATGGAGGCGATCGCCTCGATGGCGCCCGACGCGCCGAGGCAATGCCCGGTCGCGCCCTTCGTCGAGGAGATCGGCGTCCGCCGCGCCTTCTCCTCCCCGAGCGCGATCTTGATCACGCGGGTCTCGCTCGCGTCGCCGATGGGAGTCGACGTGCCGTGCGCGTTGATGTAGTCGATCTCGTCCGGGCCGATGCCGGCGTCGTCCATCGCCATCTTCATCGCACGCGCCGGGTGGCGGCCGGTCGGGTCGGGCTCGGTGATGTGCTGGGCGTCCGACGAGAGCCCGTAGCCGATCAGCTCGGCGTAGATCTTGGCGCCGCGCGCCTTCGCGTGCTCGAGCTCCTCGAGGACGACGATGCCGCCCGCTTCGCCCATGACGAACCCGTCGCGCCCGGCGTCGAACGGACGGCTCGCCCGCTCCGGGCTGTCGTTGCGCCGGGAGAGCGCCCGCATCGCTGAGAATCCGCCGATCCCGACCTCCGTGATCCCGGCCTCGGTGCCGCCGGCGAACATGACGTCCGCGCGCTCGAGGCGGATGGCGTCCATCGCCTCGCCGATGGCCATGTTCGACGCGGCGCAGGCGGTGCATTCCGACGTCAGCGGCCCGCGCGTCCCCAGCTCCATCGACACCCAGGCGGCGCCCATGTTCGGGATGATCGCCGGGATGGAGAGCGGGTTGACCCGATCGGGTCCGCGGTCGAGCAGCTGGTCGTAGCAGTCCTGGAAGCTCTGGAGCCCGCCGATCCCGGTGGCGACGGAGACGCCGGTCCTCTCCGTCTCGGGCTCGATCTCGAAGCCGGAGTCCGCCTCCGCCATGCGCGCGGCGGCGAGAATCATCTGGGTGAAGCGATCCATACGCCGCGCCTTGCGGTGCTCGATCCAGGTCGTCGGGTCGAAGCCCTTCAGCTCGCAGGCGAAGTGGACGGCGAAGCGCGCGGGGTCGAACGCATGGATCGGCCCGGCGCCGGACTTGCCGGCGACGAGGTTCTCCCAGAAGGTCTCGGCGTCGTTGCCGAGCGGCGTCACCGCGCCCATGCCCGTGATCACCACCCGCCTGCGTCCGTTCTCCGAAGCCATCGTTAGTGCCCCTTCGGGTAATCCTGCCAAGCTTCCGCGGGGCAGAAGCAGGTCGGTATTGCCCGACGGGGCACTACGTCCCCAGTCCCCCGTCGACGAGGAGCACGTCGCCTGTGATGAACGCGGCCTCGTCGGAGCAGAGAAAGCGTACCGCCGCGGCCACGTCCTCCGGCGACCCGAGCCGGCCGAGCGGCGTCGAGCCGAGGATGAGGCCGGTCTGCTCCTCGGTAAGCACGTCGGTGAGCTCGGTCGTGATGTAGCCGGGCGCGATCGCGTTCACGCGGACGCCCCGGGAGCCGAGCTCGCGCGCCAGCGCCTTCGTCAGGCCGATGATGCCGGCCTTGGAGGCGGCGTAGTTCGCCTGGCCGGGGTTGCCGTGCACGCCGACGACGCTCGAGAGGTTCACGATCGCGCCGGCCCGGCGCCGCAGCATCTTGCGCGAGACCGCGCGGCAGGTGTTGAAGGTGCCGCGCAGGTTCGTGTCGATCACCTCCTGCCAGTCCTCGTCGCTCATCCGCGCGATCAGGGTGTCGCGGGTGATGCCTGCGTTGTTGACGAGGACGTCGAGGTCTCCGAGCTCCTCCTCGACGCGCTCGACTAGCGCGTGCGCCTCGACGGGGTCGCCGACGTTCGCGGCCACGGCGACGCCGCCGACCTCCGCCGCGACCGCCTCCGCCGCCTCCCGGCCGGAGCGGTAGTTCACGGCGACCCGCGCGCCGCCGCGCGCGAGCTCGCGCGAGATGCCGGCGCCGATGCCCCGCGACCCGCCGGTGACGAGGGCGACCTTGCCGTCGAGTGAGGCGAAGCCGGGCATCTAGGCCGCAGAGAACTGATCCTGAAGCTTGCGGAGCGACTCGGGGTCGCTCACGGAGAACGTCCGCAGCGACCGGTCGCAGCGGCGGAGAAGGCCGCTGAGGACCTGGCCGGGACCGATCTCGACGAACATGCCGACGCCGTCCTTCACGAGGCCGCGCACCGCCTGCGTGAAGCGCACGGGCGCAGTCAGCTGCTCCACGAGGAGCACGCCCATCCGCTGCGCGTCCTCGAGCTTCGCCGTCACCGTGGACATGAAGGGCGGTGTCGGGTTCTGCCAGCTTGCCTTCGCGATCGCCGGCTTGAGCCGCTCGGCGGCGTGCGCGACGAGCGGGCTGTGGAAGGCGCCGCTGACGCGGAGTCTCACCGTCTTGCGTGCACCGTGGGCCGCCGCCTCTTCGAGCAGCCGGTCGACCGCGGCGT